>Ga0307515_10000514_pt1 | contig 92292 bp, 76 predicted proteins | sample 17_EM_MG_FD_194513 | JGI IMG/M metagenome (GOLD analysis project Ga0307515, IMG submission 194513) | Populus trichocarpa ectomycorrhiza microbial communities from riparian zone in the Pacific Northwest, United States - 17_EM | ecosystem: Host-associated > Plants > Roots > Unclassified | place... | reverse complement strand
TTCATGGGGTGTTACGCAGCATTTAATGCCATGAAGCTTGCTCATGCTTTTTGCAAAAGTAATGAACAGGCAAAAGTACTGGTGGTGTGCACAGAACTTTGCAGCATTCACTTCCAAAAGGAAAATACAGAAGACAATTGGCTGGCCAACTCACTTTTTGCAGATGGTTCTGCAGCATTGCTGGTAGAGGCACAGCCACGATCCGGTCTGAATCTGAGGCCTGTCAACTTTTATTGCGATGTGGCTTTGAACGGAGCAAACGACATGGCATGGAGCATTGGCGATCAGGGTTTTGAAATGAGACTCTCCTCTTATATTCCCGATGTGATTCGTGGTGGAATAAAGAAGCTTACCGATTCACTCCTTCAGCAAATAGCACAACGCCAGGAAGATGTTTCGTACTATGCCATCCATCCCGGAGGCAAACGTATTCTGGAGGTTATTGAACAGGAACTGGGTATCAGTAAAGAACAGAACAAGTTTGCCTATGAAGTACTTAAAAAATATGGAAACATGTCTTCGCCCACGGTGCTCTTTGTTTTGAACGAAATGGTTGAATCCCTTAGTAGCGTGGACGAGGGTAAAGAAATAGTAAGTTTTGCTTTCGGCCCGGGGCTTACGCTGGAAAGTATGTTATTGAAAATTGAAAAACATTGAAATGTCCATTTTTACACACCGTTCAGAGGCAATAGAAATTATGGATAACCTTCAATGCGAAGGTGAAGTAGTAAATCAGACACTGAAAGAACTCGAAATCATCAATCGGCTTTTAGGCGGAAATAAGCTCACCATTCGTGGCGTGGCTAAACTGTTAAAAGGAAGAAAGTCAAAGGAAATATACACCATTAATGACCTTGGATGCGGAGGTGGAGACATTTTAAAATTAGTAGCTGATTGGGGAAGAAAAAGTAAGATATCGCTGCATCTTTCGGGTATAGATGCTAACCCCAACATTATTGCTTACGCAGAAAAGAATTCAAGGAACTATCCGGAAATAGAATACAAAGCAGTCAATATTTTCTCTGATGCTTTTAAGGCAATGAAAACAGATATTGTTCTGGCCACCTTATTCATGCATCATTTTACGGATGATGAATTAATACATCTTTTTCAATTGCTGGGCAAACAAGCGCAGATTGGCATTGTCATTAACGATTTGCACCGGCATTCACTGGCCTATTATTCTATAAAAATACTTACTCGCCTTTTCTCTAATTCAGCGATGGTAAAAGCAGACGCACCATTGTCGGTATTGCGTGCCTTTCACAAAGAAGAATTAGAATCGATACTTGATCGGGCAGGAATCACTAACTATATACTCAGGTGGAGATGGGCTTTCCGATGGGAACTGATCATATATAACACATAGCCAACTTTGTTTTTCAATCGATATCTGGCACAATTTTTCGTACCTTGCTTTGTAAATAATTCATCTATGAAAACAGGACGCTTCTCCGTTTTATTGCTTGTTTTAATCACCCTTATCACAGCTTGTAGTTCTGGCCCTTTCGGCAAAAAAGTGAAAGAACCTTTCCGTGGAAACGCCTATGAGTCGAATAACCGTTTCTTCCGGTCAACCGGAAAGGGAGAAAGCTCTCAGGATAATATTGCATTGGGCAAAGCGAATAATGAGGCCAAGGCACAATTGGCCAGCCAGGTAAATACTACGATGAAGCAAGTGGCGGATCAGTATCTTGGCCAAACGGAGAATGAGCGTGCCGCAGATGTGGCCGATAAGTTTCAAAGCCTGACACGCGAGGTAATGAACACGAATCTTGCCGATATGCGCAAAACCGGCCAGGAGAAATACTTTAATGAAAAAACAAAAGTATATACCGTTTTTGTAGCCTATGAAATTAAGAAGAACGCCATGTTCCGTTTCATGAAAAAGCAGGCAAAGACCGATCAGACAATTGACGAACGTCAGCAGGAAATCATTCAGAAGATTTTAGATGATGAATTGGTCAAAGCAGATGCTGAGTCTGACAATTAGATCATTTCAGGTGCGTTGAAAATTGAGTCTGTCTATTATACTCATACTTCCGTCCTTTTTGCCGGACTGATTTTTTCAATTATCGTTTTGATATGACGCTTCGATGAAAAAGATGTCTTCATAAGCGGCAAGGATCGCTTGGTTCTTAATCTAACAGGTGGAGTCGTGCATCCTACGGGAGATACATTAAGACAAAAATAAAAGTACACAAAGGTTTTGTGCATCATCTCAAGCGATAATGTAAAATCTTCCGGTAGCAGATGCAAAGTGTAAAATCGGATCTTTTGCTGCCAACACTAAGGGCCACATTCTTTTTAAATCAATGTTGATTAACATTCGGAATGAAGGATTCGCCAGGATTTGAAAAGAGGAACTTGCTCTAATTTCTTTTTGTCTGGAGCTAAGCCCCCTTAAATTTTAATCGAAAAGCACTTACGGCAAGTATGCTGATAGAAAGCTCAATAAAATTTTAACTATTTAAATGGATTCCAAATTAAAATTGGCCTTAAATAGCTTTAGCAATCGTTTTCGCTACTTATTGTTAGTAAGTCATATAAAATATTTTTTTGACATTTTTCGCATTACGTTTTCATTAAGTTTAAATTTAAAGTTCACTTTTTACGAAACTAAGAATTGGAAGATCAAGCAACACACGGATTATACCATCCTTCCTTTGAGCACGACTCATGCGGGGTCGGCTTTATTGCCAACATTAAGGGCAGTAAATCACATCAGATTATTTCCGATGCACTAACGATGCTCGAACGAATGAGCCATCGTGGGGCGTGCGGGTGCGAAACCAATACGGGTGATGGTGCAGGTATTCTGATACAGGTTCCGCATGAATTCTTTTTTTCCGAATGCAGTAAACTCAATATCAAGCTTCCTGCTTTTGGTGAATATGGAGTAGGACTGGTTTTCTTTCCCCGCGATCCAAAGGTGCGTGAAGAATGTCGTACGGTGCTGAACCGTCAGATCAAGAAAATGAAAATGACATTGCTTGGCTATCGGGTAATGCCTATCGACAATCATGAGATTGGCCAAACGGCTTTGAAAGCAGAGCCTGTTATGGAGCAGGTCTTTATTCGGAAACCAGAATCGCTTTTAGATCTGGAGGACTTTGAACGCAGACTATTTGTTCTGCGCAAATACGCAACAAAGATCATTTCCGAATCGGTGAAAGGAGTCAATGACTTTTACTTCTCCTCCCTGTCTTATAAAACGATCATCTATAAGGGGATGCTCACTTCGCACCAATTGCGTCCTTATTATTTTGCTGATCTTGAGAACGAAGAAGTGGTTTCTGCACTTGCTGTTATACACTCGCGTTTTTCTACCAATACATTCCCTTCGTGGAGACTGGCCCAGCCATTCCGGTATATCGCCCACAATGGCGAGATCAACACAGTACAAGGCAACATCAACTGGCTAAAATCGAAAGAAGTTTTCTTCTCTTCTCCCAAATTTTCAAGCGAGGAAATGGCGATGCTCCTGCCGATTTGCAATCCCGTTCAATCCGATTCGTCTAACCTTGACAATACCATTGAATTGCTTGTGCACGCAGGCCGTTCCCTCCCTCATGTTATGATGATGCTGATCCCTGAAGCGTGGGATGGCAATGAACACATGAGCCAGGAGAAAAAAGATTTCTATGAATACCATGCTAACCTGATGGAGCCATGGGATGGACCGGCTTCCATTACGTTTACCGATGGTAAAGTAGTAGGCGCAACACTCGATCGCAACGGACTCCGCCCTTCACGCTTTGTTGTTACTGATGATGATATGGTAATCATGGCTTCCGAAGTAGGCGTGCTGGACATTGATCCTGCCAAAGTGATTACAAAAGGCCGCCTTCAGCCAGGAAAAATGTTTGTGGTTGATCTGGAGCAGGGCCGCATTATCAGCGATGATGAATTGAAAAAAGATATTTGCACACGACAGCCTTACGGCAAGTGGCTGAGGGAAAACAAAGTTCGCTTGCACGACCTTCCAGAACCGGGCGGTAACTTCCACAAGTATGATCCGGTTACATTCCTGAAACGCCAGATCTCCTTTGGATATACTTCCGAAGATGTGCGTATCATTATCAGCCAGATGTGCGAATCGGGTAAGGAAGCGCTCGGTTCCATGGGTATGGATATTCCGCTTGCCGTATTATCCAAACAGGCGCAGCATTTATCCAGCTATTTCAAACAGCTTTTTGCGCAGGTCACTAATCCACCGATCGATCCCATTCGTGAACGCATGGTGATGTCACTCGCTTCGCATGTAGGAGGCTCACTTAATCTTTTGGAAGAATCTCCCGAGCACTGCATCATGCTGGAACTGCCTGTTCCTATTCTTTCGAATAACGAACTGGAAAAAATCCGGTATATCGACCATCGTCATTTACAAACCAAAACCATCTACACGTATTTTAAAGCAGACGGTAAGCCAGGTTCTTTGGAAAAAGGCCTCAACCGTGTTTGTCAGTACGTCACCGATGCGATTGAAGACGGATTCACCATTATCATTTTATCCGACAGAAGTTTTGATGGCGGGCATGCACAGATCCCTTCATTACTGGCGGTAGCAGCGGTTCATCATGATTTGATTCGCAAAGGTCTTCGTGGTAAAGTCGGCTTATTGGTGGAGGCTGGCGATGTTTGGGAAACGCATCACTATGCTACTCTGGTGGGCTTCGGTGCATCAGGTGTGAATCCTTACCTGGTCTATCAGACGATTCATGATATGAAGAAAAATAATCTTCTGAGTGAAGACCTTACTGAAGAGAAAGCACTTTATAATTATAAGAAAGCCGTGTGCGGTGAGTTGCTTAAGACCATGAGTAAAATGGGAATCAGCACATTACAGTCCTACCACGGTGCGCAGATCTTTGAAGCGCTGGGTATCAGCAAAGAAGTAGTGCGTCAGTATTTTACGGGTACGGTTTCACGGATTGGCGGGCTTACGCTGGATGGTATCGCACAGGAAGCGTTAGCTAAACATTATCTTGCCTATCCGAAAACACCTAATGTGGCTTCTCATCTTGAAGTGGGGGGAATCTATCAATGGAAACAACGTGGGGAAGCTCACTTGTTCAATCCACAAACCATTCACTTGCTTCAGCACTCTACCAAGATGAATGATTACGAGTTATTTAAAAAATACTCGAAGCTCATCAACGATCAAAGTGAAAAAGCAATTACGCTCCGTAGTTTATTAAAATTCAAAAAGGGAAAATCCATTCCCATCAGTGAGGTAGAACCAAAGGAAAGTATCTTCAAACGATTCGCTACCGGAGCAATGTCGTTCGGTTCCATTTCTTATGAAGCGCATAGTACGCTTGCTGTAGCAATGAACCGCATCGGAGGAAAAAGTAACTGTGGAGAAGGCGGTGAAGATGAAGCACGCTTCTTTAAAAAAGAAAACGGTGATTGGGAAAACTCGGCCATTAAACAGGTAGCTTCTGGCAGGTTTGGCGTTACAAGTTATTATCTCGCCAATGCGAAAGAGCTTCAGATAAAGATGGCGCAAGGTGCCAAGCCGGGCGAAGGCGGACAGCTGCCAGGCCATAAAGTTGACGAGTGGATCGGTCGTGTGCGTCATTCCACTCCGGGCGTAGGATTGATTTCTCCTCCTCCTCATCACGATATTTATTCCATCGAAGATTTGGCTCAACTTATTTTTGATTTGAAAAATGCCAATCGCGAAGCACGGATTAGTGTTAAGCTGGTGTCCGAAGCTGGTGTTGGAACAATTGCATCGGGCGTAGCCAAGGCCCATGCCGATGTTATTTTGATTTCGGGTCATGATGGAGGAACCGGTGCATCGCCCTTGAGTTCTATTCGTCATGCAGGTTTGCCATGGGAATTAGGCCTGGCAGAGACACATCAAACTCTGGTGCGCAATAAACTGCGTGGTCGTGTAGTACTTCAAACGGACGGACAAATCCGTACCGGTCGTGATCTGGCTATTGCTGCTTTGCTGGGTGCCGAAGAATTTGGCGTAGCTACCGCTGCATTAGTCACCGCAGGCTGTATTATGATGCGCAAATGTCATTTGAATACCTGCCCTGTTGGAGTGGCTACACAAAATAAAGAGTTGCGCGCACTCTTTACTGGTAAGCCGGAATATGTAGTTAACCTGTTTACTTTCCTTGCCGAAGAGCTTCGTGAAGTGATGGCCGAGTTGGGCTATCGCACCATAAATGAAATGGTAGGTCAGGTAGATCGTCTTGAGCTGCGCGATATCAGCGAAGACCACTGGAAATATCAAAATCTCGACCTTTCTCCTATACTATTTAAGGAAGCCATGAATCTCGAGACCCCTTTATATAAACAAGAGGAACAGGATCATGGTATTGAAGACGTGCTGGATCGCACATTGATCATCAATGCAAAAGCGGCACTGGAAAATGCAGAGGCTGTTCAGGGTGAATTTTTGATCCGAAACGTAGATCGTTCTACCGGAACAATGTTGGCCAATGAGATATCAAAAAAATACCGTGATGAAGGCCTTCCTGTTGATACAATTCATTTTAAATTCAAAGGAACTGCCGGTCAGAGTTTTGGAGCCTTTACAACCAAAGGAATGACCTTTGAGCTGGAAGGAGATGCTAACGATTACTTTGGCAAGGGATTATCCGGAAGTAAGTTGATCCTGTATCCGCATAAAACAACAACATACAATCCCTCCAAAAATATCATTGTAGGCAATACTGCATTCTTTGGAGGAACATCGGGTGAAGCATATATAAGAGGTATGGCCGGGGAACGTTTTGCTGTTCGCAATTCAGGGGTGCAGGTAGTAGTGGAAGGTGTTGGCGATCATGGTTGTGAATACATGACAGGCGGCAGGGTAGTGATTCTTGGTGAAACAGGAAGAAACTTCGCTGCCGGTATGAGCGGTGGCGTGGCTTATGTGTGGGATGTGAATAACACCTTCGTAAAGAATTGTAATATGGAAATGGTGCTGCTCGATGTGATCGATGAAGATGAGCAGCGTATTTTGAAAAAGCTGATCGCTCAGCATCAGGAATACACACAAAGCGATGTAGCCGCACATGTACTAAGCTATTGGCCCACGGCATTCAAACAGTTCATCAAGGTAATGCCAGTGGATTACAAAGCGGTTCTCGAAAAGAACAAAAAGGTTAATGTTTCAGTGAATTAATAAATAGGCAACGGTAATAGAAAATGGGAAAACCAACGGGATTTTTAGAACACCAACGTGAATTACCTTCGAAGCGCGATGTACAAAAACGTCTTCATGATTATTTTGAAGTAGAGAGCGAGGTAGAAGAAAAGATCACCCACAAGCAGGCTTCACGTTGTATGGACTGCGGCATTCCATTCTGCCACAATGGTTGTCCGCTCGGAAACATCATACCCGAGTTCAATGATGCTGTGTACCAGGGCAATTGGAAACAGGCGTATGAAATACTAAGCTCAACTAATAATTTTCCTGAATTCACCGGCCGTATTTGCCCTGCACCGTGCGAAGCTTCCTGTGTGCTGGGTATAAATAAGTCTCCTGTTGCGATTGAATACATTGAGAAGACCATTATTGAAAAAGCATTTTTGGAAGGCTATGCAAAACCAAAAATTCCTGTAACACGGACAAACAAAAAAGTAGCGGTTATTGGTTCTGGTCCGTCAGGTCTGGCAACAGCAGCACAATTAAATTATGCTGGCCACTGGGTTACGGTTTTTGAACGTGCTGACGATATTGGCGGGTTACTTCGCTATGGCATCCCTGATTTTAAATTGGACAAGCGTGTGATCGATCGCAGACTCGATCTGATGAAAGCGGAAGGCATTAAATTTCAGACCGGTGCCAATGTGGGTGTCAATGTACCCGTACAACAGCTTCGCGATGAATTTGACGCGATTGTTTTAACAGGAGGCTCAACCATTCCCCGTGACTTGCCTATTCCGGGAAGAAATTTTAAGGGCGTGCATTTCGCCATGGATTTTCTTTCGCAGCAAAACAAAAGAGTAAGCGGGAAGAAAGTGGAAGGAGATGAAATTCTCGCAGTAAATAAAAATGTAATTGTAATTGGCGGGGGAGATACCGGTTCGGATTGCGTAGGAACATCCAATCGCCATGGAGCGAAATCGGTAACGCAAATAGAGATCTTGCCAAAACCACCTAAAGACAGAACGGAATCAATGCCCTGGCCCAACTGGCCGATGATTCTCCGTACCTCCACTTCACATGAAGAAGGATGCGAAAGACAGTGGAGCATTGTTACCAAAGAATTTGTCGGAGATGAAGCAGGTAAGCTGACCGGACTGAAGATTGTGGAAGTGGAATGGAAAAAACCAGAACCCGGTAAGCCACAGTCATTCACGGAAGTGGCGGGTACAGAGAGAACACTGCCTTGCGAACTGATTCTGCTCGCATTAGGATTTTTACATCCGCAAAAAGAAGGATTGCTTAACGAACTGGGTGTTGATTACGATGAACGTGGTAATGTAAAAGCAACCAGATACCAGACTTCAGCCGAAGGTGTATTTGCTGCAGGTGATATGCGAAGAGGTCAGTCACTGGTAGTATGGGCGATCAGCGAAGGCCGTGAAGCAGCACGTGCAGTAGACGAATACCTGATGGGTGAATCATTACTGGAAGCAAAAGAAAAAGGAATGTTGAATCTGGCCTAAGTCAGATTCAATTTTCATATAACTCCAAAGGCAAATCGTCCGGATCGCTAAAAAAAGTAAAGCGCTTCCCGGTGTATTCATCAATGCGAACCGGTTCGCAATTCACTCCTTTGAGTCTCAACTCTTCTACAGCGGCATCAATCTGGTTAACCTCAAATGCAAGATGGCGCAGGCCACATGCCTCTGGTCGCGATGGACGTTTGGCTGGATCAGGAAAAGAAAACAGTTCAATTATATATTGATCTCCCAGCTTCAGATCCAGCTTATATGATTTTCGTTCAGCCCGGTAATACTCTCCGGCTACAGTAAATCCGAGTACTTCAGTATAAAATTTTTTAGATTGTTCGTAGTCAGAACAGATAATGGCGATGTGGTGAACCTGGCTGAGCTTGATCATTTTTAGTTAGGATCAGCAAACACCACATTTTCATAAATCTCTTTTAACAAAATCTGATGAGTGATGGATGTAAAGATGAGCTGGTCATTTTCGTTTTTGAGTTCATCAAACTTCCAGGAAGCATCCGCTTGCTTTCGGATAGTTTGGGCAAATACTTTTGTAGAGTCAATAAGAAAATATTCCCCAAGCGTAGGTATTTGCATGTAGTAAAAAAATTTAGTTCCGCGATCATATTGCTCGGTAGAGGGACTCATTACCTCAATAATTACTGTTGGGTTTTTAACAGTATCCTGCTTATCATCAACCATTTCAGGTTTACCACCTATTATGGTAACATCAGGATAGGTAAAGGATTCGGACGATGGAATATGAACTCGCAGGTCACTTGGAAAAACCTCGCAACCTTTGCCTTTTAGAAAACCATTTAAATCTCCAATGATGTTGGAAACAATCCTGTTGTGTGAGATAGAAGCACCAGCCATCGCTACAATTTTCCCTTGAAACAACTCGTGTTTCTCTTTAGAAGATCGCTCCAGTTCCAGGTAATCAGAAGCAGAAATGTGTTTTAATACGGGTGCTGCCATTGTAACAAAGTTATTGAAAATATGCGTATGTATTTAAGGTACTAATCTTGGTTAATCCCGAATAATTCCTCTCTTTTTTTACCTTTGAAACTCAAAATTTTAAAATCGTATGAGTTTCCGTATTGAGAAAGACACTATGGGCGAGGTTCAGGTACCTGCCGACAAATACTGGGGTGCACAAACCGAGCGCTCACGCAACAATTTTAAAATTGGCCCCGAAGCAAGCATGCCTAAAGAAATTATCTATGCTTTTGGCTACCTGAAAAAAGCAGCAGCTATGGCTAACCATGAATTGGGCGTACTGGCTGCGGATAAAAAAGACATGATTGCCAAAGTATGCGATGAAATTCTGGATAAAAAACTGGATGATCAGTTTCCTCTGGTGATCTGGCAGACCGGATCGGGCACACAAAGCAACATGAATGTGAATGAAGTGGTGGCTTACCGGGCGCATGTGCTCAGCGGAGGTAAACTGTCTGACGAAAAGAAAGTACTTCATCCGAACGATGATGTGAATAAGTCGCAGTCATCCAACGATACCTTTCCTACAGCCATGCATATTGCCGCCTACAAGCAGGCGATAGAGATTACAATACCCGGTATGAAGAAGCTCCGTGATACACTGGCAAAGAAATCGAATGACTTTAAAGATATTGTAAAGACAGGGCGTACCCATTTTATGGATGCCACTCCGCTTACATTAGGCCAGGAATTTTCGGGCTATGTACAGCAGATCGATAACAGCATCCGTGCGATTAAAAATGCATTGGAAGCCGTGCGTGAACTGGCATTGGGCGGAACAGCGGTGGGAACGGGATTGAATACACCGAAAGGATATGATGTACTGGTAGCAAAGAAAATAGCTGAGCTTACCGGCTATCCTTTTATTACTGCCCCGAATAAATTTGAAGCGCTTGCAGCACACGATGCCATGGTAGAATTATCGGGTGCTTTGAAACGCTCGGCAGTGTCATTGAATAAAATTGCCAATGATATTCGCATGTTAAGTTCTGGCCCTCGTTCAGGTATCGGTGAAATTGTTATCCCTGATAACGAACCGGGCTCATCCATTATGCCAGGTAAAGTAAACCCTACTCAGCCGGAAGCATTGACAATGGTATGTGCCCAGGTGATAGGCAATGATGTTGCTGTTTCCTTTGGTGGAGCGAGCGGTCATTTTGAGTTGAATGTTTTTAAACCGGTGATAGCGGCTAATGTTCTTCAGTCCGCCCGCTTGATAGGCGATGCCTGCGTTTCATTTAACGATAAGTGTGCGGAGGGTATTGAGCCCAACCTGCCAATCATCAAGCAGCACATGGAAAATTCATTGATGCTGGTAACCTCATTGAATACACACATTGGTTATGAGAATGCAGCCAAGATTGCCAAGAAGGCGCATAAAGAAAATAAGACATTGCGCGAAGCGGCAGTTGAACTGGGATTAGTTACTTCTCAACAGTTTGACGAGTGGGTACGTCCGGAGAAGATGGTCTAAACCGGTCATCTCGTCCTAATTCAAGTTTTTTTATTACTTTTATTTATTAAACCAATATGCAATGAAAACTAGAGTACTATTTCTCTGCCTGGCTTTAATTTTTTCCGGCACGCAAGTTTTCTCTCAGCTCTCTAAAAAAGAGAAGAAGGAATGGAAAAAGAAAGCCAAGGAATTTAAGAAGAACCCAAGCGCACTGAAATCCCTTACGGAAGAAAAGCAGGTAGCCGACAACACGGTATCCACTCAGACCACAGAGATCACCGGGCTGAAATCTACGGTGAGTGATAAGAATGCAAAAATTGCTGATCTGGAAGATCAGCTTTCGCGCCTGAGAAATGAATTAACAGCTGCTAAAACCGAAATTGCTCAGTTGAAGGCAACACCGGTAATCAGTCCAATGGATTTTTCAAAAGGAGTAGTATTCAAAGTGCAGGTAGGTGCATTCAAGAATAAAGACCTGGCCAAATATTTTGATAACAACCCTAACTTTGGTGGTGAAGCAAAAGATGGAGGTCCTCAACAGATCACTATTGGTATTTTCCGCGATTACTGGGAAGCAGATACGTTTAAGAAATACATGCGCGATATGGGTGTGAAAGATGCCTGGATCGTTCCCTACAGAGATGGACAGCGTGTAGAGATCAAGGATGTATTGGAAGGTGTGGTCGCTGAAAAAGCAGCAGGAACGAAGTAAAAATTAGTATCAGATAAAAAGAAAGCCCCTTCATTGGGGCTTTCTTATTTTATGCGGACTCAAATTGAAAATTCGTTTGAAGATTACTTCCTGTTATTATTATTGAATCTCTTTTTGAAAGGTTTTTTACCTCCACCTTTAAAGTCGCTTTTCTTTTTCGAGGCAGGTTCGTAAGCAGGGCCTGCACCCAATGATTCGGGCAAAGGTAATTTGGGGATAACATCGCCAATCAGATTTTCAATGCTGAGGAATCTGCGCTGATCTTTTTCATTAATGAAGGTAACTGCAGTACCTGTTGTCTCTGCTCGTGCTGTTCTTCCAATACGATGTACGTAATCTTCCGGATCGGGAGGTACATCCCAGTTGATCACCATGCTGATTCCCTCCACATCGATACCGCGTGACAGCACATCCGTACCGATGAGTATGTTGATCTGTTTGTTTTTAAATCCACGAAGAATTTCTTCACGCTCTTGCTGCTCAAGATCAGAGTGAAAAGCTTTTGCCGGTAATCCTGCCCGCTGAAAGGAGGCATCGAGCTTCTTTACCATTTCTTTTGTGGAAGAAAAGATAATGGCGCTGTTCCAGGGGGTAGTTTTAAGAACATGCTTGAGCAGAGCTCCTTTTTGTTCTTCAAACACAACATAGGCTTGCTGTACAATACCGGCAGCAGGCTTGGCAATAGCAATGTTGATCTCTGCCGGGTTGGTTAAGATTTTATTTGCCAGCGTCCTGATCTTAGGAGGCATGGTAGCTGAAAAGAAAAGCGTTTGTCGTTCTTTAGGAAGATAGTTGATGATGCGAATAATGTCATCAAAAAAGCCCATATCCAGCATCCGGTCGGCTTCGTCCAGAATCAGATGCTGCAGGTGAGTTAAGTTGATGGTACCAGCGGCAAGCAACGCAATCAGCCGGCCCGGAGTAGCAATGATAATATCGGCACCAAACTCTAGCGCCTTTCTTTGCTGATCCCATGCTGCACCATCGCCACCCCCGTAAATAGGAATGGAGCTAACTCCGGTGAAATAAGCAAAGCCTTCAATCTGCTGATCGATTTGCTGTGCCAGCTCACGTGTGGGTGCAATGATCAGCGTATTTAAATGCCGGTGATCAGAAGCCATCATTCGGTTAATTACCGGAAGGATATACGCTGCGGTTTTACCAGTGCCGGTCTGAGCACAGGCGATAACATCTTTTCCGCTCAGGATAACGGGAATGGCTTGTTCCTGTATGGGTGTTGGCTTGGTATAACCCATCGACTCAAGGCCATCCTGAAGTTTGGGATCAAAATTAAAATCGAGGAATGTCAATGAATGATAGGATTATGGAATTTAAAGATTTGAGCGTAAATATATCAATAAAAAAAATCGCCCCGCTACATAACTGCAACGGGGCGATTAACCTCGATTTTAAAACTACTACTTACTAAGCAGCTTTCTTCATTTGCTCGATAGCGATCTCCTTGCGTTTCACGATTTGGAGAATGTGCAGTTTATCGAGCACTTTAATAACAATGTATGTAGGGTCGATTTCATGCCAGCGGATTCCGCCAAAATTAGCCCTCGATCCATTCTTGTGGTGATTGTTGTGATAGCTTTCACCCATCATCAGGAAATCCACCGGAAGGAAGTTTCTGGACGTATCGCCTACTTCAAAATTTCTGTAACCGTATTTATGAGCAAACCAGTTGATCACCGCTCCGTGAATAGGACTCATCAAAAAGTGAATAGGCAACAATAGCCATAACCACCATTGCGTAGCAAACACCGCGTATACCGTCACATAGCAGATACCCCAGAACAGGCGTGATGGCCATGAGCGGGCGAACTTATCGAATGCCTCCCAGTTAGGAACACCTTCGGTGAAACGCTTTTCAGGGACAAGAATTTTATTTGCGATATCTGAATAAATGGTTTTTGTTTTCCACATCATATTCCAGATGGTCTCATCGTATTTCGGAGAATGCGGATCATCTTCCGTATCCGCGAAAGCGTGGTGCATACGGTGCATGACTCCGTATCCGTAAGGGCTCAGGTAATTGGAGCCTTGAAATATCCACGTTAATACATAGAATACTTTTTCTACAAAAGGACTCATTGTAAATGCCTTGTGAGATGCATACCTGTGGAGGAAAAAGGTCTGGAAAAAAAGAGACAGGTACCAGTGGGCGATAAAAAAAGCCAAAATGACAAACATGATTGAAACTATATTTTAGATAAAAAATTAGCTCAGTCTTTGAGCTTCAATGACTGTAAGACAAAATCATTGCCGGTTTGTGACAGAATCTGATAAAAAAGACAGAATAAATTTTAGTCTTTGGCAGAAATGCCTTTTTTGAGCTCCTGCACCAATTCTTCTTCATTTCCGAAATGGCAGGCGTCACGAAAGCTTTTCATCAGCTTGGCCGTGTCGGGCATATCAAAGTGAATCTTTGCAGTTTCATCGCTGAGCTTCTTTTTTGCACGGGAGAAAAGCTGGCGACAGTGATCTTTCTTCTTATCGAGTGTTTTTTGAAGCTCTTCGTAGTCAAAATCAAAAACCTCCTTGAGTACATATACCGCACGTTCCAGGGGTTCCAGTTTGGTTTGCATCACTTTAAATGCCGCTGCAAGGTTCACATCCAGGTCGAGATGCGACAGGTTTGTTTCCCTGAACTTAGTGATCATCTCCGCAACATTGATAGAGTCAAAGTATTGTTCTTTCTTTTTGCGGAGAGACTGAAGGTGATTGAGACAATTGTTGGTTACCGCACGAATGAGGTACGCTTTCGTATTTTCAATCTTTTGCTGATCGATGCTTAACCATTTTACGAAAGTCTCCTGCACAATATCTTCCGCATCCTGCTTGCAGCGCACCAGGTTATAAGCAATGGTATGCAGCAGCGGTTGATAAAGTGTAATAGTCTGAGCCGGATTCATCATTAGCGCTGCAAGTTAAGGCTAAATTTTCAATTAAGAAACAGAGGCTAAACAGCAGAAGATCAACTAACAGGCGTATGTAAAACGAGTGGTAGTTGGCCCATTATTTCCCCAGCTGCAAGAATTAATAAATGTGTGCTGAGTTGTCAGTTTTACAGGCGAACTTTGTATCGGCTTTTAGAATTTATAGAGATCATGAATCAGACAACGTTAAATCCGGAAGTGCGCAGTAAGCCCATCCTCAAACAGGAGATTGCTTTCGCGTTGATCCACCTCATGCCATTAGGTGCGCTCTTTACGGGAGCTACCCTTTTCGATTGGATTATGTGTGCGGCATTGTACGTTATCCGTATGTTTTGGGTAACGGGCGGATATCATCGTTATTTCTCTCACAAGTCATATAAAACCTCACGCTGGTTTCAGTTTGTAATCGCTTTTATGGCGCAAACCTCAGCACAAAAAGGAGCTTTGTGGTGGGCGGCTCATCACCGTCATCATCATCGCCATAGCGACACACCGGCCGATCCTCACTCCATGAAAATTTATGGCTTCTGGTATTCGCACATTGGCTGGATTGTAGGACCTGATTTTAAAAAGACCGATTACAAAACCATTGGCGACTATGCCAAATATCCTGAGCTGGTATGGCTGAACAAAAATCACATGGTGCCACCATTAGTCCTCGCCCTGGTAGTAATGGCGCTGGGTGGAATGGTGGATGGTAATGGTATTACCGATATGTTCTCCGTGCACGGGTTCTCTGCATTATTCATCGGTTTCTTCCTGAGCACCGTGATTCTTTATCATGGTACGTTTTCAATCAACTCCATCATGCATAAGTTCGGAAGGCAACGTTACGAAACGGGTGAAGAATCGAAGAACAGTCCATGGCTGGCGCTGATTACCTTGGGCGAAGGCTGGCATAATAATCACCATTATTATGAAACGGCCTCACGCCAGGGATTCTTCTGGTGGGAGTTTGATTTTACCTGGTACATTCTCAAAACATTTTCTGCTTTGGGCCTGATCTGGGATATGAAAGGGGTGCCTAAACATATTAAGTATTCGAAGAACAAGCAACATGCACAGGAGCTACGCAGGCAATATGATGCATCGCGGCCTCCAATCGGCAAAGAAGAATCATCTAAACAGGCAGACGAAAATGCCACAGTCCACTGAAGAGAATTTTCTTGAAAGTGCGTGTAAACTTTTCCGATACTATAAAGCGTTGGGAGAGAAAGCCATTGACCAGCTTAGCGATGAGCAGGTATTAGCTCAGCCTAATGAAGCCAGCAATAGCATAGCGCTGATTGTTCATCACCTTAACGGAAATATGCTTTCGCGCTGGACGGACTTTTTAACCAGCGATGGAGAAAAGCCATGGCGCAATCGCGAAGCGGAGTTTGATCAGAGTTATGGCGATAAAAAAATCATGATGGAAGCCTGGAATGCAGGATGGGATTGTTTGCTTCATGCTCTTGATTCACTAAAGGCGGATGATCTTTCTAAAATTATCTACATCCGCAACGAAGGGCAGACCGTTTTAGAAGCCATTCAAAGACAATTGGCACATTACCCGATGCATGTGGGCCAAATCATTTATCAGGCTAAAATTCTGAAAGGCCATGATTTTCAGTCGCTTTCCATACCCAAAGGTAACTCTGCTGTCTATAATCAGGAAAAATTTAGCCGGGAAAAGGAAAGAAGACACTTTACAGATCAGGTTTGATTTGGAAATTTAGGATGGTGCATTAAATTTGCACTCCCTTAGCCGAAAGGATAAGAAATCCGCTTTAGCTAAAGCTATGGTGGATAGATAAGCGGAGTAGTCCCGATAGCTATCGGGATTGGTAAGCTTATCGGAAATTAAAAGCGGGAGTAGCTCAGTTGGTAGAGCACGACCTTGCCAAGGTCGGGGTCGCGAGTTCGAGTCTCGTTTCCCGCTCATTACTCGGTTAACTGTTAGCAGTTAATAGTGAAAAGTGTGAGGTTCATCTCACACTTTTTTATTTGGATGCTTATCCACTATTGACTGAAAGCATTAACATTTTAAACTGCCCTTGCCCGGGTGGTGAAATTGGTAGACACGCAGGACTTAAAATCCTGTGGATAGTAATATCTGTGCGGGTTCAAGTCCCGCCCCGGGTACTCTTATTTGAATTAAAGCCCTGATTATCAGGGCTTTTTTATTTTTTAGGTGGCAAAAGAGATGGTAAAATGGCTTACGAAGAGCGAAAGTAAAATTCCTGATATCAGTTTAGTCTCTTACGAATAGATCATGTCCTCAAAGAACAAGCCTCAATATGCCATTCTCTAAATTTAGTATCTTTGCTTCGGGATAAATGAACGAGTATGCCAACGATCAAAGAAAAAATAGATTTTATTAACAAGCTGACCGAAGACCGTACAAAACGAGCAAATGAGGTTGTTAAAAAAATCAAGCTCGTTGATACCACAAACATTAAACTGGACATCGCCTTTAAGCCAGGTGAACAGTATTCAAAAACAAAATCCATCTCTGTAAAACATTTATGATTGAAGGTTGAAAACTTTAATCATCATTGCGGGGCCGAATGGTGCTGGGAAATCAACAACAAGTGCTGCTCACCTTGAACAATTCGGAATCACCGCTTTTGATTTTGACAAGGAATATTATTCGAAGTGGGCACAGTTTGATTTTGATCCCTTAGTAGGTCAAGGCGTAAGAGATTCCACAGCTGATCTTTTTATTGAACTCCAGCAGAAGGCGATCAGAGAAAACGAATCTTTTTCCTTTGAGACGAATTTCAATAATGCCAATCTGTTGCTCCCGCATATTAACAGGTTCAGAGAAAAGGGTTACCAGGTTGATTTGATTTTTTTGTATTTGGATTCCCCTGAGCATGCCATTGCCCGTGTAAAGCAGAGGGTAGCAAATAAAGGTCACAATGTTCCTGAAGAGCAAATTTTAGAACGCTACAGAATGGGGCTTGAGGTGTTGGATTCACACTTTGAAGAATTTGATTACATCACTTTGTTTAAAAGCGATGATAACAACATGTACCCTCTGATTACTTTCCTTCCATTAGAAAAGCAGATAGCCAAAGAACATCGCCCGATGCTCGAAGAGCTAAAACACAAGCTACCCAATCTTACTTCTTTCATTGTATCGATAGAATCTGATCTTGAGAAAAAGGAATTGAAGACATGACGTGGATGCTTAATTCGAAAAGGAGATAAAAGAACGGAGCACATTTGCCATCAATCATGTGGCAAGGCTTTAGCGAAGCACTGAAAAACGTCAACATCCATTTTATCAGTTTTGATCGACCAAGTTCCTGCTGACAGAATCCGTTTTAGGATTGACTTAATCATAGGAGTTATATATCCTCCCAAATAATCTTTTGTTTCCCTTGCTTGGTGAGGTCCCTGGGTTGGAGCCCGCTTCAAGCAAGGATGAACGAAGGATCAAGCAAGGAAGAAATTGAATGCCTCAAAGTGAGGTGTCAGCAAAAACCAGAATAACATTTGGCCGGCTTAAAAACAGTGCCCTTATCAACCAGAAGTCTGCTAAAATAACCGCCTACCAAACTTTACTCTTGGTATGTGTTTTTCAGCTCTTTATATATCAATTTTGCAGTCCAGAAATTCAATTTATGCGTGCAGGTATCCGTTTCACCGTACTTATTATTATTGCCAGTCTCCTTTTTGCGGGGTGCACATCCAAGAAAGACACCCAGGGTGGCGGCAGGGGTAGTGTGCGTCAAAAAGGGACCTTGTCGGTGGAGGGTTTCCTGGTAGGGCCGAGTTCGGTAAGTGAAGATGTGGAGGTGGCCGGCACGCTGATGCCAGCCGAAGAAACGCAGATTCGTGCTGAAGTAAGCGGCCGTGTGGTGCAGATGAACATCCCGGAAGGCACCGTCATTAGTAAAGGCACCTTGCTGGTAAAATTGTTCGATCAGGATCTGCAAGCTCAGCTCAGCAAGCTGGAGGTACAATTAAAAATTGCCATAAAAACAGTAGAGCGCCAGAAAGAGCTTTTGTCTATCAACGGTATCAGCCAGCAGGATTATGATCTCAGCTCATTGAATGTAGATAACCTTAAGGCGGATATTCAATCCGTGCAGATTGCAATTACTAAAACAGAAATAAGAGCACCTTATAATGGGCAGCTTGGCTTGCGTTATGTGAGCCTTGGTTCTTACCTCGGCCCTGCCGATATCGTTACCACATTACGCGAAGTAGATCAGCTTAAAGTTGAATTTTCTGTTCCCGAAAAATATGCAAAAAACATTGCCAAAGGATACATCGTGAAGTTCAGAGTAGACGGAGGCAAACAGGAACACTCCGCTACGGTAATGGCTACGGAGGGAAGTGTGGATCAGTCTACCCGCACGTTAAGAATTCGTGCCATGGTAAAAGGGAGAAATCCGGAGCTGGTACCCGGTGTGTTTGCAAGGGTAAATCTTCAGTTAGGGCAGGACAGCCAGGCGTTAATGATCCCTTCGCAGGCGATCATACCCATGGCGCGTAACAAACAGGTAATTGTGCTGAACAGAGACAGCGCAGTATTTCGTGTGATCGAAACCGGAGTGCGCGATTCTGCCTATGTACAGGTTACAGCAGGTTTGCATAAAGGGGATACCATTATCACCACCGGATTGATGGCCATACGGCCAACTACCAAGATTAAGATCTCGAAGGTAAATCGTTTACAATAAAAGCATAGAAACCGGATGAATATCTCTGAGTTAAGTATAAAGCGACCGGTGCTCACCTTTGTGATGAATATCATATTGGTATTGTTCGGTGCGATTGGGTTTTCTTTTCTCGGTGTGCGCGATTATCCCGCTATCGATCCTCCGAATATCAATGTGAGCACAAGCTACAATGGTGCGAATGCGGATATCATTGAATCACAGATTACCGAGCCGTTGGAGAAATCCATCAACGGCATTGCCGGTATTAAAAACATCACCTCTTCCTCCAGTGTAGGGCGCAGCAATATCAACATCGAATTTGAATTGGGAGTAGATATGGAAACGGCCGCCAACGATGTGCGCGATAAAGTTTCGCAGGCCGTGCGCACACTTCCGCAGGATCTTACTTCACCTCCGGTGGTTTCCAAAGCCGATGCCAACTCCGATTACATTATCAGCATGACCGTACAAAGCAATCTGCGCAATCCGCTTCAGCTTACGGAGTATGCTAACAACGTACTCATGGAAAGATTGCAGACGATACCTGGCGTAAGCAGCATTATGATTTTGGGTGAGAAAAAATATGCCATGCGTATCTGGCTCGATCCTTCCAAGCTGGGAGCTTATAATCTCACCGCATTGGATATTCAGGCAGCACTGAACAGGGAAAATATTGAATTGCCTTCCGGAAAAATTACAGGCGACGCAACCGAACTGACGGTACGAACCTTCGGACGGCTTTATACCGAAGAGGATTTTAACAACGTCATTGTAAAAGCCGATGCTACGGGTAACATCCGCGTGCGCGACATTGGACAGGCAGTATTGGGCCCCGAAAATGAAGAGCAGATTTTGCGCGAAAGCCGTATCCCGATGATTGCCATGGGAATTATTCCATTGCCGGGTGCCAACTATGTAGCCATCTCCGATGAGTTTTTTAAACGACTCGATCAGATCAAAAAAGAGATGCCTGCCGATATCACACTCGATGTATCTACCGATCAAACAAAATTCATCAAGAGATCTATTTCCGAAGTGGAAGAAACCTTGTTCATCTCCTTTTTATTGGTGGTGTTAATCATCTATCTGTTTTTCCGCGATTTCCTGATTGCAGTGCGACCGCTTATTGATATCCCGGTATCGCTGGTGGCTACATTCTTCATTATGTACCTGTGCGGTTTTTCCATTAATGTTCTTACCATGCTTGGCATTGTGCTCGCCACAGGTTTGGTGGTAGACGATGGTATTGTGGTAACAGAAAACATTTACAAGAAGCTGGAGCAAGGCATGAATAAATACCAGGCTGCCATTGAAGGGTCGAAAGAAATCTTTTTTGCTGTTATCTCTACTTCCATTACGCTGGCCGTAGTGTTCCTTCCGGTTGTTTTCCTTCCGGGATTTGTAGGCCGCCTGTTTCGCGAGTTTGGTATTGTAGTGGCAGGGGCCGTGTTGATCTCTGCTTTTGTTTCACTTACCCTCACTCCGGTATTGAGTGTGAAGCTTACGCGGAGTCATCATAAACATTCCTGGTTCTATCATTTTACCGAACCTTTCTTTTTAGGAATGGAAAATGGCTATGCACGATGGCTTACTTCGTTCATGAAGATCCGCTGGGCCGCCTTCGTTATTGTTGCGCTCAGTGTTACAGCTGCGTTTTTTATAGGAACGAACATTCAGCAAGAGCTGGCTCCGCTCGAAGACCGCAGCCAGTTTCGTCTCACTCTTTCTGCACCTGAAGGAACTTCGTACGACTTCATGGATACTTACGTGGATGAGGTGACCAAATTTGTGATGGACTCCGTGCCGGAATACAAAACAGCAATAGCTAATACGGCAGGTGGATTTGGCGGAGGTTCTCCTAACTCGGGTTCGGTAAGAGTTAACCTTGTTGATCCCGCCTATCGCTATCGTTCCCAGCAAGAGATTGTGGATGATGTAAACAAATCACTTCCGCGCTTCCCCGAAGGAAGAGTATTTATCTCGCAGGAGCAGACTATCGCAGTGAATCGCAGGGGAGGACAACCCGTACAGTTTGTTATACAAAACAACGACTTCGAAAAGCTGAAGACCGTTCTTCCCAAAATGCTGGAAGCTGCCAGTCAAAACCCTGTGCTTCAAAATGTAGACGTGGATTTGAAATTCAACAAACCGGAATTATTGGTCAGCATCAATCGTCTTAAAGCAACTCAGCTGGGAATCAGTGTTCAGGATATTTCACAGACACTTCAGCTGGCCTACAGTAATCTTCGCTTCGGCTATTTTACCAAAGAAGGAAAGCAGTATCAGGTAATCGGCCAGGTGGCACGCTCCAATCGTGATGATCCGGACGATTTGAAGCGATTATATGTGCGTACCAACTCCGGCACATTGGTTTCCATTGACAACGTGGTAAGCGTGGAAGAATCGGCAACACCTCCATCCATCTATCACTTTAACCGGTTTAAATCAGCTACCATATCAGCAAGTACAGCTCCGGGCAAAACCATTGGAGATGGTATCAACGTGATGAAACAAATTGCCGCAGAAAACCTGGACGATACCTTCGTGACTTCACTTTCCGGCTCTTCGCGCGACTTTGCTGAAAGCTCCGGTAACACTTCGTATGCCTTTCTTCTGGCACTTGTTCTTATCTATTTGGTTTTGGCTGGCCAGTTCGAAAGCTTTGTTGACCCGCTCACCATTATGTTTACCGTACCACTGGCGGTATGTGGTGCATTTATTTCTTTGTGGCTGTTTGGTCTTACAATTAATATCTTCTCGCAAATTGGTATGATCATGCTGATCGGTCTGGTAACTAAAAATGGAATTTTAATTGTGGAGTTTGCCAATCAGAAAAGAGAAGAAGGATTAGAAAAAGTCGAAGCAGTAATTGAAGCTTCACGTCTTCGTCTTCGCCCGATATTAATGACAAGTCTGGCAATGGCATTGGGCTCTTTGCCCCTGGCGCTATCATTAGGCGAAGCTTCCACCAGCCGTATTCCGTTAGGAGTGGTGATTGTAGGAGGCGTGATGTTCTCCCTGATCCTTACATTATTTGTGATTCCGGCTATCTATTCTTTCTTATCGCGAAAAAGAAAACACAATGAATTTGAAGTGAAGGCCGAAGAAACGAAACAGAACAAGGAACTGGTTTATGAAGCTTAGATTTTTATTGGCCGCTTTTGCAGCATCATGTTTAAATGGTTTTGCTCAGCAGAATATTTCCGTAGAAGAAGTGGTGGGTGTGGCGTTGCAGAAAAATTTTGATGTGAGGATTCAACAGAACATCGGTGCTGCTGCTGTTACCGATAAGCAAAATTCGATCGGAGTATTTTTACCTGTGATTACAGCAAACGGCTCCCGTACCTGGACCAATAATGATCAAAAACAAATTTTAGCAAATGGCTCGGAGGTACAACGAAATGGAATTCCTTCCAATAACCTGTCTGCATCCCTTCAGTTAAACTGGACATTATTTGATGGTGCCAAAATGTTTGCCACTCGCAGCCGTTTGGAAGAAATAGCAAATCAGGGTGAGTTGCTGGTGAAAAATCAAATGATAAATACCGTAGCCAGCGTGATTAACAATTATTATAATGTGGTTCGTCAGAAACAGCAGCTTAAGGCAATAGGTGAACAAATGTCGGTGAGCGAAGAGCGTGTAAAACTGGCGGAACGGAAACTACAGGTAGGTACCGGAGGCAAACCGGAATTGCTCCAGGCCAAAGTGGATTTAAATGCATTTCGAACTGCGGCTCTGCTTCAGGAGGCATTAATTGTTCAATTGAAAGATCAGCTGAATGGACTATTGGCTCTTGAGCTGCCTGCCGGCTATGAAGTATCGGATACGATTCCCACCAATTTGAATCTCACCCTTGAAGAAATCATTACCGATATTGAAAATACAAATCCGGTATTGCTGGCGACAAAGAAAAACATCGCCATAGCCAACTATGCGTTACGCGAAAGAAGGGGCGAGCGGTATCCGATCATTAGTTTTAACTCGAATTATAATTTTTCACGTACGAATAACTCTTTGGTAATTAATGATTTTACACTGTTGTTTAATCAGAACAAGGGGTTCAATTATGGATTCTCTGCTGCGCTGCCAATCCTGAACAAACTTACTATTCGCAATGGAGTACAGCAGGCTAATATTTTATTGGAGCGCCAGAAGACAGCGTATGAGCAACAGAAAATGCTTGCCACAGTAGGAGCAAGAGTGGCCTTTACCAGCTACGATAATGCGCGCAAAACATTGGTCATCGAGGAAGAAAACATTCTGTTGGCCAAAGAGAATGTGTTTATTATGCTGGAAAGCTTCAAACGCGGTATCGCTACTTTTATCGAACTGCGCACTGCTCAGCAAAGTCTTGCCGATGCTTATAACCGGTTGATTGCTGCCCGGTATAACGCCAAGGTTTCCGAGACAGAGCTTCTTCGCCTGAAGGGAGGACTTCTTAACTAATTCAATCTGTCCGGTTTTGTTTTCTTATTTGAAGAGAAAACCAGAATTTCAGCTGATCAAAATTAACCCACACGACCTTAATTTACATGCAAGATCTTAAAATTCATCCTGAAGGACCTGTCTTCTCCCGCATCATTGCGGGTGCCTGGCGATGGAATGCTGTTTCTTCGGAAGCAATAGAGCGCTTAATTCAAACTGCGTTGGATGCGGGCATCGATACGTTCGATCATGCGGATATCTACGGTGACTACAGCAATGAAAAATTGTTTGGCGATGTGCTGAAGAAGAACCCTTCTCTGCTGAAGCGAATGAAGCTGATAAGCAAATGCGGTATCAAATTGCTTTCTCAAAAAAAGCAGGAGCATCGTGTGAAGCATTATGATACCTCAAAAGAACACATCATCGCTTCCGCAGAGAACTCATTAACACTTTTGGGAGCCGATCATCTCGACCTGTTACTGATTCATCGGCCTGATCCGTTAATGAATGCGGCTGAAGTAGCGGATGCCTTTTCATTATTAAAGCAACAGGGAAAAGTGCTTTACTTTGGTGTATCTAATTTTACTCCTGCGCAGTTCGATTTGCTTCAGAGTAACCTGCCGTTTCCATTAGTGACCAACCAGATTGAGATCTCTCTCTTTCAGCCACAACCGCTTTTCGATGGCAGTATCGATCACCTGTATAAGCTAAGAACCTCCGCAATGGCATGGTCTCCGTTGGGAGGAGGTAAACAAATGCAGGGCGAAGTAATGCAAAAACTTCAGCAACTTAGGGGGAAATATGAAGCAACAGAAAGTCAGCTGCTTTATGCGTGGCTGTTAAAACATCCATCCATTATTTTTCCTGTGATTGGCACTACCAGACCGGAACGTATTATTGAAAGTAGCAAAGCCTTGGATGTTGATCTTGACCGACAGGATTGGTTTGAGATGCTGAAGGCTGTGACGAGTAAAGAAGTTGCCTGATTAAGCAGATCAGAGTAAAAATGAAGTGCGAGAACTCGCACTTCATTTTTAATTTAAAAAATTACTTACAATCGTAGGTATAGATGTCTATTGTTGTTGATCCGTTACTCAGGTCACTTTCAGTCACTTTAACAGGATATCCCTTTTCATTATACTCGTAAGTATAGGTGGTTAGTTCAGTGGTATTCGAATTTTTATATGTTTGCTTGGTTACGTTGTTTTCTGATTCAGCCGATATTGTACCCAGTTGCAATGCTGAAAGAGGTGTCTTTTTGTCATCGTATTCAAACTCCGTTGTGCTGAGGAGTGTAAGCCCATCCTGGCTGAAGCTCTTGGAGCGAATTGGATTTTTTGTTGTGGTATTTGCGTATTCGTAAGTAGTGTAGCCGTTTTTTGTTGCTGTACTTCCGTCTTGCGAAATTCTATACTGCTGCGTCTTGATTAATTGACCTGAAGAATTGTATTCGTATTCATATCGGTCATTCAGAATATTATCTTCAAAGCCATCTTCTTTAATTACTTTATTGTCGCTGTTGTAAGTGTACTCGGTAGTGTAATCTTCCGATTCCTGTTTAACGAGGTTGCCTTTTGCATCATAAGTCAAAACGGAAGTGGATGAATTTGTGTCGCCATTAAAAGTACTTGTATAAACGGTTTTTATTACTTGATTATCGGAATTGTAGCTGAAAGCAACGTCATCAACACTGTTGTTTGAGCTTCCGGGATATGAATAGGTGGATGTGCTTTTGGTTACGAAACATTTGTTCAATGCTACATCATCATTATCATCGCTACACCCAACGATAAGGCTGGCGCTGATCAATACTACAAGAAGACTTTTTGGTGTGAAATTTTTAATCATTTTTTTGGGATTAAGTTGGTTTTTGAGGTCGCAAACATAACCCCATGTCCCAGAATAAAAACTGGAATTACAGCCAAAATCTTACTTGCAAAAACTTAGATCGATTGCAATGACCTTCTTAGAACTCCAAAAAAATGGCTTTATAGTCGGAAGTCTGGAATGCTGGTAAACCCCTCTCTCCTTGTTTTGACGATCAATGCCCAGGCAAGGACAAATCCCATGAGGTAGCGTAGATAGATAATCCCCAACCTGGGTAAAAATAATTTTCGCAGCACATCAATCTTTTGTGGTATCGATTAACGTGGCGTTTAGAAAAACGGATTGTTACAATTAACTTGGCCGGAAACAATTCTCCTCTCATTTTTGTATTGTCTCCAAACGATTTCATGTCAAAATCCTCTGTTCAGAAAAAACCAGTTGATCTTACCGGCCACGACTTCATTGAAGTAATTGGCGCACGTGAGCACAACCTGAAAAATATCAGTATTACGTTTCCCAGGAATAAACTGGTGGTAATTACCGGCATCAGCGGAAGCGGAAAATCTTCGCTCGCCTTCGATACCATTTATGCCGAGGGGCAGCGCAGGTACATGGAAAGCTTCTCGGCCTATGCGCGCAGCTTCCTGGGCAATTTAGAACGTCCTGATGTAGATAAGATAAATGGTTTGAGTCCGGTAATCTCCATTGAACAAAAGACGACCTCACGAAACCCCCGCTCTACCGTAGGCACAGTAACCGAAATCTACGATTTCATGCGCTTGCTTTATGCGCGTGCAGGAGAAGCCTTTTCGTACCTCAGCGGTGAGCGAATGGTGCGTCAATCGGAAGATCAGATCATCGACACGATCATCCACAGCTATAAGGGAAAGAAGCTCACTTTACTGTCTCCCATCGTGAAAGGACGTAAAGGTCATTATCGCGAATTGTTTGTGCAGATACGCAAGCAGGGCTACCTCAAAGTTCGTATAGACGGAGACGTGCAGGAGATTACCGCGAAAATGCAACTGGATCGTTTTAAAATCCACGATATTGAAATGGTGATCGACCGGATCGTGCCAGACCCAACTGACAGGCATCGCATCAGCCAGTCAGTGAACAAAGCGCTGAAAGAAGGAAAGGGCGTGATCATGATCATGGAAGAGAATGGTAAAGTCCATCACTTTTCAAAGTACCTTATGGATCCGCAAACAGGACTATCGTATGATGAGCCGGCACCGAATAATTTTTCTTTCAACTCTCCTTATGGAGCCTGCCCTACCTGCAACGGGCTGGGTCAGATCGAAGAAATTACGGAAGACTCCATTATCCCTGATAAGAAACTAAGCATCAGCCGTGGAGGTATCTTGCCTTTGGGTGAATACCGGGATATCTGGATCTTTAAAAAAATCGAGGCGATACTTAAGCGCTACAAGCTCACGCTGACCACTCCGATAAAAGAAATCCCCAAAGAGGCACTGAAGGTTTTGTTGTATGGCGATGATGAGCCGGTGGCTGTTGCTTCTGTAAAATATCCGGGCACGGACTGGAATACAAAATTTGAAGGGATCATCAACTTCCTGCAAAAGCAAAAAGAAGAAGGCTCGGACGCTATTCGCAAATGGGTGGATGATTTCACCATCACAAAAACATGTCCCGAATGTGAAGGCATGCGGTTGAAGAAAGAGTCGCTGCATTTCAAAATCGATAACAAGAACATCGCGGAGCTTTCGCTGATCAACATTGTTGAGCTGAATAAATGGTTTGACGGGCTGGAAAAAAGAATCAATGAAAAACAACGTATAATTGCCACAGAGATACTAAAGGAAATCCGTAAGCGTATTGGTTTTTTGCTGGATGTGGGATTGGACTACCTGCATCTTAACAGGCCCATCCGGACATTAAGCGGAGGAGAATCGCAACGGATACGATTAGCCACACAAATAGGAACACAGCTGGTGGGTGTATTATATATTCTGGATGAGCCCAGTATTGGCCTTCATGCACGTGATAATGTGAAACTGATCAAGGCATTGAAAGACCTTCGTGATCTGGGCAACTCGGTAGTGGTAGTGGAGCACGACAAAGACATGATGCTGGAGTCAGACTACATCATCGACATTGGTCCAGGCGCAGGAAGACATGGAGGAAATGTAGTGGCCGAAGGTGATCCTGAAACATTTCTTAAGATCAACAGCACAACCGCCAAATACCTGAGCGGGAAGCTGGGAATAAAAGTGCTAAAAGAAAGAAGAAAAGGCACGGGAGAAAGTCTGGTGCTGACAGGGGCGGAAGGGAACAATCTTAAAAACGTAGACCTTACTATTCCGCTGGGAACATTTACATGTATAACAGGAGTATCGGGTAGCGGGAAATCGACCTTGATTCACGAAACGCTCTTTCCCATTCTTAACCAGCACTTCTTTAATTCGCGCACCGAACCATTAACTTATAAAAAAATCGAAGGTCTTAAGCTGATCGATAAAGTAATCGAAGTAGATCAGTCGCCCATTGGACGAACACCACGATCAAATCCGGCTACCTATACCGCAGCCTTTACAGACATTCGCGACCTGTTTGCTCAAATGCCGGAAGCAAAAATCCGTGGTTATAAAACAGGACGCTTCTCCTTCAATGTAAAAGGCGGCCGGTGCGAAACCTGTGAGGGTGCCGGCTTGCGCTTGATTGAAATGGAGTTTCTCCCGGATGTGTACGTGCTCTGCGAAACCTGTAAAGGTAAAAGATACAACAGGGAAACGCTGGAGATAAGGTTTAAAGGCAAATCCATTTCGGATGTATTGGATATGACCGTAGAGGAGGCCGTAACCTTCTTTGAAAACCAGCCCAAGATTCTGCGCAAGATTCAAACCTTAAATGAAGTAGGTCTGGGTTATATCTCATTGGGTCAGCATGCCACCACGCTTTCCGGAGGAGAGGCACAGCGTGTAAAGCTGGCAACAGAGTTATCGAAGCGGGATACCGGGAAGACATTATATATTCTGGATGAACCTACAACAGGTCTTCACTTTCAGGATATCGCTCACCTGCTCGATGTGCTTCAGAAACTGGTAGACAAAGGCAATACGGTATTGGTGATTGAGCATAATATGGATGTGATTAAATCAGCCGATTATGTAGTGGATTTAGGGCCTGAAGGAGGGGGAAAAGGAGGGCGAATTGTAGCATTGGGCACTCCGGAAACCGTAGCGAATAATCCCGCCAGTTACACTGGTAAATTTCTTAAGCTGGAGTTGCAAAGTTGACCGCTTATCAAAGAGTAAATCAGTTCGTTTTTCTATTCTGTAAGTTTGCTTTGTGAATGAACTGCTGAATAAGAGAAGATTATACTGGACCTTGCAGATAGGGGGATGGGCGCTCTTTGCGGTCTTGCAAATCGTAATCAGTGTACTCGCATCAGCCGCACAAACAATTAATATGCAGCGGGTAATCTTTCTTCTGTTTGAAGCATTTCTTTGCCTGCTGCTCACTCAGGGATTTCGTTACCTGATCATGGAATGGAGATGGATGAGTCTTAATCTTGTTCGTATAGTTCCCCGTGTAGTGTCGGGCGTTTTTCTTTTGGCAACGGTGCTTGTTTTTTTGCGCATGCCTGTTTCCATTGCACTTGGACGGTTCAATCCCAACCTCGACCTTCTTCCTGAGAAAATTATAAGTGGTATTCTTACTTATGCGCTGATTTTCTTTTTATGGTCGGTGATGTATTTTATTTATAACTATTTTGAAAGCTATAATAAATCATTGAAGCTCGAAGCATCGATCAAAGAGATTGAGTTGAGCAATCTGAAATCGCAGCTCAATCCTCATTTTATTTTTAATGCGCTCAACAGCATTCGTGCATTAGTCGATGAGAATCCTCCAAAATCCAAACTGGCCATCAACCAGCTTTCGAATATTTTGAGAAACTCGCTGGTGACAGAAAAGCGCGGCCTTACGGGATTTGATGATGAACTGAAAGTGGTGAAAGATTACCTGGGGCTGGAGAGTATCCGTTTTGAAGAAAGGCTGAGAACGGATTTCGATATCGATCCCGAATCGAGCAGCTTTATGGTTCCTCCCTTAATGATTCAGACATTGGTGGAAAATGGAATTAAGCACGGCATATCCAAGCTTACCGAAGGAGGCATTATTCAACTGAGCACACGGGTGAGTGACGATCACCTTAAAATACATATCCGCAACAGCGGCAAGTTTATTTTAAATGGAAACAGAAGCAAGTCAGGCGGCCTGGGCCTGGAAAACACCCGGCAACGGCTGAAACTGATTTACGGAGACGAAGCCTCCTTCAGAATATTAACCGAAAATGATAATTTTGTCCTGACTGAAATAATAATACCTCACTTGTATTAATTAATAACCCACACATGAGAGCACTGATTGTTGATGATGAGCGCCTGGCGCGCAAAGAGCTGATGAAATTGCTGGAAGAACATCCTTCTATCGAGGTGGTGGGAGAAGCAATGAATGCAGACGAGGCAGAGAAATTAATTGAAGAATTGAATCCTGATCTTTTATTCCTGGACATACAGATGCCAGGCCGCACCGGGTTTCAGTTGTTGGAATCTTTAGACTCCGCACCTTTGGTTGTGTTTACTACCGCCTACGATGAATTCGCTTTAAAAGCATTTGAGGTAAACGCGTTGGATTATGTATTGAAGCCGGTTACAGCTGAGCGCTTGTCCGAAGCAGTACATAAAGTAATGGATAAAGAGCGCTCCAAAGCCGGGCGTGCACGCGATAAGAAACTGGGCCTCGAAGATCAGGTGTTTGTAAAAGACGGAGAACGCTGCTGGTTTGTAAGCCTTGCCAATATCCGTTTGTTTGAGTCGGACGGAAATTATATCAAAGTCTATTTTGATGTCAATCGCCCGATGATTCATAAGTCGCTCAATGCATTGGATGAGAAACTGGATGAACGCGCTTTCTTTCGCGCCAGCCGCAAGCACATTGTAAACCTAAGCTGGGTGGAAAGCATTGAGCCCTGGTTCAACGGTGGCCTGATGGTGAAACTCAAAGGCGGAGATAAAGTAGAAGTTAGCCGCAGGCAGGCAGCCAAGTTTAAAGATATGATGTCGTTATAAATAAAAAACTCCCGGCTTATAGCCGGGAGTTTTGCTTTAACAGAACTTAACTCTTCTTAAGCTCTGGAATTCTTAATTTTAGTTTTGAATTTTTTAATCTGATTTCTCAACGCTTCGGTAGCCATATCGGTAGCTACTTCAAATGAGCGTGCTTGTTCTTTAGCGAATAGATTATTACCTGGCACATTTAATTTTATTTCTACTGTTTTGTTCTCAATGCCTTCATTATTTAGTCGAAGGAAAACTTCTCCATCTACCAATCGGTCATAGAATGTTTCGAGCTTATCTACCTTCTTCTGAATAAAATCAATCAGCTTGCGATCAGCATCGAAGTGGATGGAGTGAACTTGTAACTTCATAACAATAAAAATTTAAGTAAAACATTTATTATAAAATCCGGCCTTAGCCTGCCGGTCGGCCAGTACTAATTTATTGCATATGGTAATCGTTATGTATCATCTATAAATAATTATGCCTTAGGATGAGCCTGATCAAATACCTTCTTAAGCTTCTCCATGGAATTGTGCGTATAGACTTGCGTAGCGGCAAGGCTGCTGTGACCGAGTAAATCTTTTACCGCATTGATTTCTGCTCCCTTATTTAAAAGATGTGTGGCATAAGAGTGGCGCAACACATGGGGACTTGTCTTCTCAACTGAAGTATATTGTTTGAGGTATTTTTTAACGATACGGTTGACGAGCATTGGATACAATGTATCACCCGAATCGGTAACCAATAAATAACCATGCTTCTTCATTTCCACTTCTCTGTTCCGCACCTGGCGATAGTCTTCTATTATTGAAACGATATTAGCTGCAAAGGGGATAACTCTTTCCTTGTTTCTTTTTCCTAAAACCTTTAAAGTCTGGTCATGAAAATTGATATCTGCTTCTTTTAAAGTAATCAGTTCCGACAAGCGCATACCGGTTCCATAAAATAATTCGAGAATAAGACGTGTACGTACTCCTTCATGATCATTTTTAAAATCGGTGTTGTTATCTAAAAGATTGACAATGTCATTTTCTTGTACAAAATGTGGTAGCTTCTTTTTTGTTTTCAAGACTTTGATCTTCGTCATCGGATCTTTGCTGATCACTTCCTGGCGAAGGAGGTATTTGTAGAACGAGCGAAGGCAGGCGATTTTCCTGTTGATGGAAGAAGGATCCAGCTTAAGATCGACCAGCTGAACAATCCATGAACGTACAATACCATATTCAACAGTTTCCGTTGTGTAATCCGGATAGGTGATGTGAATAAAAGCAGAAAACTGAGAGAGGTCGTTGGCGTAGGAGACTACCGTCTTCGGGCTGTAGCGTCTTTCGAATTGAAGGTATTTAAGGAATGATTCCACCATCTACACAAACCCGGATTGTATAGAAGCAATATAAAAAAATAACCCCTTTAAGGAAATCCTCAAAGGGGTCGTGTGGATAAAATGTCTATTGAATGTTAATAGTTTTCAGAAGCATACTGCTTTTGGCGGTAAGCTGCTTTCAAAACTTGTGTTCTTCTGGTTACAGATGGTTTTTCGAAAGCTGTTCTTGCACGTAATTCTTTCAAAACGCCAGTTTTTTCAAATTTCTTTTTAAAGCGTTTAAGGGCTTTATCTATCGATTCGTTTTCTTTGATGTTGATGATTAGCATCTTCTTTTCTGTTATGGGGTGCAAATATACTATCAGACGATTCAGATTTGCAAACAATTATTTTAAAATAGCCCTGGAAATCACCAGTTTCTGTATTTCAGAGGTGCCTTCGCCAATAGTGCAGAGCTTTGCATCACGATAATACTTTTCTACCGGGAAATCTTTGATGTAACCATAGCCTCCAAAAATCTGAACCGCCTCATTAGCTACCTCTACGGCTACCTCTGAAGTATACAATTTAGCCATGGCCGATTCTTTGTTCACGTTTAGTCCCTGATTTTTCAAATCAGCTGCCCTGAAAGTAAGCAGGCGGGCTGCCTCTATTTTAGTTGCCATGTCAGCCAGCTTAAAAGCGATACCCTGAAAAGAGGAAATCGGCTTGTTAAATTGATGACGCTCTTTAGAGTACTTTAAGGCGGCCTCATAAGCTCCCATGGCAATACCCAGTCCAAGAGCGGCAATGGAGATTCGTCCGCCATCCAGAACTTTGAGGGACTGCACAAATCCATCACCTTCTTCTCCCATCAACTGGCTTTTATGAACACGGCAATCTGTAAAAATGAGTTCGGCTGTTTCCGAGGCTCTCATTCCCAGTTTGTTTTCTTTCTTTCCTGAAGTAAATCCGGGTGTTCCTTTTTCAATGATAAACGAAGTCATGGCATGCGAATCGCCCACTTCACCCGTGCGCGCGATTACAACGGCTACATTCCCTGACTTGCCATGTGTAATAAAATTTTTTGCTCCGTTTAAAATGTAATAATCACCCTCCTTAACAGCTACTGTCTTCATGTTGCCAGCATCAGATCCTGTATTTGGCTCTGTTAGCCCCCATGCCCCAATCCATTCTGCCGTAGCCAGTTTTGGCAAGTATCTGCTTTTCTGTTCCTCACTACCAAACTGAAGAATGTGACCCGTACACAATGAATTATGTGCGGCAACAGACAGCCCAATAGAGCCGTCAATCTTTGATATCTCGGAAATGGCAGTAACGTATTCGGTATAGGAAAAGCCTGCGCCACCATATTCTTCAGGAACAAGAACACCCATTAAACCGAGTGCTCCCATTTTTTTGAACAGGGGGACAGGAAACTCCTGGCTCTCATCCCACTCCATCATTTTGGGAGTGATTTCTTTTTTACCAAAGTCGCGCACCATCTGTGCAATCATCTTTTGGTTCTCTGTTTCTTCAAAGCTTATTCCGGTTTCGATTGATTCGCTTAGTACAGCCATTTCATTTCAATTTTAAAGGGATTCAAAAGTAAATTAATATATCCTGTATTACAAACGAATGTTAGTTTGTGGTTTTAAACCTTCAATTTTAGTGCTTAATCAAAGGCAGAAAAGTTTATTTTTGCCCACCCCTTTAAATTAAAATATAAAAAATGAAAATAGCTGTAGTTGGAACTGGTTACGTTGGCTTGGTAACCGGAACATGTTTTGCCGAAACAGGAAACACCGTTACCTGTATTGATATCGATCAGGAGAAAGTCAAAAAACTTCAGGCGGGTCAGGTAACGATCTATGAACCCGGTTTGGAAAACCTTTTTACCAGAAATATTACCCAGGGAAGACTTTCCTTCACCACCAATCTTACCGAAGGCATTAAAGATGCAAAGATTATTTTCCTTGCTTTACCTACGCCCCAGGGTGCTGACGGTGCGGCTGATTTGAAGTATATTTTAAAAGTAGCTGACGACCTTGGGCCGATATTGTCGGACTATACGGTTATTGTAGACAAGAGCACAGTACCCGTAGGAACAGCCGAGAAAGTTGCTGAACATATCAAAAAGAATGCGAAGGTTGAGTTTGATGTAGTATCTAATCCTGAATTCCTTCGTGAAGGCGTTGCTGTTGAGGATTTCATGAAACCGGAACGCGTGGTGATTGGTACAGAGTCTGCCAGGGCCCGTAAAATTATGGAAACATTGTATGCACCTTTTGTGCGCCAGGGGAATCCACTGATTTTTATGGACGAGCGTTCGGCTGAATTGACGAAGTATGCCGCGAATTCATTTCTCGCTGCCAAGATCACCTTCATGAATGAAATTGCTAACCTGTGTGAAAAACTGGGGGCAGATGTAGATGATGTTAGAAAAGGAATGGGAACAGACAGTCGTATCGGAAAACGTTTCTTGTTTCCTGGTATTGGCTATGGGGGAAGTTGTTTCCCCAAGGATGTTCAGGCACTGGCCAAGTCTTCGGAAGATGTGAATTATGATTTTAAGATACTGAGATCGGTAATTGAAGTGAATGAAGAAATGAAGACAAGACTCATTCCTCATATAAGAGATTACTTTAAGGGATCACTGAAAGGAAAAACCATTGCCATGTGGGGATTGGCTTTCAAGCCGCACACAGACGATATCCGCGAAGCACCGGCTCTTTATAACATTGATCTTCTTGTAGCCGAAGGAGCAAAAGTAAAAGTGCACGATCCGGAAGCGATGAGCAATGTGAAAAAACTGATTGGCGATAAGGTAGAATACTTTAACACCCCTTACGAAGCGCTTAAAGGAGCTGACGCTTTATTTATTGCTACCGAATGGCCGGAATTCCGTACACCTGATTTCGAAAAATTAAATTCCCTGCTTAAAAATAAAGTAATCTTTGACGGACGTAATCTTTATGATCTGGATCAGATGAAAGAATTAGGATACACTTATTACAGCGTTGGAAGAGAAACTATTTATGGCTAAGAAAAAAGTACTTATTACCGGTGGAGCCGGATTTTTGGGATCGCATCTCTGTGATCGTTTTCTGAAAGAAGGATACTATGTGATTGCCATGGATAACCTGATCACTGGTGACCTGCGCAACATCGAGCACCTGTTCAAGCTTCCTGATTTTGAATTCTATCATCACGATGTTTCCAAGTTTGTACATGTGCCGGGAGAATTGGATTATATTCTTCATTTTGCCTCTCCCGCCAGCCCTATTGATTATTTAAAAATTCCGATTCAGACTTTAAAAGTTGGATCGCTTGGAACACATAATCTTCTTGGATTAGCACGCTCAAAAAAGGCGCGTATTATCATTGCCTCTACTTCGGAAGTATATGGCGATCCAACGGTGCATCCGCAGCCGGAAGAATATTACGGTAATGTAAATACAGTAGGGCCACGTGGCGTGTATGATGAGGCCAAGCGCTTTCAGGAGGCGATGACGATGGCTTACCATACCTATCACGGACTGGAAACAAGAATTGTTCGCATATTCAACACCTATGGTCCGCGTATGCGGCTAAATGATGGCCGCGTATTACCGGCATTTATTGGTCAGGCTTTACGTGGAGAAGACCTTACTATTTTTGGTGATGGCTCACAGACACGTTCATTCTGTTATGTGGATGATCTGGTAGAAGGAATTTATCGCTTGCTGCTGTCAGATTATGCACAGCCGGTTAACATTGGTAATCCCGATGAAATTACCATTAAGGATTTTGCAGAAGAGATTGTAAAGCTGACGGGCACAAAACAGAAGGTGGTTTATCATCCACTGCCTAAGGATGATCCAAAGCAACGTCAGCCTAACATCACGAAAGCAAAAGAACTTCTCGGATGGTCGCCCAAAGTAGCTCGTGCAGAAGGGTTGAAAATTACATACGAGTACTTTAAGTCTTTGCCACAGGAAGTATTGTTCCAGAGAGATCACAAGGATTTTGAAGGATATAAAAAATAGTAAAGATGACCAGCCAGGTCTTTCTTTATACCATGTCGCTGTTATGCCTGGTTGCCGGTGTTAATCATTTTGTGAATCCGGGATGGTATTTGAAAATAATTCCATCCCGGCTGTCGGCACATTTCCCTTCATTAAAACTATTTAAGCGAGCGTGTGAAATTGTTTTCACTCTTCTTCTCCTTCCTTCTCGGGTACAAGAAATGTTGGAGCATAACTGATCATTGTTCTTCTTATCGCTGTGCTTCCGGCAAACATTCAGATGAGTATGAATTACAGGAAATGCCATGCATCCTTATTTCTGGATTACAGTCGTGCGTATCCCTTTTCAGTTTGTTTTTGATCTGGTGGGAATGGTTGCACACCAAACCATCACCTTTTTTATTCTTCAATAATCTCCTGTACTCTTCCGATCTGTCCATCTTCCAGGCGTACCTTAATGCCACGATGATGTACCAGAGCGCTTGTAAGTAAATCTTTGACAATGCCTTCAGTAAGTGTACCTGAACGCTGATCTTTTTTGAGTACAATCTTTACTTTTTGCCCTTTTTTAATATTCGCTCTTACTGTTCCGTTCATGAAATTAGAATAGGAGCGAAAGATAAAATTATTTTTTTGTGACTCTGGCGATGGGAACGAATTAATAGTACAAGTCGTCAACCCGAAATCACTTTCCTTATGGCAGAGATTAATTCCGCATCGCAGGCTACTAATGGTAAGGTGAGAAGTAAAAAAGCTTCTGCGCGTATCGATATGACACCCATGGTTGATCTTGCTTTTTTGCTTCTTACGTTCTTTATGCTCACCACTACATTTATGAAGCCGTATGTGATGAAGATTACAATGCCAGAAGAAGTAGATAACACCACAAATCAGCCTCCCGTTGATGTAAAGAAAGTGCTGACTTTAGTTCTCGGAGCGAAGAACAGAGTATACTGGTATACGGGTTATGCAAAACCTCCATTAACGGCTACTGATTTTTCTTCCACGGGTGTCCGCAAACTTTTAATTGAAAAGAAGGCAAGCACAAAGGGATTATATGTTTTTATTAAACCATCGGCACAATCAAGGTATCAAAACATGATTGATGTATTAGATGAGATGGTTATTGCAGGAATAGAACGGTACTCCATGATAGAAACAACAAAAGAAGACACGAAGCTCATTAAAGAGATGGATCTGACCAGCGAAGTGATTGTTCGTAAAGACTAAATATTCCACCAATAGGTAAACTTAAGAACAAGAGCGCGATTCTTAACAGAGAAAGTGTCTGGCAGGTAATTATCAGTGTACACAATAAACAAATCTGAAGCTGGCCGATAACGCCATTGTAGCCTTGCGTTGAGGTTAACATTATCACGCTGATCGTTGTATTGCGCAAACCCTGTTATGAATAGCTTGTTAGTAAGCGTAACATCTACCCGCGGGCCGATCAGCCAGAACGTAGTCTGTCCGGAGGTTTGAGGCAAACGAATGTCATTGTACGTAGAAGAAAGAGTAATCGCTACATAAGGTTGAAAACGATATCCTAATTCACCCGAAACACTTAATCGCGAGCCATGCGCATAATATCCTCCGTTGCGAACTGAAGTGGCATAAGTAAAAACGCTCTGGGGTTTGGATGTAAAATCAAACCCGTATGAATTCCAATAATGCTCCGTGCCTGTTTCCAATGTTTCAAGGCCGGAATTAGTAGGATCGAAAGGCCGGAGAAGTTTTACATAGTTGTGAATGACCCATAGTGTTAGCTTGGCCTGGGTGCGCAAGGTGATGGGGTAAGACAATGTGGTTTCATTATCGGTCGCACGAAATGAGTTATTGAAAAATAAAGTGGAGGTTGCCTGGGGGCCGTGACTGAGTACTTTTGTTCCTTTTGGGAAGAAGAGGTAACTCATTAATGGATTTAACCGGATGTATCCCTGGCGCGGAACATAACCGACTTCTGCATTGTAATTTTTACCAACGTATTCCTGCTGCCAGGAGATGATCCATTCACGATTGGCATATTGAAGATTTGCAGCCTGGACAAAATCACTTCCCTTTTTATCGGGACTAAATGATTTTAAGAAAAGCATTTTACCCGTCCACGAATTGTTAGAAGATGCCAGGTTATACTCCAGCCCGGCATTGCGATTATATTTTGAATAAACAGGTGCAGTTGAATCGGCAGGTAATTCATAATTAAATGTTCCCTTGTTGATAAAGATGAAACCAATGTTGGAGCGTGAAAATAGCCTTCGTTGCACAGCGATAACACCAAAGTTCTGCGAAGGCAATGCGTCTTTCTCTATTTCTCTGGTTTGCATATCCATCATCCCGATTCTCCAATCCCGGTTGATCTTTCCGCTCACACGTGCCCCAAATTGAATAGGAACACCCAAACCAATGCGCCTGGAAAAGAAAGGGCGAATGGTAGCATAGCCGAAGTTGGCAAACAGGTCTCCGTTCTCCAGGAAGAATTGTCTCTTCTCGGGAAAGAACAATTCATAACGGTCAAGATTGGTTACTTGCCGGTCTACATCCACTTGTGAAAAATCGGGATTTACAGTAAGATCAAGATTAACAGAACTCGTTAATGCAATTTTTGCATCGACTCCCATGTCTTTATTGTAATCGACCGCTTTATGATTTTCATAATCTTTCAATGCACTTCCTAAAGCAAACGGAATGATGGACACATTGGAGTTGGTCTCTGGCGGTGGCTGATCCCATATCAAAATACCAGTGTAAGCCAGCGAAGCAGTTGGAAACTGGCGAGGCACCGGAGCCCATGCCGATTTTTCGGTTGTCTTCAGATCAAGACGGCTAAAGTTAATTCCCCATTCGGTAATTCCTTTTTTGTAACGAATGCTCTTGAAAGGAATAGCTGCCTCAAATACCCAGCGGTCCTGGTAGGTAGTTACCTCCGACTGCCATTTATTATCCCAGCTTAAATCTACTTTTCCTCCCTCATACATGATGCCGTCCCATTGTGCACCCGCTGCATTGGCACCAAATGAAAACCCGTTTGTCTGATCATCAAACGGATCCATAAACAAGAGAAAATTGTCATTCTTACCAAAAGTGAAATCACGCCTTAATGATTCAACCATGTAAGGCCCTGGCAATGCATGAAAGCAGGTGGCCATAAGATAGAGATGGTGGTCATCATAACTCAGGCGTACTTCCGTCTTCACACGTGCGCGACTGGTGTCCATGGGAAACACCATATAAAAATCGGTGGCTGTTTCGCTTTCTTTCCAGGCGGCATCTTCTTCTGACCCATCAATTTTTATTGCTTCAGTAGCTTTGCGGATATGATACTGGTAAATCGCATTTTTCTTTTGTGCGAAAACAGGAGAAGTAATCGAGAGTAACAGGAGAAATAAAAATCCGGTGCGACTACCAGGGATAGAATTCATAGTTCTCCGTCTGAAGGAAATTAAAAGTAGGGATTTTTAATGAGCATCCAGGTGCAAGATGGAAGAGTGGTCAATTGAGAATTTAAGACAAGCCTATCGGTGAAAAACGGCCGAAGCGATGATCCGATCGTTTCTAATTTCAAGCATCTCACCGACATACAGATCTTCTTCGTTTTCCGCGTGACGGATGTATTCCATAAAAATGCGATCATGGTAAGGAGTAAATCGTAATGGTTTATAGCGAAGAGAAGGCAATCGTACAAAAGCATCTTCCCACCACTTTCGCAATGCTTCCTTACCTTTTATCAGCCCTTTCGTTTGGGGAAGCCTGACTTTTAATTTGGGACTGTAGTGTTCTGCATTTTCATCGTATAGCAAAAGCAGCTTCGTCAAATCTTTTTCATTGAAAGCTTCCATCCATTGATTGGCGATGTGAATCAGCTCTTCCGATGTCATACCAGATACTTTGAAAACGGGAATTAGTTCAGAAAATTAAGGCGTAATGTTTCGTAGGGCATATCCACTTCAAGATAAACAGGAGTATCATTCACGCTGTGGTAATTTAACTCCACCATGCTTTTACGATTATTTTGCGGACTTGGGTAGACTCTTCCGATGTTGGCCACATTTACCATTTCCATTTTTATTTCTTCTTCTTCCGTTACCTTCAGTTCAATAAACTTTATCATGTAATTTCTTTTTGCCGTAAGGAGCAATTTTTCAGGGTTATGAACAAGCAAGGAAGAAGGGAATAATAAGGTCAACAAAGCTCACGTTTCCCCAATTTAGTCATGCAGTGAGTCCGATCTTAGTTCTGAATTCCCATTTTTAGAATTTAGAAATTGATGAATTGCCTTTAAACAAGGTGTTTAAGGGCTTTTTACGGGTGGCATTATTTTGACTAATAGGCTACGTATGATTACCAATAAGATGAATTATAGCTCCGTGATCACCAAACTTTATTTCCTGTTGATTCATGCCGATGGCAAAGTTAATGAGCGGGAAATTTCTTTAGGACAACAAATGGTTAGTTCAGAGGCCATTGATGCAGAGGAATTTAAAGTGCAAATGGTATTACTGGAATCGAAAGATCGATCGAAGATATACAGTGATGGTGTAGCTGGTCTTAAAAAACTGGAGCGCGAGGAGCAGGTCCGTATCATTGCCTGGCTGTGTGTGGTGGCTAATGCCGATGGCTTTATGGATCGTACCGAATGGCAATTCATTTACAGGATTTATCATAATGAACTTCAGCTTCCCTTAGATGAAGTTATAAATAAACAGAAAGAATTGAACCGTATTCAGCATCCGCCTGTTTTCTCAGCCACTTCGCAAAGCCAGATTGTATTTTCTCTATAAAATTGATTCCATTAATTTTGGAGTGAGCTATTGTTACTAAGCCGTTTTAATACAGTCCCATCTTCTCATTAATAGAAGTTGTTTTAATTTGCGGAATATTAAGGTCTCTTTTATTCCGTAAGATCACTCCATGCACACACTACAACAGCTTCGTTCAGGGCAGCTAACAGGAGCGAAAACAGTTAAACTTTCTGAAGAACTAAAGGCGTTTCCTGTTGAATTAGTTGAGCTGGCAGAAACACTGGAAATCCTTGATCTGTCAGGCAATCATTTAACTTCTTTGCCGGATGACTTTTCACGTTTGCAAAATCTGCGCATCCTGTTTTTATCGGATAATGACTTTATCGAATTCCCCGAAGTATTAAGTAAATGCATGAATCTGGAAATGATCGGTTTCAAAGCCAACCGGATCACACACATTCCTGAAAATGCGTTTCCCCTTAAGTTGCGCTGGCTTATCCTTACCAATAATCAATTGGAGCATCTTCCAAAAGCAATAGCAGGATGTAAGCAGATGCAGAAACTAATGCTGGCAGGAAACAAACTAAAGGATTTACCCGAAGAAATGGGTGACCTTCGAAAGCTGGAATTGCTTCGCATTTCAGCAAATCGTTTTGAAACACTTCCGCTTTGGCTACTCTCTTTACCGCGCCTTTCATGGTTGGCTTGTGCAGGGAATCCATTCAGCGGGAAAAAACAAACGGGAAATCATCTTACTGAAATATTCTGGAATGAATTGGTCTTACAGGAGCAGCTTGGGCAAGGTGCTTCCGGTGTGATTACAAAGGCCAACTGGAAAAGCAACTGGCCGGCTAATTCTTTCAAAGAAGTAGCGGTTAAAGTATTTAAAGGTGAAGTAACCAGCGATGGTTTGCCATCGGATGAGATGAAAGCATGTATGGCAGCAGGTGTACATGCAAACCTGGTAAAAGTTTTGGGAAAAATCGCGCTGCATCCACAACACAAGAAAGGATTAGTATTTGAGCTGATCTCTTCCTCTTATAGAAACCTGGGTAATTCTCCCAGCTTTGAAAGCTGCACACGCGATGTCTATGATACGGGCACTGTATTTTTGGTCGATGAAATAATAAGCATTGCATCGGGTATTGCTTCTGCCGCTGCTCATTTGCATGCACGTGGCATAATGCATGGCGACTTATATGCACACAATATTCTGATCGATGAAAAGGCCCACCCGCTCTTTGGTGATTTTGGTGCGGCAGCTTTTTATGATGTGAAGGATACTGATATCGCACCGGCACTTCAACGCCTGGAGATAAGAGCCTTTGGCTGTTTGCTGGATGATTTACTGATGCATGTTACATCGTCTGATGTTAATCAGGCTTCCGTAATGGTTCTTTCGCAGATGCGAGATAAATGTATGCAGGAAGATGTATTACAAAGACCAGACTTTAGCGCACTACAGAGGGAGTTTGCTCAGCTAGGTTAACTGAACATTAAATTATGGAAGCTGTAACATTGTATGATCGTCTTGGTGAGGAAAACCTTAAAGCATTGGTTGATTGTTTTTATGATTTGGTTTTTGAAAACGAACAGATAGCTCACTTGTTTAAAAGTGATAAGAACCAGATTAAAGAAAAGCAACGTTTATTCTTAACGCAATTTTTTGGTGGACCAGCTTTGTATTCGAATCAGTATGGTCATCCGCAGCTGCGCGCTCGCCATATGCCTCATGCAATCGCACAAGATGATGCCGTTGCATGGCTTTCATGTATGTCGCAAGCCATCACTAGTCTTTCCGTTGATGAGCAACTTAAAGAGGAACTGTTTAAGCGGCTTGTCCCTACCGCCATGTTTATGGTAAATAAGGAAAATGAAAGTTGACAAAATAGAATTGAGCGTTGTATTTTGTCAACTTTTAATTAAGTAAATCTGCATTTTGTCGCAGGCACTACTCAGGCACTACTAATTTATATTGATCGTGAAAGCGATGTCCAGATCTGTTTCGCCATCGTTGAATGTGGAGGTAGCCGATTTTAATTCGGGTTGATGTTTCAGTACAACGCGGAAAGGCGTGCTGGCAGCAGAAGTAGTCGCTGAAGTAGTCCATTCTGTAATTAAACCGATAGGAAGATTGTTTTTATCCGTGTCTTTGTAATTGATTTTGTCGGCACGGTTGTCAATGTTTCCGTTACCGGCAGGATCACTAAAGGTTCCCTCTGTCCAGCTGAAATAAAACTGGTGTTCAACGCCTTCTTCTTCTACTTCAGCAGTCACATTGTATCCAGCATCCGTTGGCTGTGCCAATCCATTAATCATTTGAACTGACAATGTGTACTTCGTATTCTTTGCGAGGTTGATCGGCCCGTCTACTGTAATGCTTTTTATGCCTTGTCCATCAGGATCGGTAGCCGTAACGACCACAGGCGAACCTGAAGCTGGCGTAAAGGTGAGCGTTGCCTGCGTAATTAATTCAGGGACGTCTTCTTTAACAGGATCATCATTATTACACCCGGTTAGAAATGCGGTGAGACCAGCAACCAATAGTAAGGAAAGGGTTTTTTGAATGGATTTCATGTTTATAAAAGTTTTATTGCAACTCTGTTGCAAATATAGAACTTAACCTTAAATGACCAAATCCATTAAAAACTGTATTTGAGCGCCAGTGTAAAATTGCTTCCGATGTCATCCGCATAATAGCGCATACGGTTAGTGTATTCTCGATATGCTTTGTTAAACAAGTTGTCGGAACTCAGGCGGATGTCGAATTGAGATCCGTTGGCTTTAAATGAGATTCCGGTAGAAACACCGGCAAGAAAGTATCCTGCTGGTGCAGTCATAAAATCAAAGTTGCTTTTATTGTCCGCAAACAGGTCGATTCCTTTTTCGTTGGCCTCGTTGATTTGAGCAACCGTAACCACCCGGGGAGCACGGCCTTGCTTCGCTACATATTTCAATTTCGCTTCAGCAAAAAAGTTTTTCCATTTTGATTGACCAGGCAAATTGTAGCGTGCTGCAAAATCATATCGATTGGAAGGAATCCAGACTAAGTAATCATTGTTGGTCTGATCTTTGGCACGAAGCAATGAAATTTTGGAAGTAAGCAACCAGTGCCGGATGCCCGTGTAGTGTGCTGATAAGTCGGTACCTAAAAAAGAAGCGTCCGTTTGTGTATAATGGAAGTAAGGAAAAGTCCCCCTGAGATCCTGAGTGACACCTCTTGGTTGCAGGTAGATATAATTAAAAATATAATTGAGATATCCGGACAATTCTACATTAAACGGTCCCTTTGCAAAATCATAAGTGTTTACCCACTTGATGGCCTGCTCATTTTTAAAGTTGGTGCTGGAAATATTTTTTACTTCCGAATTTTCATTATCCAGGAGCAAACCATATTCAATGGAAGCAGCACTTTGATGCGTGCCAGCACTGTATAGCTCTGCCACGTTGGGTGGCCGCCAGGTACTTCCAACATTGGAAGTGAAGGAAGTATAGTTATTGATATGATATTTTCCTCCTATTGTTCCGCTTGCATTATTAAAACTCAATTTTGCCTTGTAAATCTTATTGCTAAAATCGAAGCCTACCACATTGTAAGCGCGATAGTCGTAACGGAAGCCGGCTTCCAGTTCCCATTGGTTACGTTTATATTTTTCAATAACAAATGCTCCTCCTGAAAAATTGGTGAAGTTAGGAATGAAAGGAATGGTTAGTGTTCCATTGATCTTATTGTTGTCCTGCATCATTCCATTTATGCCAAAGCAGGCGTTTAAATATTCATTCTGCTTACGGTCTATTTCCAGATCGAGGGTTTGTGTAAATAATTTATAGCCCAAAGCAGCAACATCTTTCAATGTACCTCTCCGCAAATCGAACTCTTTACGTTTGTTGTATTGAAATCCGTAAAGGAAATGATAGGTATTTTTTCCTTTTGTAATATGTCCGTTAATTTTTAATAGATCATGTGATACTTCCTGGCGTGGCTGTTGAATCTGGTAGCTGAATGATGTAGTATACTGTGGAGGCTCGCGTTCCATAGCCAGAGCAAGATCTGTAGTATTACTTACGGCCGAGCCTCGCAGAATACCGATAGTAGTATTAAAGTGACTGTAGAAAAAATCCAATCCTTTATTTTGTTTATGATAACCGGTAGCTAGTGAAAAGTTGGCCTCTTTAAATCCGGTATTGGTAAGCGAATAATCAGCGGCATGGAAATCGCCCGATCGCTTGCCAGTACCCTGTACACGCCATCCCCATCCTTTCCATTTTTTCGATCCGCCTTCCAGTGTGCCGGATACAGTGCCCGATCGTCCGTTGGTAGAGCCAAGCAAATGAAATTCTCCGCCTATCCCTGGTGTGGATGGCAATTCGGCCGGGTTCACAATTACTACTCCTCCAATCGCATCCGTGCCATATTTGATTGCACCGGCATCTTTAATCACAATAATAGTTGATGCTATAAAGGGATCTATTTCAGGCGCATGCTCCGCTCCCCATTGTTGTCCTTCCTGTCGTATTCCGTTGTTAAGAATAAGAATGCGCTGACTATGCACACCGTGAATTACCGGTTTGAAAATAGAAGGCCCTGTTTGGATGGATGAAACTCCGGCCATCTCTTTCATCGCCTCACCCAAACTTTTTGCCTGCACTTCTTCCAGTTGCTGCCCACTTAATGAAGAATAAGTTTTAGACGCCTCCAGATTTTCATAGTGATCCTGAATAACTACTTCCTTCAGCACTTCCTCATCAATCTGTAATGTAAAAACGCGATTGACAGAAGTGACTAAGGGAATAACTGAAGAAACAGATTTATATGAGATGTAATGTATTTCAAGCTCGTAATCTCCCTTACAAAGATTTTCAAATACGAAAATACCGTTGATGTCGGTAATGGCATTCTGATTTTTGCTTTTGAGAATAACGGATGCCCCGGGCAATGGCGTTTTCCCATCCATTACTTTTCCGCTAAGTGTTAGAGAACACACCTCCTGAGCTAAAACAGCATTCAGTGTGAGAAGAAATAAGGAAATAAGGATAGCTCTCATAGTGCAACTAAGTTGCAAATATAAAAGAGCACAATTAAATACCTACACTGCTTATACGAATGGTAAACAGATTGTTATTGATCGATCAGATCAGAGACCTTGAATTTTTGAATGATGTAGTAAAGAAAATTGAATGAGAGTGGATCTTCTTCATTCTTTGGTTTGCCTGATGGCTTGCCGGAATCGGCTGGTTTTTTTTGGCTGGAAGGAGTGGTGCGGCTTACTGTTGTGGTATCTCTGCCTGTTTTAAAAGCTCTGTTTTCCGGATCTAAAAGCAAAGTCTTTTCTTCTGTATTCAGCCCTGGGTGAATGGGATCGTGCAGATCATAGCCCGGAATACCTTCTTCCTGAGCATGTGCGGAGTTTGAGCTTAGCAGTCCCAGGGTCAAAATGACTCCAAAAACCAGAAAATATGAAAATTTTTGCTTCACTTGGGTCTGATCTTTACACTAAACGCTGCTACTTTGGGTTTAGTAGTGGCCAATGTATAAATTTTTTGCATGATTACGTGGAATGACTTCGAAAAAATTGATTTAAGAGCAGGCACAATTGTGCAGGCAGAGCCTTTTCCTGAGGCAAAGAAGCCTGCCATCAAGCTTTCCATTGACCTTGGCCCGGATTTGGGTATCAAAAAATCGAGCGCTCAAATCACACAGCACTATCTGCCACAGGAGTTAATCGGCCTGCAGGTGATCTGTGTTGTTAATTTTCCTCCAAAAAAAATTGCGGGATTCACCTCTGAGGTTTTAGTAACAGGTTTTCCGGACAAAGATGGTCATGTGGTGTTGAGTACAATTGATAAAATGGTGCCGAACGGAGCACGTCTTTTTTAAAATGAGATTTTCAGAACTTGAAAAAATAAGCGAAGGAAGAGCGCTTCAGATTTTTCGCGATAGTCCTATCCATCATCTCATCATTGACAGTCGAAAAGCGTTGATCGCACCGGAGTCATTGTTCTTTGCTATCCATGGCGAAAGGCACGATGGCCATCAGTACATTCATTCCCTTTATGAATCAGGCGTTCGGCAATTCGTTATAGAAAAAGAGCTGGATATTTCTTTTTTTCCAGAAGGGAATTTTCTTTTAGCGGCCTCTTCTTTGGCTGTCTTGCAAGCCATTGTTATTTCTCATCGAAAGCAATTCTCCATACCGGTAATTGGTATAACAGGCAGCAATGGGAAAACGATTATCAAAGAATGGCTTGGCCAGTTACTTGCACCGGATTATAACATTGTAAAAAATCCGGGTAGCTATAATTCTCAAATGGGGGTGCCTTTGTCGGTGTGGTCCATGCAATCACATCACGAACTGGGAATTTTTGAAGCAGGCATTTCACAACCGGGCGAGATGGAGAAGCTGGCTGCTATTATTCAACCTTCCATCGGCTTGTTCACAACTATTGGATCGGCACATAATGAAGGGTTTAAAAACACTTCTGAAAAAATCAGCGAGAAGATTAAATTGTTTCAAAGCGCAGAGACGATTATCTATTGCAGCAATCAGCATGATGTACATTCACGGATAAACAAAAATTACCGCGACAAAAATTTATTGTCATGGGGCAATGATGATTCTTCTTCTGTTCGGATACATCACCAAAATGGTCAGTCAAAAATTGCCTGGCAATCCAGGGTATATACTTTCACTATCCCTTTTCGTGATCCTGCTTCAGTAGAAAATATCCATCACTGTATTGTTCTGCTCTTGCATTTAGATACTTCGCCCGAGCACATTCAGGAGCGCATTGCACAGCTGAAGGGAGTGTCCATGCGCATGGAATTAAAGCAGGGGATCAATCATTGCCAATTGATTGATGATACGTATAACAATGATCTTGGCGGATTACAGATCAGTCTTGATTTTCTTGCCGGTCAGCAGAAGAAGGACAGAACGCTGATCCTTTCGGATGTGCATCAATCCGGCCTAAGCAGCGATGAACTGATTTTACAAATCGAAGCCCTGGTTATTAAATCGGAAGTAAGCTGGCTGATTCTTATCGGACCTGATTTCGCCCTTCATGCAACGGGCTGGAAAAAATTTAAAGGAAAGATTTCTTTTTATGCTACAACGGACTCGTTTTTAACTACAACAAACCGTGATGATTTTCATGACCAGATTATTCTGATCAAAGGGGCCCGTGTCTTTCGTTTTGAACGAGTTGTAAACTTTCTGCAGAAGAAAAGGCATGGCACGGTGATGGAGATTGACCTTGGGGCGATGGTCCACAATCTCAATTACTTCAAATCAAAACTAAACCCAGGCGTAAAACTTATGGCGATGGTGAAAGCTTTTGCCTACGGAAGCGGAAGCGAAGAAGTAGCCAGTTTGTTGCAATATCATCGTGTGGATTATCTGGGTGTAGCCTATACCGATGAAGGGGTTGAGCTGAGAAAAAACCGGATTACCCTGCCCATTATGGTGATGAATCCTTCGGAAGAAAGCTTTACTACATTAATAGAGCATCAGCTGGAGCCGGAGATTTATAATCTGCAGATCCTTCGGGCGCTGATCGATTTTCTGAAAGGGAGAGAAATAAAAATTCATTTCAAGATTGAAACAGGCATGCACCGTCTTGGCTTTGACGAAGCGGATTTGCCTGCAGCAATCCAGCTCTTTAAGAAAAACGCAAACATTAAAATCGCTACCCTCTTTTCGCACCTTGCCGGGGCTGATGAAATGCAGCATGACGACTTCACGCTTAGCCAGGCAAAACAATTTGACAAACTATCTTTACTAGTCATGAGCGAATTGAATATTCGCCCTATTCGTCACCTGATCAATACATCCGGTATTCTTCGCTTTCCTCATCTGCAGTTCGATATGGTACGGCTTGGCATTGGGCTTTATGGAGTCAATCCAACATCAGCAACAGAAAGCTCACTGCAACCGGTGGCTACATTAAAGACGGTTATCTCTCAGATAAAGACGGTTTCAGCAGGGGAGTCGGTAGGTTACGGACGAAAAGGAAAGGCGAAAGAGAATACAAGGATTGCAACAATAGCAATCGGATATGCAGATGGTTATAGTCGTGCTTTTGGTCAGGGAAAAGGCGTGGTGGTGATCAATGGAAAGCAAGCCCCGGTAATTGGGAATGTATGCATGGACATGACCATGATTGATATTACCGATATGGATGCAAAGGAAGGAGATGAGGTGATCCTGTTTGGCAAAGAGCTTTCCATCTATGATGTAGCGGCAAGAGCGAATACAATACCCTATGAGATTCTCACAAATACCAGTGAGCGGGTAAAGAGAGTTTTTTGGTCGGAAGGCATATAGCAGGGTTGGATACCTTATCCGGAAGAGATGGAATAGTATGGACTTTTGTCATTTTTAATTGAAAAAATCACTTTTTAGAACAATTGCCGATACCATTTTTCAAATTTTAATTTTGTGAAAGTGCCTTTTTACGCTTTAATGAGGGTTAACACTCTAAACATAATCCCACAAATCAGAATTTTATTCTGATTTTGAATTAAATCGATAATCGAATTAGGCTGCCCTGTAGTAGAACTACTTTCTATTTGGCAGGAATAAGCCAAAGGGGAATAAAATAAGGAAGTTGACACAAAACACTTTTCCTTACGTGCACTATTCAATTCAGATCATTGCAAAGTGCTGTTGCCAATGAATGTTCAATTTTGCATTGTCAAAAAACAAACGGCAACAAAAACAAAAAATAACCATGAACTCAAAAAGCATCATTCTTTTCATTTGTCTTTCCATCTCTTTATCCTCTTTTGCAAAAACCATATTGTCAGTAACACCTGCTACTGCAAGCGTGTACAATGTGAACTACAAATCAATGGAAGCAGGCAGAGTAAAGGTGTCTATTTATAATTCTGCCAACACAATGGTGTTTTCAGAAGTATTGAATAATGTATCTTCTTTCAACCGTCCTTATAACTTCAGCGAATTGGCAGAAGGCGAATACACAATCATACTGGAAAGCAAAAACGGTAAGCAATTAGAAAAAGTAAACTACATTAAAAATAAGGCGACCATGCTGATCAACATGGAAGAAGTAGCCAACACTGAAAACAAGTATTTATTGAACCTGACCAGCAATGAAGAAGGATCCGTATCAGTAAAGATTTATACTGCTAACAATGCATTGCTTCACGAAGAACAGGTAAGTGTAAATGGCCGTGTGGGTGTTATTTATAACCTGAAACAAGTTAAGTCATCAACTGATTCAGTAACATTCGAAATCTCTACCAGCAATGGTAAAGTAGAACGAGTTACTTTCTAAATAAGTAATCCATCTATCAGAAGGCCATCCTATTCAAAATAGGGTGGCTTTTTTGTTTATACATGTTCTGGTTGATTCATCCCGCATTCGATTTAGGAGCTGTATTTGAATTAATCTCTACTTTTCTTTCCATCTGTAGCCCACTTCGGATGTTAGTTTATAAAATTAGCTATACATTAATAGGTCTAATGCCTAAAAATTAGCCTATGTCCATCAAAGTTGCGCTCCGTCATCAAATGTCCTACGAATATGATCGGGCAGTCAATCTTTCCCCTCATACTTTTCGTTTGCGGCCCGCGCCACATTGTCGTACACCTATTTTATCTTATTCATTAAAGATTCAGCCGGAGAATCATTTTATCAACTGGCAACAGGATCCTTTCGGCAATATGCTGGCACGTGTGGTGTTCCCCGAACAAACCACGCGACTTCATTTTGAAGTAGAGGTAATTGCCGATATGATCGTGATCAACCCGTTCGACTTCTTTGTCGAGAAGTATGCAGATGACTTCCCTTTCGAATACAATCATCAATTGAGAAAGGAACTTGCTCCCTACTTTGAAATAACCGAAAGCGGGCCGCTGCTTCAGCAGTGGGTAAAAGGAGTTGATCTTACCAGGAAGAAGCCGATCATCGATTTCCTGGTGTCGCTGAACCAACAGATCTGGAAGAACACACGTTATACGGTACGGCTTGAACCGGGGGTTCAAACCTGTGAACAGACCTTAAACTTGCAAAGCGGATCATGCCGTGATTCAGGTTGGTTACTGGTACAAGTACTTCGTCATTTAGGATTAGCTGCGCGCTTTGCTTCCGGTTATCTTATTCAATTGAAGGCAGATGTGAAAGCATTGGACGGACCATCGGGTACCGAAAATGATTTCACGGATCTGCATGCATGGGCGGAAGTATTTATTCCTGGTGCAGGTTGGATCGGTCTCGATCCTACATCCGGCCTGTTTGCAGGGGAAGGTCATCTTCCTCTTTGTTGCACACCTGATCCGGTGAGTGCCGCTCCTGTTACAGGATTAACCGATGTATGCAATGTTACGTTCAGTTTTAAAAACGAAGTAACACGTATTCATGAAGATCCACGTGTAACACAACCTTATACCGAAGAACAGTGGGCAACTATAATCGCGCTCGGTAACAAAGTGGATGAAGATTTTCTTCGTGGTGACATACGCCTGACGATGGGGGGTGAGCCCACTTTTGTTTCTGTGGATGACATGGAAGCAAAAGAATGGAATACCGATGCCGATGGTCCGCAAAAGAGAAAGCTCGGTGCCGATCTGATACAGCGATTAAAAAATCAGTTTGCCCCTAAGGGTTATATCCACAAGGGACAGGGTAAATGGTACCCGGGTGAGCCGCTGCCACGCTGGCAATATTCTGCCTATTGGCGAAACGATGGAAAAGTAATCTGGAGAAATGATGCCTTATTGGATATCAGCAATGAACCATCCAATTATAAAGTAGAAGATGCGCAACGCCTGGCTCATGAACTGACTAAATTCCTGAACATATCTTCTGAGCACATTCATCCTGCAATGGAAGACGTGTTTTACTTTTTATGGGAAGAGAATAAAGTGCCTGTGAATGTTGATCCGTATAACATTAATCTTACTGATCCACTGGAACGGCAAAAATTAGGAGAACTTTTGCAAAAGGGATTGCAGCATCCGGTAGGATATGTCATTCCGGTGGAGTGGAATCATTGGAGCAATCACTGGTTGTCATCGAAGTGGCAGTTCCGAAATCATCATCTTATCCTTATACCAGGCAATTCGCCAATAGGCTTTCGGCTGCCGTTGAAATCGCTGGCGCATACCGATGAATCAAAAACACAGCGTAAAGTAGAACGCAGCACGTTTGAACCATTACCAGCGTTGCAGAATTTTTATGAACACGTTCAGCATCGTTATCATCAACCCATTACGGAACAACCATTACCGAAAGAGTTTTTCCAGGAAACTGATATTGAAGAAGAAGAGAAGAACGATTCGAAATCCAAGAAGCAACCGGAAGGTAAAGTTAAAACCACGTTTGATGTTTATACGGTAAAGACGGCCTTATGTATTGAAGTGCGTGAAGGCAAAATTTATTTCTTCATGCCTCCGTTCACATACATTGAGCACTACCTGGATTTACTTGCATCGATTGAAGCAGCCGCAGAGAAGCTGAACCTGAAAGTGATCATCGAAGGGTATGAGCCGCCTTACGATAATCGGTTGACCAAACTTTCATTATCACCTGATCCGGGAGTGCTGGAGGTAAACGTGCATCCGGCCAAAACGTGGAAAGAGATTGTTAACAACTACGATATACTTTTTGAACAGGCACGATTGAGTCGCCTGGGCACGGAGAAGTTTATGCTGGATGGAAAACATAATGGCACAGGTGGAGGTAACCATATCACCATCGGTGGTAGTACTCCGTCCGATAGTCCGTTATTGCGAAGACCTGATTTATTGCGAAGCCTCATTACTTACTGGCAACATCATCCCGGTCTTTCCTATCTTTTCTCTACGCAGTTTGTTGGGCCTACCAGCCAGGCACCACGTGTAGATGAAGGCCGGCAGGAAATGTTGTATGAACTGGAAATTGCTTTTAGCCAGATACCTGAAAAGGGCGATGTTCCTTTCTGGATGGTGGATCGTATCTTCCGAAACTTGTTGATTGATATTACCGGCAATACACATCGCGCTGAGTTTTGTATTGATAAATTATATTCACCTGATAGTTCTACGGGTCGGTTAGGCTTATTGGAGTTCCGCGGATTTGATATGCCACCCAATAAGCAGATGTGTATTGTACAACTCCTGCTGATCCGTTCATTGATTGCGCGCTTCTGGGATAAACCGTATAAACATAAACTCACACGGTGGGGAACAGAACTATACGATAAGTTTATGCTTCCGCATTATGTAGAACAAGATCTTGCTGAGGTAACGCGCGACTTGCAGGAAGCAGGATACCCCTTTCAGTTGGAATGGTTGCAAACTTTTTTTGAGTTCCGCTTTCCTATTTATGGCAAAATCCAGGTGCAGGAAATGGAATTACTCATTCGCATGGGCATAGAGCCGTGGCATGTATTGGGCGAAGAGTCGGCACGTGGAGGTACTGCGCGTTTTGTGGATTCATCAGTAGAACGTGTAGAAGTTAAGGTGAAAAACTTTAACATGGATCGGTATATGATTACCTGTAATGGTGTTCCTGTTCCGCTTCAACCCACGCTGGTGAAAGGTGAATATGTAGCAGGAGTTCGCTATCGCGCATGGACACCACCATCAGCACTGCATCCTTTATTGGGTAAAGATGTGCCTTTGGTTTTTGATGTGGTTGATACCTGGAATCATCGCGCGATAGGTGGATGTACGTATCATGTGGCCCATCCGGGCGGAAGAAATTACGACACCTTCCCTGTAAATTCGTACGAAGCAGAGGGCCGCAGGATCAGCCGCTTCTGGAGCGAAGGCCATACTCAGGGAAGCTTTACGCCATCCGAAAGTTTTAGTGTAGCATCACGTTACATCGAACCTAATCAGATACCTAAAAAATTCGATCCGCCACCATTGAAAATAAGCCCGGAATATCCGCGCACGTTAGACTTGAGACAGTTTTAATGTTTTATAAATAACATTTCCCATTACGGGAACCATTTACTATTTTTGACAAAAGATTCGGACTTGAGAGTAATGGCTAAAAAGATACTTCGTGAGTTTTGGATAAAACATGCTGACTGTGAACAACAACTTAAATCGTGGTACAGTGAAGCAGAAAAGAGTGAATGGAAAAACACCAATGAAATAAAGAAGGAGTACCCAACAGCAAGTATTCTTGGATCCAACAGAATTGTCTTTAATATCAAAGGAAATAATTACCGGCTGATCGTTAAGATTAATTTTCAATACCAGATGATGTGGATTCGGTTTATTGGAACACATAAGGAGTACGACAGAATAGATGCGAACAAAATTTGACTACCATGAACTTAAAACCTATAAAAACTAAAAAAGATTATCAACAAGCATTAGCCAGGCTTGAAGTAATCTTTGATGCTAAGAAAGGTACTCTCGAAGGGGATGAGCTTGAGATCATGGGAATTCTGATTGACCAATATGAGAATGAACATTTCCCAATTGACTTACCTGATCCTATTGAAGCAATTAAATTCAGAATGGAACAACTTGGCTATACGCAAACAGATTTAGCAAAGGTGGTAGGATTGAAAAGCAGAGCAAGTGAAATATTGAGCAAAAAAAGAAAGCTCTCGCTTGATATGATCAGACAGCTTCATGAAAAATTGAATATCCCAACAGATGTTTTAATTCAAGCTTACTAATCGGTATAAGCTGCTGAAATAAATCGATATCTTCGATACCTTTACTCACACAGGCACACGTAGAATGAGCAGCATAAAGCAAAATCTTTCAACCAATTCATTAACAGAAAACTATTTCTCCAATCAGGTAGGTTTGGATGAGTGCTTTCAGAATGCGGAGGCGAAAGACTCATGGAAACAGCTGCTTGCAAATGTGGAAAGTCTGGGAACAGCTGAACTTAAAAACCGCCAGCAGGAATTATTGAAGCTGCTGCAGGAAAACGGTGTTACTTATAATGTCTATGGCGATACCAACGGACTTAACCGTCCGTGGTTATTAGACACAATTCCACTGGTCATCTCAGCGGCCGAATGGAGAGGCGTAGAGCGCGGCATGAAGCAGCGAGCCTATGTGCTCAACAAAGTATTGGATGATCTGTATGGCGAAAGAACATTACTAAAGAAAGGAATTATCCCCCCGGAATTGATCTATGCTCATCCGGGCTTTCTTCGTCCATGCGATAAAATAAAACTCCCGGGTGAATTTCAGTTGCCACTTTATGCAGCGGATCTTTCACGCGGGCCGGATGGAAAAGTGTGGGTAGTTAAAGATCGCGCACAAGCACCTTCCGGTATGGGCTATGCGTTGGAAAACAGAAGTGCATTGAGCAGAGTTTTACCTGAGTTATTCCAGCAACATCAGGTGGCCAAGCTAGGCGGTTTCTTCAACAGCATGATGCAGGCGCTGATCCAGATCGCGCCACAGGGAAAGGAAAATCCGCGTATTGTATTGCTTACACCCGGTCCGCGTAACGAAACGTATTTCGAGCATGCCTTCCTGGCCTCGTATCTCGGTATCACGTTAGTGCAAGGCGAAGATCTGATTATGCGCGATAGTTTTGTGTGGATCAAAACAGTGGAAGGTCTTGAGAAGGTAGACATTATTTTACGCAGGGTAGACGATACCTTCTGCGATCCGCTTGAGCTTCGTGAAGAATCACAGCTAGGTATACCCGGCTTACTGCAAGCTATCCGCAAAGGCAATGTTGCTGTAGCTAATCCATTAGGTAGCAGCATTCTTGAAAATGTCGGACTGATGGCATTCCTTCACGGTGCCTTCAGGTATTTTCTAAATGAAGATCCGATTATACCAACTATTGCTACATGGTGGTGTGGTCAGAAAAAAGAAATGGAGTATGTGATCGATCAGGTCGACCGGCTGGTAATTAAGAATATCGATCGCACCAGCAGCTTTAAAACAGTAATGGGTAGCCAGCTCTCTAAAGCAGAGAAGGAAGAACTCATTCGTAAGATCAGGTTCGAACCGTTCTTATACGTAGGTCAGGAAGAAGTAAAGTTCTCTACAGCACCGGTATTCACTAAAGATAAATTAGATCCGCGCCACAGCGTGCTGCGCTCTTACTTAGTCGCCAACAAAGGTGGTTATGAAATGATGCGCGGTGGCCTTACCCGTTGCTCGCCCGATCCGGGAAGCTTTTTAGTATCCAATCAGGATGGAGGTATTTCAAAAGATACCTGGGTAGAAGCTTCTTATCGCAGCGAAGCGGCCATGGTACATCAGGCGCCTGATATGAAGCGCAAAGCCGTATTACCAAGCCGTGCGGCAGAAAATCTATTCTGGGTAGGTCGCTATACACAGCGGGTGGTTCGCACCTCACGCTTTATACGCATTGTGTTGCGCACACTTACGCAGAAAGGAGTAAGCTCCGGCAATGATTCCGAATCGTTGAAAGCCTTACTGCGAACAGTCACTCATCTTACTGACACCTATCCCGGCTTTGTAGAAGAAGCAGAAGAGGAATTAAAAAATCCACTCACCGAAATTCACCAGCTCATTTGCAATGAAGAAAAGCCCGGAAGCATTTTATTTACATTGAGCAATTTGCTTCGTGCCATGTATGCAGCGCGTGATCGCTGGACGGTAGACAGCTGGAGAATCATTGATGAGATAGAAAATGTAAAAAGAAGAATAGCCACATTAGAGCCAAGTGGCATTCGTCATGCATTGACATTACTTGATCAGCTCACAGGCGGATTACTTTCGTTCTCTGAGATGACGCGACAAAGCATGTATCGCAGCGATGGTCGCACGATGTATCGCATGGGCCAGCTCATTGAAGAGATACTGATGGAGCTGGCGCAATTCAAATCCATACTCACCGAAGAGTATGAGGAGAGCACGGAATTTCAATTGCTGGAAGCACTGCTGCTCAGTAATCAGAACCTTTCTTCGTATCGTTCGGTGTACCGTACCTCGCTGGACGTGGCCCCTGCTATTGATCTGTTATTTTTAAACAGTCAGAATCCCACATCGGTATTGTCGCAGATGGAAGGACTGTTAAAATATTCACGATTGCTGGCGCAAAAAGAGGGCGGCTCCAATGACAATGAAATTTCACGACTGGTATTTGAAAGCTATAGCCACGTGCGTCTGATGAATATTGAAAAGCTGATTAAGACCGAAGGTGATACAAAACAAAGAAAAGCATTGGACGAGTTTTGCGATACGTTGCAGAACCAGATGTACGCGCTCTCAGCAAAGCTGACGGCTAATTATTTCAGTCACTCTACGTATCAATCGCAAGGCAATAAGGAAGGCTTCCAGTTTGAAGTGTAACTATGCGTTATAAAATCAAGCATATCACCGAATACATTTACCAGGAAGTGGTGAGTGCAGGCCATAACCGCTTATGCCTTGTGCCACTTACCCTGCCTGAACAAAAATGTATTTCGTCCGATATAAAGATTTCACCCACACCCGATGAGCTTACGTATAGCACAGATTTTTTTGGCAATACACTTTTGTTCATATCCATTTATAAAGAACATGAGCAACTGGAGATTGTATCGGAGAGTGTAATTGAAATTTTGCATCGGGCGAACAGTGATCTTGCCTTCAGTTCCACTATCTTATGGAAGGCAGTGAGAGAGCGAATGGCCATTCCCGACAATGATCATGTCGATGTATTGCAATACACGTTACCCTCTCTTCATATTCCTTATAGTGAAGCCATCCGGGCTTTTGCATCAGATTGTTTTCCGGAGGATGCCACGCTATGGAGCAGTTGCCAGTTGTTAATGAAAAAAATATTTACTTCACTGGAATTCAAGCCCGGCTTTACTACCATCAATACACCTGTTGAGTCAGTATTGAAAACCCGTAAGGGTGTCTGCCAGGATTTTGCTCATCTGATGATCGCCTGTCTGCGCAATCTTGGCTTGCCGGCACGCTATGTAAGCGGCTACATCGAAACATTGCCTCCTCCCGGAAAAGAGAAATTGATAGGCTCCGATGCATCACACGCATGGGTAGCAGTCTATTTTCCTGAAATTGGATGGGTAGAATTTGACCCTACCAATAATATACTTCCCTCGCACAAGCACGCTACCGTGGCTTACGGTCGCGACTATTTTGATGTAGCCCCGATCAAAGGAATTATCTTTAGCTCTGGCAGCCAAAACATTGTAGTGAAAGTAGATGTGAACCGTATCGACTAATCTTCGCAATCAATTTTACCTGGCATCTTCTTTTAACTCAAACAGAACAGCTATTTGTTTATCGAAACTTTGTTCTGTTTTCTGACAAATAGCCCCGTAAAAAACGAGGACGAAGGACCGAGCAAGGATGGACAAGGGATCGAACCAGGAAGGGGAGAGGGACTTTATAGTTTAACCTGAAATAAATCGGATGATTGTTGGCAATCGGAAATAATGTCAGCCAAGTGAACGTTAAAAAAACACATTGTATGCATGTAACAAAAGAGGTCGAGATCAAGGGAAATAAAGTAAGTTACTTTGAAGAGGGTAAGGGTGAAATTCCGGTGATCTTTATTCATGGCTTTCCCTTCGATAAGAGTATGTGGAAAGACCAGGTATATGCGTTATCGTCAGATCACCGTGCCATAGCTTACGATGTGCGCGGCTATGGAAACTCACACGCAGGTACAGAAGAATTCACCGTTGACCAGTTTGCTGATGACTTGTTTCTATTCATGGATGCACTGCAAATAAGAAAAGCAATAGTGTGTGGGTTGTCGATGGGAGGATACATTGTTCTTAACGCCATTACGAAACAACGTGAACGTATTGCAGGACTTATTTTGTGTGATACACAATGCGCTGCTGATACTGAAGAAGGAAAAGAGAAGAGGAGAAAGACCATTGCTTTTATAAAAAAGAATGGATTGAAAGACTATGCAGAAGAGTCTATGAAGAACCTGTTTGCACCGCAGAGCTTTACGGATAAAAAGGAACAGGTCGCTTTTGTAAAGGATATGATCCTGACTGCAGAAGCGGGAAATATCTGCAAGACGTTAGAAGCACTGGCAAACCGCAAAGAAACCTGTTCTACATTAGATAAAGTAAATATACCCACGCTGATTCTGGTGGGCAAAGAAGATAAAGTGACTCCGCTGGCAGCAGCACAAAAGATGCAGGAGTTGATTGCTGGCTCACAACTTCACGTTATTGCTGAAGCCGGACATATGAGTAACCTCGAGAACCCTTCTGACTTCATCGCACAAGTCAAGGTATTTCTACACCTACATCGATAACCGCATTGTTGTGTTATGCCTGAGTTGCCCGAAGTAGAGCGCTTTAAAAACTTTGTAGACCGCACTTCGCTGCATCAGAAAATAGCCTTTGCGAAACTGGCTGAGACAGACCGGCTCTTTGATATTTCTGCAAAAGACCTCATTCATATTCTCGAAGGCAATGAGTTTGAAGACACGTACCGGCATGGAAAGTTCTTATTCATTCGCCTAAAACGGAAAGGTTATCTTATGCTTCACTTCGGCATGACGGGTGAGCTCTATTATCGCGATCCCGATGAGAAATCCCCCAAAGTATATGTGCTCCTTATTCGCTTTGAGAATGGCAGGAATTTTCTATTCGCAGATAGCAGGGGTTTTGGAATGATCGCCTGGGTACACAGTATCGAAGAGTTTATTAAAAAACGAGGTTATGGTGAAGATGCATTGCTGATTGATCAGGACAGTTTTATACGACTTTTCAGGAAGCGCAGAGTAGCGATTAAAACCGCACTGATGAATCAAAATATAATTGCAGGTATAGGGAATGAGTTCTCCGATGCAATTTTGTTTCAAACGAAGATTCATCCGCTTAGTAATTCCGGTAAGTTAACGATCGATCAGTTCACAGACATCTTTCATGCCATGAAAAAAATATTGAAAGAATCCGTAAGCCATGATGCTGATCGCAATAAACTCAATCATTATTTTCTTCTTAACCAGCGCCAGGCCGGATTGGCGTGTCCGCGATGTGAAGGCAAAACCGAATGGCAAACCATCGGAGGGCGCTCATCTTATTTCTGCCCGTCTTGCCAGAAGTCATATCAGTAACTGATTGGTCCGAATAATTATGGCTGACTTTCTTATAATAAGCAATCAATCTTGTTACTTTAGTATTTCTACCTTTTCTAAACCATGAAACGACTCATTAAGAAAATGCTTCTTACCGACAAAGTGCCATTGACAATAATCAAACTGGCAATTGTCTGTCAACTTAAACGTGCATCAACAATTTTTATGTCAATGAATCATCAAAAACAGACCAACTTAATATAAAAGCAAAACATATGAATCTCCGTAGCTCATTGACTCTTTTGCTTCCCGTGTTTTTTCTTTCCTGCCAATCAGATAAAAACACCACCACGGAAACCGAAGAGATTGTAGAAAACTATCGCCCTGCATTTCACTTTACTCCACCACAAAACTGGACCAACGATCCTAATGGTCTGGTGTATTATGATGGAGAGTACCATATCTTTTATCAATACAATCCTTACGGAATGACATGGGGACACATGAGCTGGGGCCATGCTGTGAGTAAAGATTTGCTGACGTGGGAACACTTGCCCGTTGCTATTCCTGAATTTGTAAATGCACAAGGTGACAGCACGATGATCTTTTCCGGAACAACGGTGATCGATCCTAACACAAGCGGATTGTGTGAAGGAAAAGAATGTATGGTTGCTGTTTACACCGCGCACATTCACAGCAAAGGCGAAGGGCTAAAGCAATATGAAAATCTCGCTTACTCCAACGATAAAGGCCGTACCTGGAAATCGTACGATAAAAATCCGGTGTTGGATATAGGACTAAAAGATTTTCGCGATCCAAAAGTCTTATGGTATGCACCCGGTCAGAAATGGGTGATGGTTTTAGTGGTGCCTGATAAATTCAAAGTACAACTCTATGAATCAAAAAACCTGACACAATGGAAACTGATGAGCGAGTTTGGTGGAGCGGGCGATGCAGCTAAAATCTGGGAATGTCCTGACGTGTATCAGCTGCCAGTAGAGAACGAAGAAGGTAAATCGAAATGGGTATTATCATTGTCGGGCAGCCATCCGCAAGGGCCGAAGTTTGTAGGCATGCAATATTTTGTAGGTGAGTTTGACGGAACGAAATTTATAAAGGACAAAAACCAGCCCGATACTTCGTATGTGGAATACGGAAAAGATTTTTATGCAGGTATTGTTTTCAATCACTTGCCCAAAGAAGACAACCGCACCGTAATGATTGGTTGGGCCAACAACTGGGCTTATGGACAAACCATTCCTACAGTGGGCTATCGAGGGGCCATGTCATTGCCAAGGGAGCTATCGTTAAAGAAAACAGGTAATGTTTATCAGCTTATTCAGAAGCCCGCAAGAGAAGTGGCCTCCCTTCGCGGGGAAGAGATCAAAGAAATAGCACAGGCATCGGGCAAACAACTCGAAATTGAAATGGATCTGATTGCTGATTCGACTGACGCTGGAATAAGAGTCTTTAAAAGTGGTAATGAAGAAACGGTAATTGGTTACGATTTAAAATCAAAAGAGTTATTCATCGATCGCACTAAAAGTGGTATGGTCGGTTTCCATCCGGACTTCTCCAGCACAGAACGTGTACCTGTGAAGGCCAGGGAAGGCAAAATACATCTGCAGATTTTTCTTGACTCGCCCATCATTGAAGTTTTTGCCAACTCAGGCGAAGCAGTGCTGACTGAAACGGCCTTTGCTACTAAAAATGAATTTAAAGTTGAACCCTTTGGAAATGCGGTTCATGTTAAAATATGGAAGGTGAAAGGTAAATGAAAGCAATGAACTGTAGAAAAGAGGTTTTCAGAGAAGCGCTTTATTTATTTTCTTTGCGCTTTATTCAATTTATCTAAAAATATGAGATCAATTATTTTTTGTTTTATCGTGTTAGTGGGTTCATCGGTCTATGCGCAATCCAAGAAAGAGCTGCAGGCAAAAGTGAATTCGTTAACGACTGAATTAAGTACCCTGAAAGCAGAAATAGAACAACTGAAAAAACCGAAGGAAATAGATCTTGGCGATGAACATAAAAATGCCAGCTATTGTTTAGGTGTGCTGATGGGTTCCAATGTGAAAAGGCAAGGTGGAGATTCACTTGTAGTGGATGCACTCAATTCGGGCATGAGCGATGTCTTCCTTGGCAAGCCATTAAAAGTACAGGAGCAGGAAGCCTCGATGGTCGTACAACAATACATGCAACAAGCTATGGAAAGAAAAACAGCAAAAGCGAAAGAAGAAGGAGTAGCGTTCTTGAACAAAAACAAAACGCAGCCCGGTGTGGCAGTCACTGCCAGCGGATTACAGTACAAAAAGATTACAGAAGGAAAGGGTAAGCAGCCCAAGGCAGAACAAAATGTAACGGTTCATTATATAGGCAAACTAACTGATGGAACAGAATTTGATAGCTCAGTTCGAAGGGGCTCTCCTGCTTCTTTCGATGTGAACGGAGTGATTCCCGGATGGACAGAAGCATTGCAGCTGATGCATGAAGGAGATAAGTGGGAATTATACATTCCGTCTGATCTTGCTTATGGAGAACGCGGTGCGGGCGGGCAGATACCTCCTCATTCGGTTTTGATCTTTGAAGTGGAGCTGATTAAAGTGAATTAAGCAGCTTCGATTCAAGAATAAGACAAAAAACCTGAGTGATAAGCTCAGGTTTTTTTGTTTTTAACCCCGGTCTTCGTGTTCAGGTTTTACCTGTCCTCTTCCGGGCCTGTTATTACGCGAAGGACTTTTATGATCCCTGCCTTTGTGTTTCAGTTCCGTCCATTTTGCCCACTGCGGATCGTTGAGTACGCTGCGCAATTGTGCCTGGTGATTATCGCGCAGTTTTTTAGTTTGCGCATGGGCTTTTCCCTGCGACATAGCGGTGTCTTTACGGATAGCAGAAAACTGCTTCATGAAATTTTCATTGATCGATTTTACTTTTGCATATTGATCATCTGTCAATAGCAGTTCTTTCTTCATGAACTCTGTAGGACGGTCGTGGCCCTTCCTGTCGTGGTGATGTTTTCGTTGTGCGAAGAGGAGGGTACTTACCAGCATCAGTGCGGCTAACATTACATTCTTTTTCATAATCGTTTTTGTTTTTTGATGATTAGACTTGCCAACTACGGGCCAGGATTAATGGATCAACTTCACTTTTCTACATTTATTGAAATGTATTCTACCAATAATCCGGTTTAATCGACCAACAATGAATTAAGGTGAAGGAAAGTATTCGTTCAAGCTTCAATCATCTATCCATTAATTAACAGAAGGCAAAGGTCAATTCACATCTGCGATCTAAAAAACAAAATAGCTTAACAGGAAAATGATAATAAGCAGGATAGCTAACCACTTGATCCATGTACTGTGATCCGCAAATTCGTAGGCGCAGATTGGACATACCTTGCTTTTAGAATCAATCTCCATGGCGCAGGAAGGGCATTCTTTCTTTTTCATAAGATCAATAATCGCTTATGCAATATAATAAGACCGGCCAGAGAGGAAATAATGGAAGGGATATTCAATGGAGGAAACAAAAAGTCCCGGGCTTCCACCCGGGACTTTACCCACAAACCCCCACAAAATATTTATGCTTTGCTACTCGCCAAGATTTTCTATGAAAAACAGTGATTTATAGAGAGCTGTGCCATCCAGGCCTTTTTTACCATAAGTTCCTTTTTTTCCGATCACACCAAGCTTCGAACTTTGTTCCGATGCTCCTTCTCCGCGTAATCCGCCCCTGCCTCCATCGCCTCCGTAACCAAGGTACCCTCCACGATTGGTAAAGTTTATTTTACCAGTGAGTTCAACAATCGCTTTGCACTTATAACACTGCAGTTTCATGGTTCCTCCATTCCCTCCATTGCCACCATTTCCCCCTGTACCTCCATCACCACCATTACTCGTGCAGTGTATAGTTGACCGGCTTCCGCGGCTTCCTGCTCCACCTGCTCCTCCATCACCGCCATTTCCCCCTGCCAGATTGATTATTAAAGCGGCTGTGATCTCCATCTGATCGGTAGCTAAAACAAAATTTTTTCCTTGATCTCCATCACCTCCATTTAATCCAGGCTCGCCTCGCAATCCGCTATTGCATGCTCCTGATGACTGTGCCGCATCTTTCCCGTTGATGCCTTTTACCCCTGCCCCACCTGTGCCCATAATTTTACAATTGGAAGCAATGCTTATTTTCCTTGCTTTAATTAAACTGTTTGCCGAAAATTTATTTAAAATAAGTTTTGCAGAATCATGCATAATCAACTCCTCCACCTCCAATGTATCCTCGGGCATTTCAAAAGATCCATTTTGCGGAATCTCTAAAACACTCATGCGCGTTTGTGCAGATGAAAACCGAACGAGGAGTATGAATGAAATCAATAGTACGAATAGGATCAGCGCGTTCTTTTTTCTTGCTGCGGCTACGGTAACGGGACGTGGTATTTTCATTTGTGTTTGTAAAGGGTAATACAAAAATAGATTCAATCAAGTCAGCACACTGTAGTCTTATTCTTCGATACTTTCCAGCGTAGGTTTTCTTTCTCTTGCAGATGAATAATCAGCGGATGTTACCTTTTCGAACAGCTGAAAAGCGCTGACTTCAACCATTAGTTGAATGGAAATGGAATGCTTAATGCGTGCTTGGAAAGTGAGCGAGCCCCTCTTTTAGGAAGAAAAAGGCCTTGCGGAGAGAGACAAATCAGGAATGATTAATGGAAATAATCGTAGGTGTTAAAAAGTGTGTGGTGCCTTGCGAAAGCCCAAACCAAACAGATGTATGAAATGAGCAAAAAAGTAATTCCTGATGAGTGAATACGTCTGAAGTAGGTAATAAGCACTCAGTCTATTTTTTGCCTCCATTGTTTTTTCTCGGAGTTTTTCTTCTTCTTTTCGATCCTGTTTTGAACAGCGCCTTTTGATGGTTTGGTAGGCTTGCGCTTTTTCTTTTTCTCGAAGGCCTTGATCAGGAGTGTTTCCAGTTTTTCGATGGCATCCTCTTTATTCTGTAGTTGTGAACGATTGTCTTGCGAAGTAATCATCAGCATGCCCTCCGCGGTGATTCTTGAATGGAGCTTTTTGATGATAACCTCTTTCTCCTCTTCTGTCAGAATTTCAGAATGAACAACACCCCATTTCAAAGTGACTTTACTATTCACCTTGTTCACATTCTGCCCGCCCGGGCCGCTGCTGCGCGAAGTAGTAAAGGCAAGCTCTTGTTTGATAAGTTGAAAATTAATTGTTCGCTGGGAGGTCATAGAATGTATAAGCTAAAAACTAAAGCGGCTCTTCAAAATAGATGATGTTAGTCAGGGTTGTGCCTACCGCCTGTAATGTTTCTTTTCTGATCAGTTCAAGATTATCTTTTGTGCTGTGGTGATAGTCTCCAAAAAAGCCAATGCCAGGACGGTAGTCCACGATATCAACTGTAGGAATTTTGGCAATGCGGTTCAGGAACTCATGATCATCCGTAATTCCGCCTACGTTCTGTTTTACAAAATAATCGGAATAGCCCAGGCGTGCAGCAGTATTCCATACATTTTCTACAATCTTCGGGGCAAACTCCAGCGATAATCCTTCACGATAAAAATGAGCACGATTTGCACCTACCATGTCCAGCAGTATTCCGTAATGTGCGGAATAATTGGCCTTATGTTTATGCTTTGCCCAATACTGCGATCCCAGGCACCACCACGATTCCAGACCCGCAGGAAGAGGAATGTCTTTTACCTGATCATTTTTTTCACCCCAGTCCTCACCATCAAACAAAATAATGTCCACGCCTACATCCGGAAGGGTATGTGCTCCAATGGTTCTGGCTATCTCTAAAAGAACACCAGCTCCGCTGGCGCCATCGTTGGCCCCGTCAAAAGGCGCCTCTTTTTTGTCTTCATCCTTATCGGCAAAAGGGCGCGTATCCCAGTGCGCGGCAAGTAAAACTCTTTTTTGTTTTTCGGGAGAGAAGGAGGCAATGATGTTTTTAAGATTCAGCTTATGGTTGTCGAATGTGGTGGCTTCAAAATCCTGCTCGGTTACGGTCGCCCCTGATTTTTTAAGTTGGGCCACGAAATATTCACCGGCTTTTTGATGTGCTGAAGTGTTGGGGACCCTCGGCCCGAAGTTGACCTGCTGTTTTACAAAAGCATAAGCAGAGTCGGCATTAAAAGAAGGAACGCTAAGATTCCTCAGCGGCTTTTCGTCTTTTGGTTTTTCTTTTTTACAAGAAACAAATGATAAAACGATAAAGCCAATGACAGTAAACGGGCGACCTGTTCTCATGAATTCTTTACGATCAATACAGCCAAAGAACATAATAATTTGCGATAAAATAAAAATCAATTAACTTTGCAGCAACTTCTTAGAAAATAAGCTGGAGGGGACCGCAAGTCCCCTCTTTTATTATACTGGTTTATGGAATTGATAGAGAAAATCCGCGATTTAGCCCAGGCTACATTAAACAATGAAAGCCTTTTCATTGTGGATGTGATCTATTCCCTGAAGCAGGGGCCTTCTAAAAAGATGGTTGTTATCGTGGATGGAGATCATGGAGTAACGATTGACGACTGCACCCACATCAGCCGTGAGCTATCCAAGGTGTTGGACGACACCAACCTGATTGAGGATCATTATTTATTAGAGGTGTCTACGCCAGGTCTGGATCATCCGCTGAAGCTGAAGCGCCAGTATAAGAAGAATGTGGGCCGCAGCCTGAAGGTTCATCTGAAAGACAAATCGATCATCCAGGGAAAGCTGGTGGCGGCAGATGAAGACAAGATCACGCTGGACCAGGAAATAAAAGAAGGTAAGAAGAAAACAGAGATCAAAACGGGAGAATTCTCCTATTTAGATATAGAAAAAGCATTTGTATTGGTATCGTTTAAATAATAATTGAGATGGACATTACCCATTTAATTGAGTCGTTTGCAGACTTCGCCAAGCAGAAGAACATCGACCGGCCAACCATGATCCGCATCCTTGAAGATGTGTTTCGTAACATGATTCGCAAAAAATATGGTGTTGACGACAACTTCGACATCATTATCAATGCCGATAAGGGTGACCTTGAAATTTATCGCATTCGCCAGATTGTTGATGATGATTCGGAAGACATCTGGGATCATGATAAGATCAGTCTGACCGAAGCGAAAAAAATCGAGCCGGATTTTGAGGTAGGCGAAGAAGTTTCCGAGCAGGTTGGAATTGAAGACTTCGGCCGCAGGGCTGTAACCACTGCACGGCAGACGTTGATGCAGAAGGTAAAAGATCTTGAAAAAGATATTCTTTTCCAGAAGTATAAGGATATTGTGGGAGAAATTATGGCAGGCGAAGTGTACCAGACCCTGAGCCGTGAAGTATTGCTTACCGATGGAGAGGGAAATGAAGTTTCCATTCCACGCACTGAGCAGATTCCTAAAGACCGCTACCGCAAGGGAGAGAATGTAAGAGCCATCGTACACAAGGTGGAAATGGTAAATGGCAACCCTAAAATTGTGCTGTCGAGAACTTCTCCGGTTTTTATGGAACGCCTTTTCGAGCAGGAAGTACCGGAAGTATATGATGGATTGATCACCATCAAAAAGATCGTAAGGGAACCAGGCGAGCGTGCCAAGGTAGCGGTGGAATCGTATGATGATCGTATCGACCCGGTAGGAGCCTGTGTAGGGATGAAGGGATCGCGCATTCACGCTATTGTGCGCGAACTGCAAAACGAGAACATTGATGTTATAAACTACACCGAAAATCTCGAACTTTACATCCAGCGCGCCCTGAGCCCGGCAAAGATTGTAAGCATTAAAATAGACAAGGATAACGGCCGGGTTTCGGTTTACCTCAAGCCCGATCAGGTGTCTTTGGCGATTGGTAAAGGCGGCTTGAACATTAAGCTGGCCAGCCGTTTGGTAGGCATGGAAATCGATGTGTTCCGTGAGTTGGATGAAATTCATGAAGAAGATGTGGATCTCGATGAATTCAGCGATGAAATTGAAAGCTGGGTAATCGATGAACTTAAACGTATCGGATTGGATTCAGCCAGAAGTGTGTTGAGTTTAAACAAGGAAGAACTGGTACGCAGAACTGATTTGGAAGAAGAGACTGTTGAGAATGTTCTCGGGGTGTTGAAGAAGGAATTTGAATAAAAATTAGTAGCAAAATCACGTTAATCCGATAAATCATAGTCAAATTTGAGCATGGCAGAAGAAAAGATGATACGGTTAGGTCAGGCATCGCGCAAACTCAATGTGGGTCATAATACCATATTGGAGTCTTTGGCGAAAAAAGGCTTTTCGGTAGAGAATAACCCGAACGCTAAATTGACCGCTGAGCAGTTTGCCATGTTGTCAAAAGAATTTGCCTCATCGGCATCGGAGAAACTGGAGGCTTCCAATCTTACCATTGGAACAAAGCACACCGAAAATGTTAGCATTCACACAGAGGCAGAAGCACCACGTAAGAAAACAGAAGAGGACGACCGCATTCTGATCAAAAATCTTGGATCGAAGGACATCAAACCGAAAGAAGTAACTCCTGCACCAGTAGTTGCTGCTAAAGAAGAGCCAAAGACCGAGAAAGTAGAAAGTGAGAAGCCAAAGCTGGAAGGAATAAAGGTTTTAGGTAAAATTGATCTGGATCAGAAGAAGAAAGAAGACCCTAAGCCAGCCGAAGTACAGCCGGAAAAAGTGAAACCGGAAGCTAAGCCCGAGGTAAAACCGGAGGTAGTAGCCGAGGTTAAGCCAGTAAAGCCGGAAGTGAAGGTGGAAAAGAAAGCTCCGGAAGTGAAGGTGGAAGAAAAGCAGCCGGAAGAGAAAACAGAACCTGTTGTAGCCGTTACTCCTCCTGCAGTCGTTGTTCCCGAACCGGTTGTAGAGCAGGAGCAGGAATTGATAAAAGCAAAAGCAGACAAGCTTAAAGGACTTAAAGTAGTAGACCGGATAGAGCTTCCTGTTGAGAAAAAGAAAGAGCAACCAGCTCCTTCCAATAACAACAACGATGCTCAGCGGAAACGCCCGCGCAAGCGCCTTCCTAATGTTCCGGACAGCCGTCCTCAACCCAATGCAGGTGGTGGCCAGGCAGGAGCAAGACCTCAGCCAGCCTCTCAGCAAAGAAGAGGACCACTTCCCCCAAGAGTGCAAAAAGCAGAGCCCACTGAAAAAGAAATTCAGGATCAGGTACGTGCTACACTGGCTAAACTAAGTGGAGGTCAGAAGAAATTTTCAGGAGCAAAATACCGTAAGGAAAAACGCCAGGCGGTTTCCAATGCGGAAGACGAACGCTTGCAACAGGAACAGGAAGATTCGAAGGTATTGAAGGTAACAGAGTTTATCTCTGCCAATGACCTTGCTTCGCTCATGAATGTTTCGGTAAATGAAGTAATCTCTACCTGTATGGGATTAGGGATGTTCGTTTCCATCAACCAGCGGTTGGATGCAGAGGGTATCACTGTTATAGCCGATGAATTTGGATATGAAGTTCAGTTCACCACCACAGAAGGTGAAGAAACTGCTGAACAGGAACTGGATGACGAAGCCGATTTGCATCCGCGTGCTCCGATTGTTACCATCATGGGTCACGTTGATCATGGTAAGACTTCATTGCTCGATTACATCCGAAACACAAAAGTCACCGCGCAGGAAGCGGGTGGTATCACCCAGCACATTGGTGCTTACGATGTAATGACGAAGAGCGGCCATAAGATCGCCTTCCTTGATACACCAGGTCACGAAGCTTTTACAGCGATGCGTGCACGGGGAGCCAAGCTTACAGACATTGCGATTATCGTGGTAGCCGCTGATGATGACGTAATGCCTCAGACCAAAGAAGCGATCAACCATGCCCAGGTGGCAGGTGTGCCGATCGTTATCGCAATCAATAAAATTGATAAGCCGGGTGCTAACCCGCAGAAAGTACGCGAGTCACTTTCTAAATTAAATATCCTTGTTGAAGACTGGGGTGGTAAATACCAGGTGCAGGAAATTTCTGCGAAGACAGGTGTAGGTATCGTAGATCTGCTGGAGAAAGTATTACTGGAAGCTGAAATATTGAACCTGAAAGCAAACCCTGACAAACAGGCAACGGGCTCGATCATTGAAGCAACGCTGGATAAAGGTCGTGGGTATGTAACTACATTGATGGTTCAGAATGGAACATTGAAAGTAGGAGATATCATTTTGGCCGGATCGAACTACGGACGTGTTAAAGCAATGTTTGATGATACCGGTAAACGGGTAAAATCAGCAGAGCCTTCTACACCAGTTCAGGTATTAGGTTTAGATGGTGCGCCTCAGGCAGGTGAAAAACTCATCGTGGTAGAGTCCGATCGCGAAGCACGCGAGATTGCCAACAGACGCAGTCAGATTATCCGTGAGCAAAGCATCCGTACCAAGAAGCACATTACACTGGATGAAATTGGAAGACGTTTGGCGATCGGTTCATTCAAGCAATTGAATGTGATTGTGAAAGGTGATGTGGATGGTTCCGTAGAAGCACTTTCCGATTCCCTGTTGAAACTGACAACTCCGAAAGTAGCGGTAAGCATTATTCACAAAGCAGTGGGTCAGATTTCCGAATCGGATGTATTGCTGGCTTCGACAGCCGATGCCATTATCCTTGGCTTCCAGGTTCGTCCTTCTGCATCGGCACGTAAGCTGGCGGAAAGTGAAGAAATCGAAATTCGCCACTACTCTATCATCTATGACGCCATCAACGATGTGAAGGCAGCGATGGAAGGTATGCTGGAGAAAGAGTTTGAAGAAGTAATCGTGGGTAATGCAGAAGTTCGCGAGGTATTCAAGATATCGAAAGTGGGAACTATTGCAGGCTGTATGGTGACAGATGGTTACATCAAACGTGCTAACCCGATACGCCTTATCCGCGAAGGTATTGTTATCTACGCAGGTAAATTGAGCACGCTTAAACGCTTCAAAGACGATGCAAGCGAGGTGAAATCAGGCTTTGATTGCGGTATAGGAATTGAAAACTTCATCAATATTGAAGTAGGTGATGTGATTGAAAGCTATGAAATGAAAGAAGTGAAGAAGATCTGATTTAGCTATTCTTTAATGAACATAAAAAAGCCGTTCCTTTATTTAGGGACGGCTTTTCTTGTTATAAGCAGCTAGCTTGACGTAACATTCAACTTGACTTACACATTCAAATTAGAATTTAACTTCAGGAGCCTTTTCTGAACCGGCAGCAGCTTCAAAGCCTTTTCTTGGCGAGAACTCTTCGCCATCGCCAAAGAAACTCAATGCTGACTTCTTGAAGTAACCGCGTACATAAGAGTTATACTCTTTAATTGAAGCATTATAACGCTGGCGGGCCACATTGATTCTGTTTTCAGTACCTTCCAATTGGGATTGTAGGTCCTGGAAATTTTCGGTAGAACGGATTTGAGGATATGCTTCAAAGGCAAGATTGATAGCAGTATTGATTTTACGACCAGCCATTTCAAGATCTTCCGGAGTTTTAGCGCCTACAATCCCTGCGCGGGCTTGCGTTACCTGTGTTAAAATTCCTTTTTCATTTTCAGCAGCCGCTTTTACTGTAGCCACTAAATTAGGAACAAGGTCTGCTCTGCGCTGATAAGCCGCCTGAACATCAGCAAATTCGTTGTTGACCACTTCCTGTGCTTTCACTGCGCTATCGTAAACTCCGGTACCCCACATAAAGAAGCCACCTACAAAAAGTACTATTACACCTACGATAACAAGTGTCGTGATTAATCCTTTACTCATATTTTTTGGGTTATTGATTTACAAAAATACTCAATTCTTAAGTTTTATAATTTCTGAATAGAAACGAAAAAAGAGATGACTTGGTTGATAGACGTTGCGCTCGAAAGATTAGTGCAAACAAAAGAGCCTGGTTTTTGGCCAGGCTCTCTGATATCAACTTTTTGCTGATCAATAAACCAGGTCTTTCTCGCGAAGAAACTCGGCAATCTGAACAGCGTTGGTAGCAGCCCCTTTTCTCAGGTTGTCAGCCACAATCCACATGTTCAGTGTTTTCGGCTGCGATTCATCTCTTCTCAGGCGACCGACAAATACTTCATCACGGCCATGTGAGTTAATCGGCATGGGATACACGTTATTCTTCACGTCATCCTGAACGACTACTCCGGGAGTGTTTTCCAGAATCTCTCGCACTTCTTTCAAGTCATATTCATTGGCAAACTCCACGTTTACTGCTTCTGAGTGGCCACCAATGGCAGGAACACGAACAGTAGTAGCTGTGATGTTGATCGACTGATCGCCTAATATCTTGCGCGTTTCGTTCACCATTTTCATTTCCTCTTTGGTGTATCCGTTATCCAGGAATACATCAATGTGAGGTAATACATTCATATCGATAGGGTGAGGATAAACCTTTGTTCCTTTCACCCCATTGCGCTCGTCCATCATCTGCTGTACCGCATCTTTACCAGTGCCTGTTACGGATTGATAAGTAGAAACCACAATGCGCTTGATCTGGTATTTCTTATGCAAAGGCGCCAGTGCCAATACCATTTGAATGGTAGAGCAATTCGGGTTTGCAATAATCAGGTCTTCACTTTGAAGTGTATCGCCATTAATTTCCGGAACGATTAGTTTTTTTGTTGCATCCATACGCCATGCGGATGAATTGTCGATCACGGTCGTCCTTACCGCAGCGAACTTAGGTGCCCACTCCAGTGATGTACTACCACCGGCAGAGAAAATAGCAATGTCCGGAGCAAGCTTCACCGCTTCCTCCATACTCTTTATTACATACTTCTTACCGCGGTACTCAATTTCCTTGCCCACGTTTCTGCTCGAGGCAACGGGATACAATTCATCAAACTCAAAGTTGTGCTCATCGAGCACTTTCAAAATTTCCTGGCCCACCAAACCGGTGGCACCAACCACGGCTAATCTCATTTTTATTATATTAGATTTAATAAGAGGACAAAAATAGCAGATTGATTAATAAGTCATGAAGAAAACTTTACTCATCGTATTTCTTTTTACAAGCTTGCAAACGTTTGGTCAGCTTACAGATGATTTTTCGGATGCTGATTTCACCGGCAACCCGGTCTGGACACCTGATAATGCTGCGAACTGGACTACTACTCCGGATAATCAATTGCGTTCCAACTCCGGTACAGCAAGCTCCTCCTTCTATATCACTACTCCGTCAACCAGAGCTATTAATGCGGAGTGGGGCTTTTTTATCAATCTTCAGTTCAATACTTCCAGTGCTAATTATGTGGATGTCTACCTTACTTCAGAGCAAGCTAACCTTGGCAGCCTTACCAATAATGGCTATTTTGTACGTATTGGCGGAACTCCGGATGAAATCAGTCTTTATAAAGTTACCTCAGGAGTATCAACCATTCTGATCAATGGAACAGACGGAGTAACCAATTCATCCAACACGACACTTCGAATAAAAGTGATTCGGGATGCTGCAAACAACTGGACATTGGAACGGGATGCTGAAGGAGGAAGGACTTTTATCAATGAAGGTACTGCTATCGACAACTCATTCACGACTTCCGGTTTTTTTGGAATCAAAATTCAGCAGTCAACATCCAGCTTTTTCAACAAACATTTTTTTGATGATATCTATGCCGGTGATATTGGCTTTGATAACGTACCGCCTGTACTACAATCGATAGAGGTGATCAATCAGACAACGTTAAGTCTTTCATTCAGCGAAGCCGTTGAGATGACTTCTACTCAAGCTATTTCTAATTATACAGTTAACAATTCCATTCAAAATCCTTTAGCAGCGCTACTTCTTTCAGATTCGAAATCAGTTCAGCTTACTTTTCAAAAACCATTTTCAAATGGAACAGATTACCTCATCGCTGTTAAAGCAATCCATGATCTGGCAGGAAACAGCTTATCAGATACAGAGAAAGCCTTTCGGTATTTCATTGTTGTTCCGGTCAATCCAAAAGATATTCTGATCACCGAAATCATGGCTGACCCCACGCCAGTGGTTCAACTGCCGGAAGCAGAGTACATTGAGATTTACAACAAATCGACAAATCCATTTGATCTGGCCGGCTGGACATTATCGGACGCAACAACTATAGCCACCTTGCCATCGGTCCTATTGCTTCCCAATTCTTTCCTGATACTCACCTCCGCATCCAATGTTTCTAAATTTCCTGCAGATGTGAAGGTGCTTGCTGTAATCAGCTTCCCATCGTTGAATAATGATGGAGAATCGCTGGTATTAAAAAATGGAACGAGCCAGATGATCGATTCGGTCAACTACCATTCCGACTGGTACCGCGATGACGAAAAAAAAGACGGTGGCTGGTCGTTGGAATTAATTGATCCTTTAAACACGTGTGGCGAAGAAGAAAATTGGATTGCTTCTGACGATGAGAAGGGAGGCACACCGGGCAAGAGCAATTCTGTTCTGGCCAGCAAGCCCGATCTCACCGGCCCGAAGCTGGAATTTATTAATCCGCTTCAGCCGGATCAGCTTTTCGTTCGGTTTGATGAGAAGATGCTGAAGAGCATTTCCCTTTCCTCGTTTCTATTTTCGCCTGAAGTAAAGTTAGAAAAGGCTTTCTTCACCGATTTATCCCTGCGACAGATTCAGGTGAACCTGACAAGTGCATTATTGGCGCGCCAGCTCTATACAATTCATCTAGTTAATCTTTATGACTGCAATGGCAATGCCATCCAGGAAGAATACAGCCGCTTATCATTTGCATTACCTGAGCCGGCTGATAGTTTGGATCTGCTTGTTAATGAGATTCTCTTCAATCCGCGCACAGGCGGAGTTGATTTTGTGGAAGTATATAATCATTCACCAAGGTTTATTAATCTGAAGAATGCCAAACTGGCTAATTACGAGATGGACCAGACAAAGAACGAAGAGATAATCACAACCGTTGATTTTCTTATTGCCCCGGGAGAATATATTGTTTTAACCGAAGATGTATCCATCCTTAAAAACCAGTATCCGCAAAGTGATGGGAAGAAGATTTTTAAGACCAATTTACCCGGTTTGCCCGATGATGAGGGAAGTATTGTTATTATAAGCAGTGAGAGTAACGTCATCGATTATTTCTTGTATTCAGAAAAAGATCATTCTCCGTTAATTAAAGACGAAGAAGGCGTTTCTCTCGAACGGATCTCCTTTTCGCAGCCTGCGAATAATGCTGAGAACTGGCGATCGGCCAATGCTTCAGCCGGGTATGCTACGCCAGGGTACATTAATTCGAATAGCCGGCCGGACATACTATTAGAAGGTGATGAAGTGAAAATTACTCCCGAGATTTTTTCAGCCGGGTCGGTGGGTAATGATTTTGTACAGGTAAGCTATCAATTCGAAGAAAGTGGGCTGGTAGCCAATGCTAAAATCTACGATCAGCAGGGCAGGGCGATCAAAGAAATTTATAATAATGAAACCATCAGCTATCAGGGGTCTTTTAGATGGGATGGTGACTGTGACAATGGCACTAAGGCGAGGAATGGATATTACCTGGTTTGGTTCGAAACATTTAATTCAGGTGGTAAAGTGAAGACCTTCCGGAAGCGGGTAATTGTTGCTTCAAGATAAATGAACAGCGTCCCCACATATCGCTATTTTTTCCCAAATTATAATGCGATTAATCCATGTGAAGAAGAGAAATGGAGATCGAAGTTTCGCATCACCGGCCCCAGCGAACTGCCGATCAGAATTTAAATAGCCTAAATATTCATATAACAGAATACTGTTTCGTTATACTGTTCATTCTTGAAATTTTAGGTGGATTTAATTAATTAAAATACATTTTTTGTTTCAGGTGCGACCACGTATTTTTGCCGCATCTTTTTTTAACCCTTTACTAAGGACTTAATTATGGCCAAAACAAATAAAAAATCGCCCGCCAAAGCTGTAAAGAAAACGGTTGCAAAGGCGAAAGCAAAACCTGCCCCCAAAGCAAAAAAGAAGGCTTCTGCAGTGAAAGCCAAAGCACCGGTAAAGAAATCTGCTCCCAAGAAGATTGAAAAGAAAATAGTAGCAAAGAAGATAGCGCCCAGGAAAGAAGCTCCTAAAAAGGAAGCTCCGAAGAAAATAATTAAGAAAGAAGCTCCGAAAGCAGTTGCCAAAGCCCCTGCAGTAAAAAAGGAAGTTTCTGAAAAAGAAGTAGCGGTACCTGTAGTAAAGGCACTTACCAAAAAGCAGGAGGCCATGGCAAAGCCATCAAACCCGCAACTCAACATTTTCCCGATCATCACTCAGCGCCCTATTGCCCACAAGCCGGCCAAGGCTCCTGTGCAGGATGATCGTACACGCTACAGCGAAGGCGAACTGAAGGAGTTTGAAAGCCTGATTCACACTAAACTTCAGAAAGCAAAGGATGAATTCAAGTTATTGAAGGATACCCTTAATCGTACTAACGATGAAGGCACTGATGCAACATCAGGAGGAAATACCAAGGTGTTGGAAGATGGTGCGGAAACCGCAGAGAAAGAAAACCTCAGCCAGCTGGCCGCCCGCCAGTTAAAGTACATCACCAATTTGGAAAATGCATTAATAAGAATCAAAAACGGCACTTATGGTATCTGCACCGTTACAGGCAAGCTGATTTCAAAAGAGCGGTTGATTGCGGTACCTCACACCACGCAATCCATCGAAGCGAAAATGATGAAGCAAGATTAGAACAGGTTGCCGGGTTGCCGGATCAGATTACCGGTAAACAAGGAACAAAGTAACTCGTATTTTTTATAATGGACTTTTTAATAAATCATGTTGAAGCGCTGATTTTTTGTTCGCCAGTACCGACTAAGGTGGTGGACATCAAAGCATGTCTTTCCGAAATGTTTAATGCAGACGTTCCGGAAGAAGACATCGCTACGGCAATTCAAAAACTGGAAGAGAAGTATCTGAGTGATGAATATTCATTTCAGCTGAACAAAGGTGGGGGCGGATACCAGTTTCTGACCAAGCCTGCCTACCAGGCAAGTATTGGTATCATGCTGAAACAACAGTCGAAGAAAAGACTTTCTACCTCGGCTATGGAAACGCTTTCCATCATCGCGTATAAGCAGCCTATTTCTAAAACAGAAGTAGAAAACATACGCGGAGTAAACTGTGACTATGCCATTCAGAAATTGCTGGACAAAGGCTTGATTGAAATTCGTGGCAAGGCGGATACCATTGGTCGTCCCATGTTGTATGGTACCAGCGCCAAGTTCATGGAATATTTTGGTATCAATGATATTAATGAGCTTCCTACCCCAAAGGATTTTACTCAGGAAGTAAATACCATCGGAGAAGTACCAGGGGAAGGGCAATAAGAACGGAAAAGAATCAGTATCACGCTCCGGTCTCTCATCACCGGGGCGTTTTTTATTTATATAAGGCCAGTAATTAGCCCACTGAGGCACAAAAAATCTGGTACCATCTAATTTTTGTAATTTTATTCCATTATGGCAGGCAAAAGCAAATCAAATAAACCTTCAGGTAAGGGTCCAAAAGGCGTATCCTCATTCGGCAAACGTACCGATGCAGAGAACGCTTTTCACAAAGCAAAGAAAAGATCAGGAAGAGGAGAATTCGAAGGTGGAGATAAAAGATCATCTTCACGTTCTTCTGATTCAGATAAACCGCGCGAATTCAAACCAAGAACATCAGGTTCATCTGGTTTCCGCTCAAGACCGGATAGCGGCAGTAGTAGCAGCGGTTCCAGAGATAAAAAACCTTACGGCAAAAGAGATGATTCATCATCTGACCGTCCGAAACGTTTTTCGTCCTCAGCAGCAGGAACGGGCCGGGGCTTTAGCAGAGATGGAGATGGTAAAAGACCATACACAAAGAGAGACGATTCATCAGCTGATCGCCCGAAACGTTTTTCAAAACCGGAAGGATCAGATGAAAGACCAAAGCGTTTTTCAAAACCTGATGGCGAACGAAGAAGCTTTGGCGGTGGCGAAGAAAAAAGACCCTATAGAAAAAGTGAAGGTGATTCCGAGCGCCCGAAACGTTTTTCGAAACCAGAAGGCTCAGATGAAAGACCCAAACGTTTTTCAAAACCCGATAGCGAACGAAGAAGTTTTGGAAGCGGTGAAGAAAAAAGACCGTATACCAAAAGAGAAGACTCCACAGATCGCCCCAAACGTTTTTCAAAAAGCTTTTCGCGTAATGAAGGGGATAAGAAACCCTTTCGTAAGGCAGAAGAGAAAAAATCGTTTGTTCAGTCAAGAGTAGACAATCAGCGTAACCAGATCGCGGGAAACAGTGTAGAGAAAAAATCAGATGATGAGCTGATCCGTCTTAACAAGTTTATTTCCAATAGCGGAGTTTGCTCTCGCAGGGAGGCAGATGAGTTAATCAAAATGGGATTGATATCAGTAAATGGTACAACCATTACTGAAATGGGCTATAAAGTAAAACCTACTGACGAAGTACGTCATGAAGGAAAGAAGCTAAAAGCAGAGAAGCCGGTATATGTATTGCTGAATAAGCCAAAGGGATTTATCACAACAACGGATGATCCACAGGAGCGCAATACAGTGATGGGTTTGGTAGCAAGCGCATGCAAAGAACGCATTTATCCGGTTGGCCGATTGGATAGAAACACCACCGGACTTTTGTTATTAACAAACGATGGTGATTTGACAGACAAGCTCACTCACCCCTCTTACAACGCAAAGAAAATCTATAAGGTAGAATTGGATAAACCAATCACTAAAAATGATTTTCAAAAAGTGGTAGACGGTGTACACCTGGAAGAAGGTAAAGCAATTGTGGATGATGCTGCCATTGTGAGTGACGATGATAAAACAGTAGGTATTGAAATTCACATTGGCTGGAATCGTGTGGTGAGAAGAATCTTTGAAGCGCTTGGATACGATGTGGTGAAACTGGATCGTGTTGTATATGCAGGCCTCGATAAGAAAGATCTGAAGCGTGGCCAGTGGAGATTCTTAAAGCCGGAAGAAATTGTAATGCTGAAACATTTTAAATAATTGGTCAATTTTCAATGAGTCGATGTGCCAATTGGTTTGAACCAACATTGGCACATCGATAGTTGACTCATTGATCATTCATTTTTGAGGTTTTCTACAGGATTGATATAAGCAGCTTTCCAGGTTTGTGATCCGATCGTGATTACACCAAAGACAATCAAGGTCAGTACCCCCAGCACAACCGTACCTACATTGATGGTAACATGATAAGCAATCAGTTCCAGCCAAAGATTGTTAATCAGATAAGCGAGAGGCACGGCAATCATAATAGCGATTAGCAGAATAGAGAAGAACCCTTTTGATAACAAGTAAATCAAAGAACCATTGCTGCTGCCTAAGATTTTACGAATGGATATTTCTTTGATGCGTGTTTCGGTAGTGTAGGTGGCCATGCCCAGCAAACCAAGGCATGAAATGATGATAGCAAGAAAGGCTACGACACCAAGAATATCAACCAGATCACCAAACACCATATTGTAGAACCAACGAATCTCCTCCGCAAAATCTTTGTAGTCGACTTTCAAAGCTGGATTAACTACCGCCCACGCTGACTCCACTGTTTGGGTTGCTTCCTCGTAGCTGCCGGTATACTTTACCTGTAAGAGCGAGAACTGATCAGGCTGGTACATCAATGCCATGGGAGCGATTTTTTGTACAAGCAACTGATGATTGTAGTCTTTCACTACGCCAATGATTTCCTTTTTAGTAGAGTCTTGCTGGAAGATGATTTCCTGCCCGAGAGCATCTGCAGCGGAAGCGTAGTGAAGTTCTTTTACCGCCATCTCATTAAGCACAATGAAATTCTTATTCATGTCTCCGGCTGGAGTAGAAAAATGGCGACCTGCTATTAATGGAAGGTTAAGATTCTTTAAGTACTCTTCATCGACAGAAAAATAATCCAGGTTAGTCCAGTCTTTATCGCTCAATGCTTTTTTGAAACCATTTCCATAGGTCATGCCGGCAGCAGGAATGTGCGATGCGGCCGATACGCTTTCTACATTGCTGTGCTTTTCCAATTCTGTTTTCAATGTTTGATACGAAGAGTTATGAAGACGGACGATGATTTTATTTTCTGTGCTGAATCCATGATCGGCTTTTAAAAACAGATTGAGCTGGTTGAAAACGATAATCACCGTAAGAATAAACACCAGCGACATGCTGAATTGTGCTACAAGCAATGATTTGCGTAAGCCTATTTTTGAAAACAGCTTCATAGTGTTTAAGCCTTTGAGCACCTTCACAGGTTGAAATCCGGAAAGCACCACAGCAGGAAAGAAGCCAGCAAGAATACCTACTAACACGGCAAACCCAAAGAAGACAGCATATACAAAGTAGTTCGCTTCCAGATCCCATTTCAGTGCGCGGGCAAAAGTCAGTTGCAGCATAAAAGGTTTTACTGCCATCAGAAAGAAAAAAGCAACAGCCAGTGAAAACAAGGAGATAATCACCGATTCGGATAAAAACTGAACAAAGATTTGCCAGCGGGCAGCACCTGTAACTTTGCGTACACCGATTTCACGGGCACGTGTTAATGAACGGGCAATCGAAAGATTAGTGAAATTAAAGCATGAAGTGAGCATGACTACTCCGGCAAGTCCTGCAAAGAAGTAAATCATTATCCACGGAAGAAAAGGGCCGATCGGATTATTCATGAATGAACCCGGAGTGATGCTCATTAAATTCTGCAAATGAAAAACTACTCCGGACTGGTCGGGATTAGCAATCCCTGCATATTGCTTTTTAAAAATCTTATCAAAGTGTGGAAGGATATCGCTGGGAGCCTTACCCTCTTCCAAAAGAAGGTAAACCCAGCCGGCCGTAAAATTATCCCAGTCGTCCAGGTCTTTGCTGCGGTCGTGTTTAGGATCTTTCTTTACGCTTTTCACGGACGACATACTGGCAAAGGCTTCGAAGACGATGTGTGATTTGTGATCGGTATCTTTAATCACACCCGTGACTGTATAAATCCCCTGCTCGCCCACTTTGATCGTTTCTCCAACGGGATTATCCTGTTTGAATAGTTTCCTGGCTGCCTTGCGCGTGATTACGACAGAGTATGGCTCCACTAAAGCTGTCTTTGCATCGCCATACTCCAATTCATATTCCAATACATCCAGAATTTCAGGATCAGCATAAAATCCGGCCAATGGGACATTCGCGTCCTGCTGATCGAATTCAATCCATCCATTACCAAAACCGCGAAGGATGCGGGCTGCCTTTTCGATACCCGTATAGTTTTGCAACAGCTCATCCCGTACAGGTAAAACGGTGGTCGCATATTCATTGCCACCACGATCTATACCTTTACTGTCAACCATTGTGCTGGTGATGCGGTAAACACGATCGCGCTTGGTATTATAACGGTCGTACATCATCTGATCGGCCACCAGCATAATGATGCCCATACAGATAGACATGGCTACCGCCAGCCCGAAAATATTGATTGCCGAGAAAAATTTGTGACGTATTAAACTGCGCAGGGCAGTCTTAAAGTAATTCTTAAGCATATTGATTGTTGCTGATTAATTAAATCAGGAATGGGACGCAAATGAAGATGACTTTATCCCGAAAGGGATGAGTAACCCTTTATGGTTTACTCATCCAATAAAATAAGACTAATTATAAAATCGATGTGACAAGGTTATTTCGAGTCGCCTTCTTTTTTTACAACGAAGTAGTAGATCAGGAATCCAAGTGATAATGAAACGGCAACCAATCCATAAGGAAGAGGTGATTCCGGGCTGGTAGGGATATATTCCATAAGGATAAGCGCCAGACCCAGGAAGAACGTAAGCAATCCCCATTTTAAAGAAGGGTATTTGCTTTCTATTCCTTGCTGCTGTTTGAAAATGGCCTGAGTATCGTCATTCACAAAGCCCTTTTCAATCATCTTCTTTTTCAGGATATAGTCGGTCATCACTTTCGCGAAGAAATAGACGCTTCCTCCTAATCCTCCGAAAATCGCTATCGGCATTAATACTTCTGTTATGTTCTTGTCCATATCGATAATGTTTAAAAGTTTCTTTGTTTGGGGCGTAAGACACAGGATCTGAACAGGATGTTGCAGTTACCTGTAAAATTTCTTTTAGCCTGAATATCTTGAATTGGAATTTTGTTCAAATATAATTTTTGACAACTTTTGTCAAAGTAAAAACAGTCAAAGAATGGATATTTTGGGTGATACTATCCGAAAACTTCGTGAAGAAAAGGAGTTGCCGTTGCGCACCGTGGCAGCTTATCTTGATATCGATCAAGCCATTTTAAGTAAAATAGAGCGTGGTCAGAGAAAAGCATCGCGTGTACAGGTGGTTAAACTGGCCACTTATTTCGATGTGAAAGAAAATGACTTGATCATATCCTGGCTCTCCGACAAATTAGTAGTAGAGGTAGAAGACGAAGAAATGGCTTTAAAAGCCCTGCAGGTAGCGGAGGAGAGAGTAAAGTATACTATTAAAAATCTTAATAAAGCTAAGTAATGCCTACGCTTCAGTTCAAAGGAAAAACATTTGTACAAAATCATCACTTAGCAGTAAAGTATCATCAACTGGTGCCTCAGAAGAAACTTAGCCTGACAGATAAAGTTTCATTGCACGATAACCTGATTATACAAGGCGATAATCTAAAAGCGCTGAAAGCCCTATTGCCTAACTATGCAGGAAGAGTTGATTGTGTTTATATTGATCCACCATATAATACCGGAAAGGAAGAATGGAAATATAATGATAACGTCAATAGTCCCATGATGCAAGAGTGGTTTGGTAAGATTGTAGATAAAGAAGACCTAACACGCCATGATAAATGGTTATGTATGATGATGCCACGCCTAAAACTTCTTCGGGAGTTATTGAGCGAAGAAGGCATAATAGTAGTTCATATTGATGATAATGAAATTCATAGCCTTAGATTTTTAATGGACGAGATTTTCAATAGAGAAAATTTCACTTGTAATTTTATTTGGAAGACTGATGGCAATTTTGATAATCAGGCTAAAATCAAAATTTGTCATGAGTATGTTGTGGTGTACTCAAAAAATATCGAAGAGTTTGAAGCTCCTTCTATCATTGACCCTAATACGAGCGAAGACAGCAAATTATATAAGGACCAAATTAGGAATACGATTGTAAAAAACGGGAGCAAGAATCCTAAGAGTATTTTGAAACTAACCAAAGGTTTCCCAGCTAATTTTGAGCAAGGCGTAATAAAAAAAAGACGTGATTCTTGGCCTTATTACAAGGGGGATGCAATCATAGAGGATTATAAATTGGTTAATGAGGTTGAAATTGAAAGTGGTTGGAGTTCCAAGGAATTATTTGAGGAGTTTGTTAACTCTGGAATGAAGCCTGTTAGGGACAACAAAAATCAAGAGTCTAGATTTGAAATCATTTCATCTGGTGCAATTGAGGTGGTAAAGCAAAGAAGTGAAGATCAAAGTCATGTTCTATCTGTATTAATGAACATGGGGAATACTCAAAGTATGAGTTCTGCATTGAGTGAAATCGGAATTGATTTTGATTATCCAAAGCCTATATCTCTTTCAAAATATCTTTTAAAATTAATAAATAAGAAAGACGCAATAATTATAGACAGTTTTGCGGGTTCAGGTACAACTGCTCATGCCGTATTAGAACTCAACAAGGAAGATGGAGGTAACAGGAAATTCATTTTGGTAGAGCAGGAAGAGTATGCTGATGCCATAACAGCCGAACGTGTGCGCAGAGTAATTAAAGGAGTGAAGACAGCAAAAGATGAGAGTTTAAAAAATGGATTAGGTGGCTCTTTTAGTTTCTTCCAATTAGGTCATCCCATTGAAATGGAAAGTCTTTTGCGCGGCAAGAATCTTCCAAGCTTTACCGAGTTTGCCCGCTATCTTTTCTATACAGCCACAGGTGAGGAATTTGATGAGAAAGCCATAAATGAAAAAACAGGCTTCATAGGTAAAAGCAGCAACTACGATGTGTTTCTTTATTACAAACCTGAACTGGAATGGCTAAAGACGCACGCTCTTACCTTAGACAAGCTGAATGAATTACCTAAGCACAAAGGAAAAATGCGGTTGGTTTTTGCTCCGGCTAAGTATGTAGATGATCATACACTTGCTGAATATCGCGTGGACTTTTGCCAGTTGCCCTACGAAATTTACAGACTGCAGAAATGAGGTTAAAAACCTATCAGGAAAAAGTGGTTAAACAACTCAAAGAATATTTGAGTGAACTGGCTCATGCAAAAAAAGGATTTGATGAAGTCATTGAAATAAAGCCGCAATTGCGTAAGCATGTTAATTTCCCCAAGGAAGCTTGGGAGAAAGCCACGGGTCGTTTCATTTATTATTCTAAAACCAATGGACTTGGTGATCCGCTACCCGATGTTTATTTAAAAGTGCCAACGGGAGGAGGGAAAACACTATTAGCTTGTCACGCTATCGATCTTATTCAAAAAACATATATCGAAAGTCAAACAGGTCTTGTTTTATGGATAGTGCCTTCTGCCCAGATATACCGCCAAACTATTTCGAGACTTAAAGATCGTAATGATCCTTACCGACAAATTTTGGATATATCGTGTGGAGGGAGAGTGCTTATAAAGGAAAAGACAGATCTATTTAATCGATTAGATGTTGAAGAAAGCCTGGTGGTGTTGATGCTCATGCTTCCTTCGGCAAGCCGTCAAAATAAAGAAACGCTAAAAGTATTTCGAGATTCAGGAGGCTTCACTGATTTCTTTCCTCCGGAAGATAACTTTCGAGGGCACGAAAAATTATACAGACAATTTCCGAATCTGGATTGCTTCAGCTTGCCGGGAGAGGTGTTTGGCAGACAAATAAAAACTTCGTTGGGTAATACATTGCGACTCTTACAGCCGCTAATTGTAATTGATGAAGGCCATAAAGCGTATAGCGAAACAGCGCTTGATACCATTCGGAATTTTAATCCATCATTTGTACTTGAGCTTTCCGCAACGCCACCGCCCAATAGTAATGAGCTGGTAAAAATCACCGGAAGGGAACTTCATGAGGAGGAAATGATCAAGCTGGATATTCACCTCATTAATAAATCAACACCCAAGTGGCAGGATACATTACTTAGTAGCTTTGAAAAACGTGATGAACTGGAACGAAAAGCAAAAGAGTACGAGGCGAATACTGGCAAATACATTCGTCCATCTTGTTTGATCCAGGTAGAGCGAACGGGCAAAGACCAACGAGACAGCAAATTCATTCACGCAGAGGATGTGAAGGAATATCTGAGCAATAAATGCAATGTGCCTTTAGAGCAAATTGCAATCAAGAGCAGTGAGAAAGATGATATTGAAGGGAAAGATTTGTTTTCGCAAGATTGCCCCATACGCTATATCATTACCAAGCAAGCACTGCAGGAGGGTTGGGATTTTTCTTTCGCCTATGTGTTAACGATACTCACCAATCCAACTTCTTCTACAGGAATAACTCAATTGGTGGGAAGAATATTAAGGCAACCCTTTGGTCAAAAAACGCAAATAAAAATGCTTGATGAGTGTTATGTATTCACGTTCAAGCAAAATGCAAGTAAGCTGGTGCGCGAAATAAAAGTAGGTCTGGAAAGCGAGGGTCTGGGTGACATAGCCGGAAGAATTGTAAGCGATGAAGCAGTAGCTGAGGATGGATTGTTTAAAGAGAGAGAAATTGAGTACCGGCCAGGATTTAAAAAATTTGAAGGGAAAATTTACCTGCCCAAATTTGTCATTCAGGAAAAAACTTCGTGGCGTGATGTGAATTTTGAGATCGATATTTTAAGTAAAGTGAACTGGGAAGACATCAGCCTTAAAGAAGTAGATGCCATTACACTCAATCCAGATCAACGAACTGGCGAAATTGATTTAACCATTGGCTATCCAGAAGAAAACTGGAATGAAATTATACACAGGGGTGTAGTCAGGAGTAGAGGAACATTGGAAATAGATGAGACTTTTCTTGCTCGTCAACTCAGCGATCTTATTCCTAACCCATGGATTGCTTATAAGAAAGGAGATCATGCATTAGCCATGCTAAGGAAGAAGTATAAAGATCATAGCAACAAAAAAATCGTTGAGGCCAACTTTGTCTTTATTATTGAAGAACTGAAAAAACTAATTGAGAAAGAAAGAAACAAATTGGCTGAAGACGTTTTTCGTAAACTTATCGATGATAAGAACTTATTCTTCTTTTTACTTGAGGGCAGTGGTCATCATCAAATCCCTTCCAGAATAAAAGTAAAGGGGAATAAACAATTAGTGCGACTTGATAACTCAATGATTCAGAAATCGTTGTTTGGGCAATCATTCGAAGAGGAATTTAATGAGTCCGAGAAAAACGTTGCTATTTATTTAGATGAACAAGAGAAACTGCTTTGGTGGTACCGTAATATTTCGAGACAGCACTATCACATACAAGGCTGGAGAAAGAACAAAATATATCCTGATTTTATTGCTGCTGAAAAAACAATAGAAGATGATAATGCTTACAATACCGTTTTCGTATTAGAGACAAAAGGGGTACAGTTGAAAGCTAATGATGATACCCGCTATAAGGAAAATGTATTCGCACTTTGCAACGAACTAGGAGCGAAAAAGCCATGGAAAGAATTATTCAATGACTTTCCTGATCATAATTTTGAGTTTCAGGTTGTCTTTGAGGACGAATGGAAAAATAAGATTAACCTTCTTCTTGAAGAATAAGTTTGAGGTTCGTTTCGGAATATGATTCAAAATCAATCGTGGCAGGCTTGAATTTCTGTTAATCACTGCAACATTCTAACCGGAACCGGTGTCTCACCCGCCAATGACAGACGATAGGGCTCTTGTTTCCCGTATTATCAGCGGGGATGCGCAGGCTTTCAGGTTGCTGATACGGCAAAATGAAAGACTGGTGGCCCACATGGTTGGTCGCCTGATCGATCGTGCCGAAGACAGGGAAGAACTCTGCCAGGATGTGTTTATGAAGGTGTATGAAAAGATTGGAGAGTTTAATTTTCAGTCGCAACTGAGTACGTGGGTGGCTACCATCGCCTATCGCCATGCGATTAACCACCTGCGTAAAAAGAAGATTCCGATCAGCGATATTCCGGAAGAAGATCAGTTCACGAGTCATTTTATTGCGGATGACCAGACGGACTCGCTTGCAGAACAGGACACCGAAGAATATGTGCTTAAATTGATTGGCCATCTTCCTGTTCAATATAAAACGGTGTTAACTTTATATCACCTTGACGGGAAGAACTATACGGAGATAGGAGAGATAACAGGAATGCCTGAAGGCACAGTAAAGAACTATCTTTTCAGGGCGCGTAATTTGCTGAAAGAAAGCGTGAAGAAACATTTAGGTAAAGAAGAATGGATATGAGTGACGAAGAATTGCAACGTAAAATGGAAGCAGGAGATCATCTCGATGCTTCTGCCGATGCGGAAGCTTATCGCAAGGTTTTCAGCTCCCTTCAGCGTGAACCGGAGTTCATGTTGTCTTCCTCTTTTGAAGATTTACTTATTCAGCGCATAGCGGCTCAGCATGCCAAAGAATCGTACCGCGATGGGTGGTGGTTTATTGGTGGCCTCTTTCTTTTTCTGATCGGATTTATTGTTGCTTTGGTATTGATCGACTTCAAGCCCACCATGGGTGTTTATACTTTTATTGCCGGTTACCCGGGCCTGATCATTTTTGGAATGATCTTCATACTGGTGCTGAACTATATCGACAAAAAATTTATCCGCCCCATTTCTTCCTGATCATTAATCAGGGTTAGCCCTTTCAGAGAACGTTAATCAACAATCGGCATTCATTTAAATGCATTGATAACGATTGCGAAAAATTAATTGTTTGTTCAGGATGAATTCATTCCATTCATCTTCAAATGCGCATATATTTAGTGCCTACCTACGTCACTATGCCTATGAAAAATGTACTGATTCTCTTCTTGTGTTTATGCACTCTGCCCGGATTTAGCCAGAAATATAAAGGCGATAGCTGGGCCAAAGTGAAATCTTCCGGCTCAGGCACACTCACCATCATGTACTACGAACAGCCCGGACTTATTGTTGAAGAAGATGGTAAAGTAAAGGGCGCATGCGTGGATATCATCAATGACTTTGTGGCCTTTGTGCAAACCAAGTATGGAAAGAAGATTACCCTGAACTATGCTGGAAAAGAACCTGTGTTTACCGAGTTTCTTAAAATAGCGGAAGGCACCAAAGACATTTTAGGTGTTACCAATGTTACCATCACTGAAGATCGTAAGAAGCTGCTCAAGTTTACTCCTCCGTTTCTTTCTAACCCGGTAGTCTTGCTCACGCACAAAGATGCTCCTACACTATCAAGTATTTCAGAGATAGGAACCAAACTAAATGGCTATACAGCCGAGATCATTGGAGGAAGTACGCATGTGAAGCACATTAACAAAATCAAGAAAGAAAATATGCCGGGCCTGGTAATCACTTACGGTTCAAACGGACCGGAAATCTTAAAGAAGATCACTGCAAATCCTAAATTATTTACCATTCTCGATTTTACAGAATATGTAGATGCTACCCGTAAAAACCTTCCTGTAAAAAGACAAAGCATCAGCTTTGGTGAGGCAGAGCAGCTGGCCTTTGTGATGTCGAAGCAATCGGATTGGGACCAGGTGTGGAATGAATTTCTTACTCCCGATTACCGTAAGGGGGTACGCTACCGTAAGATCATTGCCGATAATCTGGGAGCCACTTTTCTCAGTATTTTAAAATAAGAGAGTACCGGCTCCTTTTCCGTTTAACACGCTCCATTAATTAAAGGCCCTAACCATCCATGTAAAATCGTGGATCATGAAGTATTTTGCCTCGTTATTTATAATTCAATCAAAAGATCTACCCACATGAAGAAAACACTACTGTTTTTGATCTTGCTTCTCCCGCTGTTTGCGTCAGCACAGGAGAAAAAGGAAGCCAAAAAGGATTCGACCAAGAAAGACTCCAAAAAGAAAAAAGATCTTCCGCTGGAAGTGGGAAGAAGAATTCCGATCAAAACGAACGAAGGCACCTGGATGTCGCTGGATGTAAGTCCGGATGGAAAGACCATTGCTTTTGATTTTCTGGGCGACATCTATACGATGCCAATCACAGGAGGAAAGCCGGCTCAGTTCACCACGGGTATGGCTTTCGATTCTCACCCGAAGTTCAGCCCCGATGGAAGCAAACTATTATTTATCACCGACCGCAGCGGTGGTGAAAATATCTGGTGGTTTAATCTGGACAAAAAAGATTCACTTCAAATCACCAAAGGCAATACCGATCATTATCAATCAGCGGAATGGACTCCTGATGGAAATTATATTGTAGGAACAAGAGGCACACGCAATTTCAAGTTGTGGATGTTTCATAAAGATGGTGGCTCAGGTGCGCAGCTCATCTCTAAACCAGATAATTTAAAAATATCAGAGCCTGCGTTTGGTCCTGACAGTCGTTACGTATGGTTTTCACAACGCAATGGTGCATGGAACTATAACGCACAGCTTCCACAATATCAGTTAGGTGTTTATGATCGTGATAATGGTGAGATTGAAAACAAAACTTCGCGTTATGGATCTGCTTTTGCGCCAACACTTTCACCTGATGGTAAGTGGCTGGTGTACGGTTCGCGTTATAATGATCAAACTGGTTTGATTCTTCGCGATCTGAAAAGTGGCGATGAGAAATGGCTTGCTTATCCTGTACAACGCGATGAACAGGAATCCATTGCTCCTATGGGTGTAATCCCCGCCATGTCCTTTACCCCAGACAGTAAAGAAGTAGTGGCTTCGTATGGTGGTAAAATCTATCGAATACCAGTAGCTGGAGGAAGTGCTGTAAATATTCCATTTGAAATAGAAACAGAATTTTTGATTGGCCCTCGTGTTGATTTTAAATACCCGATCAAAGACGATAAGGACATGATCGTTACCCAGATCAGAAATCCTGTTGTTTCACCCGATGGAAAGCAAGTAGCATTTACAGCTTTGAATCGTTTGTATGTAATGGACATTGCAACCAACACATCCAAACGAATAAGCAATTTTGATTTCACTGAAGCACAGCCAACGTGGAGCCCGGATGGATCGCAACTGGCATGGGCGACATGGGAAAACAATGGTGGTCATTTATATAAAATCAATTTCAAACTAAAAGGAGCAAAGCCACAGCGGTTAACAACAGTACCGGCTTTATATTCCGATCCGGCATGGACTTACCAGGGAAATAAAATTGTGTTCACGCAGGGAGCTTCTTACAATTTCAAGGAAGATCCGGATCCGATTACGTTTGCCAATCAGGAGGAGCTTGCATGGATCGGTGGTGATGGCGGGAATGTTACTGTGATTGCACGTGCTAAGGGAAGAAGCAATCCGCACTTTGTAAAATCAGATGATCGTATTTATTTATATAGTGGCCAGAAAGGGTTGTTATCCATTCGCTGGGATGGAACGGATGAAAAACAGATCGCGAAGATCACCGGAATCATGACCTATGGAAGTATTGCAGGCGAAAATCATTGTATGCTTGTGGAATCAGCAACCGAGCCACAGCGTGAACCTTCCAATGCCGATGTGATAAAAATGGCTCCGGAAGGAGATAAGGCGTTCGCACAGATCAATAATGATGTCTATGTAGTTACCATTCCGAAAACCGGAGGCGAAGTTCCGAAGATTTCCGTGTCGGAAGCAGACAAGGCACAGTTTCCTGCCACGAAGCTTACCAAACTGGGGGGAGAGTTTCCAAGCTGGAGTAACAATGGAAAGATCGTTTACTTTTCTTTGGGCAATGCCTTCTTTACCTATAACCTTGATGAAGCGAAAGCCAAAGAGCTGGAGTTGAAGAAAAAGAAAGCACAGGAAGAAAAAGATAAGGAAGATAAAGAGGAAAAAGAAAAAGAAGAGCGTGAAAAACTGGAAAGAGAAAAGAAGAAAGAAGATAAAAAGGATTCGGTAAAAACTGTTGACGATAAAAAAGAAGACAAGAAGAAAGACGAAGGATATAAGCCCGGAGAAGTTCGCATCAAAATCATTGTACAAAAAGATATTCCTTCCGGAAAAGTGTTGTTGCAAAATGCACGCATCATTACTATGAAAGGCGATGAAGTGATTGAGAAGGGTGATGTATTGATTGAGAATGCGCGCATCAAGCAAGTAGGTGCTGCGGGATCAATTACTGTAGACGCATCGGTTCAGAAAATGGACATGAATGGAAAAACGATTGTTCCGGGCTTTGTGGACACCCACGCGCACATGTGGCCTGCGTGGGGCATTCAAAAAAATCAGGCGTGGATGTATGCGGCTAATCTTGCTTATGGTGTAACCACTACGCGCGATCCGCAAACAGCAACGACTGATGTGCTTACCTATAGCGACATGGTGGAAACCGGGCAGATGGTCGGTCCGCGAGTTTATAGCACGGGCCCGGGCGTTGGCTATTGGGCATATAACCTGAAAGACTTTGATCAGGCAAAAGATATCCTGAAACAATACTCGGAATATTACAATACTAAAACGATCAAGATGTATCTCACGGGTAATCGTCAGCATCGCCAATGGATCATCCAGGCAGCGAAAGAGCAGCAACTGATGCCAACAACCGAAGGTGGTCTTGATTTTAAATTGAACATGACCAATCTGATTGATGGCTATTCCGGTCATGAGCATTCGTTCCCAATCTATCCGCTGTATAAAGATTTTGCGACTGCAGTAGCAGAAGCTAAGATGACGTACACACCTACCTTGCTGGTATCGTATGGCGGACCATGGGCGGAGAATTTTTACTATGAGACTGAACAGGTAAATACCGATCCGAAGTTGAATTACTTCACTCCGAAATCGGAATTAGATGAGAAATCAAGAAGAAGAGGGTCGTGGTTTATGGAAGAAGAACACGTGTTCCCTGATCATGCACGTTTTGTAAATGACCTGGTGAAGGCAGGAGGAAATGCCGGCATTGGTTCGCATGGTCAGCTGCAGGGTCTTGGCTATCATTGGGAACTGTGGAGTGTTGGTTCAGGTGGTTTGAGTACGCATAATGCATTGAAGGTGGCCACCATTCATGGTGCAAGAGCATTGGGTCTGGACGGTGATATGGGAAGCATTGAGGCTGGGAAGCTGGCTGATCTTGTTATCCTTGATAAGAACCCATTAGAGAACATCCGCAACACCAACAGTGTGAACAAGGTGATGAAGAATGGAAGGTTGTATGATGGTAACACATTGGATGAAGTTTATCCGAATGCGCATAAGGCACCATCATTTGGTAAAGAGCAGGCAGCGCCAGTGACTGGATTGCCAGGGGTGAAGTAGTAGATAGTATATAAGGTTGACAACTTTAAAAAAGTTGTTAACCTTCATTTGAAAGCCACGATGTGAAGATGTCGTGGCTTTTTTATTTTCGTTGTGGATAAGTTTCATTACAACGTACGCATGTCATTTTCATCATGCGTGTACAGGTTGATAGCATCAATAGGCACATACAAGTCAACTCATCCCCGGCCCTTCTCTTTATAAGAGAAGGGAGGAGTGCATGGATACACCGTCATTGCGCGGGAGGCACGACCAAAGCAATCCTCCACTACGAAGCCGATACTCTATGCTTACACACTTACAGCGCTTCTATAGTTTT
>Ga0307515_10000512_pt1 | contig 92411 bp, 85 predicted proteins | sample 17_EM_MG_FD_194513 | JGI IMG/M metagenome (GOLD analysis project Ga0307515, IMG submission 194513) | Populus trichocarpa ectomycorrhiza microbial communities from riparian zone in the Pacific Northwest, United States - 17_EM | ecosystem: Host-associated > Plants > Roots > Unclassified | place... | reverse complement strand
AATTCTCTTAACTTCGTGTTCTTAGGTGATGGTAGAGGAGATGGGACAAATCATCATGAGAAACTGGGACTTAAGAGAATTTCGTGTGCGAGTCAATTTACCATCCCCAATACGGCAGGTATGAGTCCCGATCTGGCGTGTAATAACACCGATACGAGGCCTTCCCAACTCAATCAGGCGAGTCATACCCCTGATTTCTCATATCCGCTCATATCCTCCACATCGTTCTCATCTTCATCCCCCATCTCTCTTTCTCATCCACATCTCAACCATCATCGCAGAACACAAAGTTAAGTCATCCCTCTCTTTCTCTCCATGGCATGATCATGAGTTGACACTGAGTACAGCATACACCGAGTACAGCATACACTGAGTACAGCACTCAAAGATTGTTTGTCTTCCCTTCATTCTCATGATTACGAGTTGACCCCTGAATGAAGCTTCAGCTTCCGGCGTGCCTCCATACACGATCGACCGCCATCAGCCAGCTCTCCATGAGAGCTCAAAGGTAAAGTCACCTTGTCACATTCCCTCGGTTGCGAGTTAACTAACTGATGAAATACAGTCTCAGCACCCGGCGCGCCGTCCATCGACTGCCCCCAAGTACTAGTCCAATCTTGCTCGATCACGGCCTCGAAGTGTATATCCAAACTCGCTCGATTACGGCCGCCAAGTTCACATGATCACGGCCTCCAAGTGCATCTCCAAACTCGCTCGATTATGGCCTCCAAGTGCATCTCTCAACTCGCTCGATCACGGCCTCCAAGTACATCGTTAATGAGCGACAGCGGGTGTACTGAGATACAGGGGTGACGGAGGTGGACTGAACGACGGGGAGTACATATTAGCTATATAGATACATACATACATAGATGAGAATACAAACTGAATGCATAAGTTTTGAAAATCATTGAACGATAAGTAGTAGCTATGATTTAACATCGCCAGGCGTTGTGTAAACGGCTCCAGCATAACTGCAGCCCCTGCGAAGAGTGTAACACACGTGTCCTTCTGACGGTGTGTAAACGTCACCACAAAGGAAAGGAGTACATATGCAACACGACCTGTCGCCTGGGCGACGGGCAGCATGTAATTCTCTGTCAGAGGGTACGAGGTTCCGTCAGAGCCGTCAGAGCACTCCGGAACACCCGGGTGTTTCTGACGGAAATTAGAGTTGTCGCTGACGTAATATGATATTAAAAAGTAGAAACTTATAAACAAATAGAAATGTATAATAGTCTTGAATTAAGTGTGTAAAAAATGAACAGGTATAGCTGAATGGGAACATTTTGACAAGGTAAAACTGAAGCTCAGCCAGTATATTGGGAAAAACTAATTTTTTCATTTTCATACATAATTTGGCAAAAGCTAGATTACTTCTAGATGTAACCAGTAATAGCCATAATGATAGATGATGGAATTTTGCCCAGTGCCATTATCTATAATGTAGATATTGTTTCTAATGATTGGTATGTTTATATTAGTATGTCTACCTTGTTTTTTCACTTTGGTGTAAGGTATGAGTATTCGTGGTGCAATTGTAAGAGTATGTGTATATGACATGGTGTTATCTAGTATACGTGATCTGTACTATTGGTTATTTAGTAAATGATAACCATCCAATCACACTGCCCTGCCAGAACTGATTGTTGGCTTTCAGAGTACTTTGTCTGATCATTTCAGAGGCTTTACATGGTATTGCAGTTGTTAGACTTCACTGCCAGCTGTTAGAGTTTGCATATATGCTTACTGTGAACTAATCAGAGAGATCTGCAACTGTAGTGGATATCTTATTTGTATCTACCATTAATAAATACATTCTATCTATTTCAGTACGTTTATCTTCTTAGAATATTCTCTTTCTATTACCATCTTGTTGTCAGAATCTGAAGGGAATTATTTGACTTTATATGTATATGATTACCAATTACCAGTGTAATTGTAATTTTAGCATCATTTATAAGTGGAATGAAATTTCGTTTGTTGTATTCTAATCATAATCTATCAAAGTAAATACATAATATATACATATGCAGCAACAGATTCTGATCAACAATAACTGTCACAGGGTGGCACTGTATATCAGCTGATATCTTCCACAATTATGAATAGATTACAATGATGTAGTTTGTATGAATAGCCAGAATGTTTAGTAGTATACCTTTCCATTCATTAAATAAACTACAAGAAGTATCTATTCAATATTGGATACCAATATTGAAAATAAATATCTAGCTATCTGTATGTATATCTGCTTTAAATTGTATAGTAATCAGGCAGCTAGTATTCAAGCTGTATAATATATACTTTGCTGTAGATAAAGCACGGAATGAATACAACAGTGTCACCCAATTGTTAATATGGGAGATATATTGCCATTGCATAACTTTGTAGGTTCAGTTTTTATGTACGGTTTTTACTAGTAGCCTTGAGAGTGGATAATGCAGAACAATCTTTTTCAATATGGATGTTAATTACAAGATTATTGCTAGAATTGATGTAGTTCAAATTTACTTTACTTTCCCAGTCTGAATGATAATATTGCTAGATGCATCAAATGAATTGATTTTTATAGTTTTTAGTTGTAATTATTTTAAAAATCTCAACGTGAATAGCGTAATTATGGGGTACATTATTATGAGCTAATTGAGGATAGTGTACTGATGTAGTCAATTGATACTCTACCAGTTTAATTTTTACTATGATAAAGCAATGCTTGAAAAGTGTAAATGCTGATTGTGTGGACAGTTGCTTTTGAAATATGAAGGATTTTAATTACCATAATTGGAAATATTCAAAGTGTCTGTTACAGAGGTGCAAGAGTCTGAAGGATAGATTCATATTACTATTGTAGTGGGCAATACTAATCATCTTAATATTATGTATTCTAATAGCTATCTGTGTAGGAATCCTAAAGTCCTTGACATAATCCAAATTTCAAGAAACTGGTTTTCACGACTATATGTCAAGTGCACTCACCCTTGTTATTCCAAATGGTTCATTTCATCTCAAACTATATTATTACAACTTAGTTTGCATACCCAATCGCTAAAATCTTATCTTTCCAGTCAATCGCCTGATCTAAAGTCAGGCAACAGTTTCAAGTGAATGAAATGCTCTGAGTCAATCTGTGGATACATATAAGACTTTGTGTTCTACCAATCTCTAAGAGACTGATAGATCTGATGTGGAAGATTGGATTTGATCAGTATATGCAGCAGTAGTAGTCTCTGATTGAAGATTATGTATTGAGAGTTGGATAATATTAAAACTTTATGGTCAATGTTGGTATGTAATTGTAGGAATCTTGTCACGGTTAATTTTAAATATTACTGCAAAGAATATTGAAAATGTCAATAATTGCTGTTAACATGGACTAATGCTGGCTGAACACCTGAAAGACATGCAATAATTCAAATATATTAAGTAGCAAAGTAATTATTATTTTCTTGAAATGATTGCCATAAAATACTACAGTTTTAATATACCATATTGACAATACTGAAAAATGTAATTGTCATACATCAACTGTTATAAATAAGGAACTACAAAATAAAATATAAAATCTAATATAAATGTATTAGAACAAGTTAATTAAAAACTTGAATTGTATGTCAGATATCTTATTCACTGGTATGTTATGACTTTCTTGCCACTAGAGCTTTTGCATGTCATTGCAAAATCAATGCACATTGGTACCAGTCAAGTTGTTAGAATGAAACTCAAATATATATTATTTCAGCGATATTAGATTTTGACTAAGACATTAATATTAAGGTATTTTGCCATTTATGCAATTTGCTCTATATACTACTACCCTTTCCTTTGGTTATTATAGTTATGTAGAGAAAATTGTACAGACATACTTGGCAATCAAGAGGTCATTATCAGCTAGACATTATAGATCTGTCACATGAAATCATCAGTTGAAAGGCAATAAATGACATGCTATTTTGATTGTAGATGGAGTATCTGCTAATATGTAGCCTGATAGTACTTTATAAAAATTACAAAAATTCATCTTTTGAAATGAAATTTATTATCCACTAGGTCAATGTCTTAGTTTGCAATCAACCTTATGTGAATGTAAAATCATAATTTCATAAAGTATAGTCAGTTAAGTCAATGTCTTGGGCTGCCTTGGGTGTTTTCAGTTCAAATAGCAGTAATTCCACAAAATCGGAATGTGCAAGTCTCAACTTCATAATAACTCAGCAGCGTGATTTGGTGTTTCCCCTCCACAGAAGTGTAATATCCAGATTGCAAATACATTCATATTACATATTATCTGCTGTCATTGTGATTCTGTTTTATATCAACTTCAAGTGTGATTGTCCCACTAGTGTGATACAACAGATCGGTTTCAATATTCGCTATACTGAAAATGACAAACAATATTCTGTTTCAAATGGAATAACTGCTTTATTGTATCTCAATTTGCTGCCATACCATATAAGCTCTGCCAATCAATTGACATAAGACTTACAATTAGTTCTGCTAAAGATGACATGAGCAGGTTACAAGTAATGTCATCAATAGTGCTAATATATTGACTAACAAGATTATGTTATCTGAATGTATTTACTTTGTAACAGACTTGTCCCATTACAAGAATTATTGAAGATCCTCAAATACATCCTTCCTCTCAACAATATGTGATAAAATGGTGGCTTAGCCCTCACAAGGAGACTATCACTAAATATTGAAGTTCTGATTAGCTCTTGGTATTACAAGTTCCATACCAATACTAACAATGTTCTATTGCCCTTTGTTGACATTCTATTTAACATCCATTGACATTTTATCTATTTGCTGATTCAGTCTTGCCTTAGAGTATATAGGCTTTTAATTTATTATCTGGCAACTATTTATTAATTAGCCATCAGATCTTCCTGTATTTCATTCTAGAAATATTCTTCCGCTTCTTAGACTTTCAGATCAATGAATACTACATCTGTCATTTGAGACTGTATTCTGATTCTTTTTGCTATTTTATGTAACAGGCAATATAATGACACATCTTCTACTACAAAACTCTGATCACAAAACTGAATGCATGTATTGGAAAAAATTAGATAGGTTAAAAATATTTAACAACAGAAATGTCTTCTGTTACTCCTTATTCTAAAACCAGAAAAATATCATTAGTACATTTGTGTATTAATACTATGTATAGAACTAATTATCTTTTTGGATAATAATTTTCAGACTGTAACAAATAATTACATTTGTTGAGATGATCTTATCAGCCTAATGAAACCATTCTCTTTAGGCCAAAAAGATTTCCCTTAGTTAGAATGAAATTAACAACATTTTAGTTTATCTAGTAAAGATAATTCTTTCCCACTTTAGTAAAATGTTATATTTTCAATTATGCCTAAGCCATTACTTTTCACATTATAAATTATCAATCTATAATATTCCTATCTTTGAAAGTGACTCTATCAATAGGAATCTAAACATTACAATATATGCTGTTGTATCATGATTGTATTCAAAGAAGACTACGATAATGTTGCCATGGGCTATGAATGTTCAATTTGTACAGTTTTCTTTGTCTAGAGGTTATGTAATTCATACATGAGGCTACCTCAAGACTATAGGGTAAATTGTCAATATTCAACATCAATGTGAAATCAGATTATAGATGACAATATCAAGAGAATCCTTTATGAATATGCATTTCTTGTGCCAAAAAGTTATTTCTATCGAATATGGCAATCTCTATAGACTACTGTATACGTCATTAATTCGCCGGGTTGAAATGCTATTTGAATAGTAACTAAGATTATATAATACTAATGTTGAATACCTTCATTATCATTTACAGATTATACAAAGGTTGTTACAACTCTAATTGAGAATACGTTATATTTACTTTCTACATCTTCATGTCTTTCTCTAGCAAATTATAGAAATGGAATATGAATTGAAAAGGAAGATACATGAAGATGTTATGCTATTTCATTTTTCTCTTTGAAAGATTACCAAATGGTGATGTTAATGAGAAATTCATTAACATAGGCTGTTAAAGAAAGTAAGAAGTACTTTTCTTGATAGGCTTTAGATGTTAACAACCTCATATGAGACTGGAAAAGTCAGTTCAGTACACAATCCAGATTATTATACTAGTATTTCGAATTTTTTTGGTTGTATTTATCCCCAATGGTGTTGGCCAAATTTGCTTTACATACTATTGATCTGTGATTATAGTACCATAGAATCATCCCATATCTGATGTTCATTGTCAAGTATCGAAAGCATATAAGAGATATTTATTGGCCTCTATTATTAGGCAATTATATCAATACATCAATGTCACATTATCCATATTTAATTCCAGATCTGCCACAATAACTTAACGTGTACATGATAAGAGCAGACCTATTTGTTAAAATTATTTTGATTCCAATAGATGATATGCCATGGCCACTATTGAATCTCCTACTTCACACATGTGGATGTTATAAACCATAATAGTATATTGGACGGTGATTGGGTAATCCATTTCAATTTATTGTGATGAAATTTTCTTAATGTAATATCTTGCGAATCATATAATACTTCCATGAGAGTGATTGGTTGCGATAAAATTTGATAAGTGTTGATGATTTAAGTATCAGTACATGTTTGTATTGCAGTTTTGTGAACAAAAATAATCTAGAACTCTGAATTGCAGTACGTTCAATGATTCCACCAGTCCGGATGGACCCAGTCTGGGGTAGGGCTCAGTCCAGTCCAGTCCGACCAGAAGGTTGGACTGGACTGGACCACCGACCGGCAGTCTTGGACTGGACGGGCTTGGTCTGGACCAGTCCAAATGAAGTAAATTGGCGATCCTGCAAATCTAGAACATATACAATATCACTACATAACAATTGCCTGCTGCTAGCAAGCACCATCACAACAAAACCATCCATGCTACAACACAAATGAAAATAGAACAGAAATTCTGCCAAAACTAATAGATTCCCATACAGGCATGATGCTGTAAGACTTGCCGCTTGCATATCACTTTCGGAATAGTTACATGGTTTCCACATCCATATCGTCATCCGCAGCGTTATCTCCATCCTGTTGCTCCTTGTCATCCACTGCTTCCAACTGTGCTCCTGTATCAACTATCTCTGTAAGCCCCATTTGAAGTCTATCCCACAATTTGAGACATTCAACTGCCTGCAGGGAATCAATTTGCAGTTTATTCTGCCAGTCTGTAAGCATTATCTTGCATTGGGAAAAGAGTCCTTCGACTCCAGCCGACATCACTGGTATGGATAGAATATCAATTGCCATTGATGAGAGATGTGGATAAATCTGCCGCTGGGACTGCCAAAAAGTGAATGGATTGATGATAGATGGCTCAGTTGGAGTTGAGAGATATCTGTCATATTCATCTACTGTATAGCTGTCAGAATTGAATCAATCAATCAGGGGTAGGGTTACCAATAACAGTACGCTGCCTCTGAGCTCGCCAGGCAGCAAATGGAGTAGCAGGAGGTGGTGGAATATCTGGCTGGGGTTCTCCATCTTTCCCTGTAATTGAAGAAACTGACATGTACTTCATTTGCCACAGCTCCTGCATGCGAAGCTTTGCACTCTGTAATTGTTCTTCAGTCCATTCAGGATTATCTACTGCCACTTCAAAGTATTCCCATTTGTAAACCGGGTGTAACACCACCGCTGCAACATAGACAGTGAGTTCTTTGTACAACTGCCGGTACTTATCGAGGACTACAATCCCCTCAGCAGCAGCTCTGCGGATATGCAAGTGATGGTTGGCCTGAGATTTCTGTAACACACTGATGAATGTGGCTTGAAGAAAGTCAAGTTCAACCAGAATGTTGTGGAGCTCAGCAAAGTCACCCTCCATACGCAGTGTTGCAGAGTGGAAAGGTTGCAATATGCTTACTGCGTCGGCCAGTTGTTCCCAATCATCCACAGATAATCGATCCTCCTCCACCAGATCAGAATGGTGTAGGCAAAAGATATCAACTGCGTCTATGTTTCGAATCATACTTTGGATCATACTGTATCCAGTATTCCAACGTGTGGCATTATCCCTGTGGAGTATGGTGCCTGCACCCAAGCGAAAAAATTCCTGCCGCCGCTGGGGAGATGCCAGTAGATATATTGTGATGTTTTGTGCTTTGCCCCAGGGACCCATTTTCCTCCACTCTGCCATTGTATCGTGGGTGACAATAACCGTGTCCTGCAGTAGGGTCCGGTCCACCTCTCCAAACCAGAAAGCCTTCACCACAAGGTTGAAGACATGACCAACACAGCGAAGACGGTGTTCCTGTGCATTATAGTGATGTTCTCCAAATACCTGCTCATCAGCCAGAGCTCTAACCAGTGTGTCATTGTTGCTAGCATTGTCCCCCATGAAGAATCCCAGCCTCTCTTCCACCCGATACTCTCGTGGAAGCTCATGGACAACCCCTGCCATGTTCGCTCCGGTATGAGGTCATTCAAATAAACAAGTTCCAATTACTGGGTTCAGTCGCGTACCTGCCTGTGAAGTGAAGTGTGCAATAATTCCAGAAACTGCCATTGTTTGATGGGGACTAGTCCAGCCATCACAAGAAAGGTGGATATGCATTGTTGATTGCTGCATGAGTTCTGCAACACAGGGCTGTAAGAGACGAAAGCAAGTAATAATGCGTTGGTTGATTGTAGTTGGTGACCATGGTATTTGATTCCTGTCATTGAGATACTGTAACAATGCCTGGAACTGGTGGTCTGAGGTCACACTGAATGGAATATTCGCATGGATGATCCACATCAGAAGTAGGTCATCAGCTACCTTCTGGCTGAGATGCAGCTTGTCGAACTTCTTCACTGCATTCATCAAACTGGAGATGATTGGGGAAGAAGCACCTCCAAGAGTAATCTTTGTGGAATGGTGTGTTTTCAAATGGCGGGCTGGCTTCGTTGTACCTCCAGTCATGTTATACTTCATCGAACCTGTTTATGAATGAGTACCACTTCTTGTGTTTAGATTCAGATAATCTTACATTATGAGCACTTCCAGTACTGGTTTGTGCCAGACCTGAAAATGGTACCATGTGTATGAATTGCAGAAGTCAAGCGGCTGCTTCTGTGTGCAATGGGTGAGGATATCGATATATTTGAGGAAGGCAAAGGAAGAGGATCGGTAGACACTGGGCTAATGGAAAGTGTCTGAGAATTCGAGTCAAAGGAACCAGATACAGGTGAGAACTCAGACTCAGCCTCCGATGGCAGAAAGCCTTCGCTGGCACTGTGTTCTGACAGTGATGGAGATGACATGATGGAAAAGATTGGTTAAGTCAGAGATTGAAAGACGCAGCTTTGTTGAATTGTCTAACGTACAAATCTGAGAGAAGGAAAACCACGGACTTCATATACTCAAGGAAAGCCATGAAAATCTTCAACCTCGGTTGAAGAACCATCATGAGCATACATTACAAATCACCAGTGGCTATGCAGGTGGCAAGTGACTCATCATATATGAGTCTACTCAGTGACTTAGCAATCACTCTCCATTCCATCCGAACAGCTTCGCTGGCTTTCTAGAAACTCGTAGCCATTTCAGGCTAAATCATTAGTCAACAGCGGTGTGGTGAAATGGTGGTGCTAGATGGCAGAGAGCCCGTCATCAACACTCCACCGCACCTCTTGCAGCATTCCAAAAGTAATTCGTGAGAAAGAGCTGTTCTGGCTCGAGGAGCGTAGAAAGAGGGTGAGAAGATATGATACTGTCCGGCCGTGAGGATCCATGAAATGTCGGAAAGAGCGAGTGAGATCAAAAGTTGGGAGAGATGGAGTGTGTTTGAGTCTATTCAGTAACTCCTAGAAGATTCGGGCCGATTCGGCCCAAATCGGCCCAAGTGGACTCATCCAGCAGAATTGGGGATTGGCCCTATCCCGGTCCAAAAATTCCTCGGACCGGACTGGTGGAATCATTGAGTACATTGGGAAATTAATATTCAGTATAAGTTCCAGTATTCAAGTAATTATTATACATCTTGAAAATGCAAATATTAATCTACGCTTTTAATGTTATCTATATTTTGAAATGGTCTTATATTCTTTAAAATATTGTCAAAATATCATTTTTTGAACAAATTATCATTTAGAGATAGTAATAGCAGATTTTCTTTGCAAAATACAAGGTTTCCCATTGTACAATTGTATTTCTGAGTAGAGATTCTGACTTTGAAGCCTTTATACTACCATCACTGCAATGTCCCTGGTGGGCAGAATCCTGATGTTGTGAAAACCTCATCTGATCACATATAATGTACGATCACTTATATCACCTCTTGTAATGTGCTGTATTTCATTTAATGGTACACAATGAAAATCAGACTAAAACCATCCAGGGTAATGTAGATAACCCATATGTCACTTACAGTAAGCTAGCAGTAATATTTCTGCATTATTCTGACACAATTTAAGTACTCATTATATTATAGTAAGTATCTTTACACATGACCCAAATTTTTTTTCAAATGTTCCTTGACCAATTATATCTGGTCACAGACAGCTGCCAGACTTCACACGATAACTGTAAAAGACTTGTGTATATTACAATATTCTATCTAATGTGTTGCAATCTGGGACATCTCCAGTGATACCCATTTGATTTTACACAGTCAGATGTAATAATAAAAGTAATTGCTCTGCAGAATTAAGTACAGTAGGAGAGGGCAATCTGGGGGGTTTGAATGTATTTATCAAGGGTACTCAGAAGGGAATGAGTTATTTAAATTCAGTACATAATTCCATTCAATTACATGGGGGTATGTAAAAACAATCAGAAGTTTTAATTGAGCCCATTTGAAGTGTATATCAAACTATGCTGTAAGGGAGTGTGACCAAGCAATCTTGGAGGAACAATTGATTACATTCAAACAGGAGAGATTGAGTACATTCCAAGCAGGCTGAACAAGTGAGCTTGCAATTGGTGACCCACCAAACTTAGAGGGGCACTTGGAGATGGTGATCTAGCACACTCAATAATGCACTCAGAGGTGGCTGATCTGGGCTGATTATCCACATTGCTCAGAGATAGTCTATCACAGTTGAATGTTGCCAATACTTCTTTGGCAACAAGTCATTTTGTCAAATGTAATCCATGGTAAGCTTTATAACCTCCAGTCATCTCCCCTAACAGCCATAATGGAGTATGATGAATTTCAGCCCAGAGCCATTACACATTACAAGAATAACTCACCTATAACACACAGTAAACAGACAGTAGAATATCTACACTATCTAGGTACCACCAGTAAGATAGTAAGAATCTTTATGCACATTATAAGCTATTTAATAGAGGCTACTTGTATGATCCCCTGTGGTAACAGATAGCTGTCAGAGTCTGCAGAATAGTAAGGAAGTATTTGTACAGACCATCATATGGTATCTATTTTCAACATATCTACAGATAGCAATAGAAATGCAGATTCAGTCGAGCAAACTTGGAGGGGATAACCTAGCTCACTTGAAGGGCATAACTGAGGGCACATAGAGAGTATACACTAACAGACTCGAGTGGTATGATCAAGTATACTTGAACAGGTACAATTCAATTCAATTGCAGGAAGGTGATTGAGCAGATAAATAGGCCAACATGGAGTGCGTTTCCAGTGTATATCTGAGCAGGCTGTGAGGAAGTGTAACCATGTTTACTTGCTGGAACAATTGAGCACATTGAGACAGGAGTGACTGAGTACAGTCAGAAATAGCTGATTTAGTGGGCTTTGATAAGGTGACAGAGTACACATAGAGATACTTGGATATGGTGATCTAGCTTACACTGGAATGCCCTTGGAGGAGATCAATCTGCACTGGCTACTGACAGTGCTTAGAGATGGTTTATTATAGTTGGCTGCTGACAGTGGTTGGTGTAATGGGCAGGGTTGGATGTAGGTGACATTAGGAACACGAAAGTGATATTGAAAATCAACACAAAGACAGTCGAAGTTCATATTGAGGAAATGAGGCAAGACCAAGGTCAAAGTTTTACATAAATAGTCTCATTGCTTTGCGTTACAAGAGAACGAGGAAAGAGAGAAGAAAAAGAAATCCTCCAATGCCAAACAACCTCTCTTGTTATACACTGTGTCTGCCACCGTTGACCCATCTGCCGCACTCTGATGTACCATCTGAATCCTTACTCATGATCTTACACACCACTAACAAAACTCCATTCAATACAACTACGCTACAGTGTCTGACGTCGCAACACCTGAGACCACTTCCTTATCTTACCAACTGATTCCACCAGCACAGACAATATTTTCAAGCCATACCCACACCTCCAAACTTTTCCGCCTCTCTGGACATCTCTGCCTATCAGCAAGATCAATTGTAATGTTTGTACCATCACTTGCAACCTCACCCCATGACAGTATCCCCTTCTTTGGGTCAAAGTCCTCCAAGATCTTTTTCCAATAGTCATGGTTTCCCTGGGCAATGTCGATGAAGTTGTTCCACCACCTGCTACCCATCTGCCAACTTTGTTGTGTCCCACACTAGGGAATCATACCCTGTTTGTCGAATACAGTACTGCCACTGACTCCGATGCATCCAGCTCTCTTCAACACTCAATACCCCATTTTCTTCTTCACCATCAACTCCCACTGCAGATGGAGGGTGAACCTGCGGTCACTCCATCGGATCCTCAACCACACGGTCCAATTATGACACTGGTTGTACTCAATGGATGCGCATCACTGTGGGAAGTTCTAACTCATAGACATACAGACATATCCGGCATTGTACAGTAAAAGGTCCTAATGATTTCCAACCAAACTTCGGTGTGGGTCTCATTGTTTAGATTGTTCGGGTGCCCAGTCACACTTGGGACCCCTCCTGTAATGTTCACACTGGAATCCGAGCTCAATTAGCTCCCTGTTGCTCTATTGCCTGACGATGCCCCATTTCCACTCCAACGTGTTCCTGAATTTGGTCGATAGTCACTTCCATCTGATTTGCATCTTGTCGCCAGTGATGCCGTACTTCTGTGGGTGTGTTCGAAAATGCCATCCAAGGATCGGTACCATGAATCACAAAGTATAGTGTGCACGTTATTGTTTCTGGTGCCCTGTTATTGGCGGTGAACTCAGCCATTGGGAGCCACTTCACCCAATACTCCAGTTGGTGATTGACAACTACTTATAGTTACTGTTCCATACTGGCCTTTATTTGCTCCGTCTGGCCATCTGTTTTGGGGTGGAATGCTGTTGACATTCTTTGTTCAAACCCTAAATGGCTACATAGCTGTCCCCAAAACCTTAAGGCAAACTGAGGTCCCCAATGCGAATCAATCCTCAATGGAAGTCTGCGGAGGCATAACACTTTGTTTATGAATAACTTGGCCAACCTAGTAGAATCTGTCGCGGTGTGATAGGGAACGAAATGTCACATTTTTGAAAGTCTATCCACTACTACCCAAATCACAACAAACCCCTCACACTCTGTTGATCCCACTATGAAATTCATTGAAATATGATCCCATGGTTTCCCTGGTACTTGTACAGGTTGACAGACTCCACACATCGAATGTTGTGCGCTACAGAATCACTGACAGTTGTGACAGTTGCATACATACTGATTGACCTCCTTTCGCATTTGCTTCCATTAATGCTGTCAATGCAAGAGATCAATCGCATTGGCTTCTCCTGGATGCGCTGCTCACACTGTGTCATGGCATTTCTGAATCAGCTGTTACTGCAATTGATCACGTTCCGGTACATATATTTTGCCTCAATATTGTAGTCATCCTTCCTGCTCGGTAGATTCTGCAACTGTAATTTCTCATAACCCGCTATGTGTCTGAATTGCTTCCCATATCTTCGCTGGATGCCGGTCAGTTAAATGTGCTTCTGTAAAGAGATCAGAAATGGAGGAATAGCCTTGGGAGGGTGGGCTATCTGCCAACAAATGCAAATGTTCTGGCATGTTCTGTGGCTTTAGAACCACCTGGTCCATATTATTCAGTCTTTCATCCCCCCCCCTCGGGAAGGTCTCCTCATCTCCTCGTCCAATCATCTGCATTCCCATTTGATATCGCCGGTCTATACAAAGTTTCGTAATTGAAGTGAGATAAAAATTCCAACCACCGTGCTTGTCTCTGGTTCAACAGCTTCTGTGTCATAAAATACTCCAGAATCTTATAGTCTGTTAATAACTGGCGGGGGTGTAGTGCCCCATCACACTCTGGACTCTATTCTTCTAGAGCGCCAATAATTGCCATAAGTTCCTTATCATAAATATCATAATTGCATTCTGCTGGTGTATGGGTCATTGAAAGATACGCCACAGGATGTAATACTCCATCATTGTCACATTCTAATAATACTCCAGCAAATACATCGTTGGAAGCATCTCTTTCCATGACCACATCTTGGTCATGAGTTGGGTTTTGGAATATTGATTCATTTTCGAAAGCAGTTACCATTGTTTTGATGGCCAGTTGTTTTTCTGATTCCCACCTATATGGTTCGTCTTTCTTTGTAAGTCTCATCAAAGGTTCTGCTTTTTCTGAATACTTAGGAATACACCATCGGTAATAATTGCCAACCGCGAAGAACTTTTGAATCTTCAACAGGTTATACAACCTCTAATTTGCTGTCTTCTTTTCCCGGCTCCAATTTTGTATAGTTTCTACCCTAGTTTCATCAATAGAAATGCACTGTGTTGATGTAATCAGGCCAAGAAAATTGACCATTGTCTTATGAAACTGGCATTTTTCCGGTTTCAAATATAACTATGCTTCCAACAGCCTCTGCATCACCCACTGCACATGCTCCACATGTTCTTCCTCTGAGTTACCATATATCAACACATCATCCAAATATGCACCAGCAAAGTTATCCAGGGTTTCCCATATCGCATTATTAATATATTCTTGAAAACCAGCAGAAACATTTGTTGTTCCAAACCACATTACAGTGAGCCCAAAGAGGCCATATCTCCTTTGAAAGGGTAGCTTATCTTCATCCTCCTCCATAATCCGTAACAGATTATACACCCTTCAGACATCAAGTTTCATATATATACCAGCTAGTCCAATATGATTCAACATGTCTCCTATCAACAGGAGGGGGTACTGATTTTTAACAAATTAACTGGTTATATCTCGATAGTGAATGCAAACTCGGACTTATCCATCAGGTCTCGTTGTGAAGTATATTGGTGTGGTAACAGGTGACAATAACTAACAGATTCAGCCTTTTGACATATTCTAGTGTAACTATTCTTTAAGAACAACCATTTCAGCCCTTGACATTGAATATAATGGCTCCCCACATGGCGTTGCGACATCTTTCAATCATACCTCATGATTGATGCATAGTCAGTGTGGAGAATGTTGGTCCACCAAAATTCTTCTTAAACAGTGCTAAGAACTCATGATACTTCTTGGGAACAATCTCCTCTGGGTGTCATTCTGTCAGATCTTTTTTCTCAATTGCTTTATTAAGATTTTGAAATGATACTTTGAAGATTGTCAACTTCCCCTACTCTACCATGCAGAAGAAGCAAGATCTGCTAAGTATTACCATGTTTGGTGGAAATGTTGAAGGTGGTCAAATATTCAGTTCGAATAATTCCTCCGCTGGTATGTGAATCGGTTCTGGAGGTTCCCCTGTCACTCGTTGCACTGTATAGAGTGCATGGTGACAATGAGTGATGCAATATTGGGACCCAAATATAACTGCGGTGGAAGCAAAATAGATAGCTGTATCACGTAGTCCTAACCAAAGGATTCCAAAAACAACAGGACACTGTCACAAATTCATAGCACACATCAGTAATAGTTCTGTATGATTCTGAACTATCATTCCGACTGTGGCAAGATGTGTAATATCCCCTGATTCAATTGGTCATCCATTGATAACTTTGACATGTCTTGTTTGTATCAACTCCTGGAGAGGTATCTGATGATAGCGGGCAAAATCTTGATCAATAAATGCAATGCCTGTAGCCCTGCAGTCAATGATGGCATGCATTGGTGTGTCCCAATTATTCACGGTCAATCCACAGGTTATAACTAAATGTTTCCCCTCAATTGATCGTTCTAATACCTCCACCTTGCTAACTGAGAGACCCGAAATTCCAGAACATTGTAAAGCATTTAATAGAAAACGTTTTCCATTGACCTGAGGGCCATCCTCCTTCGATTGACTCAATTCTTTCCCGATTCCTCGGAACCACTACTGGTCCCTGCTTCTTGAATCTCGGCCCCAGGCACATTGAATGTCTGGGGCTTGTTTCTTGCCTCGCATCCTGCCACTTTCTGGTTGAACCCAGCACAGTATAAATACCTCCCAACTGCAATCCTCTTTGCCCATTATTCTACCGAAATCTACTTTCTGCCTGAACTGAGATCCATTGCTGCAGGTCCGGTATTCCCAGCAACAGTCCAAGGCAGCGCTGCTGCCCGATTATTCGTGGTTGTTGGGGGTTTTGGACAGTATGTGAAACCTATCCCTCCTCCCGCTTGTTGTGTGGCCTTCTCGGCCTGGCAGTACAGAATCGGATCACTCCGTTGTTGGCATATCAGAACAAATGCGGGAAGCTCATCAGGCATCTCATCGTACTGGAAGGAATCATTTATGTATTCAGACAACCCCATTCTGAGGGCATTCTTAAGACCTGAAGGGTTCCAGTCAAGGTTGGGAGCAATTATTTGGAACTCAGCATAAGACTGCGACAACTATCAATTCTGTTGATTAGTTATGCAGATGTTTCATTCCACTGTTGCCACTCTGTCCAGGTCTCTAACAGTTGCTTCCACAAGTTGAATAACAGCTGGATGGTCTCCAAGCCCTATCGTTCCGTCCTCTCAGATGTGTGGCAGAATATGACTTTAGGATATGGCCTGCAGGCTGTCCATTGTATATTGCAGTTGGGACTGTTCGTCAGGACAGCAGCCAGGCTTGTGTCGAATGACCATCTGGAGTTGAGCCATCCAGGTTCTCAACTGAGTTCGTACTTACCCTGAAACGTCGGGAGAATTGGGCTATTTCCGTCTGGTGTTGTTGCCCCTCTGGGGAGCAGCCGTAGCCGCTCATGCTGCTATGGGGAGGGTGTTTGCTAACTGCATTATCACATTCTGCACTTCCTCTCCAGACTCTCATGCGGCCTGGCTTATCACAGCCAGGTCCGCCTGTACCTCCTCCGAGGTCCCGTCAGCTGCAGGTCACCATCTGGCTACCGCGAGTTCATTCTAGAGGCCCCGTATCCTCTTATTGATCGCAGCCTTGTCGTTCACCGCATGTAGACAATCTAGAGGCTCAGCGTTGGTGATCTTCTCCAGTAATGTAAATATCACAGCTAGGCGGCCGCACACATTCTGTACCATCTCTGTGGATTCTGACTACCTGGCTACCTGCAACAGCACATCCTGGCACAGGGTTAATCTATCTTGTGTTGCCTCAAACCCAAGGCCAGCTGCCATCACATTGAGGAGTTCGCCTAACAGCACCCAGTTTTCGACCGACACCAGAGCCACGCTGTCATGTTGTTCTGTTTCTGCCATTGCAATGAATCAAGCACATCTGCTAGTGCCAATTATATGTGTCGATTTTGGAAGGGGTTGGTGTAGCGGGTGCTGCTGCAATCAGTGGTATTGCCAGGAACGAAGCTGTTGTTGCTGCTGCTGCTGTGGGTCCCTTTGTCAAATGGGTTCCAATATATTTATGTCCTTTGCAATCACAAGGGTGGTTGCAATTGGAATGGAACGAGGAATGAGCACTGAAGTAACTAGTTTGGTGTCGCCTGAACACTGGGTTGATAATATCGAGACCACCTCCTTCTCTGGCTGCATCTGTCAAATACATATTCCAAGGGGAGGGAACAGTTGACTATTTCCAGTAGTCAGCCTCCAAAGGTCCTTCTTTGAAGGTTGTGGCCAGGACTGTCTCCATACTGTCAAATCTGTTCAATTATTCAGGTTCCAGCAGCAGGCAGGGTGTGCCAGCATAATCAAACCAAATCGTGAAGGAAGTACAGTTATTGTTGTGCTTTGCATCCAAGTAAAGTGAGCAATGTGGATAGTTGTCAATATCAAATCCAGTAGGCTGTAACAGGATTCAGCTGTGATTGTCACAAATATGTGTCCAACTGCAGTCAGGTGCTACACACTCCCAACAGGAATCAGAGCAAGGTTCAGAACAATGCTTCCACCCAGTCGAGGAGTATAAGCCAATTCAATATTGGGTACATCATAAGGGACTGGTTCTAGTGCAACAGGCGGTATTGGAAGTAGGTAATATTGGAAACAAGAATGTGATGTTGAATACACAGATGAAGACACTCAAAGTTTGCATCAAGGATCTGAGTCAAGACAAAGGTGGAAGTTTTACCAATGTTGTCTGTTTGCATTGCTCTACAAGAGATTGAGTAATGAGAGAAGAAAAGGAAATCCTTCAATGCCAAACAAGCACCATGTATATGCAGTTGGTCTGGCACCCTCGAACCATATCTCATGCTCAGATGTAACAATCCAATCCTCACTCATGATTTTATACACCACCAATGAGACTCGTATCACCACAACCATGCCGCATCATCTGATGTTGCAATGCCTCAGACCACTTCCTTTTCTCAACAAATAATCTGGCCACCACTGTACAACATTCTCATGCCATTTCCATGTCTCCCAATATCTTGGCCAATCCTTAACATTAAATCCTTCCATTGTACCATCAGTTGGAATCTCGCACTGTGACAGTGGGAGACAATCCATCACAGTTGGTTGCGGGCAGTGTTTAGAAGTTGGCTGGAAATGGTCAATATCAGCAGAGTGCAGATAGTGCTCATGGATGATTGTTCAGGGATGACTGCAGATAGCCTTTCTAAGCTAGCTGTGGTCTGTCAATTCCAGTAGCTGCAGATGGAGGTTGGAGATGGTAATTGAGGGTTGGCCAGAGGTGGTGTTAGGAACTGGGTTATAACAGTCCATTTCAGTTGGCTGCAGATGGCTCTTGGTTGAACTTGGCTGACCAGGTATTGGGACAGTGCTGAATGGGTGGCTTGAGAAAATCAGAATGTAAGGAGAACTCAACCTGTTGTTTCAAAAAGCTGGTTGCAGATAATCCATCAGGGCTTTTGCAGGTATGACTCCAGAGCTCTCAGTAGCTGGCAACAGATGGTACTCAGTGATGATCTATTGGGGCTCACATTACATTCAGCGATAACTCACAATCCTACTATTAACCAATACAGGCCATAACTTAACTTTGAGTTCCCAACACTTGGTAGAGTAGTGGAGAACATCAACAGATATTAGAGATGGCAATCGAAGGATGTTGGAGTATCTGAGGAACAAGGGATCATGCCAGCTGGAGCAGGTACCAAAAAGTGACTTACAGACATCAAGATTTTGAAATTGGGTTGGTTGTTATTGCCATGACATAGCAGAATTCACACTCTGTTCTGTAGCTTGCATGTCAAGTTTGTGTAGATCCACATATTTTGAATGGTTACTCACCACTGTGTATTATATCAAATTCCCTCATCTTCCTGGATAGAACTACTTATTTCTGCACCAAAAATTCATGTCAATATACTCTTCAATACTGCAACATATTGCTAATGCTCTGAGGGTGTGGTACGACTGCTGTAAAGGTCTGAACAAACCTCGCTCCCAGTAACATGGAATAAAGATATAATATGACATGTCAACAGACTGTCTTATGGGTATAATACTTATAGTATGTTGTGCATCCAGTGTAATATCCACAATAACTCTCAATTATGGTGTCAATGAAGCTTTACCTGGCATCGAACCTGAGAAATTTTTGGCTGTCAGTTGGTTGTACTCAGAGACTATTAATGATAGCTGAATACTGATAGTACGTGGAATCTGGCTGCAGACAGTTGATCTTTACATAGTGGCAGACAGTGCTGGGTTGGACAGGGCTGTCCAGGACGTAAGACTACATTCAGTGGTTACCTCAAGATGTTTACACTATGTGTAGGGAATGTAACACGCAGTCTCTGGCATCTAGATACAAACAGTCTGACAAGGCTGCCCGGAGGTGCTAATAAGCAGCTCCTGCATGGCTGCAAATAGCACTTGGAGATGGTGGATCAAGGCTGGTGAAACAGTCAATTCAAAGTGGCCAGAGACTGTATTCGATATTAGGTTGAAATAGTACTGTTCATGGGTAATGGCTATGACTTACCTTGAATTGCTTAAGTGCTGCTAAAGTATTGGAGTCAATAGATCAAGATGTAGCATAGCACAGGGAGGATCTGAGAATATATGGTGTACAAGAGGAATGAGCATTTGGATTGGATTGTAAAAGGTAGGTCAGATACATGAAAATCTCAAAGGTCAAGATTCTCTAAATAACTTCCCTATCACTCATTACCTTCTTTCATCAGCATTCCCATACTCTATCTATCATATTCCATAGACTATCAGCTTGTCGGGTGTGGAAGTTGAGTTATCCACTCTAAATACTGATGATAGCATCATAAGTTAATACTGTTAGACTGAGTCTTTGTAGAGTACGTCATTATGTGGCTGTGGGTTAAGGCTGGCAGCTACTATATAGGCTATGTTTGATCTTGAACTTAGACTCCATCAATAAATCATCTTGACAGGTTGGTCTCAACGGGTTATGAGCCCGGGAGTGACCACGATCGGGATCCCAATTGTCACCAACAATGAAGCAATACCAGTCGAATCGGGAACCTTCATAGCAGTGAAGCCGCATGGTCCTGGATGTGTTGCAAACATATCCTGGATCAGGGCACCCTACAAACTACAGATGATGATTGAATAGAGGAAATGTGGCCTCCCATTGATGAACTCTCAAACTCCACCACTTAGGGGGCCACAATGGGTGGAATGGCTGTGATAGCTGGGATTGCCATGATGGCTGGGATGGCCGATATGGCTGGGATGGCTGTGATGCCTGGGATGGCCATGATGCCTGGGATGGCTACAATGGCTCGGATGGCCAAGATAGCTGGGATGGCAGTAATGGCAGTGATGGCTGTGATGGCTGAGGTGCTGAGTTCTATGAGTATACAAGATTACTGTAAGTGAACGACACTTTGCCAGGACACATTCGGGATGTGTATGCAGAGCAGTTCGGCAGGTGTGCAGGACAGATTCAGGTCAACATCAGATTTGGTTCGAAGTGATTTCTTAACCGGTCAACCGGTGGCCAGCACAGGAGAGATTCACATATAGTATGGTATTTGGATAGTCTGTGGGAAGTGGGCAGGTGATAGACAGCTGATACTTGGGAGATGTTGGCAGACACCCGAAACCCCCGGCGAGCGCTGCCATTGGTCCACAACAGTGTCCCAGGTATGTGGTTTGTGACAATAGACTTGACAGACTGGCAGTGGCAATTGTGGCCATGAATCCACCAAGTCTGTGGACTCCTCTACCGTGAGAATGAGGAAGCATTATTAGGAGTTGTACAGTGTGTACCTTCGACCCTAATGCTTCAACGATGCCAACCCCATTCCTCCACCTGGAAGGCTGTGTATGGGGATCCCTGATTTACAGGAACGAGTTTCCAGGTGTAAGCTGAGATGTGAGAGTTACCTCGGAAAAGAGTCTCCAATTCGAATTACAGCTATGGAGAGGTGTCTGCAATATTGAAACTGACAGCAACACACTCGACAACACTAGCATCCGCCACTGTTCAAATGGCAATGAGCTTTTGAGGTTAACTGGGAAAAGATGATCAAGACAGCCACTTGGTTTGTCGAGCAGAAGTCAACATCACCACCCAGAAGCTTGTCCAAATCCAATACTGACACAGAAATACATCTGCATCCTTATGTACATATCTACCACTGTACAACAGGTTATGATCACTTGTGTTTTTGAGGGAAACAACGAGGTTCCACTTCAATTGTCAAGCAGAAGTCAACATGGCAGTGCTCACGTAACTCCGATTCTGACCCAGTCACTAACAGCACACCCCATGATTGGGACCGAGAGGCTGCGTATGGGAATCAAGGATGCTCCAGCTGGTTGGAGCAGGCACCTTTGATTGAATACTCAGCAAGTATTGCAATTTAATATATATTTTCCATCATGACACGGATAACGACACAACAGGGCGGTGTGCCACCTGTGGTGGTGCAGTTGACAGGAAGTCAAAGGCAGTTGAAGCTGGCGGCACAATCAACCACCAAGTGTAGGCATGGGCCCATGATTAGTGCCCCTAACGGCATCAGCAGGAGTTATTTTGGAGGAGCTCAGGGTATGGCACTTTTTGTCCACTGTCTTCTGTGTTCTATTTGATTTCTGTCTGTGTTTCAATGGCGGAATGTTTGACAGACATGATAACCCCCTGGAGGAATGTTAGACTGAGTCATTGTATTTATGTCATCACGTGGCTGTGGGTTAGGGCTGGTAGCTACTACATAGGCTATGTGTCATCTTAGACTTAGACTCAATTAATTGATCATCTTGACAGGTGTATCACAACAACCACTTGATATAGTGCCTGGCAGAGCATGCAACTACTATTTCCCACATGGCATTGAGTGCCATTGCCAGCACTGAAGCTTGATCTGTAGCATTCTTTGATCGATTGTCAGCAGCTGGCTTTGGGAAATTCCAAGTTGAGATCTCTTTTTCCATTCTGAAAATGTGGTGGGAAAATGCATTCTCAACACCACTACCCATGAATAGCAGAATAAAATAACCAGATGCAAATATACAAAAAGTGCTGATTGACTTGGTAGTCGAGAGTATATCTATTTGTGCCACACCATGGTAGTTTGATATTCTTTTTACCAACAACAGATCGCACAATACATTTCAAGCACTGCATCTGCAAATGTGCAAGTTGACTATAGACTGGACTACGCATACATGTGGAGCTGGTACCCTATTTCGCATGGACCCCAATGTGAGGTGCAGGCTACAGTCATCTATAGTTGATTGGTAGAGAATTGCAAGGAGGTGTATGGAACAATACATGGCTAGCCACTGGAGATGGTCAAAAATCTGTCTTTACTGCCTGGAGTTATTGCTGCTATACTGGTACTGTAACCAGTATCACTGAATCTGCTTAAAAGCCCCCTGGTGCTTGAGAGCTTGCATGAGAGTCTGATAGGAAGCCTGCTTGAGAGCTTGCTGGAGAGCGTATATGGGAGAGCAATGCATTGGAAGGAGTAGACTATTCTGCTGGAAGCTTTTTGCATATTGAAAACTCTGAGTTTGCAGAATCTTTGGCTAATATAAGGCTCTAAGCAAGTGGAAGCTGCAATACTGCTGTAGCCAACTGACTAGTCTAAGTATTTCTGGTACAATGATTGCCATCAATAATTACAATTGCCATTGACATCACAATCAACCCAGACCAGATGTGCACACACACTCACCTAATTGTTTGGGCTCAGGCAGCACAATCCATTTGAAATATTTTCTGGAGATCAGTTCTCATTGTTATCCAATTGTCTGCAGTTTTTGCAGAAGGTATGGCTGAACCTGTCAACACAATGACAGTGAGGCATTGTGAGATCATATCAAGGCAGCCATGCTAAGGATAAGGTTCAAAGTATGACATCCACTGACATCATGATGTCAGCCACCATATGCTCTCTGCTGCCTGCCTCCTGCCAGTTGCTGAATACCACATGATGCCCACAAAGCACAATTCGCCAGATGGCACCAGTTTATTACCTCCAGGTTTGTGGCGCTTGCAACTCAGCATGTCTGTGGATTGGACATGCAGGAGTATAAATGAGTGCATATTGTCAAGTCAGATTGAAAGTGTCATGCCTTTTGAGAGTATACTTGGGAGTGTAGAGCAAAGTATGCTGGGGTTGTTGGGTACAATTTGGAGCATACTTAAGACTGTACTTGGAAGTGTACATGAGAGTGGCTTCAAAGCTTTCTTCAATGTGTGCAGTAAAGCAGGCTGGGTGTATACCATCAAGTGCAATTAGAAGCATCATTCAGAGAATAATTGGCAGTGGACTTGAGAATGTACTCTGAGGTGCCCCTGCGTGCACACTTGGAGAGGATTCAGAGTATAGTTGGGAGCACATTGAGAGCTTACTTGGGTACATAGGTCAAGAAGACAGGGAGTGTATAAGCCAGAGCATTTGGAATTGCACATGACCGCAAACTTGGAAGTGAGTTTGAGAGTGTCTTGAGAGCTTACTCGGAAGTGTAAAGTCAAGCAGGCTGGGAGTAAGCCATCAAGTGCAATCAGGAGGATCCTTCATAGCACTCTTGGGAGTATACTTGAGGACGTACTTTGAGATGAACTTGGAAGCGTCCTCACAGTGTACTTGGAAGCAGATTGAGAGACTCCTTTTGAGCATAATCTCGCGCTGGCCGGGAGTGTGTCATCGAGGGCAATTGGATGTATACTACAGAGCATGCTGGGAAGTGTGCTTGAAAGTATCTCGAGAGCATATGCAAAATTGTACACGTAAGTAGCCTGGGGAAATGCCATTGATTTCAAGTGGGAGAGTTCTTGAGAGCATGCGTGGGAGTGTACTTGAGAGCATACTAAGAGGTGTAGATGGGAGTGTACTTGGGATATACTTGGCAGTATCTTGAGAGTATACATTGGAGCATATTGTCAAGCCGGGTGGGTGTGGGCCATCAAGTGGAATCAGACGCATCCTTGAAGGCATACCCGGCAGTGTACCTGCAAACATATTTCAAGATTTACTGGGCAGCGAAGTAGGACTGTACTTGGGAGTGTCTGGAGAGCAATTTGAAAGTATAGATAAAGCAGACTGGTATTGGACAACCGAGTGAAATCAGAAGTGTAATTTTGATCATACTTTGGAGCATGCAATAAAGTGCATCTGGCAGTTTCCTTTCTAGTTTGTGGAATGCAGAATGATATATAGTATCAAGTGCACACAATTGCATGTGTGTTATAGAAATATAGTCAATGCACAAGTCTTTAGGACATCATAGCACCATTGGTTAAATACGCTATGAATTAGTCTCCCAAAAACAGTTTCTCTGCCAATATGCCATTATTGGCTCGAGCAAACTGCCTTACTATGACTTTTTCCTGCAGGGTCTCGCATGTGGTTTTTGACTGCCTCCAGCCGATAATGTCTCGCCCAAGGGAAAAACTGGCCATCACTCCCACACCATGTGGTATGATAGAGAATATGTCGCATGCCACATTAGAGAGATCGGGGTACTTTGAGTGCATTTCCTCTTGTTGACCCCACCAGTCGGTAATAGCTGGTAATGAAAATGTGTTGCTAATCTCCGTGGGGTCAGAGTCGTAATCATTAAGATTAGGATGTATTTGCCACCAGTTCATCTGTGCTGCGGGTGGTGAATCCAGATTGAGACTTGCAGCTGTCAATAAGTGTGCTGCACAATGGCTTCGTCCGGGTGTCGTTTCAGCCACATTTGATGGCGTTATGCATTCTTCATCATTGCTCGACAAATCATATGGATGAAACCAGGATTGACCAGATCTGGCAGCCATTGCAGAGAGGAAGAGTTTGTTAGTTGGATCATTTTCGGATATCACGACAGACATTGGTCAAGTATGTTTGGCACATTATTCGATCTCCACATACTTCAGAAATGCCATGTGGTATTGCATAGTATAGCAAGTATCGTCCTTCGGATTGATATCAATTCCCTTGTCCCACTTCCGAGATCATCCCAACTTGCAGAAATGATCAAGGATGTGTGCTGAAATGAGAAGCATACCAGTCTTTGGAGTTACTTCAGCATAAGAGTGGGACAGCTTCTGTTGCGCAACCTTCATGGCGAAGTATAAGTCTTCCTTCTATTGAGTCTTCTTCCTAGCTGAAGCTCGCATAACGCCATCCATATGATGGAACATCTCATTGTAGACTGTGATAACATGATGCAGAGTAACTGTATGCCGTTTCAACATCCACGGGGTCCAGTATCAGACAGGCCCTGGAACCTCCATGATGTGCTTGACAATGGTCCATTCATCCTGTGTTGTGAAGAGTGGCCGGAAATCATTGTATTTTCGATTCTTGAGCCACTCACGGGTGAATTCTTGTAATCAGTAGCCTCACTTAAACGACTCCAGTGTCGAATTCCACTGTGTCTTGACATCCATAATAGGGAGTACTGGGATTTGAACTTTTGCTTGTTGACAGTTAACAAACTCCTTTTGACGAACAGGGGTCAGGGTAATCAATACAGCAAGCATTCTCCGCTATATCAAGGTCAGTTCCAGGTCTTTCAAAATGTCTTGAAATATGTACTTTCTTAATTATCTTTGCGAAACCTGGTCTCATAGCCCACACCTTGTTGATTCTATCATTGCCCTCTTTTCGCAGTTTTTGACTCTTCCCAATGTCTCTGCTTTCGTTCTCTCCAAATTTCTGATCATGCCCATCGGCTTCCCGAGACTTGGTGCGGCCTTTTACACCGAGAATGCTCATGAACGCACCTCACGCAAGTTCAATAACGTGTATCATGCGTGGTAATATGTGGTTTCTCAATGCAGCCCACTCGATTCTGGAGGCTGCAATGGTCGATGGTAGTTCCCGAGTGATAGAGCAATTTGAGGAAGCGTTATCAGTCCTGATTCCAAATGAACGGTTATCGGTAAGCTCAAAATGATCAAGAACTTCGTTCTAATGTATGGCTAGTCTTGCTACAACATGTTGACCCTTGACCTATTATCCATAATTAGCTTTTGAAAGAGGAAAAGAACAGGCTTTCAACCTCGTCGGAAGCGAGTTGTGCTTCTCGCACGGCCTCCTTGTCATCCATATAGTAAGCCATGACCAACATTATGGCCAATTTGTTCATTGATGTCCACCCGTCTAAAGCTAAGCTAACTTTGTTTCTTGATGGCAATTGCTTCCTAATTGCATCCACTGTCAGTGAGTATTCCCTCCTGCAAACGTTGCTAAGGGTGCTGGCAGATGGACGGAGGTGCATGCAGTGTAATGCCTTAAATGACCATCGTAGCTCTCATTTTGATATAGTGTTCTATTGAACATGAGCTGAGACAAATCGAAACATGAGGTTGCAATTCAACGTTCATTGGTGTAATTCAGCAGTTACAAAGTCCTCAGTGGCCACTTTGGAACCTTTTGTTTGTCAATTGTATAAAAATAGGTAAGATCTTGAATGTCGAATATGAAAATTCTTTGCAAACTTACTATGGTTATTCATCAACTTCCTTGTCACTTCGGTCTGGCCAAAGCTGTTTCATTGACCATTATACTTGGTAATTCAGACACTTCGGAGTCAGTTTCTTCTTTAAATTTTGCAATGTGTGCTTTTACCAGCAATTGTTTCACTATTGAGCTGGTTGCATGTTCTGATGGATGGCGAAGAACTTGATGACAAACAATAAACATGATGCCAGGGCTGCCGGTCTTCTCAATTCTGCTGCACAAATAGAATTGCCATGAAGAAACATGTCCAGAATCATTCCATTGAATAGAATGCTTCGAGCCGCCATTCACAGAAGCCCACCAAGTATTAAATATGATTTGTAGAGTAAGGTTGCTCAAATGACAAATAAAGACACTTTTATTTTTGGAAGATATCAGAACCTCTAGCAATGAGGTAATCAAAGATTGTGAAACCGCCATGGTGGTAGGAATTTGAAAGCTGGGTAATTCGATTTGAGAGACTGTCAAAAGTTATGGTATTGTTGAGTTCAATGCTGGTTCTTAAGTATCGACTCTAGAGCTACAAGCAAGAAAAAAGTAAAACCTGTTAGATATTGCATGCATAGTTGTGAAGTTGTATACAAGGTCATATTGCGAAGACTGACCATTGAAAACTCAATTTAGAAATGATGCAATGCAGTTCGTTGCAGTGTAGCTCACTGAGTGCCACAAAAACTGTGGACGCTCTGCTGATGCTTATGTTTAGGAGGTGGTAGCAATATCATTAGCAGCATTTTTGCCCATACAGGCGGCTAATACTTTGATTATGGGTTAATGGAGTTGCTCAGCAGTTTGATTATCCCAGATGCAAGACCAAAAATCTTTCAAGCTCTGTTGACGCTCATTTTCAGGTGGTGGTGGTAGCGATATCATCAGTATCATTTTTCCCCTTTCTGGCAGCCAATACTTTGGTTATTGGTTATTTTTGATGCACAGCATGTGGATTATCCAAGTTGCAAGACCAAAAATTGTTGATGCTCCGTTGACCCTCATTTTTAGGATGGGGCAACATGCATGTCCTTTGCCTTTTTACCTATAAAGGCAACCAATACATTCATTTTGGAAGAACATGACTATGCCACCCTTTGATTGCCAAAAGGGTAAGACTAAAAATCGTTGACGCTCTGTTGATGCTCACATTAAACCCATCCGAACAGTCATTGTACACTCAATAGTTATATGCTATGAATTCTATAGTCATTATTGACAGCCAATATAGAGATTCTATGTTGAATCATTTGCATCCAGAAGCTTTGTGGTATCTCAGTCTCTGATCCACCACTGTACAAGTTATCTGAGTGATGAATGACATAGCCCAATCACATTCCTACTCATTGGGCAGACAATTTACGGTATGTAGATCTTTCCACTAGATTGTGATTAATATAGACCGATTTCCTCAACTTTCCTTATCCACCTCCCCCTTCTCGATTTCCTTGACCTACCATAAGCAATTGTCAACATCTCAACCATGTGCACCAGGTCTGAGCAAAGAGTCATGCAGTTGGATGCGTGAATGAATGCAGTATGGCAGTCGTCGTTCAGTCAGGTTTGTAATGCTCATTGACCGCTCCCTCTATAACTCGTATGACATTACTCAATTAAGTTTTGTTAGTAAATGTTGTCACTAATTTAGTTTTTGCATTCTCACTGAATACTAACAGGCACGAGGATAACAAGTTTATTGGTCGTCTTACAGCCTGATTTGGAGATTAGTAGTTTTGAATGGCGTGTACAACCCTTGCACATGCACAGATCAATGATTCTGTCTCACAACTTGGTCACTGAAATCAAGAAAAAGCTGACACACAGCAAAATTGGTAAACGAATAACTTTTTATAGAGATGTTGTCAAAAATAGGAATTTGCTTAGCTATTCATCCGGCGACACTTGAGCAATTACCGTTTCCTCATCCGAATCCAATTTCAATGTTGTGATCTGCTGGGGGTGCATGATGCAGGGGTAACAGCTTCCGGGTTCAACAGGCTTCGCTGTCTTAATCGGTGAAGAATCACGCTCCGCGTTGGGTGATTAAGACACTCTGCGCTTGTTCGACTGTGGCTTTCCGGAACGTAACCTCATATCACTTCTTCCTGGTCAAGAAGTCCCTTGCGGCATTTGCGATAATCCTGGAATGATATCAAGAGACTCCATAAGCTCTCCAAATGTTGTGGGTGGAGGTGTAGCTGCGATATCGTCCATTTGCAGTTTAGCAACTGCCGGAACTTTCAAGTCAGTCGTGCCGTCATTCCTATCTCCTTCGCAGAAGTTGTTGGCTGCGTCCCCACCTCCCTGCTGTGTGAACCCATCAAGCTTCATCTTCTTCAGCCGGAATCACTCCATGCGCTGCTGTACCGTTTTGGATATTGTGCCCACCACGTAGCCGGCTTCATCATCTTCGCTCAGCTTGCCCAGCTCTGTATCTTGATTCTTCTCATCTTCCCCATCGTCCACATTGTTGGAGCATGCAAGATCACTCAGACTGTCTCTGATTGCAATCATCATCTCCTTAAACTTTTTTTTGGGCTGTCTGGTTGTCAATCCCGCCTTTATATCATTTCTCATGTCTTCCTGCTCCTGCTCAATTGCTGTCTCTGCGTCTTGAAATCACTTGCTTGCGACAGTGGTTTCTCTCTCAACATAATCCTTAATCCATTTATCTTACTCTTCGTTGTTTAAGAACTGTGTTTCTTGGCATTTCTCAACGACAAGGGTCATTCAAGATCGCAAGCTGCTCAATGCCCCTAGGGCTTGGACTCTTTCCGCTGCAAAGCCGAGCTTGCATTCATTCACTTGATGACCCTGTCATGTGGAAGGCTGTGTGGATTTGCCATATTTGCCCACTGAAAGTGGGGAAAAGTTCTTTTTCAGAGCATTCACCATTGTACTTTGTGTTGACTTTGTTGATGGGTGAGATGTTCAATGTTGAAAGATATGGACAATAAGGAGGCAAGCTGTGTCTTTTGTGTCATGGTTGGTACATTTGATCAACTTGAACAAAGCAAAATCTGCATTTTGACTGCCACTAAAATTGGAATAGTAATGCCAATCATTCACTATGACTTGATGTTTGGCCTCTGTTTCACCTAACATCGATGGGATTTCATGAGACAAACATCACCAGATGTCCTTTCTCTCGAAGAATTTCCTGTTGATGTCTGTCAATCATCAGATTTCGGCTGTCATAAACCATTATCTGTCACTCTAAACAAACAAACAACATAGGACCGACTTACTGCAAATCCCGGGATGGTGGGAAACCCCTGCAACCATATGCAGCAGTATTCATCATGTATAGAACATGCAAGTTGGCTGTTACTTATTCCATTTTGACTTGAAGCTAAATAGATAATCTTAAGGACTTCCCACTTCTTTTCATTATCATTTTCCTCTCCTATTCCACACCAGCAAATCATGGCTACTGAAACACCTCAGCAGGGTGAGAGCGGTTCCGAATGAAACCGATCAATGGGCAGTTCATCGAATGTAACACTTGCTGGCCCACAGCAACATCACGGACACCTGTTAGCCCACTGGGAAGCTGCCAATGCAGCCTCCAACAGTATGACCCAGGATGCTCATTTAAAACTCATCCATAAAACTGGAAGCAGCAAGAATAACAAGCAGCATGCAATAGGATGCGAGTATGGCCATATCGCGGAAACCAGCTGTCAACCAACCATAACATGTACAGTGCATATATGTAGAGAGGTATGTGACCAATTAATCGCTGCCCACAACCGCTATCATGCATCATCAACCAACGTAGTTGTCTGCACAGTCTGCGAAATCAAACGTTATGATGATGTCAGCTCTGGGATTTTCGCAAACGAATTTCATGAAAAACGACCCCGAGAGTGGACGAACAATGATCCAGTATCCCTGGAGGAGGCTACGGAAGTATATATGGTACAGGTATTAGCCGAATTTCATTTTTAGAGGCAGCAACTAATTTCTTGTAGGTTTTCAACATGTCTGCTACTATGGCAAAGCAAGGAGGTCGGGTGCAGCTAGAACAGTCCGACATACGCCTTGCCTTGTATGTGGCCAAAGTGGCCAAAGGACGGTTTTCACATGCCATTATAGAGGAAACGCAATAGCCCATCAAGAAACCTCACGCGGAAGTCCAAGAAAAGAAGATGTGGGGAGTTCAGTTTCCTGCCTACGGAAAGGGCAAGACCATGATAGATAGACACCAGACTATGATTCATGAAAGCCACATGGACAGCTGCCTTGCTCGCCAAAATTGCATGGCCGAGATTCCGAAGACACACTGGAGGTGCAAAGGCACAGGTGCACCTCCACCAGACCGACTCAGACCACCAACACCTGCCCACAGTCCACCTCTGCCCAGAATGCTGCCTGTGCCTCCCGGTGACAATGATGGAACTCAATGTTCCCAAATTGACAATCGGCCACCCTGAAACGTGTATTCGTATACTTCTCATCCCAACACTCAATGTCTCAATCTTGATCCATATGCCAAGGATAGCAAGCATGATAAAGATTTTATTTCAGAATTGCTGACTGATGATGGAACATCCACTGGTTAGTACAATATCTGCTGTGTGGGAATGAAGCTAACATCCATTTTGCAGATGAGAGCAGCCTATTGAGCAAACATGCAAGTGGTGACGAGCTTTGATAGAAAGGAATGGGTGTTTTGAGTGTATTATTAACTACAATTAGCGGACACTTTAAAGTATGTTTTGAAGGAGGTATTTATATGTATTATTAAAGAACAATGTAGTGATCAAGGAGAAAGTACATGACGACAATAGAAAGGCTGCCAACAAACTATGAATGATGTATTATGCCAAATCAAATGATTACATGTTGCAGATACGACCGTGGCAAAATGAGCATCAACGGAGCATCAACAATTTTAGGTCTTGCAACTCAGGTGATTAAAAATTAATTTGGTTGTGGTTATACATAACCAAAGTATTGGCCGCCTTTATAGGCAATAATAAAAGCAATACGCTCTCTACCCCATCTTGATAATGAGCGTCAACAGTGCAGCAACAGTTTTTTGGTCTTGCATCTTTGGTAATCTGTGTGGTGATTGGTTCCAGACAGTCATAAATGAAGTATTGGCCCCCTTTATAGGAAAAAGAGAATCTGACATGCTCCCTGCCCCATCTTGAAAATGAGCCTCAATGGAGCATCAACAATTTTTGGTTTTGCATCGTTGGTAATCTGTGTGGTGATTGGTTCCAGACAGTCATAAATAAAGTAATGCCCACCTTTATATGAAAAAGAGAATGCAACAGGCTCCCTGCCCCATCTTGAAAATGAGCGTCAACAGAGCGTCAACGATTTTTGGTCTTGCATCTTCAGTAATTTAAGTGGCGCTTGATCATAAGCATCCATAAAGAAGGATTTGGCAGCCTGTATAGGCAGATAAGTAAGGGATATTCCCATCACAGCCTCCCAGACATTAACAACTTATTTCATTTACGCAGCTGTAACTAAGTGTTCAGGAGCGTTTTAGCCTACACAAATGGTCAAACTGTCAAACACAGACAATAACAGCCACATCGTGCTTCAATTAACCATGATGCAAAGCGAAAAATCCTTCACACTCAGTTTCAAGATGGGGAAGGGAGCGTGTGTCTGTTTGTTTTGATTATAAATGCGGCCAACACATCAAGAAAAGACAGTGATGTACCAATGTCAATATTCTGCGATCAATAGTATGATATCTGAATGGGACCACAAATAGAAAAACCCTAAATGCAGAACTGGAGATTGGAACCGACGAGTCCAGATCCACCCAGGAAAACCTGATGGTTGACGGGCATGGGTACGTGTTTGGCCCGCCAAGAGCCGGCGGGTCAGGTATTTGGATAGGTCTTGGACCGAACCGAACCATTTTTGTGGTCCAAACCCGGACTGCTGGCTGGTTACCCGGACCCGTTGCTAACACTAGTGGCCGGGAAACAGCCATTCCATGTTGTCGGTTCGCCCTGAGCCTTAGATCTGTAGCGATATCCTTACCTATGCATCTACATGTCAACATATATAATTGCTCGAGTCCATGTTTGCAATGATATCTCGATACCACCGGACGCTGGCTCATGCATCCTTACACCATTATTGCTTCTTTGGCAAACGGATATGTTTCATTGATGGGATTTGCGAGTATACTGCAATATCAACAAGCTAGAAAGTACAAAGTGAACAATGCAAAAATGCATTTCGACACGGGTCCAGATACCTACCGATTATAGAAGCGATGAGTTTTAATGTGTTTGTCATTTAGTGAGGTGAATTATACAGAGCAGAGACGATTTCAGAGATTCACTCGGCAGCGAAACACATTACAGGCCAACAATGTTGACAATTGCTACAATTCGAGAGACAACTCCTACACACACCCATCCAGAGGAAATCATATATACCCTATTGCTACAAGCACAATTACAATCGACTGCAGTCAATTCAGGAGCACCAAGCAATGCAGTGATCGCAGTTGATGAAAATGACCATATTACTCCTGAATGTGTACGACTGACGGCAACCCAACGAGAAGTCACCAGATGACAATATGTCCGTCAACAGGGTCACAGTGCATGATCAAAGCGTACGTACAGAGGAGAGACTTTCTGCGAACAAATTCCGCCTACCATGTCGACCAATACCCACCACGATATCTGCGTATGCTGCCAAGAGGAAGATGCTTTACATCAATAGACACCACCAAAGTCAATCCCAGTCGAGCGAATACCATTTTTGCGAATTCAGTCAGGAATACCTACAATGCTAAGAACACTGATGCCCTGCACCCAACACCTAGCAGTGATTCGGAGGTACTCCCAGTGGTGAACAACAATCAAGCAACCAGGAAACAAGCGAATTTGCAATTGATCCTGCGGAACTACGTTGTCCTCCGGCCTATCTCTCTCTCACAATGGCCATCGGGTGTCCCAATGAGTAGCACTGAGGGCCCACTGATACCTAGGCAAGTAACCTCATCTCGAGGCTATTTATCCCACCTTCTTTGGGGTGACGCAATGTTCATAGACCACCCACTTTGGGGCAAGGCAATGTTAATAAACCACCTGTGTACGGATGAGGTAGATACATGCAATCTAAATCTTCAGCGCTTACGGTTCCAGCTCAGAACTAGTTGTTCATAATAATCTGTAGCGGTTGGACGGGAATCGACTGCTGATCCTCTAGACCATGCGAGGAGTTTACTCATGATTGTCCAGTTGTCAACCGACTGTCATCGTCCTGGAGCAGGCATTTGCCACAACGTGTGGAGCTTGCGATGGCCTTCATTTTTGAAGCCAACAGTGATTAGCAATGCTGCGAGCTGCGGTTGAGCGGACCCATTGAATCGGTACATTAACCAGCAGAAGTAGTCACCACCGTAGGCTGGATGAGCGAGCAAGGAGCAGCGGCAGTGGTTGCGGCAGAGGAGCATCCACATGGGATCCTTGAATGACTGCTATGGGGTCACTGAGGAATAACGGGAGTGACTGGATGGCGGAGCTTGGTCCATTCGGGGGCGAACCCCCAATGATAAGGCCTCCTGGATTATACCCTTCATCGCCTCCATCGTGTGTTGATTTTTTAGCTAATGCAGATGACAGAGCCGAAGAAGTCGTCAGAATTCATGCGATCTGTATTTGAGATATTGCGACTTACAGATGGGCGTGAGATACAATTGCCCCTGAGTGATCGAATGGCACAATCATTGACGGATATTGGCCTGGAAGCGAGTATTATCATACAATGATATATCACTGAGGTTGAGCGGTAGCCGGCCTCAATTAACCAAACTACGAAGATCTACAATGAACTCAACCAAATTGGAGCCGTATGAGTCCTATCTGACTATACAAAGGTTATGTGGATTCCTACCACGTCCCGAGACCACTGTGTGTGCTATGATAATTGCAACCGAATGCGGATATACAACATATTCGCAGAGCAATGACTTTCAAAACTGGGGGATGACCGGACCGGAATCACGACCGCTCCCGCAAAGCATTACCATACCCAACGTGCAGGAAAGATGCACCCTGAGATATATTCATCAATTGAAATGGATAGAAGTCGCAAATGCACCTGGGGACGAATTGACTAGTGGACTGAGAGAACGACGATAAATGCACCGAGTCAAGCAGCATCTGGCTGGAAACAGGGACCCGGCAGATGGTCCCTCTAGACGACCTGATTATGAGATTGGATATTAGAGACCTACTGCACAACTTTTAGCAACTTTGGCAGCGGTCAAACCTTACGATTTATACTTGCTATCATAATAGCCCAGGCTACCGACACACTGACCACCGATGTGAAGAAGAAAGTCGACAATATTCCAATGGTCGGTAACCCTGACCGGACACGGAACAGTAGAGTGGAGGGTACAATGGACTCGCAAATGAATTGGAAAGTCATCTCAGGGGCCCGGACCTCAGGTGGGAGGATGTATCTTGAATACGGCTACCAAAGGAGTTCCGAATGCGATACGGAATGAGTGCAATATTGCTACCGAATTGGTCCTCAAGGAGTTGTAAAATTACCACAGTGTATACTGAATAGTTTGCAGAATGGCATCACAAGAGACAGTCGAGATATATAAGAACAGATGATCACCCTGATCTCACATTGACAGATATCTCTACGAAGCACTCCACATGGAGAATGAACGAGTGGAATATCGGTTGCCCAACTGGACAAAGCCGCTGATGGAGATGTCTATCAAAGGACTACAGAGTAGCCAACAGATATTCAACCGAAGCTGCCTACCGAGGTGGCCACAGAGAAGTCAACTAAGAATGTCCAGAAGCCAAAGAATGATAGTCTGCAGACGAAGCCAAAGCTGAAACAAATTACCTGCCGAATCACCGATTTTGATTACAATCCTGTATCATGATTACTCTGCTATGGATCCACAGGGACAATCGATATAATTATAAGTCGTCGGCAGAGCAACGAATTTTGAAAAAGAAGATAGCTGTGTCAGATCAGTCGAGTCCTACCGACAAGTCAAATGAGTACCCAGAGGCAGTCTACAGAGACAAACACCAAGAGTCCACCGAGCAGTTGACCGGCAAGTTGACCAAGTTGACGACGATGCTACGGAAGCCGCCTATCGAGAGCACAACCATTCAGGCGACTGGATGGTCAGTGAAGCGGACTTCAAAAGATGATTACCGAGTCAATGCCACTTACCAATGACGAACGGCTGCAAGACATGGTCTATAGAGCATGGCGAAGCTCTGCGATGAGCTCAGATAGCGCTAGCGCGCTTGAACCTGTTCAGTATAACCATTTTAGAGAAGCTTACATGTCAGATATTGATGAATAAGACGCGACTGACGCATATGGTTGACAGCTACAACCGATGTGGCAGCGGAAGCTCCCATTGATGTCAAGTAATGAGCGGAAGCCCTCTACCATGCTGACGAATTCCGACAATGACCTATGCTGAGATACAAGCTACGGTAGTGATAGTCGTTGGAGCATGGATTTGGATGTCAAGATATGGAGATGGGACCACTTTTGGATGTATTCTTGTGTTTCTCAGCTCTTCTTCCCTTCTTTGGATCTCGGCCCGGTTCAAATGCCATCGGCAAGGGCTTTTACCACCTGCCACTGGTGGTGGAGTTTCCCCGTGGGCTGGATCTGCTGAAAGGTCGCCATTGGGCTTTACCGATCAGTTGTGGGACTTATGGGTTCGTACAATTGCGTATGTAGGATGATAATTTCATTCTTTGTTTCCCATTCCTCCCTTTCTCTCATACTGGCGTTGGCAGCCCAGGAGGTCTACATCTAAAGGGAGGGATAATGTAACAGCGGCACGTTACGAGGGGCCGGGTAACAGACACTCTAGACAGTCGGCTTGCCATGAGCCTAAGATCTCTAGCGATATTCTTACCTAGTCATCTACACATCTACGTATATAATCACTCGAGTCCACAGTTGCAACCGTATTCCTCTACCGCCAGACACTGGCGCATGCATCCTTTCAATGGCTCACTGTGTCCTCAAACTTTCATTTTGCATATCATGTGAATTGATGGTAATTTTGTATAATTGTAATGCAATACATGAATGTCTAGCTAGTTTTATACAGCAGGTGAGGTTGACATGTATCAACACCACTAATATAATATGAGATTCTGGGTAAAGCAAGATATCTGCTTCATTCTATTTGAATCTACTTGCATGCCATTTATACTTTGCTAATTAATTGACATGTAGTTTAAGCTTTATCCACCGAGAGATATCTCCACTGGCCAACTTATCATTGTTATTCAATCATGTGTCCGCTGGCAGTTAATGCAATAATTACTGGTGTAATTGACTTCTGATTGGTGTTTTTGTCAAATATTTGCTTCTGAGTGAGTTACATTGCTACTAGCCTCCAATCTCTGATTAATCTGGCAACTACTACTACTACTCGAGTTTTAATGACTGTGGCTGCTGCTGTCATCATGTACTCAGCTGCCTGTGTGATGATCATTACAGCAGCTGATGTCCCAACCTGAATTATACCACTGGGGTTTTGATTTTGTGGCCACTGCTGCTTCCAGATTTTTAATGATATATACAGGTGCTGCTGTCATTTCTGGTTACACTGGCCATAGTGTACAATGTATAAATTATAGAATTTCATATTGTGTGTATTTATGTATCATCTTTATATTTACATTGGACACACTGCGTATAACAATTGAATCTATATTGAATGTCTATATCCAATCTGCTCAAAATATTCTTAACTATATTTATATTCATAGAGATATTATTGGTTGCTATATCTTTGTTAAGTTTCAGTACACTGTGAATGTTTTTGAGCTACACTCATACTCACCAACCTTCAGATTTGACTCCACTATGAAATCCTTCTCAAGCTAGAACTCTGGAATCTCATTATGGCAATTTTACCCTAGAGGTAAATTTCAATATGGTACAGTATAGTCTTTACTAATATGGCTGCCAATGGGGTACCTACAGTTGTAAATATTATCATCTTGCAAATCCAGCCAGATATCTCCAGGGGTACTCTGTGGGTAGAGATTACTGATCTGGCCTTATGGTGAAGAAAATGAAGATTCCATTATCCAACAACTGCATTGCGAGTAGTTTACCATAATAAATCTTGGACAGGATGATATATGATGGAATGCACAGTTTCGTGCAATATACAGGTGCTGTTTCCAATGGACTTCCGGAATGAAACTTGGTGGATTAAGCCTCAGGTGATATGTATCTCAATAGATAGTAGTTCATTATAGTTACAGTAGATGAAAGAGGTTAGGCCCCCAGATATCTACAAGTGCAGCTGAGAAGGGTTTGGATGGACTCTTCAGGTCGCTCATACCTCAAGTTGACCATTCAGACTGTTTTATCTCAGCAGTTGTGGTGTATCGCCGGAGTATTAATGTTACAGTTTCAACACTGTACTATTCAGTTGTGTTAAATGCAGCTGTGTGTCTGTCAGAGGGCGGAAAGGTATTTGTTTGGGAATTGGTACTCTTGACAAGATACAGTGACAGACAGGTGGTAAATAGCAACAATACTAATCTATACTAACATGAGATGTATAATATAGCTACCACAGTTGGTAACCATGAGGATCTCCAGTTCAAGAGTATAGTATATTGTGAGTTCCAGCCATATGAAATTGGTACTCTACTTGTCAGAGTGATCTGTCAGAGCTGAATAGTACTTGATTGAAATATTTTACTTTCCACTGCACCATATATGTAATTGAAAGCAATCAAACAATGTCAGAAACCGGACATAGCTTGCTTTGTAGCTCAGACACTGTATATAATGTCTGTTATTCTCTGTACCTTGATGTTAAAAGTGTATAGCATATATAATTGTGGATTACAATGGGAGCACATTCACAAACAGTAGAATTTTGGCCTTGGATGGTATAGAGCTCAATACTGTACCCATTCTGTTTGCTGTGTAACTAATCTACAATATCTGCTATACCTAAACACTTATTGCAAATCAAAACATGGTGTCAGATCGGTGTCAATCTATTAGTGTGCAGGATTCAGCGAGAAGGGTCTAGTGTATCTATTGATACTGCAGCAAAGACAAATATATTCAAGCTCGATGAAACCCTGATTTGTAAACATCAAGCATTCGTGTTCAGTTCTCCTAGTGACTTACACACCTTCAAACTGTAATTACTCATTGCAAACAGAAGTTAACATCTGGGTGGCATGGATATTATGATAAATAGAAGCGTTGTATATCAGTACAGAATACATACTTTATTTTTTGTTATCAGATCTTGAGGAGAAAAGATAGATTTCATTAACATTATGGGGTTTTGGTAGTGTATTGTCCCCTTGACTGTAGAGTGCTTGCATTGTAATAAGGTTGAAGAGCACTTAATAGTAGAAATTTTGTATTGATAAATCACAAAGACATTGAGTCCATTGAATATGGCTATGGCAGACTGTTTTGGAAGTTGCTGTTGGAAGTGTTGCTCAAGGACTTATCAACGTTACTGCTGTTAGTGGTTTCGGTCTGAGTGGCTGCAATTGATTTAGCTGCTGATAGAGTAACTGCTGTCAGAGTAGTTGCTGTCGGAGTCAGTATCAGAGGCAGGTTGATTATGAGAATCAGCAACTTACTTGATTTATCGCAAGTAGTCATCTATATGCAGCTCATGATCTTTCCATAATGTATAACAACATCATAATCTAACTGTAATCCGCAACCCAAAAGAACAAATTGGAATACCTCAACAAATTCAGATATGAACGAGGGCTAACTCAGAAACCAAAACAATTACCAAAATCCAAGAGAACAAATATGAAATTCATAGACAAGTTGAAATCTGTAATTCTTGGGGGACAGATTGGATTGCAGTCATCACTTGGAATGGAGTGGCATTTAGTACGGCAGAACTGTATACCATGTAGTTCATTTCTACATCTCATTTTGTCAGAGAGACAGTTAGTGAGTTTATGTCAATAGTGAGATTCAACACAGTAGACATGAAACATCTGGTAATGAGTCAGAGCACTTCTCTCATTTAGCAAACTAGACTCAGATTTGCTGCATCATTACAACAGATTGGAGGAAGTACAGGTTGACCACACATGAAATGAGAATGGTTCAATCATCAGCCATCATACTGAAGAAGATTGACTGTACAGATTATTAGTGCTGGATTGTGGACAGTGAAATATACATGCAAGAGAGGTAGGTTGTTGTCTGTGTTGATGGTAGAGAGGAGGTACCAGATGGAATGAATGTGAGGATCCCAACTTAGTTCAAAGCATGGAAGAAGCTGTATGCAATCACACAGTCAACAATTCTCCTTGCGATTGAGAGGTCATTGTGGGAGCAGAATGGTAGTCAGAAAGGTGTGAAGGCACTGGGGTATCAGCTGAAGAAGGGCTACAAGTCAAAGGTGAAGCTAAATATTTGGGTTTTGCCAGATGAATTGTCACCTATGAAGGTGAGGGACTGAGAGAATGTATACAAATTTGCATGCTAAATCTAAATGTATCTGAAAGACTTCAACCTCTGAATGCAGAGTCCAAGCGCCAACCAGTATGATGCTGAAGTGTGAGCACAGGTGCTGCATGATGAAGTATATACATTAGTATAATAAATGGAGAATATTCACCCAGTGGATGTATGACAAGATCGACACCCTGGCTGACAATTTGGAAGAGATCATCAACAAGATTGGTGCTTACAAAGTTCAATTATAGAAGGAAGACTACACAGAGGTGGCAGGCATGTTCTCACCACAAGGGATGAACAGCAACAAGCGGAATTCAAAGTTTACTATTCAGTTCTATCTGTCCCATCAAAGAGGCTGCAAGAGTGAAGGTAGCAGTTCAGATTATGAGAAGCATGCAAGTCACAGCACTGATTGGAGAGATACTGTGCAATGTGACAGATGCCATACAATAGTGAACATTGCAAGGTATTTTCAAAGCACTTTGCCAGAGTGAAGGAGCGCAGTGACAGATTCAGCAGCTGGGGCAATCGTGATAATGTTGTCATCAATTAAAAAATATTGAATGACAGTTATGAATGGGGACAGCCCATCAAAGGAGAGCTGCAACTTGTATAGTGCAACCAGTATTCACATATGCAGTGATCAGTGAATGTATGAATGGTGCACTTAGTACACAAAGAGAGCAGAGTGGGAGATCAGTGAATTTGCTGTGAGTGTAATATGTAAAGTCATTAAGTATAGAGATGAACAGTTGAGGATTTGGTCACATGGTGGCAGTATATATAATGACATGGTGAGAAATGCCTTGTCTGTTGAAGAAACACACAACTCACAGCCACACTCACAGCCAGCAGTTCAGGGATTGCTGATTGTCTCAATCACCAGCAACAGGATCAAGATGTAAGAAAGTTTGCCAATTGACAGTACATGAAGTTGACATTCTGATCAAGATTGTGGCCCCAGTCAAGGTTGAATTGATGATCACTTTGGAACTCCAGGTCAAGGAAATCTTGTAGGTGTGGCATACCTAATTGGTGGGTTCTTATGGCTGGAGGTGAAGTGTTCAGGAAAGTGATATCAAGTAGCAGGATAATCAAATTGAAGGAGCACCAGGCAAGGTCAACTGCTATGGTGAAGCTTCAGGTTTGATTGATAATTTGAAAGAAGCTTCAGGCAAATGTTATTCTTGTTTTTTTTAGTATTTAATTCTTGCAGATGTAATACTATGATGGAGGAGTGTGGTGCCAGATTTGAGTGCAGTCATCACTCAGGTTGGTTGAAGGTTCTGTGTGGCAGCACTGCCAGCACTTGAGTGCTGGTGTATATGTCAATCAGACAGAAAGATAGTTAGTGAGTTTAGACCAATGAAGTGATTGCACACCGCAACATTGTACAGCAACTCTGCAAGAGACTTCATAATCAAGAGTAACACAGAAGCAAAAAAGTCACTTGGTCCAAAGAGGTGGAATGTATCAAACGATTAAAACTTGATAAATGTCAATTGCATCATTCTCTGAATACATTGCAATTGACCCCAGTGATGGAGTAAACACTTTCAAATTTTGATTGTATATGATTAATGAGGATTAAGATCAATGTCATTACATGTAGTATTTGGATGAACTTATGATATTTACCGCAATACAGGTTGAATCATCTACTTGGTATTTGCAATGAATTGATCAATTATCATTACATTATCCAATCTGATTGCTTGCTGTTTCCATTATTTGCCCGTGTTCCAGATACAGAACTATGTCAGATATTGTGCTGAACAATATATTATCTATTATACCATGATGGAATTTTACTATTGACAAACTAGATTCAACCCATCATCACATGTTCAATATTTCAACACACAGCAAATATTCAATGTTGCATCATTTTCCATCATTTGATATAATAAATACCTTACTTGATTTTAATGTTACATCTATGGCTGATCTTAATTTTGTAGTCTGATATTTATGAAATTGGTTTGAAAATATACTGGATACAATTGCATCTTAAACTTCAAATATTTGAAAAATTTAAATATACCTGTATTTTTCCTGTAGAAAAACAGCAGCTTAAAAGTATTAGTTAATTAGAGTCCAGTACTGTTAAGAATTTATGGCTGAACCATTACATTATATACAGTTTGAAGTTTGGTTAATGGCAAATGAATTACATTAATATTTTTGACTGTAATATTGAGATTCAAAGACATGCAATAGTAGAAATTCAATTTGTGCAGTGGCAGCTATGGTCTAACTTTATACATTGTGGGTGATACTATATGCAAATTCTACTTTACTACTATTGGGAGCCAATAAATCACAATGCACTACCCACATTTACACTGATAGTTCAAACTATGTTGACATATACCATATTATTTCGACTGAAGTGGAATAGAATCAATGATAGTGGAATAAACAGTTAAGTTCATTGAAAGAAAATGTGAATTCAGATAGACTGACAGCTTATATTATACTTGCCAAATTTAGTGCTGGTAGCATTATTCTACATTTGAACAGATATCAAGCTGTGACTTTTTCTCATCCATTAGTAAATAAATCAGTAATGAATTTACAGAGTATATTCTGAAACTTCATTATACAATTGTATTCTACAATTTAGTTTGTATAATATTAAGGTAATTGTATCAATATCTAGTATAGTTCAAATTTTACTACTTGAAATTTTAAATATCCTCAGCCAATATATTTCCATGTTATTGGTTACTATCGGTATAGTCATCTGTAAGAATAGTAAAGCTATTCTATATTTCTTGTTCTGGATATTACAGCTGTATGCTAACTATTATTTCAATTTAAATATTATTGTATCTTCCCATTATACCAGATATTTATTGTTAATTAATATCTACTGTAGTATATACAAGTTAGATAACCTTCAATTGATATACATTGAAGCAACTGCTAAGTATGTAAAATTCAATTACCACTTTCAATATTCAATAAACAAGCACATTGTCCAATTGAATACTCTGGTAATACATAGTATCATAATATAAAGCAATTTTCATAGTTAAATATATTCTCTCTGTGAGATAAATATTTGTTGTGAGTGCTACCAGTAATTATTATATTGCAAAAAGGTCAGTATATATATAAAGAAGCAGTAGGGCAAGGTATTGTCTCATGTAGCTGTAATAATGTTTGTGACTTTGCATAACTATTTTAATATCTTATAAGCAAGCAAATTTGAATAGATATATCAGACTGAGTTTGAATGGTACCACATGGGCTTGTTACTGGAATACTTTTCTTCATAACAACAATGGTATTATTAAATAAGTTATCAGTTGAAGATAGATTGTATACTGTATGATCTAGATTACATATCATTTCACAAATTTTAGAAGAGATGTACAAATTTATATTATAACATCCAATAAATAATTCTGAACATCTAGAATATTCTTACATTTGGAATAGTTTACCACCTGATTTTATTGCCAAGTTGGTTCTGTTCAGATACAATGTACAGAAATATAAGTGTAAATACTGACAACTTCAACAAATTAACAGGTAATGATAGTACTACCATGTATAGCTATAATTTGATGTATTGAATACTGCTAGTATCATTGTTATTTTTGCAGCAAAATGATTAATCTTTACCTTTATAAAGGTATCAGTTTATTTTAAATGTGCAATTTTCCATTGTGGTATCAAAAATATCCATATTCAAGCTTCAAGCCAGCTGTTACCCAGTTGGTATAAGAATTATTATTCTAAATAGTCATCTCTCAGCAAGTTTGGTTGTATGCAAGATGGAAAATGAGCAGTAGATTTAATTCTTTGCTTGGGATATATCTGAATTTATTTTATAACTGCTTTTTCCATTATATTTCCCCTTGTTGTATTTGTAGAATGTAGCAAATAACTGATAGTATTGAATCTTCATTATTATCCCTGAATTGTTTCCATTGTATGTATTGTCCTTTAAATTGGTATTAAACCATATTGCATTTGTATGTATTTATTGAACCTACCTTTGTAGTTACTTCTGGTTATCAATTGAAATATATGATAAATACCAATTATGTCATATATCATTACAATCTGTTGTTTTGCAGTTTAACAATCTGCTGAGTGATACTGGAGGTACATCCACAAATTGGCTTGCTATAACTTGGTTCTTATTTGAATCATTAGAAGTAGCTTTATATAGTCATAATATTATATAATGGCCTGGCCAAAGTACAGACAATACCAATGCTATAGGTATACAACATTTACACTCATTTTTAGTTATGTTTAGAAATATACAGTATACAGAAGTCATCGGCTAAGACTGTTAAGTCAGATTCATTATTGCAATTTTACATGGGCTTTGTGGAATATGGGGAAGTATGAGTTCTTTAATCTGAATATTGGATACTATTACCAACTGAGGTATACAGATCATACTCTTTTGAATCTTTCTTTGGTTATTATCTTCTCTATTTATGGGTAATTATTTTGCACCAGACTCAACAAGTTTCCCAAATTGAATCTTATACCAGATTGCAGTTTGGTAATTATAATCTTCAATGTAGCTGAATTAGCTAGAATAATTAATCAACAATATATTTGATATATTCAATTCAATGGCAGATTTCCATAAGATATTGTTTTCTTAATCTTCAACTTTTGAGATAGCTGTCAAATTCTCATTCTCAATAGATATACATTTTGTACATAATTCACAATATTTGGAATGTATTTCTATGCCTATTATATAAGATTGTCATTTCTGTCAGCCGACAGCATCAACTGATTCGATCTCAATTCAGACAGCTGGGGTAGTGAATTGCGACTTCTTGTCAATCTAGATATGGTAGAGGTCTAGCTGTAATCTATTGTACCTGGTAACAGTATTACTAGCATTGGTTTATTCGATACTTGTCTTCATAAAGTATATGTGATAGTCAATATTTGGTATAGTTGATTTGTGATTCTCTACAAGTCTGAAATAAAATGATCTTTATTAAATATCCAGTGATTTCTCAACTCATATAACAGCTAAATATTACAATGCACAACTACCCAATCAAGACTACTTGGCTTAAAATTGTTGTCAATTATAGTAAAATGGTATAGTTATGTTGATTTGGAATCTTGTGATTGAAAAATACCTTCTGGTTTGAGTTACAAATAAACATTCCTGCATGTTTGCTGTAAAATGTTCAATAGAATCTGTTCAAGTAGGTCTCTGATCAGTTTAATATTGTGCAGAAAATCTGATTGTTGTCAAATCTTCCTTATATTAGATATTTCAGCAATTGCAATTAATAGAATACATTTCACTTCTAGAAACTCATCAATAATGATTTCATCAGTAAAAATGTATAATCAATATATTATCTTCCTTTTTGACTATCTCTCTTTGTGTTGTACTTAAAATAATTCAAAATACATATCAGATCCATATAGTTTCCTCTGTACATTATATATGTATTAGCAACTTACTTTTTGTCATTATTCCTTCCACTATCTAATAGTTCACTGCATGTTTCGCTTTCCTTTTACTGCACCAATCTGTAGGTAAATATTATCAATGTGTGATTGATTTGCAAATTACATGTGGTTGATAGTCAGTAGTTGTAAGATGTCCTGTATAATAGACAAACTCTAATTATCTGGACAGCGAGATGTAATTATATACATGTGTTGTCTCACATATCTATATTTGAGGAGATTTTGTATATTGCTCTATGACTATTATGATTTAACATAAGCAAACATCAAATTTCAATTGCCAAAATTATCCAGCAGTTTAAATTTTTTATTTCAATTTGAGTAATCAACATTTACAATATTGTAAATCTATACAATGAAGTCAAATATTATTTCTATTCTATATTACTTGATGTATTAATACTATAGTATTACACAACTACTTAATATTGGAAATATGAAATTTAAAGTTAACAGATTTAATTGCCACACGTATTTAATACAAAGATTATATACATCTATGTCATTAGTTAACTTCTAATATATACCAGTATCTTTTATTTCTTTGAATGATTGAATTGATATGGCATGTACAATGATATATATTTGAAGGAATTCTGTAGGGTATTACTGAACTTAAGTGCAACTTGTAATACTATTTTACGTTATCACATAAGTATAATGGTATATACTGTTATAATTTCTTATTCCTCATGTTATGGTTTGAAATGTCAGAGTTGCAACAGGTTTGGTCACTACAATGGAAAATACTGATTATTTACACTGACATTCAATTCTACAAAATTAATATTACGGGTGTACAGAAATTTGATGTTGAGTAGACTTGAATTGGCCGTTCTGATAAGGATTTAATGTGAAATTATCAGTTTCAGATCGTTTATACCATGGTTGGGAAATTGTTTGAATAACTGTCATAATAGTACAGCTGGCTTGGTATCTGGCTATGATCTCAACAACATAGCTATCTAATAATTGTAATACTAATTACAAATTTCCGTATGACAATATTTATCATTCTGGACAGTATTGCTGCAACCTCTTGTATTACAGCATGCTACACACAGCTGAAGATTCTTTTGTTGCATTGTATACTAATGAGCACATATTGCAAGGGACTGAACAATGAGTATTGATTGGGACTGAATTCTAGTGATGGAGAAATCTTGCTGGGATAAATCAAATTCTTGAGCTGAATCTGATTAAAACTAATATTGATTAAATTTTATAGATACAGATCAATCTCACATGAGTTGCACAAAACTGATATAATAGAATATAGGTATGAATTGGTCAGTATGTTTCCTTGGGCATTATCATTCATCAATTTGAGTATGTATAACCTATATTCAATCTGTCCCAGTAGAAGGCATATCATTCCCAAATCAATTCAAATATTATACTTTGCAATTTTTCATGTCTAATGCATTACTAAGATAAGATGAAATTTCAATATTGAGACACCTGGTACCAGTCTTAGTGTGATAATGTATGTCATTAGTGGCATGTTGTCAACCAAGTTGGTAATTTTCCTGCAATTGATCTAGATTACAAATTGTATATTTCTCCTTGCTTTGGCAAATATCCTACTTGAATAGTTGAATTGAATAATCAAAAACAAGACATCATCTGTGAAATACTGACATAACAGAATTGGCATACAAGATTGTTATATTCGTATGGTTGTAATATGTAGTTATGTGGAAACAATATGTAATTTTCAACACCAAGTATAGTAGAGTTAAAAGTTGTTATATCTGTATGTGTAGATATAATATCAGGTATTATTAAATTGGAATTAATATTCTTAATAGGTAATTTTGTATCTTTAATACATAATTGATTAATTGCATCAGACTGAATGTTAAATTGTATAACTTTCAAATAATATGATATTATTAAATACTAATTGTTAAGCTGAATAATTCAGTAGGAATAATTCCAAAATATCAGAGTTGAGTTATATATGCTGTAGAATGATTACACCAAGTAAATAATAAATCTCAGGACTAATTGTAATAATTGGAAAACTATATTTTACATTTTGCAAGGTATCTTATGTAGTGGTTATATTATTTCTCACAATATATACTCAAATGTACCTTTCTGATTGGCCTTATACAAATGTGCAACAGTGAATACTTTCACAAGGTATAATTGATTATCACAGCTAGAAAATAACTGAGTTCCATCACCAATACATTATCTTGTAGTATTGTAAGATACACATTGTATGTATATTGTACAATGAGAATGAATCTTTTATAGTATTTAGCTGTTTAGATGTACATTATGAGAAACCATTGCCATGATATCTGATGTGTATGAAGATACAACATGCTAAATTCTGAAATAATATTAACAGGAAGGAGTAAGATATTTCCTACCTGCGTAATGATTTCTGAATTGTACTTCTGTTTGTCTACAATAGAAACACATAATATTCAACAATTGTTGCAGTATATTTGGGGCACAAAGAGGGGAGTAATTGAAATCATGGTACACATTATAATTATTGTCCAACAGGTGAAATTAACATCAGTAAAATTGTGATTGTGTTGTATTCTTTTTGTCACCAGAATATATCACCAGAAGTATATAATGATGTTTCAAATCCTACCAATATTATATACTGGCAATGATTATCAAGACAGTACAATCATCAGTATGTGTCTTGGAAATATACATTACCAACTATATTATACAACTGTACATAGTATTATCTGTTGTATGAATACACTTTGTTGTCTATACTCTCACCTTGAACATTGAAATCCATCACTCTAATACCAACTACATACTTTTGCAATGTAGTTATATATAGTAGAATGTCAATTTTTGAAATAGAGTCTCTATATTATACAGATTGGTAATTTTTACAACAGATATCATCTCTGTCTGAACGATTACAGAAAATTTTAACACATTTCCGAAATTAATTCACAGTATATTTGTTATATACTTGACTGGATTCCATTTTACTAATGTGTAGGTAAAGTTTACATTCAAATTCCAAAGCTTTCTGAGTTTATTCATCACAAATCTACTGAATATAGATTATACCTACTCAAATACACAGTCATATCTGGTTTTCTAAGTAAAGGTATCTTTTGTTATAAATTATTGGCATTGATAGAATATTCCACTGACAGCTTGTCAACAATATTTGTATTCAGTATAGTTAGTTGAGCATGATACAGTATAGTATTGATTTACAATAAATAACCAAAGCCGACTGTACAGCATTATTTTTCAATAGCAGTTTTATGATATTAACTAGTACTTTATTTATATAAATTGTTGAACAGTAGGATATCATTCGGCACTGGGAGATATGTCATTCAGTCAGAGACAACTTTACCACAGTATATCTTATTCTCTTCGAATTAAACATTCCAAATAAATCAGTATATATACTGGTAAACATATAGACTTTTTGACAGTAGACACTGCATGTATACTTAAAGTAACTTATAACAATGAAATTTTGTATTTTCAATGCATTACAGATTAAATCAAGTATATTTTGCATTAGGAGGAACTTAATGATATCTGATATGTGATTGTATCATTTTGTTTGTATCAGCTGCTGCTCAAATGAGACAATGTTTTTACTAACTATAGTAAAATTATATTATCTGGCTACGAATAAGTATAAAGTATTAATATAACTGTACGATATATTGGTGAAATATATTCCAGAAGATGCAATGAATATCGTGATTAACTCACAAATACTTATTAACTGTGAAATGGTTGATTTTATCATTATAAATCTACCAATAATACTAATTTTCAGGTTATTGTATTGAATTGGATACAAACTACTCAATCTAGCAGCAGATGGAATCCACCTTTGGTAGTGATCTCTGTCTGAATACTGTCAGAGATAACTAAGTGTTTAGAAGTATCTCTATGGAATATGGAGTTTTCTGAATTGCATGGGGATGTACCTTTCACAGCTGCTCTCTACTTTGTACCATTCATTTCTAGTCGTCAGTATTGCATGGTGGTAATAGGTATTTCAGACTCCGTGCGATCCCTGTATTAGTATTCTTCATATTTCTGATTGTGGCAGTATTCTTCAATTCTCCCTATACACTGTATGTCATACATAATTATATAGTCTCTTAAACTGTAGAGTAGTTTTGACCCATATTCAGTAGTCTGAATTTTATACTTGTTCATAATTCTCAATTGAAACTACTATTGGATACAGTAAGTACCTATAGTTGTGACAACATTATATTACGATGAGTAGAAACATTACAGTATTATCATATCACTGAAGTAGCGTGTAATTCATATACAATCTAAACACAAGTTAATGGGAATCTCTACTGGTACACATTAAATACAGTAGCATAAACATATAGTAGTCATAGTTGGGATCAATTGAAATCTTAGGTGAGTGTATTTCAACTGCTCTTGGTGTATTTAATATGTTTATAATAAACAAGATGGCAACATGAAAGTACATATAATATGTTTCTATCAATAAAGTAACTTTGGAAAATATCTGGAGCCATTAATAAGTTCGAATAATAAGTCATAGTTACCAGAATGATTACGAATTATCTTCAAAAGAATAGCATACACTATCGGAAATGATTAAGAGATACTTGTTTGGGGATCCACTTGATCACCGGTAATATTTCCATTACCCGACCTTCGTACCAATTGATCAACGATAGCAATCAAGCCGAGTGCAGATAGGATGTGTATCATCTTGAGATCGGTATTGGTCATAGGAGCTCTATTGTCAATGGTCATTCCTTATCGGCACGAAACTTTATTTGTAGTCGCCGAACAAACGACTATTCTCTCATGTCCAATGGTTTCTTCCTTATGAGATGAGATGTCGTCAATATCGGAATATTATCGCATCTCACGATAAGCAGTGTCATAAAGAAGATAAGGCTGATATCCAATAATCGATATATCGGTGCCCAGTCGACCAAATGGACTTATATGAATCAACCCTTAGTTCGACCACACTTTCTTGGTCTAGGCAAGTAGGACCTTGGACATATGTCCTGAGTGGCGCGGGATACTCTCCATTCAATATATGGCAAAACAACTCCGTTGCAGAATACTGTATATCTGGCTCCAGTGAAGGGTAGTCAAATTAAGAGTTCTGTCGTTTGCCACAATCATTAAACCGATATGTACCTGGTGGGTATATGTGAGGGCACTCCCACTGGCTCTTGGTGACAGGAACTTATTTGTTGATAACTGGCTTCAGATAAGCTCGTATCCATACGAGGTATCACCAATAGCAATAGTGTCGCAATACGAGCTCATTACCTTGATGATGTAGTTAATACTCCTGGGAGTCAGAACTCGACCATAAATGGTGGAAGGCTAGGATGATGAGGCAGTTACGTATGTGAACTCCGAAATGGGCTTTGGCAGTCTTAGGATTGTTAAGGGTGTGGATCGTCTGATATATATCAGCGATACTGACAAGGGGGGAAGGACATCGATAACATTGTATCGAACAATCAAAATCCAGATTTATATCCGGATACCTATTGACCTTCTCAACCTGGAGGTTAAGCCGTAACCTTATTCCCGTGTATTATCTATTAGTTCTGTATCGAAGTCGACGAGGTTACTTCTCCTTTGAAGTCCAGAGTTGTACGTTCATATTCAGTTCTATATCACGGATAAACCAATCAATCTTTATACTTGGTTATTCTTAGTACCTTCGTCGAAGCAAGTCATTGATCGGGAAGAGAGCAAGACGATACTCTTGAGTTCGATACACGAGCCCGATAACGTGGAGGTTTAGAGAATACTCTTGAGTCGGCACTACTCCTTCTGCTGAGGCGAAACTACTTTGCTGTTTCTTATAAGACAAGTCGATACTTAGAGTGTTCGGATTCTTGCACAAGTCAGTCCTCGAGTGTAAGTGCCGATTGTTGGGACAATACTCTAGCATCCGTTGGAAGTCCGAGAGTTATCATGATTGTGTGGTAGATCAGAGGATACTTCTTTCAAGCTCTCCTGGAGTCGTGTACATCAGCATACAGACATCTTAAAAATGATACTCTTTAGTCAATACTATCTTTCGGAGGCAGAGAACGGAACAGTTACCTTGTTACCTTGGGTGGTATTTCTTATACGCATCCTGAGTGAAGCCTTATTCATCTTCTTCTTTATAAGTCCGGAACTCATTAGGGTGTTTTATTGATTAGGACTTAGCGCGAATCTCCCGGTGTTACACTGATGGAGAATTACACGCTTCCCATCGCCCAGGCGATGGGCCGCATTGCATAGCATCAGCAAAATGTATTTTAGTCACTGGAAGCCTCCAGGAGTGTCTGAGAGGATGTGGAGTGTAAACTTAGATGCGTCAATTTCAGGAGAGTATCAGACCCTAAGAGGGCATTCCTGCCAGCCTTCAGAGTAACTGGGAGCGCCAATGACAAGCCTGGGAGCAACTGTGAGCGCCGGCGACATGTCTGGGAGCACCTTGAATCACAGTCATGTATTCAGCTTTTATTCGCATCTATGTATCTATGTATATATAGCTACCCATCAACACACCCTATATCTGGACTGGCTGCAGGCAGTGCTTAGGAGCAATTCGAGGTGCGCCTGAAAATGACGATCAAGTTAAGTCAGAGTTATACTCCGAGGCTGTGATCGAGTGACTTTGGAGATGCACTTCGAGGCGGCAATCGAGCGGATTTGGAGATACACTTGGAGGCTGTGATTGAGTGAACTTAGAGATGCTCTCCGAGATCGTGATTGAGCGAGTTTGGAGATGCGCTTGTGGAGGCCGTAATCGAGGGAGTTTGGAGATACAGCTGGAGGCCATGGTCCAGCGAGATTGGAGATACACTTGGAGGCCATGATTGAGTGAGTTTGGAGATATGCACTTGGAGGCCGTGATCATGTGAACATGCAGGCCGTAATCGAGCGAGTCTGGAGATACACTTTGAGGCCGTAATCGAGCGAGTTTGGAGATGCACTTGGACGCCGTGATCGAGCGAGATTAGTGATACACTTGGACGCCGTGATCGAGTGAGTTTGGAGCAACACTTCGAGGCCGAAATCGAGCGAGTGTGTAGATACACCTGGAGGCCGTGGTCGAGCGAGATTGGTCGAGTACTTGGAGGCGGTCGATGGACGGCGCACCAGGACTCAATTCATCACTCAGTAAGCTCGCAACCGTGGGAATGTGACGTAGTCATTTTCCCTTTGAAGTGCTTATGGAGAACTGGCTGGTGGCGGTCGATCGGTAGGGAGGTACACTGGAAGCTGAAGCTACATTCAGGGGTCAACTCAAAATCGTGAGAATGAAGGGATGACAGACAATCTGCGGTGTATGCTGTACTGGGTGTGTGCTGCACTCAGTGTTAACTCATGATGATGGCATGGAGAGATATAGAGGGATGACTTAACTTTGTGTTCTTGGGATGATGGTAGAATTGTGGATGAGAAGGAGAGAGATGGGGGACGAAAATGAGAACGATATGGAGGATCTAACCGGCTATGAGCAATCCGGAGTACGACTTGCCTGATTGAGTTTTGAAAACTTTGTATCAGTATTATTACCCACCGGTTCAGGACTGGTACCTGCTGTATTGGGGATTGACAATTGACTCGCACACGAAATTCTCTTAGTCCCAGTTTCTCATGATGATTTCCCCCATGTACTCGGATCTCTCTCTGTCTTGTGCTCAACTCTACCATCACCTAAGAACACGAAGTAAAGTCATCCGTCTCTATCTCTCCATGCCACAATCATGAGTTATCACAGAGTACAGCATACACCAAGTACAGCATCATCCCAAGATCGACAGTCTCCCACTTCCCGCCGGTTTCCCACTCCCAGCCAGTTTCCCGCTCCCAGCCAGTTTCCTATCTCTTGGCGGATGTTGTTGCACTCAACTCTCTACATTCCCACAATTACAAGTTAACCAATGAATGAAGTCTCAGCTGCCGTCGTGCCTCCCTCGAAATGGACTGCTTCCAAGTACTCCTCCAATCTCGCTCCATCATAGCCTGCAAGTGCATCTCCAAACTCACTGTATCACGGCCTCCAAGTGCATCTATGAGTTCACTTGATCTCGGCCTCCATGTGGGTCTCCAAACTCCCTCGACCACGGCCTCGGAGTGTATTTCTGAGTTCACTCAATTCTGGACTCCAAGTGCATCTCTGGGTTCACTCGAGCACCGCCTCCAAGTGCATCTCTCAACTTGCTCAATCATGGCCTCCAAGTACATCGTTAATGAACGACGGCGGGTGTCCAGAGATACAGCGGTAACGGAGGTTATCTGAGCGACAGGGAGTACATATTCGGGAGACTCATATTCATCTCACCTGGATATCCGTCATTGCGTGGATTCTCACGGCCGGGTAGTATCATATCTTCCCACTTACTGCCTACGCTCCTCGAGCTAGAACGGTTCTTTCTCACAAATTCCCTTTGGATGTCGCGAGAGGTGTGGCGCAATCTCGATGGTGGGCTCACCTCCGTCGACGTATATATATAGAGATACTTAAATAATGTATGCCATATCATGAGGTAGCGAATCTTGTGACTGTAACAAAGATGAAGATGATAGACGAAATGCCTTGTGCTTATGGAACCCTATGAACCACTGCTTTGAGAATACGGCATGAAGTCTCCCGCAGAGCTGCTCCAGAATTTGACTATCCTAATAGTCAAATCTCGTAGCGTCCTGAATGCATCTCCATATCTGCAGGTGCTTTCAGGAGCACCTGAGAATGCTCTTGCAGAGTCCGAGAGCACTTTGCAAAGCTCCAGGGGGGCCTGGGAGCATCTGGAAGTACTTACAAGCACTGGTGAACGCAACCAGAGTGTCTGGGAGGTTTGCGTATGGGTTCTGGACGGATTTACATTTTGCTGATGTACCCACTGAACCCATTCCGATGTATGGTCACAGAGTGTTCATCTACAATAGGATACCGACTGAGCGAGAAGAAACGGCGAAACTGCAATCGGAGGGCGATATGCAACGTGACGTCTGCTATTGGGGCCACACACGGGGTAATCTGCCACCCGGGTGTGTCTGAAGGCTCTGACGGAGCGCGTCCACTCAGACGCAGCCATTCCGCCCAGACAGAAATGTTTTTTGCTGATGACCCAAGTCCTTTGAAATGGTTATTTTTGATTACTTATTTAACTTTCACTAAATATATTAACAATTGTTATATTGAACTATTATATTACAGGACATTCACAACTAAATCTAATTTTGAGATGTATACTTGACCATCTCCCTTTGAATATAATAAGTTTACATAGATATTATCTCAATAGAAATATTAGTAAATATCCAACTATAATGCTGCAAATTATTCTGCCATTTAAAATACACATCACCAAAAAGTATTGAATCAGTGGGATGTAATGGAATTAATGAGGGAGTTGAGAGTCGGAAAGCTGGACAGCTCAAATGTTGGAGTGGAATTCACCAATATTGAATCTCAAGGAACATTGCATTATGTAAACAGCTAATATAAAAGGATCCAAGAGGACAAGTTATAATCTGAAGAATATCATTCAATGCAGATATCAAGTTTGGATGTATGTGAAATCAGGATAGTGCATATCGGAAATAATGACTGATTCTTTGTGATTTCTGCAGGTGAATCGGGAAGTTGCGGTTAGTATTTATCCTTAAGTCTTACGAAATGGTATATTTTGATTGAAATTGAATCTCTATACCTATATATGAATACTTGCTGGTGTCCATATATATATGAAGCATTAAACAGTGCTTTCAATAGGCTGTGAAAACTGCTTCAGCTAATCTGATGATACATATAGAAATGGTGAGTGGGTAAATATTCTAATATACTTCAAGGGTATAATTGGGTGGACATAGGTCTATACCCAACAGTAATTATCAAGTAAACTGAGAAACACATTGAAATATGTAATTGAGAGAACTTTAAGTTATACTTTGGGAGCTATTATCAGATGAACATAGAGATGCAGTTGGAGACCATGATCAAGGGAGCATGTAGAGACACATGGAGGCTGTGATCACCAAAGTTTAAATGTGTATTTGGAGGAAACAATTGATTGAAATGAGAGATAAACTGTCAGAGTATAATCGACTAAATTCAGAGATTCTTATTGGAGGCCAATATTGGATTACCTGATAGATATTCTTCTAAGCCAAGCTCTAGTGAGTAAGAAGATACCCTTGGAGGGTATAATTAAATATACTTGGAAATGTACTTGGAAGCAGTAAATGAGTATGTTTGAAGATACACTTGAAGGCAGCAATTAAGTCAATTTGAAGGGCAGTGATCAGAAGAAACACAAGATGGATGCTTGGAGTATATTTATTGGGTAAGTGCCAGTTGGGGAAATTGAATGACAGTTAACTTTATCTTTGAGTGTCACAATGTTCTGGCTGGGGGTGGCAAATTTGGAGAGACAGTAGCAATTTGTGAAACAGTCTGAATGCAATACGCAGATCTTTCTGACTCTCTGGTTCATCTTACCAGTACATCTAGAGAGTTCAAAAAGCTTTCAGACTCTTGCAAAGATTGGCAACGTTCTCTCCAATTCTGCATAAGTAGTTTCAAATGCTTCTAAAAGTACCTCCAGAGGTAACAGGGTATGGAGAATGCTACAATATATGACTGATAGTGGAGATCAAGTTTATTACAGTGGAGACATCTCCCAACATACACATGAGGCTTTACACTATCTGTAATATATTCTCAGTGTTTCAATTCATATGATTTTGTGTACCATAACTACAAGTCATTTCATCTATTATTGTTTTCTGATTGACATTTGGATAGCGCAAGTATAAGCTAATGTATTGTATTATACAATAGAATTTATTTTGAATCCAACTCAATCTATATATGTATATATGGTCAATCTCGATGATGATAGTAATTGAGTACCATTAGACGAGTATCTGCTGACAGTGATCAAGTGAATGTGGAGATACACCTGGAGGCCTTGCTGTAGCGGACCTGGGAACTATAGTGAGGTCAACTTAGAAAGGTACTTAAAAGGGGTAATAGAATGAATTTGGAGATCGGCTGGGAGTCTGTAATCCAGTGAACTGAGAAATACACCAGGAGGCCATGATACAGAGTGTATGGAAATGCACTCGATGGCAGTAATTTGTACTATGTTGCTGACAATAATTAAGTCAACTTCAGAAATACACCTGAAGATAATGAATAGGTAAAATTGGAGGTTTACATTGAGGCTGTGATGAAGGGGATTGGAAGATACATTTCAAGGCTCTGAACAAGTGAATATCTTAATATACTTAGACATGATAATTAAATATATTTGGAGATATACTTGGTATGGAAAAGTATTGGCATTATCATAACAGAAATTTGCTATCACTGTTTGTTTGAGACTGTAATATATTATTGACATTTCCACTGTGCCATGGCAACTTATAAGAATATTAGTGTGAGAAACAGGATGTTATGGTATATTTACATATTTTTACTGTACTTAAGATATCACGAATTCTGGTGAATGCAAACCTCAACTCAAATATATGATTCTTTATAGCGATTTGCATAGCGATAAATTGGTCTTCTCATACAACTATACTAAGTCATAATTGTATATTATATCAGAGCAATCATGTCATTAAACAAGATATATTCTACTTTTTTGGTTTAGAATCTCGTGTAGCTAAATATATAAACAAAGCTTGACTCTTCCACTACATCTGCCAGTTACCCACACCACTCCAATGAAGAGATCTAAAACTAACAATATCAGCATGGAAGAAGGCTACTGTTTAAGTCGGACATTTTGTGAGTGTGATATTAGCTGGCACTCAAGCCATGTTCATCAACTCATGGCAATGTACAGAAATCAAGAATTTCTTGGGTTAACTTGGGAATCAGATATAAATGACCTTCCTGAGATGATCAATTACTTTCTGATGAGATTTGTACTACTGCACTGCTTGGTATTCATCACAACTCTCAGGAGATGAGTGAGGCTCTGACAAGGTGTGACAATTCCAGTGTGATCGATGTGGCTGTGATGAGTGTTGCTCAGACATAGTCTCTGATAATCCTGGCTATGTCAGTATACTCTGACATATACTCTGACAATTCTGGCTCTAATGAATTTGGCTCTGACAAGTGTGGCTCTGACATGGTCTCTGAAAATTACAGATCTGATAATCATAGCTCTAACAAGTGTGCTCTGGTAGAGTCTGACAATCCTGGCTGAAATCAATGTGACTGAGAAGCATGACTCTAACATTAATTCTGACTCTGATATGGCTCTGACAAGGTGTAGAAGGCGACACTAATATGTGCTGGGTCGGCATACCAGGCATCCCTGTTGAAATCAACCTATCCAAGCCATGAAGCATATCATATTATGCGATTCCAATGTAGTATGCTGGTAGTGTTTGTATCAGTTATCTTCCCTACTTGGAACAAGTTGCACTGCTAAAAGTAATGCAGAAGTACATTGGGGAAAGTTATGGCATTACTGTAACTGAGATGTGTGATGGCCATTAGCGCATTCCAAAGATGTTATTGATATTACCACCATGCCACAGCATATTATGGATTTATTACTGTGAGGTATGAGATTTCACAGTACCATCAGGTGGACTTTAGTGATGTGAATATATTATGGCATCTCGTGTGTGAAAACCTCAACTTATGCAAAGATTACAAATACTGATTTGGATACTGACAAGTTGGAGTTCACGAACAACCATTGACAAGGTACACTCGCGTGCTATATCAGAGCAATCATGGCGTTGATCTAGCAATATGCTACCATTTTGGTGTAGAATTTCGTATTGCAAAACATATATACAACACTCGACAACTCTTTCACCACTGCTGGCAGTAAATGTCACAACTCCAGCAAATCAATCTTGAACTGACACGGTCAATGAATACTGTGTAGATCACAAATCATGTTGGCGTGAAGGCACCAGACACTCGAGGCCTGTTCATCAATTAATGGCAATGTGCATGTACTGAGGTTAACTTAGTTTGACTTGTTTATCAGCAGTAAGTGACCATCCTGAGATGATTGATATCAGTCTCATGAGAATGGTACTACAACAGCATGTAACAGCCACATGTGACCCGGGCCGGGTAACGGCCATTCTACATAGTCTGCTTGCCATGAGCGTTTGATCACTTGAGAATATCTTATCTATATATCTGCATCTACAATCACTTGCATCCACGTCTACAACTGTATTTATATAATTGCCATATGTATGCCTATGAGGCTGAACGCAGGCATGCATGCCCTTACACCATGATTACGTATTCAGTGAATGGATATGTTTTATTTACGGGATTGCGAGTTGCTGAGTTTTACTGCTCTTCCAATGCACCGCCATTGAGTCAACAATGAGAATGCTGCCCTCGAAACTTGATATCGAAGTATCTCTGCCGTGAAGCACAGAGGGTATGATGGATCCAGATGAGTTTAAGATGACATCAATTATTGCCCATGGCTGCAATCGACCACTGGACACCGGAGAAGTTGCACCTTCATCCTGAATGTGTCAATTCATGGCGGAAGCCTACAGAGTTCACAGACATATTGGTGCACCAGCCGCATCACCGACATTGAAGACGACGAGCATGAGTACAAGACCATTCTTACGAGTCAATTGAGCGCACTCTGCTGCCCAAGCATCTACAATGGACGGAGTGATCTTACCCCTAAATGTTGGAATATTGAAAAACAAAGGCGAAGTCAACAAACAATTTCCAAGTCGGCACAGTTAGGACTACAATCCTTCTATTTGAGCGAAATGCGTCAATCCCAGTTTGCATGTACACCTACAGCTCTAGCAACCTCAAATAATGCTACTTGCAGATGCATTCATTGGCTACAGATACATCTGAATATACTGCTTGAGCGAAGAATACCTCGAAAGGAGGATCTAAGTACACTCGAAGCACTCTTACCACCACAAACGTCTGCACAAGTGTAGTGCACTTATGGAGAAGACAACCTTCGATTAAAGCGCATTCAAGATGAGAAGCTTTCCCTGCATGGAAGTAAACTTAAAGTGGCAATATGTTGCACAGTGTGAAGTACATTTACGGTCAAAGACTTACACAATTCCACAGACTGAGTACATTGACTATGATGACCGCTCAGAGCACAAGTATTATGGACAATCAAATGTCACCTACCATATGAATGACTTTCAACTGCAATTCCATAAATGACAAAGGTGGCAATCGACAAATCATGTGCCAAGATCCGTTGACACTCAGCAAGCAAAAAGAATTCGCAGGGCAGGCAGAAATGACGACTGTGGACTAAAATGTCAAGTCTCTATCTATACAGCACTGAAATACATGATTTGGCAAAACATAGTTCGCGAAGTACATGATAGGACAAAAGTGGTGAGATTCCATTTTCAGAAGCTATTGTCGACTGAAGAGAAACCGGCATCTTTATGACACCGAGGCTTTTCAAGTGACTTGGAACAGTACATCAGGCAGAACAAATCATCACACTCCACATGGATGGAGGAGTAGTGCAACATGTGAAGGACAGCCGGAAGATGCAGATCACAGTGCAGTACTTGGACCAACTCATACCAGTCGACAAATCAGATATACACGTCATGCCAATGCAGGGGTACAATCTAGTACTTGGGTTACCATGGTTCCACAAACACAATCGTGACATCGACTGGGCTCCATTGACTCTCTGCAACCACCGAGTGTGTGTGGAGCAGAAGAAATGACACTGAGAACTGCAGCAGTGACATCACAGGTCTCAGAAGCGGAAAATGAAAAGCTTCTGGGGTGCGGTTTGGATATATGGACACTCAGAGCAACTGAATGGGACGATCTTCTACCTAGCATTGAAGTTGTCGTAGCTTTTCCCCATCACATTGGGGAATGCACAGGGCTGCTGGGAGCAACTTTGAAAGACATCACCTTGGATTCATGAGAGAATACAGACCCAAGCGCTGGACATGATGAGCAGGTGGCAGCAGTTGTTGTTGGGGCAGAAGAGCCTCTCCAAGGAGATATGTGAATGACCGCTGCTGGCTCACCGAGATCTGAAGTGAGTGACTGGATGGCAGGGATTCACTGCTTTGCGGGTGAACCATTAATCACAAGGCCTCATGGATATTCTCTTCTGCCACTTCCATCTTTTGTTTTGATCCCTGTGGCTAACAGAGATGGAGCCGTTCAGAGATATTCCCGACAGACGAATGACAATTGACAGCGGAGGGTGCACTTTGCAATGCTGAAGAGTTATGAAGTATTTGGAAGCCTGGGCATGAGATAATGTCCCAGATAGGAGCGATGATGGTCCTGCAGAAGGCTACTTAATGAGGAAAAGAGCTTTTATTGAGACTATGAGAATTGGACTTACAAGCGCCAATATGCCCATCCCAGAGATGCTCGAAGATGGATGACAATCAATTTTCAATCAGAAAAACATATACAAGATATACGTACTGGCGGCCTTGCTTGACCAAGTACATTCTTGACTTATATTCAAGGGACAAAATCAGATGCCGATTACAATGCAGAATACAATGCAGGTGACAATACCGATGACAATACTGAATGCAATGCCATCACTGTGTCTAAATTCCATTACCGAGAACATTACACAATCAGATCCTGACCCAGACTCGGCAAACCCAAGCAACACAACCACAATCTCAATCGACGACTGCAAATCAACTTTTGAATCAAGCCCTTCCAAATGATGTTCCCTACGACACCATATGAGATTAGTTGAAGGCAAGGCAACCACTTTTAAAAGAGGGGGATGATGGTACCAGAATCTCAAACAACCCCTACCGCAAACAATTACCATCCCAGAAGGGCTAGGAGTCAAGTGATGCCAAATCCACCAGCAGATGCATTGACAAACACACCCCGAGGAGAGCCAGCTAGCGCACCCTGCGATCTAAGCCAATAAAACCACCTAGCATACGCCAGACGTCCAGCAGACCTGTACATTCACCAGAGAGATGACAAATCAAATGAGCCTGCTCCATCCCAAACTCGAAACTGAATGACTGCGACCTGGCACCCGAACTGGTCCCACAGGAGATCAAACATCACCACTGAGGATACTGAATAGTCAACCAAATCACACCAAGTGATGTTCACTGAGATCTCACAGTGACAGATAGAAATGCTGAAGGACTTGACATGGAGATTGAGAGGATTACCGGGAGCCTTACCATTCCAAGCCAATGACCAATGATGCTTACTGAATCGTGTACTGAAGGATTAACAACTTTCACTGAACAGCATGCCAAACTGAATGCCAAACCACATTACTAGAGGCTTTCCAAATTACTACATGGAAGCAAATTGATATTCTACAGAAGCTGCCTACAGAGATAACCACAGCGAAGTTGACCAAGAATGCACTGAGGCTATCATCCGGAAGACTTTCACCAAGAAATGGTCCACAGAGACCCTACTGAATTCCCCATGAAGAGATGGCAAAATCATCATATGAAATGTAGAAAGTGGTGTTCCGAGTGCAGAAGTGTGCTCCTATCATGGTGAGTATGACCATCTACTGTAAAGCTTACATGATAGATATTGAGCAAGGACATACCACCCATGCCTGATGCAATTGGCTCATTCCACCACCCTCAAATGGGCACCGGTGACTCACATAGGAGAACCAATGGCTATCACGATGCCAGGAGTAAAACCTCACAATATCCCCCAATGTCACAACAAGATGCTGTTGCAATGACATTGAGATTGAGAGCATTGGGATGCCTCATAGAACAGTATGTTAACAGGCAGAACAAGTCAAGATGAGGTGCTGTTGCAACGATGTTGAGATTGAGCACATCGGAACATCTCATCTGACAGTAATTAAGCAGGCAGAGCAAATCAGTGTAGTAACTGGGCAGAGGACAACGTGAAAGGATGACCCAAGGAACATAGTCTGCAGATGAAGCCAAAGCAGGACCGAATTACATGTCAAATCTCAGAGATCACAATTACACTGCTACCTGCCACGATGACAATCGACAATCAATAAGATATAGTCATCAACTGAGCAACCAAATTTCAAAAGAGGGAGATAGCCGTGTTTACATGATCAAGTCCTACCGACAAATCAAAAGCCCACCTGGAGGCAGTCTACCGAGACATGCAGCGACAAGGCTACAAAGAAGTCCAACCGACAGGTCAAAAGCCCACCTGGAAGCAGTCTGCGAAGACACACACGGACAAGTCTACCAAGAAGTCCCACTGACAAGTTAAAAGTATACCAAGAGGCAAGTCCACTTTGTCAACCCAGATTCTACTGAAGCCGCCTATTAGGAGCAATCATGAAGTCGACCAGCTGGTCACCAAAGCAGACTGCAAACGACGATGACGTAGTCAGGCAGCATCTCTGTGTCAATGTCAACTACCGATGACTGTCGGCTGCAAGATATGCCATACAGAGCACACGGAAGCACTGCACAGATCACAGACAGCGCGAGGGTGCTTGAACCTGACTATGCACTTGATGTTTATGATTGATGGCTACAGCCGATACCAGCAGTGGTTTCCACAATCGATGCCAAGTCATGAGTGGGAGCTCTACCAACCTGACGAATTCCAACAATGACCTACACCAAGATACAAGAATGACGAGTGCAGTACTGAACGGCAGGTTAGATGCTGTACAAGTTCAGAAGTGGAGACAAGGTGGAATCAAAGTCTGAGGATCCAGAGCAGAGGAAATGGGTCAATTGTTCCGGAACTCAGGACTGAAGCAAAGTTATCAATTGGGCATTCCTTGCTTCTGTTTCTTCTCTTCTCTTCTCTTCTCCACACTTTATTACTTCATCAGATCTTGGCCTGTATAAATGGTGTTAGCACGGGTTTTGCCACCTCCGGATCTCAGTCAATGGGAGGTGCCATTTCTCCGTGCGCTGTATCTGTGCAAAGGTCACCCTGAGCGGTTCTGATTGGCAGCGCAACTTTTGAGTGTGTAAGAGTACGTACGCAGCAAGATTGTTTAATGCTTTCCTTTCCTTTCCTTTCCTTTTCTTTTGTACGGTTGATGCAGCCCAGGAGGTCTTCACCAAAAGAGGAGGATAATGTAATAGCGATACATGACCCAGGCTGGGCAATGGCTATTCTACCTAGGCGGCTCACCACGAGCCTCAGATCACTAGCGATAGTCAAACCTATACATGTATGTCAACTATCGCTCGCATCAACATCTGTCACGATATTCCTATTATTGCCATATATATAACCATGAGGCCGAATGCAGCCATATGTGCCCTTACACACTACCCGGTATTCATTGCCACTACATAGGGACAAGTGTGGCTCTGATATGGTCTGACAATTCCAGTCTAATTAATGTGGCACTGTCAAGTGTAACCCTAACATAGTCTTTGATTATCCCAGCTATGAAAGTATGCTCTGACATAGTCTGTGACAATTCCAGCACTGTGACAAGTGTGACTCTGACATGGTCTCAGATGATCCCAGATATGAAAGTACACTCTGACATTGTCTCCAATAATTTCGGCTCTCGTACTGTGGCTCTGACATGTGTGGTTCTGCCAAGTGTGTCTCTGACATGGTCTCTGACAATCCCAGCTCTGATTAACATGGCTCTGACAAGTGCGCTCTGACATGATCTGACAATCTGGGCTGAAATAAATGTGACTGACAAGTACGACTCTGACATTGACTCTGGCTCTGACAAGGTCCAAAATGTGGCGCTGACAAGTGTTGGCTCTGGATACTAGGCATCGCTATTTAGATCAACATATCCAGGCCATCTAGTAAATCATTATTTATAGTTCCAAAGATGCGTACTGGCAGAGTAGGTATTTGTTATCATCATAGCTTGGAACATGTTGCATGGGTGAAAGAACTGAAGAAACATCAAAAATGCGTTATACTCTTTATGGCACATGTCAATATAGTATCATTCCATTGGTTCCGTTTGACATTGCAGAGAATAGATACTTCAAATTCTCTACAGTCAATAGGTTGTGGTGTACTGTCCACCAAATTACACTTCCATTATCATTTGCATCCACTGTATTGATTCTACTGCTAAAATGAATAGCATATAGCAGGTTTGCAGGGCAATATTCTGGTTGACATATCCAACTATTGCTTCGTGGTGATCGAACTCCTTGTATCAAAATATTGTCAAATTGATTGCCTTGTCTGCACCACTTCTCCACACACTATGCCATTTGAACTACAACTGCATCTGGATTATGGTGCTGCTGTATAGTGACTCTGCCACAGTGTGCTCAGTGTATCTCTTAACAGAGAATCCATGACGAACAGGATCCAGAGGCCCCTAGGTCTCGACTGGCCCTCATATCGGCTTGAAATGTTGAAAATAGAATGTCAGAGCATCAATAAACTCTTATATGCTGATACCCTCTGCAAATGTCAGAGTTGCAATCATGCTGCATTTGCTTATAACTCCATTGATACAAGGTATCAAACTGGGTGATAATTTGTAAGATGCCAGAGAATTCCACACAAGAAGCTTTCTGCATATATCTGCCTTCCGCAAGAGGGGATTTGACATAATAATGTGCATTAGAATACTAACTCTCAACTTGATATGAAATAGTCTCATTTCCTATTGTAACATCTGCAGAATATAGTTAACCATGTTGGAAGAATAGTAGCCATTCTTTTTGGAGTTTTTATTAGTGGCTTCAGCTACTTGAGTGCCATTGTGATTGGCAGACAACATTTTGCTAATAGATTTGATTGAGTGGAGAAGGGAATGACTTTTGACTATCTTGCTTATACTGTGGCTCTTGGGGTATGGTAGCAAGAGGTGGATGCTGATGCTGATGCCACTCACTACATCCGGTAGGTGTTTGAGAGTAGTTTAGGTGAGGGAGTGGTACCTGCCAATCGATATGAAGTCAGTGACAGCCTTGATAAACTTGAAGTAGTTGGGACGCCCTTTAAGAAGAGGTGCAAATGCTGGAAGCCAGATCTTCCCCATGTCCTTGTACTCAGCACCGGTCAATTGTTTCATGCAGCAAAGTGTATCTCCGAAGTTCTGTATGTCAGAGATGTGAGGCATTATGGAGAATGGTATATCTCACAGATTTCGAACCCTGTTCCTGGTCAGAAATATCTTTAAGAAAACCAACAATCCATTCCCGGGTGTCATCTTAACACAAGCCCTTTAGTAGCTTGTGCCACTAGTCAACATTCATGCAACCATATATATTATAACTTGCTTGGGCATCAGCGAAATTTAGACAGTCCACAAACTTCCACAGCCCCACCTCCTCAGCAGCTGTTGATGAGAGACAAAGGTAATATTGGGGGTGGTGGTACCAGGTCCTGCAGGTAAAGTGGGGCATGCCATCTGGATGTATCTTGCATTGATGGCATGAACTGTTTTTTACTGTCACTATGGGGGACTGCTCAGGGTAGTCTCCAAGGAATGATGCAATTTGGGGAAATGCATGACGAGTGCGACTGTCTGCACCCCGAACCACTCTTCCACTCTTCACCACCTACTGTTGAGTGCACAAAATTGTTGAAATTGACTCATGATAGGCAAACCTATTGGTGTGGGCTTTCATTCCATTTGGACATTTCAGTAGAAGACTGATTAGTATTAAGCGACTCATCTCAACCGAAATTCTCTTTGCCTTAGAGAGGTCGCCAAGAGTGAGATCAACAGGCGATGTCTTGTTGTTGCTGCTTAGGGTAGACAGCATAGTTTTGCTATAGCCAAGTATAGAGTGGACAACTGTTGATCCACCTGGCAAAGATCCTAGGATGTGTTAGCAATGAGTAATGAGGTTCTAATATCTAGAGAAATCCTGTCAACACTGGTGCTGACACTCTTGACACATTACCCACTCTAACACAATGAAACTCTGTCATGCAATCTCTGACAAACTGACTCTGGCACTCTTTGTCATGCTCTCTGACACACTCTCTCTGACAATCTGACTCTGATGCTCTCTGAAACATTCTCCCTGACATAGTTTCTCCGATACATTCTCTCTGTCATGCTCTCTCTGACACATTCTCTCTGATATGCTCTCTCTAGAAACAATCTCTCACGATACAAGGATCCTTCCCTACATAATCACACACCAATCTAGGGTCCACATCTCAGTGTATATACATTCGCCATTAGAATACATATGTTTGCCCTGCACATATAAGGGATGGTCCTTACAAATGGGATGTTTTAGGATATATCATACCACAGCAATGGGGTTCCAATACAAGAACTGAATAGTGTTTCCTGCAATATGAATGGAACTCTCATCCCATCAGCATCCAACTCCGTCCATTTCTTCCATGTCCGCATTGAGTTCTTGGAGCCAACTAGTGTGTTTGCCATTGGCATCAGGTACAATAAGTCTTCATTTGACGATGTTGTTGAGTTTTGTGTTACCTCAATTGTTATCCACAATACCATAACTACATTGCCATTGTTGGAGTGTAGCAAACGGAGTGAGGAGGTTCCAGTCATCATCCTCAAAAGACTAAATACTCAAATTTGGGGGAAGACTCACCGGTGTTGAGTGCCAGCGACGATTGAGACCACTTTGTTGGGAAAAAGATCCAGCCACACACAGTGAAAATAAAGGACTGTATTGTTGAAGGTGAAACAGTGATATAGAGTGCCACTGCCCCAGGAAATGATCGTAGTGAGGCTTGCATCATGTGTCCCAATATCGTTTTTTCAGCCTACCCTAAGCAGACTTGGAGTCTATCCCAGCATCGTGATGTTTGTTGTACCACACACTATCTTTTGCCTCCCTTGATTCATTGTGTGGGAAGTTCCGCTTCTATGAACGATTTTTAGCTACCCTGATTTGAATTGTGTGAGCAGATGTTTCGGCTGGAAACCGATCACCATGTCTGCATCATGCAACCCCTTACTTTCTGAACCTCATTGTGTTCAGCCTTCCAAAACATTACAGACATTTTGGCATCTTATGTCATCCCTTGGAGCATGAGTCAGAGCACATCTAGTAGTACTAGTTGGTATATAACACATAAACTCCTCACCTGTTCACTCAGATCAATCAACGTTACCTAAACAACTGTCATATCCACTCAGCAATCCTCGTATCCACCCAGTGACTCTTATATCTGCTAAAAAACAACCACTGTGGAACCACCATGAGTCCCCGGCAGTTGGCCTGCTGGTATTTCAAACAGGACAAAACGAATCTGGGCCTCTGTGCTGAAGATGACGACCCACGACATAGCTGCTGTGCGTAGCCAGTCTGCATTACCTGAAGGCCTTGCAGCAGACCAGGAATGGAAAACTCAATACGACAAATCCACTATCCCTTTATATACCAATGTTACATTTTACACGCAGGTGAAAGACATAGCAAAGCCACATGACGAGTTTCGTAAGTCCAATTCCGACATTGAATCTCTGACATTGAGTCGCTGACATTGAGTCTCTGACATCAACTCACATCGACCTTATAAATAGTAGTGTAATGAGCTCTCCAAGATGCTTGCTGGAAACTCTCGAGATGTCATGGGACTTACTCCAGATGTGAAGACAAGTGATGATGATGTCCATACAGTGTAAAAACTCATCTCATGCTTGAAGAGAAGAGTCACCTGAAGGGCCACTATCACACCCAAAAACCCCCCATCATGCCCTACTAGAAAGTCAAAGACTGCAACAAGCCCCAGTGCAAAGCTTAAAACTGCAACACACTGCACATCAAGGATGAAGATCACACCAGCTCCTTCATTTGAGCATATTCTGTTCACTCCTACTACACCGATCGAACCCACTTCAGATGTTTGTATTGGGTCTCCTACACTGGCAATTTGAAGCTCAACCTCATTGGGCCAATGGGAGTTTGGGTAGCATGGGGCAGCACTACCACTTCTAGAGGCACTGCATGATCGCCGGTATCATCCGGAATACCATCCCTTACAGCACCAGACGTTTCAGGGTATGCTCTGTCACCTATGTTCCACCCTTTTCAGATCAACTGCTCTGGCAGAGGACTCCAGCGACCCTATTTCAAATGGAAGGATGTATGCAATCCCTTGCCACTTTCACTCATTGATTACAACAGTAGGAGGCCTATATGTGGTAGAATCAGCTCACCAGCTCACTCTGCTCTGGGAGGCTCCTCATCTGGAAATTGGTACCGAAAAGCCAGAGAAGACCATATTGATTTTTTTAACACAGTGATGGAAGATGATCATCCGGTAGACATTGCTGAACAGTTGAAATGGCCTCAAGTTCTGAGAGACTTCACACAGAATCTATATGCACCCCAGTTTTATGCACAGCTTGTTGCATGGATAACTCGGCAATATGAACAAGCAACATACTACAGGGCTGTTGACTCCTGTTTGGTGAGCACACTGTCTACTCAGAGTGACAGTCCATTGTCCTGGTTTGCACTGATTGACAGTCCATTGGACAAATCTCGCTGAAATGACTGTCTACCTTTCACTAAAATCAAAGGTTGTCTGATATGGACATTCATCATCATCAATAAAACAATCATGGTGGATTACACTGAGAATGAAATCAAATATACCAACACCATCCCCCTCAACTCGTAACAAACATCGACCATTAGGGTGAAACAAGAGGAGATGCATAGCAAACCATTACTTATTGACTTACCAGACAGTTCCAAAAATGAGATAAGGAAAAATGACTTTAATGATATGGTGGAGGAGGAGGAGAGGGCAAATGAGAAGAAAGGGCTACCGGGGATGCCAGAGGACAAATCCAAACCAGTGATCACGCCGATTACTAACCACACCCCACAGAGAAACTCTGACATTGTTATGGTTGAACTTGAGGACCAAGATATTGAGATTCAAAATGTGGAAGATATTGATTAGGTAGATGCTGACTTCAACAACATTGCCCAGATGGAACCAGAGGGCGCCACCGACCCGATGGGCCAGCAGAGATGAAAGATCAGCCGGATAATCCCAATGTTAACTGGTGAGTCACTGTACCTGTAAGTGCTGTTGAGCTACTGTCAGTGCTGCTGTCAGAACTGTTGTCAGAGCCCAGCTGCTGTCAGAGCCACTGTCAGAGCTGTTGTCAGAGCTGCTGTCAGCACTCAGCTGCTGTCAGCTGTTCTCAGAGCTACTGTGAGAGCTGTTGTCAGAGCTCAGCCGCTGTCAGAGCTGCTGTCAGAGCTACACTCAGAGTTGTTCTCAGATCTCAGCTGATGTCAGAATATTAGAATCAAGCTAATTTTTACTCACAGGTTAGTGGAGCTGATGGATAACCAGAAATTTGAGACAGAAAACTTGGAGGTGCTGATAGCAGTGTTAGGCATTACCATGGAGACCAGATCATTCCAGCAGCTCCACAATCCCACGCAGTTACAACAAATAATTGCAGTGAATTGGATGGAACAGAAGGAGAATAGCTGGCGAGAGGTGGTTTATTGGTTGCTGACTGTGGTGCTGGCAAGGTTAGACCCTGCTGTGCTATTGATATGCTGTTCGCCACACTAACAATCATCAGACACTGACAATGCTGGCTTTAATTTGTCATCAGGCTAATGTCTATGAAGAAAAAAACGACAACCCACCTCCAGGTTTCACCAAATGGGAGATCGACATGAAGGGCCAGAACAGGATGGTTGAACTGGGTGAGAAGATCAGAAGGGAGCCATGAAAGCTGAGGTGGGATGTCCACCTCACAAACAATAATTCTGTGGTATAACCTGAATACATACCCTCATAGTGACTTCAAGCTCAGGTTTAAATAGCCCTGAACCAATGGTGGCAGATTGGGAAGCTACTCTGACTAAGTTCACAAAGTTAACTCCACATCTCCATTACAGTAATTCTTTCTGGAGGAGGATATCCCATCGAGCCACTCTTCATGGCAAACTTTGGGGAATAGTTGTGGTCTCAACCAGTGAGACTTTCCACCAGCAGTGCATCCACGAGGAAGCCAACAGTTTAGAATGTTGCTTCTCTGGCACATTTCATTGGCCTTTTATGAATGAGGCCCATGGGTTGAGAACCAGTGGGACCCAAATCAGCAAGTTAAGGAAGGCCGCTGGCATGATGGTTACAATGGACTCCCATGATTACAATATACATACGGCATCCTATATGTTCAGTCTAGAGTCGCAATACAAATGGATGTTAATGGCAGCCCGATTGGTAAATGGCATCCAACACTAGTACTGGATGTTGTGTTTTCTGGAGAGTTTATTGTGGTTGTCACTACTGCTGCGACAGGATACATACAAGTATACACTCAATTTCAATGACCTTGGGGTTGCGGATGGGAGTAATTGGTCAGGTCTTGAACCTGGTGCTGGGTTCAGACCAGTTGCAGATCTATACAAGAAAGGCCCTGAATTTGGATTACTTATTCACTGCACAACAATCACTTGGGATGCTTAGATGTTGCCCCAAAATGGTGAAGTGGGGAAATAAAGAAGAGCCACACAATCGTCGAATATAGTAATCAGATGGCACTGATACAAGGAAACAATTTGTAAGCCAGTGTGTGTGGGTCAATGCACACTCATGCAATGGTGGATGATGGTGAGCCACATCCCATTCAACAACCCGAAACCCATCATCAACATCCTTCCTACGCAAGTCACATCTGTGCTGGTCAGATTCACAAAGTCCTCTGGAGCTGGACTGTTCTACATTAACTTGGTAGATGGTAGCTATAAGGGGCTCATAGAGAAAATCATATGGGTTTCCTCCATGCAGGCTACAACAATGGGCTAGACAAAGCCATTTGGCCCTCATTGGTGGTGAATTCCCCTTATATTTGTCACACATATCTTTGGCCGTGCATGGATGAATTGGGAAATATCCGTGCTGAAAAAGTTATGCACATTACTTTCCGGGGTTGCTGACACGGGTGGACTGAACCTGACCTTGCTGTGGATGGCGATTACTGAGTTTGCAAAGGCTTTCCCAGGGAAGACAGACTGAATACCTCCACCTGAGAAGGTCAAGGGTATCACATATGATCATATCAAAGCGGCTTTGCAGTTTGGGGCTCTACAGTTGACATGGCTCAAACAATATCTCCTGAACACCTTGACAGTGAATGACAATGGAGAGAAAGTGATTCTGTGGGTATATTGGTGCCTTACCCAGTAGCTCATTGAACAGGTTAGCACTCCTTCCACATTCCCACTATCTGCCACTCACATCAGCTCTGAAACTTACATCTGACATTTTACTACAACATCAACTCTTTGTATGACAATGATACTAACTGGTGCACAGTACTGCCATCTCTTAGACTACGATGATTTTGCTATCCATAGCTCAATGAGTGTCAATGTGCACGCTTCTGCAAAGAAGTCATTTATCAACCATGGGCAGGTGAGAGTCAACTTCTTGTCCTGTCTGCCACACAATCAGGGCTTGAATCTACATTACACTTGCCGGAATGCCGTCACGGTAGAACAGGTTATAAGGTAGTCAATACAACCTCAGGGATGGTCACATGTCTGGTGGATTGCTCAGCAGCAGATGCAATGCATAACTCAGTTGGTTGACCTCGTGATGATTAATCCGTTGATGGAAAACACCCAGAGGAAGAAGCGATCACCAATGCTATATACGCTGAGAGTTCTCCAGAACACTGACAGTGAGGACATTGATCTTGATGCAGCCCAACGATATGATTCCTGCATTGGAAAGATTTCCCCACAGGAACTCTGGTCTGCTGTGATTGGTCGATATTATGATGTCATGGATGTTAGTTAATTTCTGATCTTTCTGTACTTGCCACTTTTGAGTCTGTGCAATTGTTCCTTCAAGGTCAGTCATTAGGTTTCCAGGTGTGTGTGGGTTTCCGCATTTGTTTGGGTTTCTAGGTTTGTATGGGTTTCGAGGTTTGTATGGGTTTCCGGGTTTGTTTGGGTTTCCGGGTTTGCACTTTCTGGAATCTGGGTTTGTAATTCCCAGTTTGCAATGCTGGGTTTTGGGTGGCTGTTGGGATATCTCATGGTTTTGTCATTTTGGAAGATTTCAATCTTTATAGATGACTGCTACTGATGAATGCAGTAATTTAGTTTCTGACTTTGAGTTTGACAGCAGCCACTCTGACAGAAGCCCTCTGACAGCAGCTCTCTGACAACAGCCTATCTCACAGAAGCCCTCTGACAGAAGCTCTATGACAGTAGCCACTCTGATTGCAGCCACTCTGACAGAAACACTGTGAGAGCAGCCACTCTGACTGAAGCCTTCTGACAGCAGCCATTTTACAACAACTCTGACAACAACCTGACAAACACTATGACAGCAGCTCTCAAAAGAGGTTGCCATGACCATGCTTAGTTAACAAAAAGTCTTCCTTATTTAACAATGCAAAATCTCTACTACCAAGCACAGTTTTAGTATATTGCCCAGCAAGTACTCCAGAATGAAGGCAATAATAAATGATAGTTTTCATACGTCCTAAATCTATATTGAAGAAACACCATGACCTTAAACTAAACAGAAATTGATTAATACTGATAAATGCTAAGACTAACCCCTGCAGATCTAAGGCAGTGAACAATGTAAATATCCAGTGATGAAGCACAATAGACCTCTCCAACAATATATCCATGCCACCCAGTTGGAGGCTCAACTTTGTAGTTTGTGTCTATTCAGATCAGACATATGAGAGACACTCACAAAGTCGAACAGGGATGAGTGAACTTTTTGTAATATGGGGAAACACAATGTATATGGTATAACTTTGACTCTGACAATTACTTTAAATTTGACAAATTCCTTAACTCTGACAACCACCCTACCCTGATGCAGGAAGCAACCCCATCTAGAATACAGCATTACTTCAACTTGAATTGGGAGACCCAATGTATATGGTATAACTTCAACTCTGACAATTACTTTAAATCTGACAAATTCCTTAACTCTAACAACCACCCTACTCTGATACAGGAAGCAGCCCCATCTATAATACAGCATAACTTCAACTTCACATGGGAGGCCCAACATATATGGTATAACTTTGAGTCTGACAATTAAGTCAACTCAGCCAATTTCGTTAACTTTGATATCCACTCTACTCCGATACCAGAAGCAACTTAACCTATAATACGGCATTACTTCAAATTTGACTTGAGAGACAGAACGTCTATGGTATAATTTTCACTCTCACAATTAGCTTACCGCTGTCAACCACCCTACTTGAATATTGGAGTCAACCTCACCTATGATATGGCATTACTTTAATCTTGACTTGGGAGACCCAATGTATATGATATAACTTCAACTATAACAATGACCATACCACTGACAACCGCCATACTCTGATACAGGAAGCAACCTCACCTGCAATGTGGCCTTACTTCAACTGTGACTTGGGAAACCCAACATATACAGTATAACATTGACTCTGACAATCACCCTAACTCTGACAATCACCCTAACTCTGACAATCACTCTAACTCTGACAATCGCCTAACTCTGACAATCACTTAATTCTGACAATCACCCTAACTGTGACAACTACCCTGCTGTGTCTCCAGAAGCAACTTCACCAATGTGGTGAAGACTTCAACTCTGATACCGAAGACCCAACGTATACGGTATATTCTCCACGCTGACAATGAACTAGATTCTGACACATTCAAGTTATAATGTGAATATTCACATAGACCATAACTCTAACATGGGATGCAATGTTATTGGAGTTATATTCAACTCTCACATGGATGGTTTTAGGAGACAGGAGATAGAAATGCACTATATAATAAACAGTGACAAGCCATGGATTCTGTGTACATGCAATGTGGATACACCCAAAGGGATACAGCACAACATACAATGCACACAATGTTAAACAGAACTAGGTCTAGCAATAGAACCTGCAAGGCTGCTAGAACTGCCCGAGGCAGCAGTTGCATCAGCAACGACCCTAGTTTCCGTCAGAAACACCCAGGTGTTCCGGACGGCTCTGACGGCTCTGATGGAACATCGTACCCCCTGACGGAGAATTACACGCTACCAGTCGCATTGCAAACATACCTCCTTTACTGTGTGGTGACGTATAAGCATCATCAGAACGACACATGTGGTACACTCTTCGCAGTGGCTGCAGTTATGCTGAAGCGGTTTACACAACACCTGGTGATGTTTAACTCCTGGCGATGTTTATGTCTTTCTCCAGCCGCCGCTTCTTTGGTAATGCTGCTGGTGCGCCTGGAAATCATAGCTACAACTTATTGTTCAATGATTTTCAAAACTTATGCATTCAGTTTGTATTCTCATCTATGTATCTATGTATCTATATAGCTACCTATCTACACCTCCGTTACCGCTGAATCTCCGTACACCTGCCGTCGCTCGTTAATGATGTACTTGAAGGCCATGATCGAGCGAGTTGAGATATACACTTGGAGGCCGAAATCGAGTGAACTCAGAGATGAACTTGGAAACCAGGATCGAGTGAACTCAGAGATGCACTTGGAGGCCGTGATCGTGCGAACTTGGAGGCCGTAATCAAGGGAGTTTGGAGATACACTTGGTGGCTGTGATTGAGCGAGTTTGAAGATGCACTTGGAGGCTGTGATCGAGCGAGTTTGGAGATGCACTTGGAGGCCGTGATGAAGTGAGTTTGGAAAAGTACTTGGACGCAGTCGATGGACAGCGCGCCTGGTGCGGAAACTCTATTCATCAGTTAGTTAAGTCGCAACCGTGGGAATGTGACAATGTGACTTTACCTTTGAGCTCTCATGGAGAGCTGGCTGATGGCGGTCGATCGTGTAGGGAGGTACGCCGGAAGCTGAAGCTACATTCAGGGGTCAACTCGTGATGATGTGAATGAAGGGAAGACAAATAATCTTGGGTGGATGCTGTACTCGGTGTATGCTGTACTCGGTGTCAACTCATGATCATATCATGGAGAGATAGAGAGGGATGACTTAACTTTGTGTTCTGCGATGATGGTCGAGTTGTGGACTAGGAAGAGAGGGATGGGGGATGAAGATGAGAACGATAAGGAGGATATGAGCGGATATGAGAAATCAGGGGTACTATTTGCCTGATTGGGTTGGGAAGACCTCGTATCAGTGTTAGTTCGCGCCGGATCGGGACTCGCACCTGCCATATCGGGGATGGTCAATTGACTCGCACACGAAAATCTCCAAGTCCCAGCTTCTCATGATGATTTCCCCCGATCTCTCACTTTCTTGTGCTCTACTCTACCATCACCTAAGTACACGAATTTAAGTCATCCCTCTCTATCTCTCCATGCCATAATCATGAGTTACCACAGAGTACAGCATACACCAAGTACAGCATCATCCCAAGATCGACAGTCTCCCGCTCCCAGCCAGTTTCTCATCCAATTACAAGTTAACCAATGAATAGAGTCTCAGCTGCCGTCGCGCCTCCCTCCAAATCGACCGCCTCCATGTACTTCTCCAATCTCGCTCGATCATAGCCTGCAAGTGCATCTCCAAACTCGCTCCGTCACAGCCTCAGAGTGCATCTCCAAACTCGATCAATCACGGCCTCCAAGTGCATCTTCTGAGTTCACTCGATCTCAGCCTCCAAGTGCATCTCTGAGATCATTTGATCTCCGTCTCCAAGTGGATCTCAAACACGCTCGATCAAGTACATCTTCAAGGAGCGACGGCGGTTGTACGGAGATACAGGGGTAACGGAGGTGGACTGAGTGACGGGGAGTATATATTCGGCAGACCCCGGAGTAGATAGACATCATCTCATTTCCATCTCCTCTTATCATACAATGAAAATTCACACTCTATCTTTCCGAACTTTTGGTCTCACTTGCTCTGTCCGAGATCCACGCAATTGCGTGGATCCTCACGGCCGCGTGGTATCATCTCTTCTCACCTTCCTACGCTCCTCGAGCTTAATGTAGAAGGAACGCAAGGAGAGATTTTCGCAGCGTCACCCATTGCATCGCAATCCCGATGCAAACGCATACCCAATGAACCCATTCCGACGTATGGTCACAGTTGGCCACAACGCCAGAGTGTTTGTTTAAAATACGAGACCGACAGAGCGAGAAGAAACTGTGAAACGGCGATCGGAGGGCGATATGTGACGGGACGTGTGGTCTCGACGCCGGGTATGGAGTAATCCCCCACCGCGGTGTCTCTGACGGCTCTGACGGAGCGCATCTACTCTACTGGAGCCATTCCGCCCGGACGGAGATGTTTTTTGCTGATGTGCCGCAATGATCAAAACACCAGTGGCAGGTTCCAGAGCGGCAGCAGAAGTGTCCGCAATAATCAAAACTCCAGCGCAAAAAGCTGTGAGACCTACTGAAATGGAAATGTCTGACAGTGGAATCAATCCGGGGGGGATAATGGCAGTAATGATGGCTTTGAAGCCCAGAAGATGGGTGGTTGTGATCACAATCACAATCAACCACAATTCCCAAATCAAAGATTTCCCAATTCAAAATGAGGTAGTCGTTCTTCGAGTTTGAACAACCAAGGAGGGGTAGTCCCATGCCCAGGTCGACATTTGTATCTGACTTTGACAATTTATAGCTGCAAACAACAAGTTCTTCTTCCAGCAAGCAGCAACAGGTTAGTAAGAGCAGAAATGACCATTGCTGCATTGAGCTCTGACTATTTGTAGTTGCGAACACCAAGTTTGTGCAACAACCGGTCGTGGGCATGTCGAAGCAGAATTGTCCACCCCTATGATGCTGACTGACAATACCTGCGCACATTTGACCACTCTTTCCCCCAGTAACCTGGGGTGGGGGGGGGGGGGGGGGGGGTTAATATCCACACCCACATTGAACATTATACCCTCTAGCTGACAATCCTTAGTCATTGCAATCTCCCCATGTCACTCCTCCACGGATCCAGGAACACAATGCTAAGCAGGTAAGGGCAACATTCCCTCAGTAGCTTTGACTTTGCACAACCTCTCTGACTTAGTCAACACCTGGATGTAAAAGGAGAATATGTGCCCCATGGATTGTGGCCACTGGAAAGAGTGTACGGTGGGTGACATTGGGATGCCAAAAGATTGGTGCAACAATGCCCAAGATCAATTCTTTTGTAGAATTCTCAGGAAGGACCCCTACATTGTCCATGTCAACAAACTGTCCGAGGAAAGCTACAAAGAAGATTATGAAAGTGTGAGTGTGGCAATCAAAGGGTTTGACGTCTGAAAAGCAGCTATTCATATTGTACATATTTGCATGTTATATGTCCTGCTAAGTTCCACCCACAGCTGAGTACAGGGATCACCAATCTGCCTCCCAAGGGCTCTTCGCTGAACAGGCTAGGGAAGTTGTGACTGATCAATATGCTACCAGCTTTCAGCCGCATTTGAATGATGACATTTAAAGGTAGTAACAAGGCTAATCACCTTGTGCACACTCTGGTATCATGATTCAGCCCATGAGAGTGGTGTTAGCAACGGGTCCAAATTCCCGGTTCAGTTCCGGGTCCCATGCCGACCCGGAACCAGACCATTGCAACAGGGTTTCCACACAAAACCTGCTCCTCAAAAGTCCACATTTCTTGCTGCAATTATGTATTGGAGTTCTGATCGTATCGCGACATAATCTATACGTGAAATATGCAGTTTGATGCCTTCTTCCATCTCCCATTGTCCGATTTGAAATCGGATCAATAGTCGTTGAGTCGCGATGGAAACCCGGTCCTGTTGGTGTGATATTCAGCTCAATTTCAAAGCGACTCAACAAATATTGATCCGATCGCAAATCTAGGAATGGGAGATGAACCAGGGCATCAATCTGCACATTTCACGTATAGATCATGTTGCGATACGGTGGGAATTCAAATACTCAATTGGAGCCAACGTTGTAGGAACCGTAAAATGCAACCGCGGTCCGGTTCGAACCCGTCCCCAATATTGCTGGGTACCCCTGCTTTCCGGGCAACGAACTGGACCCAACCATCCGGTGCGGTTCCAAACCTGGACAGCAGCTGGGTAACCCCGAACCGTTGCTAACACTATGTGAGAATGAGGTCTGACTGAATCCCATTGATTCTATTAATGTCCTGACAATCGACTTATATACCACAAATGAGGTTTCTGCATTGTTCGCAATAAGGCATAATTGCAAAAACCTTCTCTGGAATCTGAATGGGCACTTTCATGGGACGGCCATATCTGTCCCACTCTGCCGATGAAGTGACACCAGAGTGTTTATTCTTTGATGCACATGCAGTAAGGCATTCCTTGGACAACTGAGTTGGTGGGAGTTTCCTCTGTGTGACTTTTAAAGTGGACACATACTAGGGTAGGCAGAACACCATTTTGGTCACCCATATCGGACATTGAGTAGGTATATATAGTGATCCATTGGATCCAAAGGAAAGTATCCCACCAGGGATGCAGAAAAAAATCCTGGCTGTACTCAGGAAAAGAATCAACGTGATCAATGGTGGAGATCGGAAGGTATCTGCTACCATGCAGTGGCATTCAGAGAGGGTAATTTACAATGAGAATGTATAGCTGCTTGTCTATATAGTATATATTTAATTAGACACATTAGTATTAAATTCCAATGGATTTAAAACCAACTAAATTTCATTCCACACTTAAATTGTTCCAAAATAAAGATTACAATGGCAAGTGGTGAAATTCAGATATAGACTCGGAGAATCAACTGTGTGTGCTGACAAGGTCGAGATGATACAATGAGGAGCCTCTGACATGATCACAGCGACAATACGTGTGGACTCAGACCTTTGACAGTAGGCTCTGAGAAGACCAGCAGGAGAGCATCAGAAGCCCCTGACAAGATCACATCCACTATACTTGCAGAATCTGACAGCTGACAGTGGTCCCTGAAAAGAACAGGGCGATAGCATATGAAGCTTCTGACAAGATCTCAGCAACTATATGTGCAAACCCTAACTGCTGACTCTGGGCTCTGACAAGACTAGGGTGATGGTGTGAAAAGCCTCTGTTAGGATCAGAGCGGCTATACATGTGGATTATTACAGCTAACAATGGGCTCTAAGAAAACCAGGGTGTCAGTATGTGGAGCCTGTGACCAGATCACGGCGACTACTGACAACTCACTGTGAATTCTGACATGACAGTGCAAATTCATCAGTAGCATCTGCCAACGAGCCATAGTGCATATGTAGCATACTTGATCACACCAAGTCATGCACAAACACACTCGCTATTACCCCAAGAGCACTTAGTTAGTACACCAAAGTACAGTGGTAAGGTAGACATACTACCATATGCCTACCATGTATTATGCATTTATTATCCGCGTTACATATATTGGCACTTGGCCAAATTCTATTATCCACCGTTATGGCTGTTATGGGAGACTACCACTGGTTGTAGAACTGAAGGCAAATTACACTTGGCAAAATGACTCTTTCCCCCTGAGCTGGAGCCACCATTTCTGGAGAGACATCCAACTGGCGTTGGAATGAAGTAAAGTTGGTCAGGTTTATTTGCAGAGATGTGGGAATGTGGTTGCATCCATTGAAAGTTGACAAGGGGTGGATTTGGCCCTGGTGCAAGATCATTACTAAGTGCAGAGATTTGTCAGGGCATTACGCATACTATCAAATCTGGATGCGTGAGTATTGAATACTTTCAGGCCTCTAGTTGCAAATCTTGTTGAAGGACGTGGAGCTTCACTGGGAGACCGAGGATATGACAGCTATGTGAATTCTGATGGAGACAGTGTGCAATACTTCAATGTTGCAAACTTTAGATAATGGTGATGGTGCTGGAAAAATCATTGTGGGAGTGGACATTTGCTTGCAAGGGTGGGGGGTAATCATAAAGTAAGAAGACGAAAATGAGGACTGACACCCATGTCACTATGAAAACGGGCTTTGGTACTATGTCAATAATACACATAATCCTGCGAAATGAGAGTGCTGTGGACCTAAGATGGTACCTATGAAGTTTGCAACTATGTAAACTGGATCAGATTCCTCATGGAGACTGACGCTGACACATTAGTCCATCAACTACACTTAACTGCCAATGACCTGCTGGGGACACTAGTCACCTGCTGGACCACACGGATACAACTGTTCAAGTTTGACAGGGAGCATGTTATTGGGAAGATGTATGGAGGTCCTGATGGCCTCTTATGGTGGCGATGTCAGGTAGGGGAGCCCAAGCTAGATGAGGAGGATGATGTAGTGGAAACAATTGAAGCAAGTATATGTGGAATCAAGGAGTAACAAGGGCTGGAAACAAAGAGAAGGGAGAGAGCATAAGAACAATTTGTCGGCTTAAGACTACGGGAAGAATACATAGCGAGCTGGAAAGAGATAGGCGAATTTCTGGGGAACCTGAAGTGGCCAGAAAAAACAACTCAGAAAAAATACAGCAATGTTGGCATAATGCTCCAAAATACCTTGTTTCAGCTGGAGTACTCTACCATAGGTGGAAAACCAACTAATTGCCTGCAATGGTGGTGGTAGGCACTGAGAAGAGAAGGAAAGTGATGTAATCTGGACATGAACTGAGTGGGTACCATGGAAGGGAAGTAATGTGAAGAAAGGTAGTTGAGCGGTACTATTGGCCAGAAATGTATGTCAACATCAAAGACTGTGTGAAAGTCTGCAAGTAATGTGAAATGGGAGTGCCCCAAAGGTATAATAAACCCCTAAGTAGCCTAACTGTCAGTCACCTATGGCAGTGAGTGCAAATGGACATTGCATATATGTCCAAAACATTAGACAGGTATCACCTACTAGTGATAGCCAGCAATTCTATGAGTGGGTGGGAAGAGGCACAATGACATAAACAGGGAAAATCGGACCAAGCAGAAGACTTCATTTACGAGGGGGTAATTTGTTCATCCAGAAAATGGGATGTGAGGCCGGGGATGGTACAGCAGAGAGCGATGTATGAATGGATCTGTGACTGAAATGTTTCTAAAACGAGAATATCACCGCGAACCTGTAAAATGCCCCAGCCAACAGAGTGCTCGGGTCAGGATATAGAATCATTGAAGATACACTATCAAAACTCACAATCCACTCCGATGAACCCAAACAGATGTGAATTGGCCACCTCCTGGCATTGCTTTGGGCTGCCAGGATCACTGTCAGATGTACAACTGGATATTCACCATTCAGTCTTTTGTTTCGCCAAGATGCTCTACATCTGATAGAGCTGCAGAACATAGTATAGAATACCGCCAAGTGGACCCGAGGAATCGATGATACAGTGGGACTGCATGTGGCTAGAGCAAGGCAGTTGGAATAATGAGAAGAAGGTATTGATGCTGCCATACAATACATCAATGAGTCAAGCAATTCCAACAAACCTTACCTCAACCAAGCAGCCAACCTCTCAGCTGATGATCACATAATTGGTGATTTGGCTCTTACACATGAAACCAATAGACAGCAGTCTCCGAATGCCAAACTGGATACCAGGTGGCAAGGGCCCCACCGCATTACAGATATTGCCCAGAGGGTGGGGAATTGTGGACTGGCAGAGCTAGTTGGAGCAGAGAGTGTGGGGAGGAACGATTATAATCAAGTGAAGGAGTAAACAATTCGCGCTGAAGATATATATGATGTTCATGAAATTAACACACCAATTACCACACAAATGGAAGAATTGTTGATATTTGAGGTGAAGGCAGCAGCTGCCTGGAAATATATAGCAGGAAGATAAATGTATGTAACTACGTGGAAAGACTGGGAAAAGAGTTCATGGGTACAGGTGGAGAATATGGAGGGGTGAAAGAAGCTAGTGGATAAATGGAACACTGCACCACAGGTGCTGGCAGACTACCCATCCCAACGATGAGGGGAAAGATAGGATGGGGAGGGAGGAGATCCTTTGCTTAGACCATAATGAAAAGAGTTGGACAATACTGAATCTACACTTTTGAGTGGATTTGTGTGATTGTGGGGGAAAAAATATTCCTACTGGCCAAATTGCACCCCCATTACACTTAAAATTCCAACCATTCTCCCCTAGGCCTCTAGTAACCTTGAGATTGGAGTGCCGATAACTAGTACAGGAGTGGGAATAATATTAACCACCGATCGCAGTGATGACATTCAAGATATGCCCAACTCTCAAGTGTGAATGGGGAAACAAGCAGGGAAGAACCGAAGACATTGTAAAGTGACACAAGAAGAGCATACAAGGGAAATGAAGAATTCCATAGAAACTGGAGAAAGCCGGAATTTGCACAAATTCCTCTCCATGAATATAAACAACTTGCCATCCTACATTTCTAACAATATGTAGCGAATGTACTGTACCTTTCATCTGCCACAGCACACTGATCACTGGTCCCAATATCCTCATCTCAACCATAACTGACAACCAACAACTAACATGATGTTTACAGCAACCAACGACACTGCAGCCACACTCAACAGCACCACGGATTTGGAATCATCCTTAACCACTACCACTACCACCACAGCAACCACCACCACCATAGTAACTACCAACACAGCCACCACTACCACAGCCATCACCACTGCCATTACTACATATACCTCCTCCGTAGACAACTCTACTATCCCTATGAATCCGTCTCCAGTATTCTGTCCATCAAAGATACTGTCCCAACTCTACTGGGATGTGTTTGCCAATTGATTTGTTTGATTGCTACAAGAAGCCATGAAGCATGCTGCTCAAAACTTCTTCCCCCAGAGCGAAGCAATTTTCTTGCTCAAGATCAATGATCACTTTAGCATCATTCAAAATCGTGCTAATGCTCAGGTTGAATGCCTATCAGCCTTTATAGAGAGAAACCCAGACTGGAACAAGTTGAAATATGAACAACACAACGACTTCCATATGGCTCTCAATAGCTCCAGAACAATCAGTGATATGATTAAGCAACACCACTCTGCACAACATGGGATGACACAAGACACAAAGAAGCTGGAAGACCTCTGTGACTCAATCCCAATCTCCAAAAAATCATAAGTGATTCCAGTCACAATGGGAAGTAGCTGTGATGTGCCACAATCACCAGCCAGACATCGAAAGATCATGAGTTAACAAAGTGATGCCTCAATCATGCATATGTCATTCACCACACATAGCTAAACCAAAAATTGAAAGCGAATGGGTGGTATATTTCTGGTGACTTCGAGGCAGCAAAACAGTTGTTAGATAATGGTTGCCCTCAGCTGGAAAATGCTATCAACTATGAAGCAATGGGTCCGAAATGGTACAGGGTGGTAGTAATGCATCTTAATGATTACGCTGGACTGGATGACCACAATCATGCCAATCAACTTCATACCATCTCACCATCTGTACCACCTACTGACCATGGAATTCCCATACCCCATCCATCCCACAGTAAGAGTAAGATGCAGTCACTACAAATGACACCAACAGAGGGAATGGAACAGGAAGAGGAAATGGATGGGAGTATCATTGGAGGGCCATTGATGGATCTGGCATTGGAACAATCCGAGGACGGAACCAGCACATGTACTGAAAAAGAGTCCGGTACAATCCCGCCAACTCCCACCAGCAGGGAATCCAGTACGATTGTGCCCACTCACACAGGACAAGAAGCTGGTGCACCTCCAGACGAGTCGACTGATCTGACGCAGGTGGGTGCTCATTATCCCAAGTGGCCTGCCACTGGTACCAAGGTGGGTATCAGTCTCAATGACAACACTGAGGCTGCAGAACAGGTGAGCTGCTTCCAAGAGTGGTGTTGGTTCGACCGGGACTGCAAGAGAATGTCGAAACATGGTTCAATGATGTACACACACCATGAGAGCAAAATAGGGAACAGAGCAATACTTATCTTGAAACATGCAGTAAACGAGGACCTTAGGTGGTGTATTGATGCCAGGCCACAGATCACTGAGGCTGTATATGTGTTGTGTCAGGCAATGGTTTGTTTTGATAGTTGGATTGGCAATATTGTATACATTGCAAGAGGTCAAGGGAAATGGAAGGCAAATCTGGAGGGTGGCAGGCAACAGCAACTGCACAAGAAGTGACACTCCATATGTTTTTCCTTTGGGTTTATGGTATTCTGTTGGGTTCTGGGTTTTCCTTTGGGGTTATGTCATTCCTTTGGGTTTATGGTTTTCCTTTGGGTCTATGGTTTTCCTTTAGATCTATGTATTTCCTTTGGGTCTATATGATTCTTATATTGTTTTAGGTTTGGGTATAAGGTTATATGGGATGAAACAGGAGCAGTGTGGTTTGCACAAAGGGCTAGGGAGGAGTTGTTGTGGGAAAATCCATTTCTAACCACCACCTTGACCACCACCACCACTCAGTTTTGCAGAGGAAAGCAGGTGGAGGTTGGAAGAAGACACATGGAAAACAGAGTTTGACAGAGCAATGGGAGGGGCATAGGGAGATACAGGAATAATGGAGATGGACTGAACAACAGGCAGTATAAATTTGGGTGACCCCAGAGTAGATAGACATCATGATATCATATAATGCCAATGTATACTCTATGTTTCCCAGCTCTGGGTCCAGTGCAATCTTGCGGAGATTTCATTGACCTATGCAATGTGTGTGGTTCCTCATGGCCCGGTCACAATTCCATTCCTCTCACCCTCTTCGTCCAATCCTTGAGGTGGAACTGCTCCTTCAGACACATCCCTTTTGGATGCAGCAAGAGGTGCTGAGCAGTGTTCATGATCGGCTTTCTGCGCTGTAGCTCTGCCATTTCACTATAGAAGTAGTCCACACACAGTTGCAGTCCACCATCCTTCTTGAGTCCAAATATCATTGGAGCTGCTTCAGGCGATGATGATCAGAAAGATTGTAGAATCAGCTGTGCGGTAAATTGAAGTCTGGTTCCAAATTCATTGCGTGGTTAATTGGCCTGTGTGGTGCCAGAGTCTCTGCCACATCTTTGAGGAATAAGTCCACCTAGTCCTTGTATCTCATGGGGATGCAACCTCCATAAACAGTAGGTATAGTATCTGCACCACTATCTGTGGATTAGCCTCTATCTGCGACTTGGGACTTGGGATTGGGGATGATACTTGGAAGAGTAAACCAGAGACCTGCTGATCAAGCAGTTTCCCAGGAATGTGCCAAAACCCACCAGTCCAACAACCTCCCATTATGACTTGGTGAGCCAGGACCAGTCCATCAAGTATACCTAAGTGGGGATCCTATTGTGTCATGACCACTGCCCCAGCTCCCTGCTCTCTCGTCCTGCATTTAGATTGGTATTCACAACCTCATCTGGATCTTCCCAAGTGGTGACATCAATGGTCGCTCCCAGCGGCTGCTGTATTCCTCATGTGTTGAGAGAATGTTAGATCAGTAATATGCATGCTTTCAGGTGTCAGTTGTATGTGATACACTGATACAGTCTCTTGGGAGCAAATGAACTTACCTCAATCCAAGATGCTTCTTTAGATGCATATAAACATTCCCAGTGGTGCATCTGCTGCCCCCAATACACTGTCGCAATCTGGAGGCCTGTTTGCTGCACTGTTGTCATCATGTGACCTCTGCCTATGTTTGGATTGGACACTCTACCACAGCCAGGTCGACATCCAAAGTACAGGATATACATAGCCCCAGATATTACGTATGATCTGGATAGTGGTGCTCTGTATTAGTTTGGCCACCACCTCCAATGGGAGACAGGGAATAAATGATTCCGCATATTGGGCTGCTCACTTATAGCTTCCGTACTTCAGGTTACTCAACCTTGGATGTACTTTTCATCAAGAGGTCCTTTGCAAGACCTTCAATTACGAATGGCACAATGACCGGGAATATGTATGCAGAATCATGTGGTTATTCCAAAGAATGAACACCAACTCCGGAAAGATCATGTGGCCATCATGAGCAATCTTCGGCCCTGTATCATCATGGCCAGCTCATCCTGAATCAGTATTACGTATCATCTCGTCAGAAGGTTTACTTCGCAATTGGTTGCTGCGGTTCGAATGCCTTTGGGCATTGTTGGACTGGAAGGCTTCCAACCATAAGTGGATCTAAAAGTGGCAGACATATCTGTTGCCTGGGATACTGTCTCATGATTTGTGCAGACTTCCAGTGTGAATTAATGTGTTTAGGAGTACTGCAATCATGTAGACCTCAACAATGAGTGCTTAATAAAGTGGTCAGAATATGAACTTATCTTGATTTGCCAAATGCAATTGGTACTGCTGCTGTTCCTACATCACATCAGCACAATGTATTTTAGTGACTGCAAGCCTCCAGGAGTGTCTGAGAGAATGTGGAGTGTAAACTTAGATGTGTCAATTTCAGGAGAGTATCAAACCCTAGAAGGGCATTTTGGCTGGCCATCAGAGTAACTGGGATCTCTGATGACAGGTTCAGGAGTACCATGGGAGTTATTGTGATAGGTTTGGGAACACCTCGGAGCACTGGAGAGACCATTGGGTGCACCTCGGAGTACCTGGCAGCGACAACAAGAAGCCTGGGTACACCTGGGAGCGCCGACGACAAGCCTGGGAGCACCGACAACAAGCATGGGAGTGCCGACGACATGCCTGGGAGCACCGACGACAAGCCTGGGAGCACGTTGAATCACAGTCGAGCAGTCTGCGAAAAACAAAATCTTCCTTGGGAACGGTGCGGGTGCACCTGGAAATCATAGCCACTACTTATCATGGAATGATTTTAAAACTCATTTTCCCATTTGTATTCTGTTGTTGTCACAATTGATTGAGTGAGTCTAAGTCCATGATGACACGTAGCCTATATAGTAGCTGGCAGCCCTAACCCACAGCCATGTGATGACGTACTCTACAATGACTCAGTCCAACACTCCTCCAAGGCATTATCACATCCGTCAAACACTAAGCCATTGCAAAAACTGACAGAAAACAAACAGAAGACAGAAAACAGAAGCCAAACTGTGCCATGCCCTGAGCTCCTCCCATGCGACCATTCTCCTGCTGATGCCATTAGAGGTGACAAGTATAGGCCTATTCCTAAACTTGGTAGTCGATTGTGCTGCAGGCTTCAACTCTCTTGACTTTCAGTCAACCGCTCCTCCGAAGGAGACACATGTCTTGCTATGTACTCCATTGAAGGTTATGGTCCAACAAGCTGGAGCGTCGTTCCTTCGTATATGGAGTCTCTCGGTCCCAATCATGGGTTGTGCTGTCCGTGTCGAAATTGTAGATGCATCACCATGGCGATGTTGACATCCGCATGACTCACGAAGCGGATGATCATAGTTTCCTGTTTGAATACAAGTGCTCCTGACCGGTTGTATGGTAGTGTGAGCTCGAGTGGGCGAGTGAGTGCAGGCGTATGCGAAGGTGTGTCTGTTTCGATATCGAAATTGAAGACGCTTCTTCATGGCAATGTTGCCTTTTGCATGACATATGAGGTGGCAGATCGTAATGTCTCTTGTAAACGCAATGGCCGATAGCCAGTGCTACAGTTGCGGATGCTTGCGTAGTCGTGAATGTGTCGGAGTCAGTGTCAATTTCGAAATGGGAGATGCTTCTCCATGGCTGCAATTCGAATTGGAGACGCTTCTGTGTAGGTCGCTCTTCGGTGTCAGCTAGCCCTAGGAAACTCATGCCCGTAGATCGTGGATCCCCATACACTTCCTCCTGGGTGGAGGAATGCGGCAGTCGTCATTGAAGGTTTAGGGTGGAGGTACACACTGTACAGCTCCTAGTAATGCTTCCTCATTCTCACAGTACAGGAGTCCATAGACTTCGTGGATTCATGGGCACATTTGCCACCACCGGCCTCTCGGGTTTCCCAAATCCCATACCCAGCTCACCATTCAAGACAAACCGCCTTGCTCCCCAGGGGTTTTGATCCGCCGACATCTCCCAAGTATCCGCGGTCAATTACCTGCCCACTACTCATATCCTATCCAATTACCATACTGTGTGTCAATCTGCTTAGCTGGCCACTGGTTGACCTCTTACGAATTCGATTCGAACACATTCCATTGTTGACCCAAACTCCTCCGAGGGCATTTACACGATGTTGATCGAAATTCGTCCTGCACTCTTGCCCAACTGCTCTCTGAACTCGTCCTGAATGTGTCCTGTCGACATACCTTGCAGTTGCCGTAATCTCTTATATCCGTAGAACTCATCACCATGGCAATCACAGCTATTGTGGCCATCGCAGCCATCGCAGCCCACTAAGCGGTTGAGTGTGAGATTGTGATGCATGGAGGCACCTGAGTCCTTTGCATCATGCAATTGTCATCCTGAGTCTGTACAGTGTCTTCATCCCGGATGGGTTTGCAACGCGTCTGGGACCCTCTGGCCTCGCTCGGATCAAGGTTCTCGATTCGACTGTTATCGCTTCATAGTTGTCAAAAATAGTATCTGGCTTGCAGTCACGCCTGGGCTCATAACCTGCTGTGACGATTGAATAACTGAGTCTAAGTCCAAGATGACACATAGCCTGTATAGTAGCTGCCGGCCCTAACCCACAGCCACTTGATGACGTACTCTACAAAGACTTGGTCGAACACTCATCTATGTATCTATGTATCTATGTATCTATATAGCTACCCATCAACACGTGGTATATCTAGACTGGCTGCAGGCGGTGCTTCAGAGTAATTCGAGGTGCGCCTGAAGATGAGGATCAAGTGAACTCATTGATGAATTTGGAGGCAGTGATTGAGCCAGGTTACAGATGCACTTAGAGACATTGGTTGTGTGAACTTGGAGTCCATAATTGGGTGAGTTGGGAGATACGTTTGGAGGCCGTGATTGACTGAACTTGGAGATGCACTCCGAGGCCGTGATTTAGTGAGTTAGGAGATACACTTTGAGGCCATGATCGTGTGAACTTGGAGGCCGTAATTGAGCGGTTTTGGAGATACAATTGGAGGGCGTGATTGAGGGGAATTAGAGATGCACTCTGAGGCCATGATCGAGTTTGAAGACGCACTTGGAGGCGGTCGATGGGAGGCGCACTGGGTGCTTGATGAAACTCTATTCATTAGTGAGTTAAGTCGCAACCGTGGGAATGTGACCAGGTGACATTACCTTTGAGCTCTCTTGGAGAGCTTCGCTGGTGACGGTCAATCATGTAGGGAGGCAGGCCGGAAGCTGAAGCTACATTCAGTGGTCAACTTGTAATCATGAGAAGGAAGGGGAGACAGACAGTCTTTGGTGGATGCTGTACTCGGTGTACACTTTACTCTTTGTGTGCTGTACTCAGTATATGCAGTGCTCGGTGTATGCTGTACTAGGTGTATGCTGTACTCAGTCTATGCTGTACTCAGTGTATCCAGCACTCATTGTTAACTCATAATCATGGCATGGAGCAATAGAGAGAGATAACTTAACCTTTTGTTCTGTGATGATGGTAGAGTTGTGGAAGAGAAAGAGAGATGGGGGATGAAGATGAGCACAAAATGGAGGATATGAGTGGATATGAGTTATCCGGGGTACCACTTGCCTTATTGGGTTTCGAAGGCCTTGTATGGGTGGTATCACCCGCCGGATCGAGACTCATCCCTGCCATATTGGGGATGGCAAATTGGCTCACACACAATTCTCTCAGTCCCAGTTTCTCAGCATGGTTTGCCCCATCTCCTCTCATCTCTCTCTTTCTCGTCCTAAACACTACCATCACCTAAGTACACAAAGTTAAGTCATCCCTCTCTATCTCTTCATGCCATGATCAAGAGTTAACACCAAGTAAAGCATACACTGAGTACAGTATACACCCAGTACAGCATACACCCAGTACAGCATACACTGGGTACAGCATACACCCAGTACAGCATACACCAAGTACAGCATACACCAAGTACAGCATACACCCAGTACAGCATACACCCAGTACAGCATACACCAAGTACAGCATACACCAAGTACAGCATACACCCAGTACAGTATACACCAAGTACAGCGTACACCAAGTACAGCATGCACCATGTAGTGCATCATCCGAAGATGAACTGTCTTCCACTCCCAGCCAGTCTCTCATCTCTGGGCAGACTATGTTGTACTCAATTCTCTACATTCCCACAATGATGAGTCAACCAATGAATTGAGTCTCAGCTCCCAATGCGCCTCCCTCCCAAACTACAGCCTCCAGATTGACCGTCTCCATGTACTCATCCAATCTCGCTCAATCATGGCCTCCAAGTGCATCTCCAACCTCGCTCGATCACACCCTCCAAGTGTGCGCTCTCATGGCCTCCAAGGGCATATCTCGAAACTCGCTCGATCACTGCCTCCAGGTGAATCTCCACACTAGCACCATTCCGGCCTTCATGTTTGCACTCTCATGGCCTTCAAGCGCACATCTCCAAAGTCACATGATTACAGCCGAGAAGTTTATCTGCTCACGGCCTCCAAGTGCATCTCCAAACTTGGTAGATCACAGCCTCCAAGTACATGTCCAAACTTGCATGATTCGGGCCTCCGAGTTCGCACAATCACGGCCTCCAAATTCGCACAATCATGGACTCCCAGTCAGTCTCCAATCATGCTTAATCACGGCCTCGGAGTCCATCTCAGATGATACTGGATCACAGTCTCATGAAACGGTGGAGCTTGTAGGCACACGGCCCATCATCCACACTCAGCTGCACCTCACACAGCATCCGAAGAGAATGCTTGAGAAAGAGCGGTTCTGGCTCGATGAGCCTAGGAACCGGGTGAGTGGAAATGAAGGGATCCCTGGCCATGATGAACCACCCAAATTGCACAGATCTGTGAAAGTATGGCAAGAGTGCGTGAGGAAGCACACAAATTGGGTCGATCTATGAATGCTTGGCATGAGTGCATGAGGAACCCCACAAACCACGTGGATCTATTAAAGCTTGGGAAGAGTGTGTGAGGAACCACACAAGGTGCGTGGATCTGTGAAAGCTTGGCAAGAGTGCGTGAGGACCCACACAAATTGCGTGGATCAGTGAAAGCTCGGCAAGAGTGCATGAGAACCACAGCTGGGAAAGATAGAGTGTGTATTTCGTATAATGCGATGATGTCTATCTACCCCGGGGTCTCCCATAATATATTCTCACCGTCACTGATACCATCTCCGTCAACCCTGTATCTCGGTATGTAAATGTATAGAGAGACTTAGCTAATACATGCCATATAATGCTGTAGTGAATTATGTGACTGCGTTAAAGACAAATATGATAAACGAAATGCCTTGTGGTTGTGGAACCGTAATAACCACTGCTCTGAGAATATGGCACCAAGTCTCCCACAGAGCTTGTGCTGAGGTCTCAGCAGCTCTCGAAGTCTCTAGCAGACCTGCGCAGAGGTCTCAGCAGCTCCAAATTTGACTATCCCAATACTCAAATCTCGTAGCATCCTGAATCATCAGCAAAAAATATTTCCGTCCGGGCGGAATGGCTCCGTCAGAGTGGACGCGCTCCGTCAGAGCCGTCAGAGACACCCCGGTGGCGGATTACTCCGCGCCCGGCGTCAATTCAACGCGTCGC
>Ga0307515_10000511_pt1 | contig 92579 bp, 93 predicted proteins | sample 17_EM_MG_FD_194513 | JGI IMG/M metagenome (GOLD analysis project Ga0307515, IMG submission 194513) | Populus trichocarpa ectomycorrhiza microbial communities from riparian zone in the Pacific Northwest, United States - 17_EM | ecosystem: Host-associated > Plants > Roots > Unclassified | place... | reverse complement strand
TTTTTCCTATAGCAGAGCGTGTGGAAGGTGGTGTACGCGGTCCAAATGCAACGCAGAGAGAGTCGAAAGCTGCTAACGAATGGCTAGCGTCCACTTTACTTCCTGGCGGAAGCAATCCCGCGGTTTGTCTACATCAAATTTTATCATCGGGCGAATAACCGCGGTAAGTATGCTGATGGATTTTATAATTCCATGATTGACGACAAGGACGGTCATATACCCTCGCCACTGATCATGTTTACCTGCACCGTGTTGCGCCATGCTCTCCTGGAGTGGCAAAAGAACAAAGGCGTTCATCTGAAAGCTTCCAAGTCAAAGCTGAAAGCAGACAGAGCTGATCGCTCAAAGTACTTCAATTACAAGAATGACGGTGGTAAGAACGCATCCTGCTGCGCTGCAACGGGTCGCAAGTTGTTAACCTCGCCTGGCGTTGCAGACATATATGCATTCTTGATGAATATCCGGAACACACTCCCGGAGAGCTACCAACAGATGGTGTTTAACAATACTCTTGCTACAGTCAAGCGTCAGATCCAACAGGCGGAGAACCCAATCCCTGCTGTGGTGATCAGCGTGGAAGCAGCGTGTGTTGACAATGCTATTCTTCTTGATTATTTGACCTCCGAAGTGGCGCTTGAGGAGCCTGGGATCGGAAGCACTGACCCAAACATCCCGATAGACAACAATTGCACTGATGACAAACTTCATTTCGGGATGCCAGGGGGCAGCGGGGATTACGAAGATGAAGGTGATGAAAGGGAAGTGCCCGATGCCATCCCCACCACCAGCCGGCGACCACGGCCCGTGACTGAACTCGAGAAGTCTGACCTGGGAACCAGTGATGTCGACGGGTATGAGGGCGAGGATGGCGATGATGCGTATGCGGATGAGAAGGAAGAAGCATTGCAAGCCGATGATGGATCAACGCAGAATGTGGAGCACTGAGGGCATTATAGGTTTGACCTGGGAACCAGTGATGTCGACCGGTATGAGTGCAAGGATGGCGACGATGCATCGCAAGCTGATGATGGATCAATGCAGAATGTGCAGAACTAAGGGCATAGTACTAGAGAGTGTGAAGATTAGACTGTATATTTCAGACCTGTAAAATACAATAATGGTGAAGCAAATGCAACGGCAGGCGATGTATCCGAAGCGAAGACTGTATTGCAATATGTGACAATATCTCAAAGCTAAACATATATGGGGCAAGTGCGGCATCCGATATATAGCTATAGCAATAGCGGAGAGGTATAATGTGGCTATCGGCCGAAGAAAGGCATAAACATCGCCAGGTGTTGTGTAAACGGCTACAGCACAACTGCAGCCTCTGCGAAGAGTGTAACACATGTGTCGTTCTGATGGTGCGTACACCAGGCGCAATGTAATGGAGGTAAGTAGGCAACGCAACCCGTCGCCTGGGCGATGGGTAGCCTTTAATTCTCTGTCAGAGGGTACGAGGTTCCGTCAGAGCCGTCAGAGCCGTCCATTACCTCCGGGTGTTTCAGACGGAAACTAGCCTTGTTGCTGATGAATCTGTGTTGAGAAACCCAATTATAGAGTATCTTTTCAGTATTGCTGGTATAATTAGGGTAGTTGGAGAATATCTGTTTAAGTTAATTATGCTGCAGTTCAAAAGTGGCCAAAGTAACTCCAGTTGTCAATATTAGAGGTGTATTGAGTTGCTTTCTAAGCAATCTTGCTTCTGCTGTAAACTGTAGAATGTTACAACATATATTATGCAATGTATTGTAGAGTTGTTAAAGTATATTTTCAGTTGTAAGGATCTTCTGAGCTAACTTCGATTTATTTCACAGATTTACCCATATTTGTTCATTTGGAGTATAATTTAATGTTGGGGATATCAAGTTTCTTGCAATCTAGTTAGTTACTTTCTTGTGTAGTAAAAATTTGTATTTTGGTAAATAGTCTGGCTCAACCTGTACTGAAATGGATGCCATGTAATAACTGATCAAAATACTCACATTCAGTATATAAATGAAGTCTTAATTCTATACTTCAAACTCTAATAATCATTTAACAATGTTGATTAACTCCTGAATTGTATTGGAGTCCTGAGCAGATGTGTTAATGGCTTGTGCAGATACCATCGGTAGTGATTGGATTGTAATGAATCAGTCATAAGCACCATTACCATCAATATTTCACTGGTTAGAATGCAATTGATAACTGGGTATTTATTGTACTTCTCAGAGTGACAATAGATAATACTTCAGGTAGTATTTATTTCATTGTTATATGAATTGTACTATATAGGTATTTGTAACTGTAAATTTCCTCAAAATTACAATTCATATCAAATATACCATTTATTGCCAAATAACTTGTCATATCTTGTCAAAATATACAATCTTCAAAGTTGTCTTTTCTGTTGGGAATTATCGTACTGGTTTAATTTTGACTCCCTGAAAGCATGATATTTAACTTGATGTGATTCTTCTATTTAATACTCACATTCAGTTTATTGAGAGAACTGCAGCTATATTCAATACATTTGATAGTTCAAATCAGCTTTAAACATAGAATAATTTAGCAAAATCAAACCAATTGGTGTACCTTTTACAATTTAAATTATGTTTTGATATCTGCATATTGAAATTAATTTGAATACTACCAGATATTTATTCTAGAAAGTCAATATATACTGTTAATTTAAATATTACAAATTTTAAATCAAGTATGATTTTATATCAAATAAATCCAATACTAAGACCTCAAGATTGAAAAGCAAATAATAACTATTTAATCGATACTAGTATGTTCAATATGATATGGATATTTGCTAATATCATTCTCATACAATAGTTGGAGTTGAATTTAGATAATATTGTAAACCACTGTAGTTGAAAAATTTCAGCTTTTCTATTATATTATCAAATAAAATGATATTAAATATCAAATCATCCAATATTGTAAATTGCTTTTATTAATATTATATTCAGCCAACAGGGGAGAAAATAGAATTCTCCAAAATCTGACATTTTGGATATATATACTGATTAATTATTACTGTTAAATCTTTTCTTATATTGTATTGTACTTTTTTAATTCTCAACGATAATTTTACACACTATCAATTAAATACTAATCAATACAACTGCACCATATTATACTATATTACCAAATATTTACCTACTACTGCTTTGAATTAAATAATTATACTGCTATTCCTTGTCTAATTGTTGACTCTTTATTGAACCCATATTCAGATCCTCAGTACCCCATTTGTTAATACTCTACTATCACCCACATTAACCCCCCCTAGAGTTGCATTAGTTAAGAGTTAGGTACCTGAAACTTCACTATGTAAATTCTCAGTCAGCATTTGGCAATTCTATATTGTTGTGTATCAGGTAAATGCATTGTATTTGTACTCTAGTAGGGCAGATTAGAACTGAGATTGGTAATAATCATCCCTTCATTTGCTACCTATCAGTTCAATCATTTGGGGAACAAGTTATAATCTTGTAAGATATCTCTCAAGTCAAGAAGTATATATAATATTCAACATCTTGCTCGAAATAGCTTTGGGGGCTATTACTTGACCAATGCAACCAGCAAATACCACACCCCACATGTTTACCAGACCACAATGACTCATCTAACCTATGAATATGATACTTCGACATATGCATACCACTTATGTAGACAATAGGAAAACTGGTCTGCAGTTAGGAAAATACAAATGTTATTAGATTGGTTGGACAGGGGTGAAAAATTGCAGTTTACAGCTCAATTTGCAGCCAAGCAGTGCTCTATACACTTACAATCTTTCTTGTTACATTATCCCACATATATAGATTTGTTCATCTCTTGTCAGGTAATTTGGCTGAATTATGGTTGTGACAATGGGATTTTACAAGCAGGGCCATTGGTGAGTTCATACCCACTTACTGGCAAAGTGATATTCTACTCATATATCTATTTATTGTAATAGGAAGTTAAGTTAAGATTGATATATACTGAAAGTTGCACTTAAAGTTACAATTAAATACAATCCATAGTCTTACTCAAGTAGTTTATTTCATTCCAGTTTCAAAATATCATTGGCTCCTTATATACCTTATATTTCATATACTCCAATTTATTATTTACAGTCAGCTTAAATCAGCTTTCACACAGCGATATCTATTCTACAAGATTGTAACTTAAGTCGTCCTGATATATTCTGCTCATATTGAGTGCACTCCAGAATACAGTTATACATTTCCATTGGTGTAGATTACCAGTCTTTGTTAAATTGCAGTATGTTGTTTGAAGCCTGCCCAGATTAGTAGTCAATTTCAGATACTATCTGCAGATAGCCTTAATAAGATAGTCCAATATTTACCTTACAGTTAGGTTGATTAACATCGATAAGTATACTGACAACTTTGCTTAATTCCATATACCAAGTCAACTTGATTTTTACCTTTTCAGTATACTGCATAATTTTTCAGCTACATAAATTCATCGCTTTAGAAACTGTAATAGCTGAAATCGAATTCTGGAGATTTTGTAAATTATATTGTTAAATAGTCAGAGGCTTTGAATTTTATAAAAAGTATCATTGAAGTAAAATCAGGCATCAAGAAGTTATAGTTATTAGATTACTTAATATGTAAAAGAATAAGTAATGAAAGAAGAATAGCACATTCTGTAATATTCAATAATCTCTCTTTATATGTTCTTTAATTGCTATCTTCCAATGAAATTTCATAGTTTCTTATTACATTCTATTTGGGAACTTTGATAGTAGACAACATAAAGTAAATGCTAATATACTCAACCAGACTGTAATATATCAGTTTGCAATATATTAGATAACTCCCTTGATTAATATTTGTATTACCCTGCCACCCTTGTTGAACGGTTAAGTATGTCTATCTGTATTAATCACTGTTAACTATTCTTTCCCATATTTATATTGTATGATGACATATACCCTTACATCATCACTTGCAATCTTATTCGAAATTCTGTTTTCTCAACTGAAATTCTACTTAGTTACTTTTTTAAATTGGATATACTTGCCTTTTTCTTTTACATCCCCACTCAATTCCTTTTCTCCCAGTATATCATATTATCTTCCTTATTACTATATTCCAGTGGTACTACTAGCAAGATAAAATTAATATAGCTATATAAAAGAATAAATGTTAATCTGTAACTGAAGTTGTGTTTTAACTTAGTTGGATTATATCTCTATGACTAATGTATTTTGGTGCTTATTATCTTTTTCACAGCTATTGTCAAATTCTTATCAGTCTAGAATATACTACTGTATTATAAATAGTATATTCTAGATAGTGGATTGTAGCAGCTTTAAGTTACTAACTATTAAGAAATTAGTCTCCAACTGTTCCCTAAATTTTCTAAATTCTTCTTGAACATTTTGACAATCATTCCATAGGATAAATGAGATAGTCATTGTCAAAAAACACCCCACTTTTCAGGTCGTAGCTACCTTGTCACGTGCTCAGCCTCCTGTGGTGTTGATACTTGTACTTTCCTTGCCGAGTCCGCAGACGAGACAAAGAGATATCTGGTCACGCTACATATGGTAAATTGTCTATTACTTTTATCAATGCAGTTCACATCCTATCATTAGTTTGTTTTCCAACGCTTGCTGATTGTTACCTGCTGCACCGATTTGCAGCAACGATTTCTATCTCAATCGTCGCCTTCAATACTACCTGCCACATCATGAAGCAGGGAAGCTCCAGGCGATTCGACCTTGTTGTGTTTGGAGCTACCGGTTACACTGGGAAGCTCACCAGCGAACAGGTACTGCAAGGGACTCCATCAACTCTACAATGGGCAATTGCTGGCCGTTCTCCTCAGAAGCTGGATCTGTTGGCTGGTGAATACAACCGACTCTATATGGATCGTGTCCCTGTCCGTGTGTTGCCAATCTTCTTTTTCGTTTGTCTTGATTGCTAACCTAGGCTGCGATTAGAAATCTATATTACCGATCTAAGCGAATACTCTCTCGAGAAGCTTGCTTCTTGTACTCGTCTTTTAATTTCGACTGTCGGTCCTTATATCAAATACGGTACTCCGGTCTTGGAAGCTTGTGCCGTCTATGGGACACATTATGTTGACTGCACTGGAGAATTTCCATGGGTTCACGAAATGATCAAGAGGTGCCACAAGACAGCCGAGAACAAACGAGCAATTGCATATACTGTATTCCAGTCACTCGTGGTCTGTAGCTAACCGATAAGTAGATGATTCCCCAGTGTGGATTTGAGTCAGCTCCTCTGGATCTGGGTACTTATGCTCTGGTTAAGGCAGTGCGTGATGAATTGGCTGTGGGTGTGATGGATGTTAAGTTTTCGGTCCATAAGTTAAAGTAAGTATCAGAATAAGGCTGGACATGTGGCATCAACTGTTGACATCGTGGTACAGAGGTTCATTGAGTGGTGGCACATTTGAAGTGAGAAATATTTCGGTATTTAGCTAGCTCCATACATATACTAATCTACCAGCACAAGACATCGCTGTGTTTATTCGAACTTGCAACCCTTCAAGAGCTCAGTGAGGCGGCAAAATTCGATGCTCTATCGCCTATTCAAGGTCCTGAACAGCCATTCCGTTACCCCATTTGCAAAGATGAGGATCTCGGCATTTTGACTTCCTGGATTAATTGTACTGGAGACAGATCCGTTGTCTTTCGCAGCTGGGGTTTAATCGACGACGGTGAATTCTATGGCGAGAACTTCACATGGAAGGAGTATAGAAGAGTTTCTAATTATGCCTCTGCATTCATCTTGTTTATTCTTATGAACATCGCGATTATCGTGCCCCTGTTCTCCCCGTTAAGGTGCCCTGCTAGTCTGTATGGATATTTAACTGTCTCCACTAACTTTGTGTAGGTGGCTTGCAAGAAAGATACTCCATCCTGGCAAGGGGGAAGCTCTATCCAGCGAGTTGGTCACCCGGTTCTATCGGATATTGCAACGATTACTGACATCGGCAGGTCACGTCGCAACCATCAGGTTGAGTGGCGCGGCGTTGCAACGGCTGATGACGGCTCTGAAACTCCTCGCAAGGCGTTCGTCAGGGTGCAAAGCACCATAGACCCCTACAGCCTTACAGCCTTATGCTTGGTCCAAGTTGCGAATAGTATTTTATTTAACGATAGTACCTTAGCAGCGGAACTCGGAGGAGGTATTCTTACTCCTGCAACTGTGGCCTCACCTGAGTTATTTGAGTTGCTAGACCGTGGGGGACTACGGATTGAAACGAAGATCAACTAAATTTTTCTACGAAATTAAGCACCCCCCAATAAGAATCGATGTAGCAAAAAGCCCAAACTTTTAAACTTTTGCAAACCTATGAATTAAATTTACTGGTTTTCAAGCTCCTCTTAGTAATTAGATAGCACTAAAAACATCTATGATTGAACACTGAGTACTGTTATAAAAAAGCACAGTTGAAAAATCTGTATTCAGTACACCGCCAGAGCCAAATTTGAGTTAAATTGTATGATTCATACCGATCGTGTGGACGATCGCCATCAGATCGTGCATTTTGGGTACTTCGGTTCTGACTTGCCTCGGTACCTGGCACTTCTATTTTTGGGTGACTGGGATGTGATTGGGTAAGCGTATTATTAAGCAAGTCATGTGATATGGGTTTAAAATTGTTCTATGTGAGCTTCGCTGTGGTCAGAGATTTATATGTAATTTTTTGTACTGATCACCGTGAATATTAGAAATGAAAACAAAAAACACACTTCTTGTCTCTGAACTAAGAACAAAGTCACCTGATCCCATGCAAAGGAAGCCATGAGGACATCTGTAGGGGTTTAAGTAAAGTTTCTGTGAAAGATATGAAAGTTGCTTACTATCCCTGTGGTATAACTGTCACTATTAGCACCAATGTCATGTTGTTTCACAAGTGGTAACAAATTTGCCAACCATCAAAAACTGCAGAGACACCTGTCTTCCCCAGCAATGACATTGATATTTACTCTGAATTCTATCTATTTTATACAAAGTTGAAGTGTTTATTTTCACTATGAATACCAACTCTGTATACAAACTCGATATTCAATTATTATAAGTAAACTTACACTACCACCAACCTTCGCACAGAAATACAATCAGCAAAGTTTATATACAAAGTCTGTTTACAAGTTCTATCAGCAAAGTTTATATGTAAACTCTGAAAGAAAATACAATTTTCAGTTGCTGTATTCAAACTATGTATGAAAACATTATAAGCAATATCTGTAAGCTAACTCTGTATACAAAGTGTATTAGTATACTCTGTAAGTGAATTCTGACAGTACATTTCATAAGCAAATTGTATGTATAAACTCTATAGGGAAACTTTATATACCAATTCTATAGCTAAACTCAATATACATATTTTGCAGAAAATCTCCTTATACAAACTGTATAGATCAGCTCTATATACAAACTCCATAGATAGACTTTATAAGTAAATTCAGTAATCAACCTTGTTAAACCAACTTGGTCTAGCAACTCTGTATTCCAACTCGTTTTGTAAACATTATTCTTAAACTCTTTATGGAAGCTCTATGTATGGAAACAAAGTGTTAACTTGTTATTTATACCCTTTATCTATCATGTATAAGTAAAGTCTGTTTACCAATAATTCATAAAATTTGGAAACTTGAAGTATACTGATTTCAAATGATTCCACTAATCTGGATGATCCCAGTCTGCGATAGGGCCTGGTTGTAATGGCGCGTATGCCAGCACTGAGCAGTATAAGGATATGGTATAATGAATACGGTTGCACGATGATGTCAGCGAGATCAAGTGTTGAGGTAAGTGGTAAGATATTCGGTACGGTGCTAAGTCTCATTTGCATTGTCCATATTAGGTCTGTTTGTTTGTAATCATTTTGCATTCACCCCGAAGGGGTGCCCAGCTAAGTTACCATAAGCCGGCCAACCACTGGTGGTCATGGCATTTAATTAACATTTTTTACCCCTGTCCATCGGAAACTTCCTGTTCATCCATCGGCTAAGCTACGGCCAACCAGCTCACGCAGCACCTACTTCTGACTCAGGCCAAGTCGTTTCCTCCCACTTCCCGCTACCCGGTGGAGGGCACAAGGGCCATTCAAACTCCACCTAGCCCACCCCCATTACTAATCTCTCGTATGTTCGACCTGTGGTGAGTTTGACACAGGGAACTCGGTTCGTGCTACATCAACCTGCATCTCCAGGGAGTCTGCTTTCGATCAGCTGCATCGGTGCAGTGCGACATCAACTTGTTTGGTACAAGGAGTCTGCTCGGGTGGGGGGAGTGGCGGGATTCGAACCTGTAAAGAACAGCATAGTGGTGGCAAGACCACACCACTACACTATGGGGTCACTCCCCATCCATATTAGGTTCGCGTATATCTGGCACTGGACACCTCACATAACTGCCTGGCAATCTGAACCACGCATACGTGACAACCTCATTACACCAGTGCAGCCTAGTCCAACTGGATGGGTAGACAGGACTAGACTGCTGACTGCTAGTGTTGGATTGGACGGGCTCACTGTAGATCAGTCAATGCTTGTGAGCACTTATCAATTTCCAACCAGTTAAATAGTACCTATAATCTTCCAACAAGTTACTGTTAGCATGGGATTTGGCCCAAAAGCTTATGTGACAGTTGGAGGATTATCACGTCTGACTGCCCAAGGCTGCTGGCATGAGGTAGGTGATTGGTGCCCCCCATGCCAAGGAAGATGTCAAGCACAGGCAGTGATGCTCCACACCGGTCTCCAGATGTGAGACTTGGCATGACCAAGTATCTCCGGTTTCCGATATATATTTGCTTGTCTGTGTCTACCTTCGCACTTTACACAATCACTTTGTATGAAAGTTGATTCAATATCTCTATTCGTACTTGATTGATCTCAACAGTTCCATCACTTCTAGATTCATTTTCCCATCTCCAGACTGGTTAGCATATAGTTGCTTGCCATCCTCAACAACATTCAACTTCTCTCCAGTAATAATAACCTGTGGGAGTCTGATTTGAAGTCCATCCCATCACTTCATACATTCCACCACCTTTTGGGAATCAATATGCAGCATGTTCATCAGCAACGACCTTAGATGCCGACTGAAACACCCGGGTGTTCCGGACGGCTTTGACGGCTCTGACAGAAACTCGTACCCTCTGACAGAAAATTACACCCTATCTGTCCCCCAGGCGATGGGTCGCATTGCATACGAACCTCCTTTACTGTGTGGTGACATATACGCATCATCAGAATGACACGTGTGTTACACTCTTCGCAGGGGCTGCAGTTAAGCTGAAGCAGTTTCGACAATACCTGGCAAAGTTTGTGCCTTTCTCCAGCTGAGTGCCACATTATACCTCTCTGCTCATTGCTTTATACCGGATGCAGCACTCTCCCCAGGTATGTTTTGTTTTGAGATGTTGTCACTGATTACCATACAGTCTTCGCTTCGGATACATTGCTTGCCGTGGCATTTGCTTCGCCATTATTGTATTTTCCAGGTCTGAAATATACTGTCCAATCTTCACACTCTCTAGTACTATGCCCTCAGTCCTCCACATTCTGCGTTGATCCATCATCGGCTAGCAAATGCTTCTTCCCCCTCGTCCGCATCCGCATCATCGCCATGTCCAATCTTCACACTCTCTAGTACTATGCCCTCAGTCCTGCACATTCTGTGTTGATCCATCATCGGCTAGCGATGCTTCTCCCTCCTCATCCGCATCTGCATCATCGCCATCGTCGCCCTCGTACCCATCGAGATCACTGGTTCCCAGGTCAAACCTCTCGAGTTCAGTCGCGGGCCGTCGTCGCTGGCTGGCGGTGAGGATTGCATCGTGCTTGTTGCTGTCCTCACCTTCATCTTCGTGATCCCCTCTGCCCCCTGGCATCCCGAGATGCAGTTTGTAATCAGTGCAATTGATGTCCATCGGGATGTTTTGGTCAGTGCTTTCAATGTCAGGCTCCTCAAACGCTACTTCAGAAGTCAAATCGTCAAGAAGAATAGCATTGTCAATACGCGCTGCTTCCATACTGATGACCTCGGCAGGGATTGAGTTCTCTGCCTGTTGGATCTGACGCTTGAAAGTTGCAAGTGTGTTTTTATACACCCTCTGTTGGTAGCTCTCCGGTAGTGTGTTCCAGGTATTCATCAAGAATGTATACGTGTCTGCAACGCCAGGCAAGGTGAACAACTAGCGACCCATTGCTGCACAGCAGGATACATTCTTACCACTGTCATTCTTGGAGTTGAAGTAGTTCGAGTGATCAGGTCTGTCCGCTTTCAGCTTTGACTTGGACGCTTTCGGATGAACACCTTTGTTCTTTTGCCACTCCATGAGTGCATGGCGCAACGCGGTGAAGGTAAACTTGATCATTGGCGAGGGTATATGACTGTCCTTGTCGTCAATCATGGAATTATAAAATCCATCAGCATACTTACTGCGGTTATTCGCCCGATGATAAATGTTGATGTAGATACACCCTGGGATTGCTTCCGCCAGGAAGTAACGTGGATGCTGGCCATTCATTAGCAGCTTTCGACTCTCTCTGCGTTGGATTTGGACCGCGTACGCCACCTTCCACACTGTCTGCTACAGGAAAAAGATATTGTTTGTCAGAGGGGTATCAATGAATTCCAAATGCTCTGCGGCGGATTCAAAGCGGTGGAGATCATAAAGCTCTGCTAAGTTGTCACTTGCTGATTGAATCAGATGGGAATTAACCTTATCGACTTGTGCTCAAACCTGGGACCGGTTTGAGTGTGTAATGTCCAACGTGGGCCGTTGCTTCAGCATACCTCTTTCAAGATCCCCTCTGTGCGCGCCTCAAATGCTGTGGACCAAATGTTGTTTTGCTGCGTAGCGGTGTTCCAGTACTTCCCTATTATCTGCCAGTGTGGGGCTTCAGCTAATGCTTTCGCAACGCGTCGTGTTGCATAACTTACCATCTCCAAGTCGCTTGCACTCATAAACAGCCATCTGTTCCACATGTAGAGTTCCAAGAGTCTGCCCATTGCAAATACACGACATGTCATGTCTGAGTGACCAAATCGATAGGTGCTGCAACTGCCGGAGACCATTGATCGAGGTGTAGACACCACCTGCAGTTGCAATTGCCACTGTCTCTGTGTCAGATTCCTTTCTGTAGCTCACGTTCGCAGTAGATTTGTAATGCGCTCGCGGGCTTCTGGATCAGGGATGGGGGTAGGCAGGTTTTCAAGCCCGGTGAGAGGAGTGGGAGTGCCAGCGATGCCAGATGCGGGGCTGGATACAATGCGACGCATTGAGCCTGCCTGAGAGGTTCCTCCCGGTGCTGGAGTGCTACGACTGCTTCTACCCGGTATGGCGGTTGGAGTATTTATCGACCGTCGCTGTGCAGCGGACGGGGTGGAAGCCACCTGTTGAGTGATATCTGCAACGCGAGAATTGTTCAGCAAAGATGAGAGGGTGGAGTTCTGACCTTGGATTGAAGAGGCTACGGAACTCCCTCCTTGAGACGGATCCCTCTCGCCATGCAGTACCCAAATGCGTCTCTTAGCAGGGGGAAGTGGAGAATTCTCCGAAGGCCCACACCTTGGTTGATTCTGACGATTAGCAAGACTTCGAACATTTCGTACGACTGGAGTTGTGTCAGGGTGAGGGCTTTGGGAAGGCATAGTCCGATATATATGTTCAATGTTATGAATGCAGGAACAATTTCCTCTGCATGCATATGCAACGGCAGGCAAGGTAGACACCTAATTGAGCGACCAGGGAGTGATTCAACAAAAAAGGGAGGCGCAGTGTAGACCGCGCTAGTCTCTAAACCGTGACAATACTCGGGGATGAGATCCCTTGAATAGCATTCAACTATGGGGTCAACTGCCATCAGATTGAACTCAGATTGAACTCAGCATTGATATTCACTGTTACAGCAACGTCTGAAGGTCTATTTGCACCACTTGAAGGGTGTTTATGCCTTCTTGGCATGGTTATCATGGTATTGCACTCATTTTTAGCACAATATTTCGAACCATCGATTGCGTATATCTTCAGCTTCACCTGGGAAATCCCCCTTTCGCTGAGCTTGAAGCATCACAAAGCGAACAATGACGTATTCTCTATCCTATGACTTCAGTTGCATGTGCTTTGTGCACCACTAGGTGTGTTGGTAGCTGTGGTGGATGGTTGCACAGTTAGGACAACCTGAGAACGACACAGTGTGCTCCGAGATACATGAGGTCTGAGCGGTGAAAGTGGGGTGAGATGCAAAAGCGACGCCCGGCGTTGTAAACTATCCTCGGCGCGAGTACTAAATGTCTTCTCGAGGCTTCTCATTCACGGGATGCCTAGTGGTTGTGCAAGATGAAGGCTGGGCCGTTTTGTGTTCCTTAACCAACAAAACGCAGGATATGAATCAAAATTATCATATCTCGAAACGTGAACCAAGAAATTGCGGGAACTCGAGTATATATATCCCTTCTTCCCGCCGACACCTTCATTCTCTTTTCCTCCCGTATTAAACACACTGCCAGCGTCCTGAACTATTTTGACATCATGTGACTGGCATGAAACAACGCCTCTCGTTCCAAAACACACCTGATAACCTACACAACTTTGTACGTTCCGTCCGGGCTCTCTTCCGCTACATGCAACTGTATTATCATGCTAATGCTTCGGATGTAGATTCATTTTCAACTCACGGCGATGGCACCAAAGGGCAGCCGCAAATGAAAGGGGAATGCTAGGGCAAAGATGCCGACATCGGTCATAAATCGACGCCTGTTGTTGGCTCGGGACCGTATAAAGGCATTCATCACGGAACACATACATGAACTCATACGGATATACAAGTTTGCGGCGTCAAGGATGAGAGGGCATGGGACCTCTTTTATGGTATAATCTTTGTTGATCCAGTCACAACTTGCCACTTTTCACAATTCCCGCTGATGTGGCCACACCACAGGAGCAGGTGTTTGCCTTTTCATGAGTGGTGGGCTGCTATCTGATCATATATGGGGCAAATGTTTGACAAAACCCGCGACCAAATGAACAATTGGAGGTGGGACAACCCCCGTGCCTTCTGGGATCAAGTCGATCGCTCCAATCCGCAGACAACCAGCTTGGGGAAGGTTAAACCCACCCCATGAGCATTTCTCTTTGTACGGTAGGGAAGATCTTATGGCAAAGATTCAGCCGGCAAGGTGCTGGCAGTACAAGCCAGGCGACATCCTGGCCATTTGACCACTGAATTGGGATGAGATGATCGATGAGGATGATGATGATGATAACTGAACGGATCCCGGAGCGCAGAGCGGTGGAAGGAGCCATCCTGGCGATGGCAATGACACTGACGATGGCGTTGGTGAGGAGGACATGCAGGGTGGTGAGACAGGGACCAGGAAAGGGATGGGAACACAGGATGGGAAGGGAAAGGGGAAGGGGAAGGGGAAGGCAATGGAGGAAGGGAAGGGGAAGGGGAAGGGAAACAGTACAAAGAAAGGTATTGTTAAACAAACCCCACGGGGAGATGATATCTCTCGTGCCATTGCTTGGCAGTTGCAGAAGGAAATGTATGAGGCAGACTAGGACACAGAGGGTTAACTAGAGTGCGTATATTTAGAGCTGGAAGCATCGCCAGCTGTGTCAATTTCCTCACATGATGATACAGACTCTACCGCGGAGTCGGACGGCAAATATGACTCAGAACCAGATTCTGATGTAGATATGTGCATGGAGGATGATGTGGATGCACCGTGCGGCATTGATTTAGACGGCGATGTGGATATGGAACAGGACGGTGACAATGAAGAGGAGGACGATGAACAGGAGGAAGATGAAGAGGAGAAGGATGAGGAGGAGGAGGATGAGGATGAGGAGCAGCATGAGGATGAGGATGATGGCGAAGAACCTTGGACGATTGGCCAAGGGGAGATCGTCAATATATCGGCTGACGATGTACATACCATGGCAGATGATCAGCCAATTGGGCTACATGAGCAAGGCCAGGAGATGCGCGAGCATACCCCATGGCCACAACCTCCGGCGCCTGCCCAACAGCCACGGAACCCCGGAGCCTCACCCATGACCACATACTCCGGAGACTCATCCCATCGCTGGGCTGGAGTTTGTGGGGCCTGTGACGGCGCAAAAACCTCGCCCAGCAGTGACAACTCTGCGGGAAGCTGAGGGAGCCGGAAACACCTCGGATGTGGATGTGGATCAGGAGCTGCTCGGCAAATCGGCAGGTGGAGGCAGTCTCCCCGATCATCCTCTCCCCGATGTCCCTCTCCCTGATGTCCCTTTCCCTGAGGCGCGCCCGGATGGCTTGGTAGGCGAGGAGTGAACCACACCTTGCATTGGATAGCAGGCGACGGTTGTTGCGTTCAGGTCAGGGTCGGGTTCTTGTCTTGTTCGTTTCCTTTGTTCTGATTCATCTATCTCAGGCATTGATTAATAGACGCGTCGCAAGGTTTTTGAAACGCTTAGGGTTTATTTTCTTTATGAGTTTTGTCTTGGTTTTATTTTATTCATAGTATTATGGGACATCGCGCATGCAGCGATTTTGCAACTCCTGGCGTGTCAGGAACCTCCTTGTGATGCAGTTGAGGTTTGATCAATCTCTCAAGCCAGCTGAAAGTATTGTGATCTTACACCCACCAGGCTGCTTAGGCCCAGCACAAACTTTCGTCTTTTTCTACAGTATATACTCTACTCTTCCCGTGTCATCTACAATGCCCGAGAAGACCCCTTTCCGTTGCCCTGAATTGTCATGCCGAAAGAATTTCACCTCAGTCAGCTGGCGACTTGAACATATCAAATTACACCATCCTGAACACCTTCAAGTTGCACGCCAGAAGAATCTGACTATTTGCAGCCCACCGCGACAGGTTGGACCCACTCAGTGTCGTGAATCCAACACGAACCAAAATTCAGACGATGACTTGGACGCGTTTCCCTACCTCGGACATGTTGAATATATCGCAGACTCAGAGCCTCAACCACTGCCACCTCCTCTGCCGCGGACGGAAACATACTTCGGCGCCAGCGCTCCATTCAGCGATTACATTGCTGAGCCATGGGAATGCAACGCTCCGGGTTGCCTTGAGATGAACCTACAAAACGATCCCTACTACCTGTTTGCAACACGTGAAGAGTAGAAATATATCCATTGTTGGATCAAGAAGAAGGGCAAGAAGACGTACAATGACAACGTGCTGAAGGAAGAAAACACCGCTCTGCTTTTCCCAAGCTTCAAACACGGGGATGGCTTCCAGAAGCTTGTGGCTAGCATACCAGATGATCAGGCTGTCGGAGAGAAGGAACTACACACTCTTGAGGATATGAGATGAAATGACAATCACCAACGCCCTATCAAATACTGGAGTTGAGACATCATCAAAAGCATGAGATGGTTGATGAAGCAGCTGGCCAATGCTGAGCATCTCTTGTATGCCCCTCAGCATTGCTTTAACAGCGATACACCACGGAAACGCCTCTATACCGAAATGCACACTGCGTACTGGTGGTGGTGGAAGACACAGGTAAGGAGAAATACTCGAGGATAATCATGTGCTAATTGACGGTAAGTCAATGCTCAGAGTGGGGGATACACTGGTTCCCTTGATCTTCATGTCCGACGGAACACATCTCTCGAAATTTGCTGGCCACAAGAAAGAGTGGCCTGTATATATGACAATTGTCATCCAATCTTCGAAGATCTGCCAGATCCCCTCAACGCACAGCATCGTGATGGTCGCTCTCCTGCCGATTGCAATCCAGAAACGCATTTATCCTCAGAACCGGCTGGATGAGCAGCAGCAAACACACCGAGAGGTGCTGAATGAAGTACTCCAGCGGGTACTCCAGCCTCTCACCGTGAAACAAAATCCCAGCGCTGAGAGCGGATATTACAACATTCTCTGTGCAGATGGCAACTTCAGGCGTTGCAGACCAGTTTCAGCAGCATGGCTTGCAGAGTGCCCTGAGTATAGCGACCCACATCATCTCAAGCGGGATGTCTGCTACTGGTGCGAGTGTCCAAAGCACAAACTGGGAGATTTTGTCCCTCCAGACTAGCATAACCCCCGGCAGGATGACAACCTATATAGAATGCTTAGCGATGCCAACACTGAGGCAGCCGATGCCGAACTGTTGTCACGGCATGTTCACCGAGAATTGAACGTGTTTCGACATATTCCCAGCATCGTGAGCGACCTCCCAAAGCCTGACCATCTCCATACAATGCAGATCGGCATGCTTGACCACCTCCAGAAGTGGATTTTCCATTGCATGAAGATGCACGAACAGCTCGACAAGTACAATGCAACCTGGTTATCAGTGCCTGCTTAGCATGACCTCACACCAAAAAATAAGTCATATGAGGAAGTTTCTCAATGGAATGGGAAGGAGATGAAGGAAATGAGCCAGTACCTGCTTGGAGTTGTAACCCTATCTCTACGAGGCAGAAGCACCGCTCAGCATCCCACATTCAATCGTACAATTGAGTGCACACTGGCATTGTTAGAATTCTATATGTATGCTCCATACAAATCTTACGATGATGCAACATTGAGCTACGTGGAGAACGCGTTCCATCGTTTCCACACGATCAATGATGATTTCTTACTTGGCCGAGCCGGCTGAAATGCGAAGGCCGAAGCCAACGCCCTGAGAACGGAACTCATAAAGAAGCGAAAGGTTGACATGGAAACAAATTCTGAAACTTGGACACTGTCCAAGATGCGGCACGAAATGACTGCCTATCGGGATAATATCAACTACGGAGTAGATGTTTTCCAGGAGTTCGATGCCAACTTCAACTTTCCGAAGATCCACTTGATGTCTCATTGGGTCGAACAGATTCGTCGATACGGAGCCTTGCAACAGTATTCTGCCGAGAGACATGAACAAGCACATCAAACGAACCTCAAGGACGGTTGGAACGCCTCCAATCACAATCTCAACTACCTGCCACAAGTAATCACCTTTCTGTGTCGCATTCTCTGCTTCGAAATGAGAGAGCTCAACCTCCAAGCCCTTACTCAGCGTCAGGAGAACAGCGCAGCCGCCTGCAAAGTCCTCCCTTCCGGTGCTGATCTGGCTGCCCCCATGAGCTCGCAGTCATATGCAAAGACCGAATTCATGGGACCCCAAAACCGCCGTGATAGAAAGCATCCTGACGCTATGATCAAAGACTTCTGAGCATTACTCGACAATATGCAAGATGCAACGCCCCACGTGGCAATATACAGCAGCACGCGGGAGTTTATCAATCTTAAGAGTCGTAACACGACATATATGTCGGATGAACAACTGCACCCAATGGAGCTCTGTATTTACCATGGTATTAAGGTTCAAGTTGAGGGTATAGAAGGTGATTGCATATCTCAGATGTGTTGATGCCCAGGAAACCAGAGCTGGCGTGGAGGGGACTGACGGAGTGACTGGGTTTGCGTAAAGCAACGCCCGGGGAGGTGTTATGGCGTGCTGAATGGGCATCTGCTGTGGCAACTGCAACGACTATTCGAAATCAAGCTCCTAAACGAGGATGGAGCTTTTGTGGAGTACTGGTTATCCCTGGGGCTCACCACAATACCTGAAACCTCAGGTAACTTAGATCCCGTCTCGCAATTTGTACAAGTGAGAAAAGCCCCTGCAGCTGTTGCTTTGCAAGTTTTCAGGGTGGGAAACATCGCCGGCTGTGCGCACTTAATTTCAAAGATAGCTACTAGTAGTAAGACCGGAGACAGAAGGAACGAGCGATGGATTGTTCATAGCAACATAGATCTGGCGACTTGGAATGATGTGTATAATTAGTAAAGAGAGAATTGCATTTTGCGCGCAGGTAGAAGGAACGCGAGGAGAGATTTTTGCAGCGTCACCCATTGCATTGCAATTCCGATGCCAGCGCGTACGCAGTGAACCCATTCCGACGTATGCTCACCGTTGCCCATTTTACCAGAGTGTTCGTGTAAAATAGGAGACCCACAGAGCGACAAGAAACAGTGAAACTGCGATCGGAGGGCGATATGCAATGCGATGCGTGTTATTAATGCTGGGCCCGGAGTTATCCGCCACCAGGGTGTCTCTGACTGATCTGACGGAGCGCGTCCACTCTGACATAGCCATTCCGCCCAGACGGAAATGTTTTTTGCTGATGTTTTGCCAGTCTGTGAGCATTATCATACACTGTGAAAATAGTCTTTCAACCCTAGCAGACATTTGTGGGATGGATAGAATATCAAGTGCCATTGATGATAGATTTGAATACATCTTATGTGGAGACTGCCAAAATGAGAATGGGCTTGTGATGGATGGCTCAGTGGGAGATGAAAGATATCAATCACATTAATCAACTACAAAAGCAGCAGTATAGATTAAATGTGAATGAATTGATCAGAGTTGAAGTATACTGTATGAATCACACTCCACAGCCACGTGGTAGGTGGCGAGTAAGTCATTGTGTATGAGTGTACATATATGATGCCTCTGTTATGATTGTATTAGGTGACTCAGTATAGGAATGACTTCCAGAGATATCAGGCTAATTCCACCTGAGTGGACTGGTCCAGTCCAAGCCAATACCAGTCGAGGAAAATTATGGACCTGTTCGATCCCAGTCCAAAAACTGCTCAGATTGTTCAGGACTACACCTGGACGAGTCCAGTCCGAATTGGTCCACCCCCGGACGGGTAGAATCATTAGTTATTCCATCAATGTACTCAGGATTGAGATATAGAATTCAAAAGGTATCGATTATATTTGAAAAAATATCTCATTGCGATGTGCATTACAAAACTGTTCAACCGTATACCAGCTGGTAAAGGAAGTAAAAGTAAACTGTATTATATTGAAAATTTTAGAATTAGTTAAGATATAACAGTTTTCATAATCTTGACTACAGTAACTGCATTCAGCTTTAATGGGCAATTCGATTTTATAGAAGAATTTATTCTAGCCCATGTAGATTACTATTGTATATATTTAAGTACAGTAGTTGGAACTACAACTATTATTCAAATATGGCTAAAATAGTATTCTGCACAAAGTATATATACATTGTACTATTATAAGTTTATACTGTATTGAACTATATGATGAGTTCAAGAAAATTTTTACTTTTATGATTTCAATTTAACATGAGAAGTTGATTTGATTCCTTCCGATCAGAACTTAGTAGTTGGTCTTTAAGATGAAACTTTAGTACAATAATATTCACTGACTTCTTGATAATAACTCTAATAGTAAAATTTTCTAATTATTAGTAGAAGTATACCAGAACTTACTGAAGGGAGAAAGAATAGTGTGGTATTAAGTTGGGAAAGTATACATATTCCATGTACTACTTTAGTAAGAGAAATATTTATCTGAACAGTGGTAGTACCTTTGATATCTACAATATCTTTCCAGCAGTCTATCATGTGTCAATATGACAATAGTATAATAGTAATTCACAAATGGTATACCAAAATTCTGGTTTCACTGCAACTTAAGATTGCATTTGGTATATATATTGATTGATGGAAGTAGAATTGCAGTTATTCAGATTATGAACAAAAACTGATTGAACCTCCCATTATATTAGCAACATGGTTAAGAACTTCAGGTGGGTATTGAGAAACACAACATGGCAATAGTTAAGACTGTTCAAAGTCATCTATTGTTTTGCCATACAATAGAACGAGTTATGAGAGAAGAAAAGGCATTCCTCCAGTGCCAACAACCTCTCACAAGATACAGTTCATCTGCCACCAGCAAATGATCTGCTAAGCTCTTATGGACTATCTGAATTCTCCCTCAAGATCATTCACACCGTCAACAAGACTCTTATCATTACAACCTCACCACATTATCTGATGTTGCAATACCTCAGACCCCTTTCTTATCAACCAAAATCAGTGCACCATCAGTACAAAACATCCTGATGGCACTTCTACATCTATTAACAGCTCAAGCCTTCTGTAACACCACGTCCTTTTGCTAACTCTGAAGAGCACTAACTATCTCATACTCTGACTGTTACTCATAATCCTAGACAGTGACACACACTGTAGAACTGACAGCTTAACTTGGTCAGGAAAAGCCTCGGTGCAACTGTAACAGAGATATAAAATCCCTGTTACAAGTGTGTTACAGTTACTTACTATAGATTATGACAGCCTACCTTGAACTTTGGCGATTAGGGATGGGTTAAGGGAATGTGATGCAAGTGTTACCATGTGTAATATTGAATTAGTGAATGAAGCAAATTTCTCATACTGCATGCATTCTATCAACCATCTTTTTCAATCGTCACCTCCATCACCATCGCCATCACAACTGTCACCATCACCATCATTGCCATCACCACCATCACCATCACCACCATTGGGTATTTTACTCTTAGAATATTCCTCCATGAGCTGTATATAATACACCCCTGCCAACTCTCAAGGAAGCCAGATTGTCAGAGGGAAGAGTGAGCATGTCAGAGGGGTGAGATGAAGCATGTCAGTTGTGGAAGCAAGGCCAGATCCAAAGCTTCTTCCCAGCTCATAGCGAATCCTGATTGTCTGCAACCGGCAAAGTCATATCCACTGCTACCAGCTTGCTTCCAGCAAGGCCAGCTCCACTACTACCAGCGAAGCCAGATTCACCACTACCGGCGAAGCCAGATCCACTGCTACCAGCGAAGCCAGTTTCACCCCAACCAGCAAAGCTGGATCTACTGCTACCAGCTTGCTCCCAGCGAAGCGAGATTCTCAGAGAGGTAAGAGTGAGCATGTCCAAGCAGTGAGACTAAACATGTCAGAGTTGTGGAAGCTGAGTCAGTTCCAAGCTTATTGCCAGCTCATAGCGGATCCAGATTCTGTGCTACCTGTCAAGCCATATCCACTGCTACCAGCTTGCTCCCAGCTAGGACAGATGAATAGCTTCTTGCCAGCTTATAGTGAATCCAGATACTCTGCTACCAGTGAAGCCACATCCACCCCTACCAGCATGCTTTCAATCAGTCCAGATCCACTGCTACCAGCGAAGCCAGATCCACTGCAACCAGCTTGCGCCCAGCGAAGCCAGTTTTACCCTTAGCAGTGAAGCCAGATCCACCACTACCAGCCTGCTCCCAGTGAAGCCAGATTGTCAGAGAGGTGAGAGTGAGCATTCCACTGCTACCAGCTTGCTCCCAGTGAAGCCAGTGTCACCCCTACCAGCCTGCTCCCAGCAAAGCCAGATTTTCAGAGAGGTGAGAGAGAGCATTCCACTGCTACCAGCTTCCTCCCAGCAAAGCCAGATTGTCAGAGAGGTGAGAGTGAGCATTCCGCCGCTACCAGCTTGCTCCCAGCGAAGCCAGATCCACCTCTACCGGTGAAGCCAATTTCACCCATACCAGTGAAGCCGGATCCACTGCTACCAGCTTGCTTCCAGCGAAGCCAGATTCACCCCTACCAATGAAGCTGGATCAAACACTACCAGCTTGCTCCCAGCGAAGCCACATTGTCAGAGAGGTAAGAGTGAGCATGTCAGAGCGGTGAGAACAAGCATGTCAGAGCTTTAAAAGTGAGTATGTCAGAGTTGTAAGAGTGAGCATGTCAGAGTTGTAGGAGCGAGCTTGTTGGAGTCATGAGAGTCAGAGTGTGTGCTTGTGCTTGTCAGAGTTGTCCAACCAAGTATGTCAGAGTTTAAAGAGTCCATGTACAGATGCGAAAGGCAATGTCAGTAGCAAATGAATAAGTAACTGTAATAAATATGTAGTATAATCCATGAGTTGCAGTATATAATATATATGGTACAGTTCAATTACAGTAATAATTCAGTGGTTCTATCTATAAATGACAGGTATATTATTGGTAAATTACTGGTGTATTATGGGGGGTTACAGTGAATAGCTCTGGGGTAGTTTGAATTATTGGGTATTATCGGTGTTACCGGAGGTTACTGTAGGTTATATGGCCTATCGTAGATTACATGTAACAGAATACCATTTTCCAGGTGTTGGTATGATTTGATTGCACTTGTAATATCTGAAATAATACTGGCTTGGATACATGGTGTTAAATAATTGAACCCCCAAACAGATATTAAAATATTTTGGAAATTGAAAATCTTATATTGTTGATTCAGTTCTGTTGTTAGTAGTATTCCAATACAGTAGAAGAAATTTCAGTTGGATATGTAGAGTGACCTCACAAGGTTTAATGTATGGAAAATGAATAGCAGTATGATTAAATTTTTATTTTAATTTTGATTGGAAATGTATACTGGTTTTTTCTTTATATCTTTTCATTTCTGCTTGTGCTTGTATGGAGAGTAATGGTTAACCATGTTAGCAATATACAGTTTGACATTAGTAATTTTCCTTTGAAGCTAAATACCATTAATTTTGTATATTCAAACTAATATAGAAAAATCAGGATTATTGTACTGAGAGTGATCATGAGCATGGCTAAAGTATGTGAACAGTTGCTGTAGCTAGGGGGCATTGCCAAAAGTGCAAATGAACTGCAGACTGTATTACGCACACATGCTCACATGTACACACAGCCACTTACAGAAAGGTTTCTCTGGACCCCTGTACAATACACAGTGTATTGTAATCCATAGTTAGTCTGTCGACATCTGTGCATAGGACTATGGAACTATACATGGCTGGTATTCAATTACCCACAGCCAGTCTTGATTGCCAGTTAGCTGTGCTGGTGCTTATACACATATTGATACATTTCGGGAGTGGCTGCTTGAGAGCCCACCTGCAAGCCTGATTGAGAGCCTGATTGAGAGCCTGCTTGTGAGCCTGCTTGTACGCCCACTGGTTAGCCAGTTTCGGAGCCATGCTTGAGTGAGCTGCACTTTACCAGGACTAGTGTTCCCACAATAATATTTGGACTTATTGAAAACTTAGAGTGCCTGGAAACATTGGGCAATAGAAGGCTTTAAGTCTGTGGAAGCATTGATATTGGTAGCCAACCTACTTGACCAAGTGCTTTCATTACTATTATCATCGCTACTGCCATCACCATCACCATCACTATCAACACTATTGCAATCATCACCATCAGCTGCGCACCCAATAAGTGCACATATGCCCATATTCAATCAGATGCATGTAGCAGATTCTGCTGGAAATTTGCAGTTGGTGATTTGCTTTCCATAAGATCCAATTGTCTACCTTTTCTGCAGCATCTAAGGCTGTAATTGTCAACACCATGACTGTGAGGCATTGTGAGATCTTCTTGTGGTGGGCATGCTAAAGATAAGGTTCAAACTAAAATCTCATTGCATCTCATGAATTCAGCCACTATATTCTACCCACTACCTGGAATGTGCCTCATGCCTCTCAGTGCCTGGCGCCTGCCACTCAGCAAGTCTTTGGATTGAACATGCAGCAGCCTACATGGGGGCACAAACTCAAGTGAGATTGGGAGTGTCTTGCCTCTTAAGAATGTACTTGGGAGAGTAGAGCCAAGTAGGCTGGGAGTGTGTCATTGAGTGAAATTGGGAGTGTACTTGAGAGCATGCTCAAGAGTCTGCTTGAGAGAGTCTTGAGAGCTCACTTGGGAGTATGAAGTCAAGCAGGCGGGAAGTGTGTCATTGAGTGCAAGTAAGAGCATCATTCAGGGTATGCACTCAAGTGCACTTGAGCATATATGTTGAGGTAAACTTCACAGCAGAATTGGAGTGTAGTTGGGTCCTTTGCAAGCGCGTACTTAGGAGAATATAGCCAAGCAGGCTGGAACTGTGCCATCGAGTGCAATTGGGAGTGTACTTGAAGGTGTGCTGAAAAGTGTGCTTCGGAGGGTACATGGGAGAGTGCAGTCAAGAAGGCTAGGAGTGTGCCAATGAGTCCAACGTGGAGTGTCCTTCAGAGCAAGCATGGGATTGTACTTGGGAATGTACTTAGAGGTCTATGTGAGTGTGTACTCGGAGTGTATTTGGGCTCATCTTGGATCTAACTTGGAAATGTTCACTCAAGTGCATTTGGCAGGTGAGTTTCAAGCTTGTGAAATTGACTGTGATGTATAGTATCAAGCACATGGAATACATCAGCAACAAATCAAGTTTCCATCAGGAACACCCTGGTTATCCTGACGGCTCTGATGGCTCTGATGGAACCTCGTCCCCTCTGACGGACAATCACACTTGACTTGTCGCAGAGGCGATGGGTCGGATTGCATATTTACCCTGCAACATCAATTATACTATGTCACTTATTCTTGCGACGCGTTGCGTTGTATATTAACCCATGGACTCTCGTGGCCCTGGCGTGTTGCTTCCTTGACTTTGCCTCCGGAATGCAGAGACGTATACACACCATCAGAACAACACGTGTGTTACACACTTCGCAAGGGCTCCAGTCACACTGTAGCCGTTTACGCAATGCCTAGCACTGTATATGCCTTGCTCCGGCTGAGTGCCACATTTTACATCTCTGCTATTGCTATTCATCGGATGCTGCACTCTCCCCATATAAATGTTTGACTTTGAGATGTTGTCACTTATTACAATACAGTCTTTGCTTCTGATACATCGCTTGCCATTGCATTTGCTTCGCCATTATCGTATTTTCAGGTCTGAAATATACTGTCCAATCCTCACACTCTCTAGTACAATGCCCTCAGTCTCTAGTACAATGCCCTCAGTTCTCGAAATTCTGCATTGATCCATCATGGGCTTGCAACGCTTCTTCCTGGTCACCTACATCCACATCGTCGCCATCATCGCCCTCATCCCCTTCGACATCACTCGATCCCAGGCCAAGCCTCTCGATTTCTGTTGCCACCCGCAGTGTCCGGCTGTTGGTGGGGATCGGTTCGCTCTTGTCGATTTCATCACCATCCTATTTGAAATCCTCGCTGCCCCCTGGCATCCCAAAATGCAGTGCATCATCCGTACAATTGTTGTCTATTGGGATATTTGGGTCAGTGCTTCTGAACACAGGCTCCTCAAGCGCCACTTTGGAGGTCAAATAGTCAAGAAGAATAGCATTGTCAACACGTGCTGCTTCTGTGCTGATGACCTTGGTAGGCATTGGGTTCTCCGCCTGTTGAATCTGACTTTTCACTGTAACAAAAGTGTTTTGATACACCCTCTGTTGGTAGCTCTCCGGTAGTGTGTTCCAGGTATTCATCAAGAATGTATCCATGTCTGCAATGGCAGGTGAGGTTAACAACTTGCGACCCGTTGCAGCGCTGCAGGATGAGTGCTTACAACAGTCATGCTTGTAGTTGAAGTAGTTCGAGTGATCAGGTATGTCCGCTGTCAGCATTGACTTGGAAGCTTTCGGAGGAATACCATTATGCTTTTACCACTCCAGCAGAGCATGGCGCGACGCAGTGAAGGTAAACGTGATCAGTGGCGAGGGTATAAGACTGTCCTGGTCGTCAATCATGGAATTACAAACTCCATCTGCATAATTCCCTCGGTTATTCACCTGAGAATACAATTTGAAGTCGATACAGTCCAGGATTCCTGCTGCCAAGAAGTACAGTGGATGCTGGCCATTCGTTGGTAGCTTTCGACACTCTTTGCGTTGGATTTGGACCGCGTACACCACCTTCCACATGCTCTGCTACAGGGAAAAGATACTTATTGTCTGCCAGATGGAAATGAACGAATTCCAAATGCTCTGCATCGGATTCAAAGTGGTGGCGATCATAAAGCTCTGCCATGATGTCCCTTGCTGATTGAATAATTCGGGATTTATCCTCGTCGACATGTGCTCCAACCTGGTACCAGTTTGAGAGTGTAATATCGAACGTGGGCCATTGCTTCAGCGTACTTCTTCCAAGATCTCTTCTGTGCATGCCTCAAATGCTATGGATCAAATGTTGTTTTGCTGCATAGCAGTGTTCCAGTACTTCTCTATTATCTGCCAGTGTGGGGCTTCAGCTAATGCTTTCACAATGCGTCGCATCGCATAACATACCATGTCCACGTTGCGTGCTTCCATACACAGCCATCTGTTCCACATGTAGAGCTCCATGAGTCTGCTGGCTGCAAATGCAAGACACGTCATGGCTGAGTGACCAAATCGATGGATGCTGCGACTGCTGGAGACCACTGTTCGAGGTGTAGACACAGTGTGTGGTTGCAATTTCCACAGCCACTGTCTCTGATTCCTTTCTGTAGCTCACGTTCACAGTGGATTTGTAATGATTCCGCGGGCTTCCGCATTCGGGATGTGGGTAGGCAGGTTTTCAAGCCCGCTGAGAGGAGTGGGAGTGCTAGTGATGCTGAATGTGGGGCTGGATACAACATGACATGGTGAATCTGTCTGTGAGGCTCCTCCGGCCGCTGGTGTGCATGTACCTGGCATAGCAGATGGAGTCTTTATTAACCGTCGCTGTGTAGCGGACAGGGTGGAAGTCACCCATTCAGTGATATATGCAACGTGAGAATTGTTCAGCAAAGATGAGGGGGTGGAGTTCTGAACATGGATTGCAGACGGAACAGAACTCCCTGCATGAGAGTAATCCGTCTCGCAACCAGGTGCGGAATCACGTCTCTTTGAAGGGGGAAGCTGAAAATGTTCTGAACACCTATGCCTTTGTTGTATCTGAACATTTGGTATGACTGGAGTTGTGTCAGGGGGAGTGCTTTGGGAAGCCATAGTATGATAGAGAAGTTCGACCATAGGAATGTAGGAATAATTTGCTCTGCATGCATATGCAACGGCAGGTGAGATAGACTCCTATTTGAGCAGCTAGGGAGGGATTCGATAAGGAATGGAGGGGCAAGGTAAACCACACTACACTCTAAATCGCTAACGCCCATGACGATACTCGGGGACGAGATCCCTTGAAAAGCATTCAATTATTGGGTTATGTGTCATCAGATTGAATGCAGGTCAAACTCAGCATTGATATTCACTGTTACAGCAACGTCTGAAGGTCTATTTGCACTGCTTGAAAGGTGATTATGCCTTCTTGGCGCGATTATCACAGTGTTGCACTCGTTCTTGGCACAATACTTCGAACCTTTGAGTGTGTATATCTCCAGCTTCCCGGTTGACATCCGCCACTGGCAGAGCTAAAAGCATTACAAAGTGAACAAATTACGTATTTTCTATTCTATGACATCAGTGGTGTGTGCTTGTTCCACCGCTAGGCATGTTGGTAGCCGTGTTGGATGGTTGCACAGTTGAGACAACCTGAGAACTACTCAGTTTGCTCCGAGATGCACGAGGTCTGTGTGGTACAAAGATTGTATGATGCAAAACAATGCCCGACATTGTAAAGTATCCTCACCGCAAATTCTAGACCTCGGCTGGAGGCTTCTCCTTCATGAGGTGCCTGGCTCTTGTGCAAGATGAACACTGGGCTGTTTTGTGTTCGGTAACCAACAAAACACAGTATATGAATCAAAATTATCATATCTTACAAGTTGAAACAAAAATCGCAGGAACTCGAGTATATATATCCCTTCTTCCCACATAAACCGCCTTTCTCTTTTCCCCCTGTATTGAACACACCTCCGGCATCCTGAGCTATCTCAACGTCATGTGACTTGCTCAAAACAATGCCTCTCGTTCCAAAACACACCTGAGCACCTACACAACTTTGTACGTTCACTCTGGGCTCTCTTCCGCTACATGCAACAGTATCATAATGCTAACGCCTCGGATGTAGATTCATTTTCAACTCACTGGGATGGCACCAGAGGGTATAAAAAAGTGGAAGACTAGGGCAGAAGTGCAGACATTGGTTATAAATCGATGCCTCTCGTTGGATCAAGACCATACAAAGGGATTCATTATGGAACACATCTGTGGACACATACGGCTATACAATATTTGCGGCGTCCAGGACAAGAGGGCATGAGACCACTTTTATGATATAATCTTTGTTGATCCAGTCACGACTTGCCTCTTTTCACAATTCCAGCTGATGTGGCCGCACTGCAGGAGCAGGTGGTTGCATTTTTGGGAGTGGTGGGCTGCCTTCCGCTCCTGTATGGGGTAAATGTTCGACACAACCCGCAACCAAATGAACAATTGGAGGTCGGACAGCCCCTGTGCCATTGGGGATCAAGTGGATTGCTCAAATCCGCAGACAACCAGCTCGGGGAGGGGTAAACACACCGGTGAGCATTTCCCTTGGTACGGTAGCGAAGATCATAGGGTAAAGATTGAGCTGCCAAGCTGCCGGCAGTACAAGCCAGCTGACTTCCTGGCTGTTAGACCTCTGAATTGAAATGAGGTAATCAATAAGGGCAATGATGATGAGGACTGGGCTGATCCCGGAGCACCGAGTGGTGCAACATGCTGTCCCTGCGATGGCATTGACAATGACAATGGTGACGGTGAGGAGGACACACAGGCCCGTGAGAATGGAGCCGGGAACAGGAAGGTAATGAAGGATGGACATGGGAAATGGAAGGCTACTCCGGACGGGAAGGGGAAGGGGATCAGGAACAGGGACAGGAAAGTGAATCGTACTGTTGATCAAACCCCAGGGGAGGAAAGCTCGCAGAGCTGTGGAATAGCTACAGGGAGCAAGGGGAATGGGACATGGAGGGCTAACTAGTGCGGGTATATGCAGAGCCGGAAGCGTCGCCCACTGTTTCAATTTCCTCAGATGATTATACAGACTCTACCAAGGAGTCAGATGGCGAATATTACTCCGAACATGATTGTGATGTGGATATGCGCATGGGTGATGATGTTGACGCACTGTACGGCGTTGATTTAAATGGCGATGTGGATGTGGAAAGTGACAGTGATGATGAAGAGAAGGAAGATGAAGAGGAGGAAGATGAGGAGGAGGAGGAGGAGGAAAAGGAGGAGGAGGAGGCGGAGGAGGAGGAGGAGGAGGAGGAGGAGGAGGATGAGGATGAGGATGATGGCAAAGAACCTCATAATATAGGCCAGGGAGAGATGGTAAAGACATCGGCTGACAATGTAGATACCATGGTAGATGAGCAATGAATCGTGGTACCTGAACAAGGGTAGGAGATGTGGGAGCATACCCCATGGCCACAACCTCCGGTACCGGCCCCACGGCCAGGAACCCCGGAGCCTCACCCATGACCACGACCTCCGGAGACTCATCCCCTCGGTACGGTGGAGTTTTCGGGGCTTGTGATGCCGCAAAAACCTCCCCCAGTGGCGCCAACTCTGGGAGAAGCTGAGGGAGCTGAAATGACCTCTGATGTCGATGTTGATCAGCAGCTGCTCGGTGAATCGGCAAGTGGCGACAGTCATCCCGATGTCTCTCTCCCAGATGTCCCTCTGACCGAGTCACGCTCAGATAGCTCAGTAGGCGATGGTTGTTGCGTTCGCGTCAGGGTCGGGTCCATGTCCTGTGAGTTTCTTTTGCTGTGATCAATAGATGTCAGGCAATGATTAAGGCACATGTGGAGGTGTTGTGTTCGCTTAGGGTATCGTCATTTTCCCGCTCTTTAGGGTTAGGGGTTGTGAACCTGTTCGTTTCCTTTTTTCTTATCTATTGATATGAGGCATTGATTATTACATGTATTGCGAGGTTTTTGGATCGCTCAGGGTTAATTTTCTGTTTTATTCATAGTAATACGGGAAATCGCGCATGCAGCGATTTTGCAACTCCTGGCGTGTAAGGAACCTCATTGTGATGGTGTTGAGACTCAATGAATCTCTCACATTAGCGGAAAGTATCGTGAGCTTACTCCCACACCAGGCTGCGCAGCCCCAGCGCCAACTTTGGGCCGTTCCTACAGTCAATACTCCACGCCTTGTGTGTCATCGAGAATGCCAGAGATGACCCCTTTCCGTTGCCCCGAATCGTCATGCCGAAAGACGATCACCTCAGAGAGCTGGCGACTTGAACATATCACATTTCGCCATCCGGAAGACCGTCAGGTTGCACGCCAGATGTATCTGTCAACTTGCAGCGCACCCCGACATGTTGAACACGCCCAGCATTGTGAATTCAATGCTAACAATGATTCAGTCAATGAGTTGGACGTGTTTCCCTACCTCAAATACCTTGGAATCAACGAAGATGCGGAGTCTCAACCACCACCACCACCTACTCTGCCACGGATGGAAACAAACCCCGGCGCCAGTGCTCCCCTGAGTGATTAGTTTGCTGAGCCATGGGAACGAGACGATCAGGGCTGCCTTTGGAAGAACCCACAACACAATGCCTTCTGCCCATGTGTGACGTATGAGGAGTACAAATATATCTATTGTGGGAGGAAGAAGATGGGCATGAAGACATACTATGACAACATGCTGAAGGAGGAAAACACTGCTCCACGTTTCCCAAGCATCAAAAATGGGGATTATATCCTGATGGGTATGGCTAGCATGCCAGATGATCAGGGTCTCGGGCAGTGGGAACTACACACTCTTGACGCTATGTGATGGAGTGCCAAACACCAACGCCCTATCAAATACTGGAGTGGAGACATCATCAGAAGCAAAGAGATGGTCGATGCCGCAGGCAGCCTATGCCAAGCATCATATTTACACCACTCAGCATTGCTTTAAGAGCGATACGCCACCGAAATGCCTCTATACTAAAATGCACTCTGCGGGCTGGTGGTGAGAGGCACAGGTGAGGAGAGATACCCGAGGATGACGACGTGGTAATTGACATTAAGTCAACGCTCAGAGTGGGCGATTCACTGGTTCCCTTGAACTCCATGCCCGATGGAACACATCTCTCGAAATTTGCTGGCGACAAGAATGAGTGGCCTGTATATATGACATTTGGCAATCTATCATCGAAGATCTGCCAGATGCCCTCAACACACAGAGTCATAATGGTCACTCTCCTGCCAATTCCGATCTAGCACAGCAATATTCCTCAGAAGCAGCTGAATGAGCAGCAGCAAACAAACCGAGACATGCTGAATTAGGTTCTCTGGCGTGTACTCCAGTCTCTCACCTTCAAACAACATCTGAGCACTGAGAGTGGGTATTACAATATTCTGTGTGCCGATGGCAACTTCAGGCGTTGCAACCCTGTTTTAGCAGCATGGCTTGCAGATTGCCCTGAGTATAGCAACCCTCATCATGTTGAGTGGCATGTCACTTATTGGTGCGAGTGTCCAAAGAACAAACTTGGAGAATATGTCCCTCCTGACAAGCAACACCTCCGGCGGGATCACAACCTATATTGAACACTCAGCGATGCCAACACCAAGGCTGCTGATGCAGAACTCTCGTCGCGCAATGTTCAACGAAGATTCAAGGTGTTTCAACTCATTCCCTGTATCGTAAGTTACCTCCCAAAGCCCGACCTACTCTATACAATGCAGATCAGCCTCCTTGACTACCGCCACATGTGGATTTTCCCCTTCATGAAGACACACGAACAGCTGGACAAGTACAATACAATCTGGTTATCCGTGCCTGCTTACCACGACCTCACACCAAAAAATCAGTCATATGAGAATGATTCTCAATGGAATGGGAACGAGATGAAGGAAATGAGCCGCTACCTGTTTGGAGTTGTAACCCAGACTCTACAAGGCGGAAGCCACGCTCAGCGTTCCATATTCATTTGCGCAATTGCGTGCACATGGACATTGTTAGAATGCTATATGTATGCTCGATATAAATCTCATGATGATGCAACATCGAGCTACATGGAGAATTCCTTGAAATGTGTCCACACCGTGAAAGATGTTTTCTTACTCACGTGAGGGGGCAACAAGGCGAAGGCCACAACAAATACGCTGGGGATGGAACTCGTGAAGACGTGCTATGCAAACCAGGAATCAAGAGCAGTAACATGGATGCCGTCCAAGAAGCGGGACGAAATGAATGCCTGGCGGGATTATATCAGCCACCGGATAGATGATTACAAGGAGTGAGATGCCCAGTTCAACTCTCTGAGGATCCATGTGATGTCTGATTGAGTCGAAATGATATTTCGATCTGGAGCCTGGCAACATTATTCTGCCGAGTGACATGAACAAGCACATGAAATGAACCTCAAAGACATTTGGAACGCCTCCAATCACAATCTCAACAACCTGCTGCAAGTGATCAGCTTTCAGCGTCGCATTCTCTGCTTCGATATCAGAGAGGTCAAACTCCAAGCCCTCGCTTAGTGTCGGGAGCACTGCTCTGCCACTTCTAAAGTCTTCCCTTCTGGTGCGTATCTGGCCGCCCCCCTGAGCTCCCAGTCATATGCATAGAGTGAATTTATGGGACCCCAAAACTGCTGTGATGGAAAGTATCCTGACGATATAATCAAAGACTTCCAAGCATCACTCAACAATACGTAAGACACAACGCACTGTGTGACAATATTCAATGGCACGCTGGAGTTAATCAAGCTTAGGAGTCATAACAAGACGTATATATCAGATGCACAACTGCACCCAATGGAGCTCTGTATTCAGCATGGTATTAATGTTCAAGTTAAGGGTTAAGAAGGTGAATGCAAATCGCAAATTTGTTGATGCACAGGAAGCCAGGGCTGGCGCGGAGGGGATTGACGGAACGACTGGGTGGGGGTAATTCAACAGCCGGGGAGGTTTGATGGCACGCTGAATGGTCGTCTCCCGTGGCAACTGCAACGATTATTCATAAATCAAGCTCCTAAACGAGGATTGGGCTTTCGTTGCGTCCTGCTCAGCTCTGGCGCTCACCACAATACCTGAAAACTTGGGTAACATGGATCCTGTTTCGAAATTTGTACAAGTGAGACAAGCACTCGCAGCCATTGCTTTGGTAGTTTCCAGCGTGGGAAACATCATCGGCTGCGTGCACGTAATTCCTGAGATAGCTACCAGTAGTAGGGCAGCAGATGAACTGAATGAGCAACAAATTGTCAATAGCCACATAGATCTGGTGACTTGCAACGATGTGCATAATTAGTAAAGAGAGAATTGCATTTCGCATGCAGGTAGAAGGAACACAAGGAGAGATTTTTGCAATGGCACCCATTGCATTGCAATCCTGATGCAAGCGCATACCAAGTGAAACCATTCCTATGTATGGTCACAGTTGGCCACAACGCCAGATGGTTCATCTGAAATAGGAGACCTAATGAGCGAGAGAAAAGGTTAAACAGTGATCGGAAGGAGACATGAAACGCAACGCATGGTATCGTCGTCGGGCACCGAGTAATCTGCCACCGGGGTGTCTCTGATTGCTCTGATGTACCTCGTCCACTTTGACACAGCCATTCCGCCCGGACAGAAATGTTTTTTGCTGATGCCATGTTGAGTGCCACAGTACCACTCTTTCACACATCCACAGTCAACCCAAAGCATACATACCTTTATAGAATATTTGACTATTCGCTTATCTGATACATGTACCTTACAAGTATTCATGTTCATTACCCCTACTTGCAAAGTTACAATACAACCAAGAGATATACACAGGATGCATGGCAATATTGCTGCAATCGTCAACTATGCCACCTACGAATGCCGCCACAGGTTGATTGAACATGGTTAGTTAATAACTGAGCACAGAAAACCTACAATCACCTCACAGCCAAGCAACCACTATTCTCACCAAATCAGTCTTCATACTTCCAGAGGATGAAGTCTATAATGAGACTGTATACAACCACAAAGAATGTACTGGCGACATGGAAGATGATGGAACAGTAGTGTCTATTATTTGGGATTATGGTTGCCAGGCAGTCACGTGGAGTGTCCAGCTTCCGGTAACAGCCCACGATATATTGAACTCACCATCGAATCATAACTCTGTACTGAATATCTTCCTACTATATTCTACACTTGATTCCACTCACATCTGTGTGAAATTATATACCACAATCCATATACTGAAACTGCCAAGAGCTGGCATAGCTGCCCCTACAGATGAGCTGAGCGACTGGTTAGGTGGATATCCAAACAACTCTCAGCCAATGGTACAATCTGACATCATGTCCGTGCAAAGGATGATGCAGGAACAGCAAGAGATGCTACAAAATGTCATCTAACAGTATTCTCAACAATGTGAGCAGAATGCTGAACTGATGGATGTGAACCGGGAAAACCACTGAGAGTTCATTTTGCAAGAAGTAATGAAAGCAACAATCTTTGATATGACCCATCCAGGACAGCGCTGCATTGGGGCAATGGAGTATAATGACTTCCTCGACAGGTTGCAGTCTGACTTCCAACCCCACATTCATTGAATTCCACATGGTGATCTTGATACAGATTAATATACCGCAAGCCTTCAGAGCAGATAAGACAATCATCTTGACCAGGCAAAGAAACAGACCCAGATACCCGATGAGGTTGACTGGCTGCACAAGCTGTGGTGGGACTCAGACACTGGTGATTTAAACTTTGAGCACCATTTTGAGAGAAATGCACAAGACAAAACATGAACGGGACCGAAAACACAATGCCCAAATGCAGTGCAGCAATGAAATCCACCAAGCACTAAATGAGCTGGTGAGAGTCTGTGGCAATTGAATCAATGCAATGTGGACAGTTGAGGGATGGCTTCTGCATGGAAGGGAGAACGTTTCTGCATCCACTTGCAGTGGGCAACAGCCAGAACTCAAGTCCAACATCAAGCTGTGGTCGCGAAGAATTGAATATTGGACAGAAAGGAGGTGCTTTTCCACCATGCTGCAGATTCAGTGTTCACGCCAGAAGGCAACAACCCTAACTAGCAACAGTCACATCAACAGCAAAAGCAGGCAGGAGAATCATCTCCACCAGGTGGCGCAAAATGATACTCCTGACCATTAATATCTGAGCCAGCCCAGGCTTTGAAGCCCACCAATTCACAGTCAGACAAGGATGATAAACACACTTCCCAGTGTTTGGTATTGCCAGAGATCAAAGGAATGCGGAAGTCAGAAGGAAAATGCATTTGTGGTGTGTTACCCAAACATTACACATCCCTTTACCCAAACTATTCCTGGGTCAACTTCCCTGACATCTTCGCTCCTCCAGTACATGGCAAACCAGCCCAATGCTGGCATTCTCTTGACAGTCAACAACCAAGAAAATAGCTTACCTCTCCTGGTATCTGGCTTTGCAAGAGAGGATGGACCAATCAGACCTTGGATTATTGTCTGCATGTACAAGGGTGTTGATTGCAACATTAAACAAAATTCAGCCCGGTCAGATTTCTCTCAGATGGAGGGTTGTCATTGAAATCTTGAATCCCCTGATGTCATGTCAATATATGTGAAGGATGGTAAGACTGGATTTATAGGAGGTTGTGCATGAAGTTTAAATAGGAGTTCAACATGCAGCATCATAATGTATACAAGCACTCAGTAACTGTGGCACTAGCGGCATTTTCATGGCTTCATAACTTCTCAAATGAATCAGACTTTCCCACAAAGCAACACATATCACAAATCAATGCTATGAAATTTAGGTGATCATCCATCAATGGGAGAGTGAAAGAGGCCAATCACAGTCCAATTGATGGATTACTCAGACCGTATCAATGAAGTGACTGTGCTGGTTGTTGGCATTAGGGCATATGATCAATTACTGGAACTGCCCATATTCATGATCTGCAAGCCAAAGATCGATTGGGCTACCTGTTGATAACTCTCACAAAGCACCCCATGTGGCCAAGAGGAGACATGCAGATCAGGGATGAAAGTGCAGTGGTATGAAGATTGAAATGATGAAAGTACTAATGTATTGCAACCCGCTATTGGCAGGAGTCAGCAGACAACCTGCCTGTCATTAGAGATTGCTGAGGATTCAGATGGAAATCCATGAGTATGTAGTAAGGGTGGTTCTAATCCGGATATTGAAATACAGAGAGCAACTGCATTTGACACTCGCTAAGTTAGCAACAAGGAAATTGACATATGTGCCCTATGAATTGGGGAAAGCAGTGGACCACTGGGAGTGACTACGATTGTCACCACATTAGAAGATAAAGGTGAGATTGAGACTATCAACCCAAGCACTGGATGAGTAAGCAGGGAGCTGGAGCAGTAGTCAGGGCAGATGGGCAACCACACTAGATTATACAAGTATAATTGCTACCAGCTCACAATGTCTTGCAGGAAGGTTGTTTGCCTACTGGGGTTAGGCTTGGTGTGGGGCAAACTGCTTGATCAGCAGGTCCCTGGTTTTTGTTCACCATGATTTTGCTGAATCCCAAGCCAGAGATTGGCACTAATGCACCAATACTGGAATACATACTGTATCTACTGATGATGGAGGTCATATCGCCATGAAATGCAAGGAACATGTGGAAGTATTCAACAATGATATTGTAGAGACTCTTGCAATGCACCGGCCAGCTGGCCAAGCAATTGACTGGAATGCAGGCTCCAATTAACAATTTGGTGGAAGCTGCATTATTTTGGATGTTGAGTTGAACACTCTGAAGGCCTATATTGAAACAAACATTGTCAATGGATTAATCCAGTGATCATAATCGGCTGCAGCAGCACCAATCTCATCTGCATAGAAAAAGGCCTCTAGTCTGTGGTTAGGTGTGCACTACCAAGCTCTCAAAGAAAGCAATCTTGAAGCACTGATAGCCTCTCCCACTCATCTTGGAGATGCTCGACAGGGTGTATTAAGCCCGGACCTTCATGGAACTGCACCTCAGGAATGCGTACCAAGTCTTCCAAACCAAGGGAGCTGACAAGAAGGAAACTTCATTTCGCACCCCGTACTGGCAACTCAAGTACAGAGTCATGCCATTGGGATTGATGAATGCACTGGCTACTTTCAAAGCGTATATTGATGACTACTGACAGCCTTACACTGATGACTTTGTTGTGTGGTACCTTGATGATATAGTGATCTACTCAACCAATGATGAGGAGCATGACAAGCAAGTACAAAAAGTGCTGGAATGACTTTGAGAATTTGATCTCTGTGGTATAGCTGATAAGTTCCATTGTGTAGTCTCTGAAATTGGCTGTCCGAGATATGTTATTTGCCCTGATGGGATCACCAAGATATAGCACGGTATATCAATGATTCAGGACTGGCCAACCCTGGAGTCAGTTCAGGCCATGTATATTCTCTTTGGATATCTGAAAATTTATCAGAGGTTCATCACAATATTTGGCAAGCTATCATTCCCGATATCAGAACTAACAAAGAAAGTGTACCGTTCGAGTGCATCTTAACAGGTCAAATGCGAATGGACTTGGGATGCTGACTATGATTCTGGAAGTTGAAAACAGTTTCAAATAGTTGATCCATCCTAGAGCATTTGGACCTTGGAGAGCTGATTATTCAGCAAACTGATCCAAGCAGCTCTGTGATTGCCAGCAATTTCAATCTGTACAATGATTTCTGCATTCTGAGACTGGTCAACTTCTACTCATAATAATGCTGAACTGCAAACAAAACTATAACATCTGCAAGTGGGAGCTCATGGTCAGAATGGTGGATATGAAACTATGGTGACATAATCTTGACAGAGGGAATTATCAAATCTTTATACTGTGCGACCATACGAACCTCGAGTACTTCCAAACATCAAAAGTCATCTCTTGGCAGCAGGAATGATGAGCCATGATTCACCCTTTGTTCATCTTCATTATTGAACACCTGGAAGGGATCCAAATCACATTACACAGACAATTGAGATGACTCAAATATGGGATTGGATAAGATTGATATCTGGCACAGCTCCCGGCCACATGAGATGTGACAGCCATTACCAAATCACATGATGACCTTCAACTGGAGGTCAAGGCTGAACACTGGAAGCTGTAGCTACATTCAGGGGTCAACACATAATGATGAGAACGAAGGGAAGTGGAAAAATCTCCGGTGGATGCTGAACTCGGTGTATGCTGTACTCGGTATCAACTCAGAATCAAGGCATGGAGAGATAGAGCGGGATGACATAACATTGTATTCTGCGATGATGGTTGAGTTGTGGGGGAGAAAGAGAGAGATGGGGATGAAGATGAGAACGATGTGGAGGATACAAGCAGATATGACAAATAAGGCGTGAGACATGCCTGATTGGGTTGGGGAGACCTAGGATCGTTGTTATTGCCCACCGGACCGGGAGTCATACAGGCTGTATCTGGGTTCATATGGTGACTCGCACACAAAATCCTCTTAAGTCCCAGTTTCTCATAATGATTTGTCCCATCTCCTCTCATCTCCTTCTTTCTCATCCTCAACTCTACCATCACCTAAGATCATGAAGTTGAGTCATCCCTCTCTATATCTCCATGCTATGATCAAGAGTATATACTGTGTACAGCATACACCGAGTACAGCATTCACCGAGTACAGCTTACAGCGAGTACAGCATAGACCGAGTACAGCATCATCCCAACATCGACTGTCTCCCGCTCCCAGCCAGTCTCTCGTCTCTGGGCAAAGCATGTTGTACTCAATTCTGTACATTCTCACAATGACAAGTTAACCAATGAATAGAGTCTCAGCTCCCGTTGTGCCTCCCTCCCAAACTGCCGCCTCCAGATTGAGCGCCTCCAAGTACTCCTCTAATCCCCGATCGATCATGGCCTACAAATGCATCTCCAAAGTCGCGCAGTGGCAATCTTGGAGTGCATCTCCAAGTTCACCTGATCACGGCCTCCAAGTGTATCTCCACATCCCCTCCACTACCGCCTCCTGGCGCATCTCCAAACTTGCTCAATCACAGCATCCCAGTGCATCTCCAAACTCGCTCGATCATGGCCTCCGAGAACATCACTACGTTCACTCGATCACGATGTGGTCAGCAGGTGGAGTTAGAAGGCAGACAGCCCATCATCGTCATTCCGCTGCACCGTGCATGGCATCCGAAAGGAATTCTTAAGGAAGGGCAGTTCCGGCTCAAGGAGCATAGGAAGAGGGTGAGAGCATATGAAGGGGTACCCGGCCATGCTTAATCACACATATTGTGTGGATCTACGAACACTTGGCGAGAGTGCGTGAGGAACCACACATATTGCGTGGATCTATGAAAGCCCAGCAACCGTGCATGGGAACAAGAGCTGGGAAAGATAGAGTGTGTATTTTGTATAATGACATGATGTCTATATACCCCAGGGTCTGCCAACGATATACTTCCTGTTGCTCAGTCCATCTCCGTTATCCCTGTATCTTCGTACCCCCCCGCCTGCTTCCCCCAGCGAAACTGAATGGTGGTGGTGAGAACCGGAGTTTCCCGCCCCAATGGCCTTCACATGCATCTGAAAGTTCTCTCAATTGGCGTCTCCAGGTGCTCCTCCAATTACACTCGAATACCGTCTGCAGACAGATTCACTGTATGTATATATATAGAGCGACTTTGATAATATATGCCATATTGAGATGTAGTGAATCTGGTGACTGTAACAAAGGCGAATATGATAGACAAAATTCCTTGTGATTACGGAACCCTAAGAACCACTGCTGTGAGAATGTGGCATCAAGTTGCCTGCAGAGCTGCACAGAGGTCTCAGCTGCACACAAAGTCTCCCTCAGACAGGCGCAGAGGTCTCGGCTACACTCGAAGTCTCCTGCAGACCTGCGCAGAGGTCTAACCTGCTCCAAAATTTGACTTTTCTATAAGTCAAATCTCGTAGCATCCCGAATGCCCCTCCATACCTGCCGGTGCTTCCAGGAGCACCTGAGAATGCTCTTACACAGTCTGAGAGTACTCTGCTTCACTCCAGGGGGACCCGGGGAGCATCTGGAAGTATTCTGGAGCGCTGGGGAGGACGAGCGGAGTGTCTGGGAGGTCTGCCTGTGACTTCCAGACTGATTCACATTTTGCTGATGGTCTAGTTAGAATTAGCAGTTAGAGCGCAGAGGGAAGAGGTATAAAGACCTCTCGATTTTCCACTGGTATAGTGTGCAACCTTCTCATGACAGAGAACAAGCCCTAACAATAAATTCAGATTGGAAAGCTATTCTACATTCATCCTATTCCGATTACTTTGTGTGCCTGAGTGAAGCTTCAAAGTGAACCTGCTATTAGTCCTTATACAAGTCCAATATCAAGTCTAATAGTGAGACAGGATAGAGGGATATTTAGAGGGGATACTTCTAGTTGAGTGTATCTTGGAGTCAATTACTCTCACATTACAAATGGAATCTACTCATATCTGGTCAGACCAGACCATACAGTGGCGTATGTGCCTGACCAGCTGCTGATGAACACTGCTGTGGGGAAATTGGTTGATGGGCAAACATTACCATCAAGAAGTGTGTGGAATTTCAGATCTGGCTACCTGCTGATGAGCCTGAAACTGCCACCAAGAGAATCGCTGATACAGACTACATCACAGACTGACAGGAGAGACAGGTCTACTCCATCACCTTGAATGAGCAGAAGGAGTGTAGGAATCAAAAATGCATCCACCTAATTATGTTCGAATTCTAGTTGATGGCAGTTGGTGATCAGCAGCTCCAGAAAACCATGCAACAGCACATAATACATTGTTGATATTCTAACACGTGTTGACTAAGCACTATATCAGGCATTAATTTGGGGAATGGAATAAGGTGACAATTGAACTACGGACATTTCTGAGCAGCTACATATTGGCAATTGGAAAGAGGTATACCAATCTAGCAACGAAGTTAATTACATTGAACAGATGGTAAACAATAATGCCTGGCAACCCATTTTTGACGACAATGAAGAGATACTGCAATATATTGCCTGGCAAGATTGATATGCAATTGACTCTATAAAAGTTATTGACAGACTGTCAACTATCTATAAATGGCGAAATACATGCAGAGTCCATTATTTACAGCTTGAGCCTTGTCAGAAAGAATGTTTTTGCCAACCGGTATTACAACAGGTCGATCATTTAAGGGCAACCCATGTCTGCAGAGTGTGAGAAAGTATCAATTGAACAATACTGAGTGATGCATTAGTAGATTTTGGAATTCACCAATTTGAACAGCTATTTCCAGCCGAAATTAAATACAACTCAGAACAAGAAGTTAGTGGATTGGTGCTTCTATATGATTGGATTTTACTGCAAGAAAGTATATATATTAGACTTCTAAATGGGCTGTTGAACTACTGTGAACTACTTTACAGCCCTACTCTGGTTGAGTATCTGAAATACAATTGCCAAGTGGAATATACCAATGCCAGACATGAAGTGATGCCGGCATCTTATGACATTGGTCTCCAAATTGTGGATGGTGAAGTGAATTACCTGAATCACACCTTCCAATTACATGATCCTTCTTTTCCTGTTTCACAATGGCACCAAACTCCACAGAATCAGATTCTCCATATTCTGAAGTACCTGGATTCTAGCAACATGATATTGACCTTCTGTAAGAGGTGCAATAAGATTTTGCAACGCATATCATAGCCTCAAGCTCATGAAGTTGGGGTGGTGGTTATCACAATATTTCACAATCCACATGGTTGGGCTGATCGACTTGATAGAATCATCTGAGTTGTCAAACAGATTGTTAAGATGCATATTGTACCTGCCATTGAAATAGTTGGGTTGGTGAGTCAGGTGAAAGAGAATGCTGCAACAGACAGACTCAATAGTATATGGCATGTCAATAATCATCTGGACGTAATTATCTACCGCACTGTATAATAATTGAATTGTGGGAAATTAGGTGTGTAGGATATATGATTGTTGCTTGAGTGGTAGTATGTGCTATCAACATTATAGTATTCACTCTGAGCAAGTAAGGCTCCACATTTGAGAATCAACAGAATTGTCTGGGGAATATGGCAAATAGTTCCTACTGCTCCAAACTAGGCACAACCTAATGGCTTGATTTTGTAACATTGTGAATATAACTGTATACTCTACAGAATAGTTTTGTACTCAGTTCCAGAATTTTAAAATTGTTGAAGAGTACCTGAGAATATTTAACTTTGTAATGAAACCACCTTGGAGTAGCTGGTAGTGGCTGGAAGGAGCAGGGTGGCTGTTCAGAGTTGCTAACTTGATTAATTATAACATTTAAACCATTTCATATTGTGCTGCTATAGCCTATAATTATATGAATGAAAATAACTTTAAGAAAGGAATGCACAAAACTCAAAGACAAATTAGAAATAACTGATACAGTGCATAAATGAGAAATCGAATCATCAGGCAAGACATAAAGATTGTTACCCAATATATACACATCAAGACATTACAACAAGTATATAATATTTGTATGGCAACTTAAAATAGTTGGTAAGTACACAATAGTTATTAGATCAGAACATATGATCAAGAGTGGAATTTGGTTATCCTGGTTAACTTACATTAGCTACTGTGGGTTCATTTTGCTATACAGAAATTGTTCTAATATGTCTGTCAACTTTTGAATGTGCTCAGAATTGGTCAGTTATCATCTGTATCTAGAAGTCGATGTAATGGGCAAGAAGTTATAAGGCTCTCTATCAGATAGCATGAAATGGAAATACAATACTTTACAGACATATCAAGTTTAAGGAAAGTCTCAAGGAGAAGAAAGTAAAGCTGTATATCTTTATTGTTTGGAACTACTAAATAGAATCATGCAATTGGACATCAATTCCAATGTGTATACAATTATAATTGCAAATAAGTTCAGATAATATTATACACAAGAATTTGTATGTTGATTTAGACAATCTTGACTGAGGTGCAATATTTCATATCTGCTATTGATTCTTGCAGTACCGGTAATACAACTGTTACTAACTATCATCACAATACCATTACTACAGTTCTGACAGCCTGTACATAATAATAACAATCATGCCCTCTTGCCGATGTATATATTAGTCCTTTATCACTATAAAGAAACCGTCAATTTCTCAGTTTCATTCAATGAAACCTATATGTTCTATGCAAAATTTCATGTTGGATTGTCAGATTGTATTCCTGCTATAAATTCAAGCCATTATACAAAGTTCAATTTTATCTATATATAAAATCAGCAATATTGTATTATTTACCATCCACTGTAATAGCTAAGGTATTGTTCTAGAGGGCAGTGTTTCAGGAGCATGTCTTATAGTTGTGATAAGTTCAATCCTAGTTAGCCTTATTGAAGCTTTTAGATTATCATTAAGAGGTATATCAATGTGTTAAATATATACTCTTATACAATTCTAAACAACAAATGATGTCATTATTATTCTCTTGTCAAGCAGGTACAGATTTCTGAATGCTTATATTATTCTCAGTTGTTGAGCAACTTGATATATTTACTTTTCGGTATTGTTAATATATCTTACTTTTTGATTTGCTTTCAGTACCTATACAATTCAATTAACCCTACTTTTGCCATATCATCCAAAAATATCCACTGACATTATTCTATACTACTACTGGATATGGAAGTACACAGACAATCCAGATATCAAATGGTTACATTATTTCAAAGCTACATTTCCAGAGTAAGATTTAATACTGGGGAGCTTCTAGGAGTAACTAAATGTAGTTGAATGATAATTCAACGATTGGAAATGTTCGCAGCTCATACTGCCTAGGCAGTAGCCTTTTGTACTCTCTGGAAGCCTCTGAAGAAGTAGGTGACAAGTCCAGAAAATACCTGGAAGGATGGGTAGTAAATTGTAGATAATTTGAAAATGGAAGAAATTCTATAGCAAAATTACAGATAGTTTGGAAGCTATATGTAAACCTTCAAGATACTCCCAAGCTCCACTGAAGGTAAGCAACATGCTTTCGGAAATTACGTAAACTCTTTCAGAGTGTCTGAAACCCATGATGATATGGAGCCATATTTAGAAAGTTACAGAACATGAATCATTGAATAATTAGGATGTGAAGCAGCTGAAATCATTGTATAGATCTATAGGAGCACCTTCGACATACTTTTGTATGTTCATGGCTGAGGTGAATACAGTCCAATAACTATATAATGCATTGAGTTGGACTTAGGTAATATCAATAATATATTACAATTGGATTTAAACTTCCATTTGAACATCATATTGGGAAATACAACTAGAGTGACAAGATTGTTCTGAAAGTAGTATATTGCTTTTATTTGGAAAAATTATAATAAAGAGAAACACAGTGTAAATTGCACAACATCAATTGCACTTGCTGGATACATGCAATATTTCTGATGCAAAGATCATTCTTGATTGTTCATTGTAAAATCCAAACCCTGTCACAGTATTTTACACCCCACCGACTAACCTCCTATCCCAATACTAACATCTCAACATTTAAGGTTACAATACATTAGACCACTCTCTTATCATACTATATTATCTTGCTACAATAATCCTACATTATCACCCAATGTTTACCTTATCTGATATCATACGACATCCATAATTCCCACCACTATTTGTCACCAGCAATCTTTTCCAATGCTTGTCACCTTTTACTGTCACATTATCCCGCAGCTATATCACCACTATTGAAAATAGCTGGGAAGCCATATGCGAACCTTGCAGATTTCCCATTTAACCTGACTGGTACATTTAAGTATTTGCTGAAGCTGACAGCCCCTCTTTAGCTAAGAACAGTTCATTCAGATATTCATCAGCAATATGAAAATTGGTTCAGAAGCCACATGCTACCCTCCAAGACACTCCAGTCGCCCTCACCAGGGCTTTTAAGTTGTTCCAGATTCTCTCAGACCCTCCTGGAGCTAAGCATTGTGCCCTCAAATGCTGCAAGGGCATTGTCAGATGCTCCTGAAATCAGCTGCAGCAATGGAGGTGCACTTAGGATGCAACAATGTTTGACATGTAGGATAGAAGAATCTTGGAGCAACTGAGGCCTCTAAGCAGATTAGCAGAAGAGTTCCAGAGCAGCTGGGCATTCTGTGCGAAGCTCTGTGGGAGACTTTAAACTCGCTGCGGAATTCTCAAAGCAGTGGTTCTTAAGTTCCAATAACCACAAGCCACTTTTTCTCTCATGTTTGTATTTGTAAGAATCAAAATAACATTTGCTACATTATTATATGGTATTTATCATCTCTTTAGGTCTATCTATATATAAATATATGGTCAATCTGGCTGCGGATGGTACTAGTCTGCAATCAAAGAACTGCCTGGAGATATGGTTTGGGTGAACTGAGTGATGCACTTGGATGCCTTGATTATGCAGGTTCAGAGATGTATTTGGTGGCCATGAAATGTGACACTGAAGGCTGTGATCAAAGAAACACGAAGATGTGAAGACGCACTTGGAGCCCATGATCGTGTCAACATGGAGGCTGTGATCAAGTGAGCTTGGAGATGCATTTGGCAGCTGTGATTGAGTGAACTCCAAGATGTACTTGGAGGCAGCGATTGCGCGAAATTGGCGAAGACTTTGGAGGTGATTGATGTGGAAGTGGTTGATCTCGAGGTGGTTCATCTGGAGGTGGTTGATCTGGAGGTGGTTGATCTGGAGGTGGTTGTTCAGGAGGTGGTTGATCGGGAGATAATTCATCAGTGGGAAGTTGATATGGAGGTGGTTGATCAGGTCGTGGCAGATCAGGAGATGGTTGAAATGGAAGTTGTTGATCACTAGGTGGTCAGTCTGAGGGTGGCCAATCCCATGGTGGTCGAGCTGGAGGTCGTCAATCTTGACGTGGTCAATATGGCGGTGGTATCTCTAGAGGCGGTAAATGTGCAGGTGGTCAATCTGCAGGTGGTAAATTGGCACCTGGTCAATCGATAGGTGGTTAAACTTGAGGCAGGTGATTTGAAGGCACTACATCAGAAGTTAGGTGCAATAGGGGGCCAGCCACCTTTTGTTTGTTAACTCGTAATGGTCGAAATATAGAGAGTAGAGTACAACTATTTGGTCTGCCAAGAGATAAGGGTTGAGAGACTGACTGGGAGCAGAAAGAAGTTGCTGTTCAGTTGTTGCTGTCCTTCACATATGCCGTACCAGGTGTATGCTATTCCCGGTGTTAACTCATGATGACGGCATGGGGAGATTGAGAAGGATTACTTAGCCTTCTGTTCCCAGCTGATGATTGAGATGCAAACAAGAATGAGAGAGATGGGAGGAGAGGAGGGTAATGATCTTGAGAAACTAGGAGTTTGAGACTTTCGTGGGCAGGTTAATTGACCATTCCAGATCTGGCATATATTACTCCCAATCCAGTGAGTAATATCTGGAACGTGAGGTATCCTCTACTCAATCAGGCTCGTCTTGCCCCTGATATCCCACATATCTTGTATCGGCTGTATAATTCCCATTTTCAGCCCACAATCTCTCTTCATTGTTCACAAGTCTACCATTTTCACAGAATCAAGAGTCAAGTCATCTCTCTCCATATATCCATGCCATAATCATGAGATAATACCAATTGTAGCTTACCCCAAGTACAGGATACACCAAGTACAGCATATACCCAGTACAGTATATACCACGTACAGCATACACACAGTACAGCATACACCCAGTATATCATACACCCAGTAAAGTATACACCAAGTAGAACATCCTCCCAACATTGCCTGTCTTCCCTTCATTCTCAGGATTACAAGTTGACCCTTCAGTGCACCTTCAGCTTTCAGTGTGACTCCCGACACATTGACTACAACACACCGGCTCCCCATTAGCGCTCACAGGTGAAGTCAATTCTTCATATTCCCACAGTTGCAATGTAACTAATGGATGTATATAATCGCACTACCTGGTATGGCACCTGATCAACAGCCAGATCAGCAACAACTCTGGTTTCCATCAGAAACACCCGGCTGTTCCGAATGGCTCTGACGGCTCTGACGGAACCTCGGAGCCTCTGACGGAGAACCACATGCTTCCCATCGCCCAGGCGACGGGTCGCATTGCATAGCATCAGCAAAATGTATTTTAGTCACTGGAAGCCTCCAGGAGTGTCTGAGAGGATGTGGAGGGTAAACTTGGATGCGTCAATTTCAGGAGAGTATCAGACCCTGGGAGGGGATTCCTGCCATAACTGGGAGCGCCGACGACAGGCCTGGGAGCACCTGGGAGCGCCGGCGACATGTCTGGGAGCACCTCGAGTCACAGTCATGTATTCAGTTTGTATTCTCATCTATGTATCTATGTATCTATATAACTACCCATCTACACATGCTATATCTGGACTGGCTGCGGTCTGCTGAATATATACTCCCCATCACCCTGTCCACCTCCATTACCCATGTATCTCTGTACAATCGCCGTCGCTCCTTGAAGATGTACTTGATCGAGCGTGTTTGGGATGCACTTGGAGACGAAGATGGAGTGAACTCAGTGATGCACTTGGAGGCCGGGATCGAGCGAGTTTGGAGATGCAGTTGGAGGGCATGATCGGGCGAAATTGCAGGCCGTAATCAAGCGAGTCTGCAGATACCCTTGGAGGCTGTGATCGAGCAAGTTTGGAGATGCACTTGGAGGCCGTGATCGAGCGAGTTTGGAGAAACACTTGGAGGCCGTGACGGAGCGAGATTGGATGAGTACTTTGAGGCAGTTAATCGATGGCGCGCCGGGAATCAATTCATCTGTTAGTTAACTCGCAACCGTGGGAATGTGACGAGGTGACTTTAACTTTGAAGCTCTTATGGAGAACTGGCTGGTGGCGGTCAATTGGTAGGGAGGTCCGCCGGAAGCTGAGCCTACATTCAGGGGTCAACTTGAAATCGTGAGAATGAATGGATGACAGACAATCCTAGGTGACTGCTGTACTTGGTGTATGCAGCACTCAGTGTTAACTCATGATGATGACATGGAGAGATAGAGAGGGATGACTTAATTTTGTGTTCTGCGATGATGGTAGAGTTGTGGACGAGGAAAAGAGAGATGGGGGACGAAGATGAGAACAATATGGAGGATATGAGCGGCTATGAGCATTCAGGAGTACGAATTGCTTGATTGGGTTTAGAACACCTCGTATCGGTGTTATTACCCGCCGGATCAGGACCCCAACCTGCCGGATCGGGGATGGTCAACTGACTTACAAACAAAATTCTCTAAGTCCCAGTTTCTCATAATGATTTCCCCCATCTCCTCTGATCTCTCTCTTTCTTGTGCTCAACTCTACCATCACCTAAGAACCTGAAGTTAAGTCATCCCTCTCTATCTCTCCATGCCATCATCATGAGTTAACACAGAGTACAGCATACACCGAGTACAGCATCATCCCAAGATCGACAGACTCCCACTCCCAGCCAGTTTCTCATCTCTCGGTGGATGTTGTACTCAACTCTCTACATTCCCACAATTACAAGTTAACCAATGAATAGAGTCTCAGCTGCCATCGTGCCTCCCTCAAAATCGATCGCCTCCATGCACTCCTCCAATCTCGCTCGATCGTAGCCTGCAAGTGCATCTCCAAACTCGATTGATCCCGGCCTCCAAGTGCATCTTCTGAGTACAAGCAATCTCGGCCTCCAGGCGTATCTCCAGACTTGCTCGATGACTGCCTGCAAGTTCGCATGACCATGGCCTCGAGGTGCATATCTCCAAACTCACTCCTTCACGACCTCCAAGTGAATCTCCAAAGTCGCTTGATCACGGCCTCCACAAGTGCATCTCCAATCTCGCTCGATCATAATCTCAGAGTGCATCTCTAAGTACACTCAATCACGGCCTCCAAGTGTATCTCCAAATACGCTCGATTATCGCCTCCCAGTGCATCTCCAAAGTTGCTCGATTACGGCTCCCAAGTGCATCTCTGAGTTCACTCAATCCCAGTCTCCAAGTGCATATCCCAACTCGCTCAATCATGGCCTCCAAGTGCATCTCTGAGTTCACTCGATCGCCCTCTCCAAGTGCATCTCAAATACACTCTATCCAGTACATCTTCAGGGAGCGAGGGTGGTCGTGCGGAGATACAGGGCTAACGGACGTGGACAGTGTGACGGGGAGTATATATTTGGCAGACCCCGGAACAGATAGACATCATCTCATTTCCATCTCCTCTTATCATACAATGAAAATTCACACTCTATCTTTCCCTACTTTTTGTCTCACTCACTCTGTCCGAGATTTAGTGGATCCACACTATTGCGTGGATCCTCACGGCCGGGTAGTATCATATCTTCTCACCTTCTTCCTACACTCCTTGAGCTTAATGTAGAAGGAACACGAGGAGAGATGTTCGCAGCATCACCAATTGCACTGCAATCCTGATGCAAGCGTGAACCCAATGAACCAATTCCGATGTATGGTCACAGTTCAGCACAATGCCAGAGTGTTTTTTTAAAAATACAAGACCGACAGAGAGTGAAGAAACGGCAAAACAGCGATTGCAGGGTGCGGATAATCTGCCACCGGGGTATCGCTGACGGCTCTGATGGAGCGCGTGCACTCTGACACAGCCATTCAGCCCGGACGGAAATGTTTTTTGCTGATGCACCTGATTGACCGTCTCCAGATCTACCACCTCCAGATTGACCAGCTCCAGATTGACCACCTCCAGATTGACCGGCACCAGGTTGACCACCACCACCATGCACCGCTCCATTGCCGGTCAATCTTGGCCACCAACTGCATCCCAACCATGTGCGATCCCCATTGTACAAGACATTGCTTTATCGACTTCATTTCGTCCCCCAAGTGCATTTCTGAGTTCCCTCGATCTTGGCCTCCAAGTGTCTGTCCAAACTTACTTGATGATGGCCTTCAAGTGTATCTCTGGGTTCTCATAATCATGGCCTCCATGTGTATCTCTTAGTTCACCTAATTATGCCCTTTATCTGCATCTCTAAGCTTGCTCAATCATGTCCTCTAAGTGCATCTCTCAGTTCACTTGACCTTGGCCAGCAAGTGCTTCTGCATACATGCTCAATCACTACCACCAAGTGTATCTCTGATGTCACTGGATAACCATTTTCAGGTGCACCTCTGACTGCGCTCTAACGCCACCTGCAGCCAGTCATGATATTCTGGGTGTAGATAGATAGCTACATACATAAGTAGATACCGAGATACATGGATACATCTATGCAAATACATCATTCAGAGTTAAGGTTTGAAGTTGGTTGACAATGAATGGTAACTATGATTCCAAGGTGCAATAGAAGCCACTCGACTCCAAACCTTGTCACCTCCATTCCAAGTTGTTCCAAAGCTGGCCAGCCGCAATTCCAGCTGCTCCTCAGAGTTTTGCAGGTGCTTCTGTAAGCTGGCAGCTTTAATGCCAACATTCCAGGTGCACCTGGATGGCCACTGCATCAGTCTTGTCAATGCTGTGAATTGTTGCCAGTGCTCCCAGGTACACCTGAAGGTAAGTGCATTGGTTCAGTGAATACCTGGATATTACCATTCTGGGATTCTGGTCCGACATCTTTCACATACTCACAGTGGCATCAAGTGACAGAATTTCATTTCGCTGATATTGCAAGAGTATTCTCAGATGCTCCTGAAATGACCTGTAGTTATACAGATGCTTTCAATATGCTATGAGCTTTGACCAATAGGATTGTTAAATTTTGATGTTGCTGAAACCTGAATATGGGTCTGCAATAAATGTTGAGAACAGCTTAAACCTCTACACAAATCAACAGGAGACTTTAGAATTCATGTGGTCTTTTCACCGAAGTTGTTTTTAGGGTTCTACAACCAAAATCCACTTTGATTATCACATTTGTCTTGATTAGACATTTGTGTTTTACAATTTGAAGAAGATTCACTATATCTTAATATGGGATGTATTATCTATATACATCTGTCTATATATATACATATTGTGAATGTAGCTACAGAGACTACTGCAGTGCAATCAGAAACCCAGCAGCATATGCGGATTGAGTAAATCTTGATATGCAGTTCAATGCTGTGCCCAAGTATGTTTTCCAATTAACTTGACAGGTGCATTTTAGTCAACTCCACGATCCACCTGGAGGCTGATGTTGTATCAATGAAGAAGTGCACCTGTGATACCAAGACGGAGCATGTTTCGAAATTCAGTTGGTCTCAGATGAAGTTAACTCTGTGTTGCACTTGGATGTAGTATTTGAATCAGTTCTCAGATGAAGTTGCCTGCGATGATTATATAAACTTCGTGGCCATGATTGTTCAAGCTTGGAGATAAATTTACTGGGTGTGATTTAGTGAGTTTGGCGATACACCTGGAGGACATGATTATGCAATCATGGAAGCAGCGACCATGTAAACTGTGAGGTGTGGAGATGTACTTGAAGGCTATTTTCAAGAATGCGTACAGATACACAAGAAAGTCAAGATCGATTGAACTGAGAAATGCATATGGAGGCCATTATTGCCCAAGTTTGGAGATACACTTGGAGGTCATGATTATGCCAACTTGTCAGCTATGATCATGTGAACTTCGAAATGTAGTTGGATATACGGATCCAGAGACAATGGATCTACACCGGAATCCAATTGATTGGGAGGCAGTCGATGAGAATGGAGGCACTACTGGACCTGACATACTTCTCATTGACAAACTTGTACTCATGGGTATGTACAGAGTAGAGTTCAACAAGTTGCTTCAAGAAATGAGAGATAAGAGATGATAGACTGGCTATAAGTTGGGCACAATGAGTCTTGGGCAGCTGTAGTAGTTGGTAATAAGTGATCATCATAGCATGAAGATATTGAGAGGGATGTCCTACATTCATACCATCATGTGATGCTAGAGTTGTTGACTAGAATGAGAGAGATGATAGGTGATGGTGGCAATGATTATGACAAACTGGAAGGTGAGAGAATTTGGTGTGAAAGTGAAATTACCATATTCAACATGGCAGGCATGACTTCCAATCTGGCAGATAAGATCACCCATACAAGATGTTCTAAACCCAATGAGGTCAGATATACCAAAGGTTTTCCACATCGAGTCACATTCTCACATATCATTTTCATCTTCACCGACATCTCACTCTTCCTGCTCCGCCACGGTACTATTACAAGACAACACAATATCAGCGAAACAGAAATCGGTCCAGAAGCTAAATGCAAACCTCCCAGACTGTCTGGTCGACCTCACCAGTACTCCTAAGTCATTCCAGCTGCTCCCAGACCCCTCTGGAGCTGAGCAAAGTGCTATCAGACTCTGCAACAGTATTTTCAAGTACTACAGAAAGCACCTGCAGTTATGAAGGTGCATTCAGGATGCTACGATATTTGACTTATAGGATAGTCAAAAGTTGGGGCAGTTGGGACCTATGTACAGATCAGCAGGAGACTGCAAGCAGCTCAGACCTCTGCACAGCCCGGTGCAAGCCATTAAACTTGGTGACGTCATCTCACAGAAGTGGTTTGTAGAGTTCCATAACCACAACCCATCTCGTCTATCATATCTGTCTTCATCTCATTCACATGATTTGATACCTTATAATATGGCATGAATTATCTATCTCAGTCTCACTGGGTATATACTAAAGGTTAATCTAGGTGCAGATGGTACTCTAACACAATTGGTGAATCACCTTCAGATGCCAATTGAAAGAACCGAGAGTCGCCCTGGGAGGCCAAAATTGACCTCGTTTGGAGATGCACTTCAGGCTAGAGATCAAGTGAACTCAGGGATGCACCTGGAAGCAGTTTCTGTGGGGACTTAGACGTACACTTCTAGGCTATGCTTGAGCAAATTTGGTGGTACACTTGGAGGCCGAAATCAATGGAGCTCGGAGATGCACTTTGGTGCCATGATTGAACAAGAGTTGTGTTGCATTTGGAGGCCATGAGCAAGCGAGGTTGGAGATGCATGTTGATGCCATACTGACGCAACGTTGGAGGCCATATGTGAAAGAGTCTGGAGATTGGCTTCCAGGCAATGGTCATGTGAACTTGGAGACCATGATCGAGCAAGTTTGGTGGAACACTTGGAGGCAGTGATTGTGTGGGCTCAGTGATGCACTTCTGCACAGCGATCAAGTGACATTGGAGGTGTACTTGGAGGTGGTCGATCTGGAGGTGTTTGATTTGAACCTAGTTGATGTAGAGCTGGTCAATATGGCCCTCAGAGTCATGACAGATGACAGATGCGAAACTGGCTAGAAGTGGGGGACAGTGGATCTAAGGATGGGGCAGTACTCAGTGTATGAAGTACTTGGGGTATGCAGCACTAGGTATGTACAGTACTGGGTGTATCCAGTACACGGTCGATGCAGTACACGGTATATCCAGTACACAGTGGATGCAGTACACGGTGTATCCAGTACTAGGTGTATGCAGTACTCAGTGTCTTCTTTGCTCAGTGTATGCTGTGTTCAGTGTTTACTTATGATCATGACATGGAGATATAGAGAGAAATGACTTAACTTTGTGTTCTTAGGTGATGCTAGAGTTGAGGATGAAAAACAGAGTGCTGAGAGAGATGGGGGAAATCATCATGAGAAACTGCGACCTGAGAGATTTCCATCTGTGACGCAATATATCATTCCCGATGTGGCTGAATGACTCCCACTCTGGCTGATTGAAATACCAATTCAATGACTTCTAAACCCAATCTGGCAAGTTGTACCCGTGATTTCTCATATCCTCACATATTCTTCATATCCTTCCCATCTTCATCCCACATCACTTGTTGTTGTCCACTACTCTATGATCCTTGCACAATACAAAGTTTTGTCATTCCTTTCAATCTCTCCATGTCATGAACATCAGTCAACTCTGAGTACAGCATACCCCAAGTACAGCATACACCAAGTACAGCAAACACCAAGTACAGCATACACCAAGTACAGCATACACCAAGTACAGCATACACCAAGTACAACATACACCAAGTACAACACATACTGAGTACAGCATTCACTGAGTACAGCACACACTGAGTACAGCATACACCTAGTACAGCATACACAAAGTATAGAATCCACCCAAGATTACCTGTCTTCCTCTCATTCCCATAATTACAGGTCGACCTCTGAATGGTACTTGAGCTTCCACTGTGTCTCCCTACAAGATCAACCGCCACCAGCCAGCTCTCCATTAGAGCTCAAAGAGAATGTCACCTCTTCACATTCCCCCAGTTGGGTGTTAACTAACTGGGGAATAGAATCTCGGCACCTGGTGTGCCTATGTTGGACCTTCTCCAGATTGACCGCCACCAACTGCTCTTCCAACCTCACTCAATCATGGCCTCTGGGTGGATCTCCAAACTCGCCCGATTCAAGCCTGTAAGTGTATCACCATACTAGTTCAAACACGGCCGACAAGCGTGACTCCAGCCTTGCTCGATTAATTGCTTCAAGTTGGCATGACAATGCTCTCAAAGTGCATCTCTGACCTCGCTTCATCACGGACTCAATATGCATCTCTGAGTTCCCACACTAACGTTCTCCGAGCAAATCTCTGTGTTCGTTTCATAGTCATCCTCAGGCGCATCTGCAATTGCTCTCAAGCACTGCCTGCAGTCTTGATATACCATGCGTAGATGGACAGATATATAGACACATAGATACATAGATGACAATACAAACTGAATACATGGGGTTTAAAAATTGTCTAATGATGACTGGTAACTATGATTTCCAGGTACACCTGCTGCATTCCCAAAGAATATGTTGTTTGTCTCAGTCTGTTCAACTGCAATTCAAGGCGCTCCCAGGATTGTCATTGGCACTCCAAGGCTTGACGCCAGCACTCACAGGTGCTCTGCTGGTTGTCACCAGACCTCCTGGTTCTCACAGAGATGTCACCCGCACTCCCAAGACCTCCTGACAGCAACTGCGTCAGTCCAGTCATCTTTGAGATTTGACCACCCTGGGATTCTGGTCAAACAACTCTCAAACACTCCCAGAAGCTACCAGTAACATCGTTACATTTTGTTGAAGAAAGTTAAGTCATTCCTCTCTACTTTCGCATGTCATGATCATGAGTCAGTTCAAAGTAACAGCATCCACCCAAGATAGACTGTTTCACACACGCAACCAGGTTCCCATCATTCAAACTGTTATAACAGGTACACCCTGAGTATACACAGCTCTCAGTGTGGCTCCCTCCAGGTTGACTGCCTGCAGCTTTCTCTCCAAGAGTTCTGTAGTATAATCAAGTTTTTTTACATTTCCAGGGTTCCAGTTAATTAATGAATAGAGTTGTCACTCCTGATACATCTCCCTTTGGATTGGTAGCCTCCAGATTGGCCACTGCCAGTTTGACCACCTCCATCCACACTGCAAATTTCTCTCAATCACTGCCTCCAAGTATACCTTCCAATACTTTAGATTAATGCCTCCAAGTACATCTCCAGGTATGCTTCATCACAGTGTCCAAGTGCATCTCTAATTTCCTCTCTGAAGTCCTCCATGTGCATCATGAGGTTTACTTAATCATGTCCTTCGAAGTACATCTCTATATTTTGTTGCTCACTATTTCCAGACATACCTCCAAATGGTCTAAACCACCACTTGCAGCTAGTTCATAAGGCTGCTTGTAAAATGATCAATAGATAGATATTTCAACTCATATATAAGAATGCAAATGGTATATGTGCTGCAAAATTGTTTAAAGCTGAGCAGTAACTACAATCTCCAGATTCAATATCAAACTTCAACAAAACTCTGACATTTTCCCCACTCTGTGCTACAGCGATTTGATGTGCTTACAAGCTTGTAGCCTGCATTTTTGGATGCTACTCAAATTGTTGTCAGTTTTTCTATACCCTCACAGATTTGTTACCAGTGGTCCCAGATGCATTCTAAGGCTACTATATTAGTCCAGTTAACTTCCAAATAAGTTAATAGCTCTCCAAGATTCATTTGAGGGTAACAGCATTGATCCAGTTATTTGTGAATTTTCACTATTCTGTGATTGTTACCAAATCACTCCCACACACTCCAAGCACCTCTCTGTTGCAATAATAGATTTTGCTGATGCACATTTCTTCATTATATTTCTCTGGAATTTAGCAGTCCGCTAATGTAATTATTTCTATCATGTTCATTACTTTGCTGGCAGGAATTTTTTCACATCAGAGTTCTTTTCAATTACCTGTCTCTCTGATATCCTGTTTTATATATATGTTAATAATGAATTCTTCCAATCTTAACTAAATCAATTTCTGAGATAGTAATGTCAATTTCTAAAATAGTAATGTCAATTATTGTATATTAGACAGTTGTTCAACTATAGTGTTCTGTATGTTTTCCATATAGTCATCAATTTATTCCTGCTTAAACTGCTTTGATACATGGTTTATTCTTAGCATTCTTAGCTGTAGCATTGTTATATACTTCTGTAAGGTCAGAAATGATGCAGACCTAACTGTATAATATTTCATAAATATCAATGGTTGATACTAAACAGAATTGATATTCTACTTTCTATCTCTGCCCAAAACCTTGTTATTTATCTCTATAAAGTACTTAATAGTTGACTTGAATATGTCTACCTCAGTGTTCAGAATGTCAATTGACAAGTAGAGTTTAGCCAAATGGTTTGTCGATATGCATATGGATGTACTTATCAAGAAACTGAGCAACCCAATGACTTCAACCAGCATCTTTGGGACATCACCTGGAATATCATTGCAGCTGATGTATACTGTAGATTGGACGTTCACTGCATACCATTGCCGCTGTCGAATTGTTGGTGAACGACCCAATATTATAGTTTTCTGAATGTTGATGGCAGTGGCAGGCCTTTATCCGGCTTTTCGCCAGAACAACCAACGGGGCCTAGCATCATTCAAGTGACTGTACAATTGTCGCTGTTGTTGACCAAGGGGTGAGACTCCATGCCTAACTCCCACTCATCATTGAAATAGGCTCTAATTGTTGCGAGAATATGAAAATGATTCATTTTAGGCGTATATAAACCCACGCAAAATGTAAGGGTCTGTGAGTTGAACACGACTCTTGGTATTGAGAAGCCAACAAGTGATAATGGGGCAGCTTGTAGTTGGCTAACAACTCCCAGCATGGCAAAAGCTACAGGTGAGGTTTAACATTGTATATATATAGAGATTCTTATATTGATTGCATGTGGCATACTACACCAAAAAACTCCCATTTATTGATGTGACTGAAGTGCCACATTTACCTGAGTGCGGCATGAGTCCCAGAGTCCAGTGAGTGTAGCATATTACTAAATTTAACATTCTAATTACTGGGGAATAGCTTAAAATACTACAGTGATGCAAAATGCCAGTAAATATGACATTGTATAATCAGCAAAATGTATTTGTGTCACTGGGAGCCTCGGGGAGTATCAGGGAGTTGTCGGACCAGAATCCCAGGGTGGTCGAATCCCAGAGGTTTCAGAACTGATGCTGTGGCGTTCAGGTGTACCTGAGAGCACCGACAACAATTCTGGGTACACATAGAATGTCTGGTCACAACCCAGGGACCACCTGGGACCAAAGATGACAAGCGTGGGAGCACAGGGGAATGCCGTTGACAAGGCTGGCAGTACCTCGAATCACTGTGGAGTGGCCTGGGGAAAACTTCATCTTCTTTGGAAATGCTGCTGGTGCACCTGGAAATCATACCTACTATTTATCATTCAACGATTTTTAGAACTCATGTATTCAGTTTGTATTCTCATCTATGTCTATATGTATCTATGTAGCTATGTATCTATATTGCTACCCATCCACACATGATATATCTAGACTGGCAGCAGGCGATGCTGGAGAGCAATTGGAGGTGTGCCTGAAGATGACAATGGAGTAGACTCAGAGATACACTCAGAGGTCGTAATCGAGTGAGTTTGGAGATGCACCTGGCGGCCATGATTGTGCGAACTTGGAAGCTGTGATTGAGCGAGTTTGGAGCTACACATGGAGGCTATGATTGATCGAGATTGGAGGTGTCGTGGGAGTTGGTTGATTAGCAGGCCATCGATGAGAGGCATCCCAGATACTGAGGAGCCCCAGGTGCTCAGAGGGAACCGGTGGTGAGACAAAATCAGTGCGCCAGGTGCACTGGGTGCCCACGCAGGCTGAGTGCTGAAGCTCTATTCACTCATCACGTAACTCACAACTGTGGGACTGTGACGAGGTGACTATACCTTCAAGCATTCAGGGTGAGCTGGTTTGGCCACGATCTCGTAAGTTTAAAGATGCACTTCAAAGCTACAATGAAAGATGATTGTGGAAGTTCTTCGAGGTGGTCGTTCTGGAGCCCCCTGATGGGAGGTATGGCGGGTGGTGTGGTGTACATGGGGCTAAAACTGGATCAATCCGTGAATTAACTCCAAACTGTTGGAATGCGACCCGGTGACTATTCCTTTTAGTTCTTGTGGAGAGCAGGCTGGTTGCAGTCGATGTGTAGGGAGGTGAGCTGGAGGCTGAATGAACATTCAGGGGTCAACTCATAATCTCGTGAGAATGTAGGGATGACTGTCAATGATCTTGGGTGGATGCTGTACTCAGTGTTTGCTGGACTTGGTGTATGCTATACTCAGTTTTGTCTCATGACAATGGTATGGAGAGATAGAGAGGGATGACTTCAGTTTGTATTCTGTGATGATGGTAGTGTTGTGGATGAAAAAGAGAGATGGCATACAATGATGCCAATGATATATAGGATATGAGCAGTTATGATAAGCAGGAATTCAATACACCTGATCGGTATTACAGGACTTCATTTCAGTGTTCTGATCAACAGCATCTGGAGTCCTACCTGCCATATCAGGAATGGTACATTGACCGGCATACACAATTCTCATATGTCCCTGTCTCTCATGACAATCTCCGCAATCTTTTTTCATTTCTTTCCTTTTCATCCACAACTCTACCATAACATAATTACATGAGGTTCAGTCATCCCTCTCTATATATCCATACTATGATCATGGGTCAACACCAAGTATGGCATACACCTAGTACTGCATACACAAAGTACTTCATACACCGAGTACTGCATACACCAAGTGCTGCATACACCAAGTACTACATACACTGAGTACTGCATCATTCCACGATCCACTGTCTCTCACTCCTAGCCAGTCTCTCATCCCCCATCTCTCAGTGGACCTTGCTGTACTCAACTCTCTACATTCCCACGATTACAAGCTAAGCAGTGGATATTGTCTCAGGTCCTATTGAGACACCCTTCTGGTCTACTGCTGCCTGATTGATCACCTCCTCATTGACCACATCCAAGTACTTCTCCAATTTTAATCAATCATGGCCTCCAAGCACAAGTCCAAACTGGCATGATTATGGCTGCCAAGTGCATCCCTGAGATTACTGAATCTTGGCCTCCATCTGCTTCACCAGACTCACAGAATCACACCCTCAAAGTGCACACAATCATCCCCTCCAAATGCATCTTCAATCTCACTTGATTAAGAACTCAAATTGCATCTCCCAAATGTCATGATGTTAGCCTCCAAGTACATCTCTGAGTTCACTCGATTTCAGCCTGCAGCTCCCACACCCAACTTGCTCGATTACGGCCTCCAAATGAATCTCTATGTTCACATAATTATATTGTAGGGAGATGGCAGAGCTCACATGGCATCCGAATAGACTTCATGACAAAGCTCAGTTCTGGCTTGAAGACAGTAGGTGGAGGGTGGCAGTATATGAATCGGTGCACAGCGGTGACGAAACATACACATTGCATGGCTGTATAATTGCCCTGCAACAGTGTATGACGAACCACAGAAGTTGTGTAGATCAATGAAAGCTCGGCAAGAGTAACTGGGACCAAGGGCGGAGAAACATCGACTCAGTATTTCATAAAATGAGATGATGTCTATCTATGGCAGGATCTCCCGAACATATACTCCCTGTTGCACAGTTCATCTTCGTTATCCCTGTCTCTCTACATCAGCACAAAGCGAAATGGGTTACCGAAAAAGGACCTTTGCACTGATCTTTCTCCACATTCTCCACAAATAATCAAGGCAACGTATTTGCATTCTTCCACCATGCTTCGAAGCGTTCGATGATGTGATCATGTTGTTGTGACATTTCAAAAATTTCTTTAGCCATTTAGGGTTGTTTACTGCATTTGTTTCTTTCACATTGGTCCTCTAGATTTGAATTTTTTCCACAGTATTTTGAAATGTTTCATGAATTTCTGGAGAATTCTTAACAGTTCAATCCATTGAGACATCGATTATACACAAGCATGCACAATTCCCACAACACAATTATGATACCCAGAGTAAACGCTCATCTGATGTCAATTTACCGCTTCAATGATTACTCAAAGCATCGAATCGAACGATCTACATGTAAAACAATTTGAAATAATTCAACTCAATCGTGTTGCTTCTGAACCACCGCATGCAATCTTGCTGCGACGTCATCGGAACAAGGTGTACAACCCCTTGGATCACGCTTGTGTTGACAACAGGAGTGATTCTGACACCAAGAAGACAGTTATGATGGTAGCTCCCATCGTTCAAGAATTGCATCAGTGCTTGATGTCTCTCTTAAACATCAACACACCTGCAGTCCAATGTATCGGCCCAGTTGCAAACGTCTGAACTAAGGCAAAAAGCCCTTTAATGCTCAATGCAGCATTGTTTAAAATGAAAGTCATTTCAAACATGCAGAAATGTGTCCCGGAGTCGACTTAAAGTGACTATCCGGACTTGTCCCCATCCAGAGAACCACTGTATCATATCTTGGAGGCTTATGCTCTCTCCACCTTCCGGATGCAGTGCAATGAATCATATGAACTGCCTGCTCATCGAATTGGACAGACGTCACCGGAATTTCTACTGCATTGTACGAAATGAATTTTGCATCATCAGGACAACTGAACTACTAATGGTGATCGACGAGGTCTGTGAAATTAGCACATCTCTTGAAACACCAAGCAATGAAATTCTATAGCTCCCCTGTTGGCATGGCACACCACTCGGCCAAGTCATCAAGGGTTTCGATCTCTGGTCGCAGGTTGTTCTTCATTCAATTGATCTGCACTTTGGTTACAGACATTTCATCATTGGGGCGTTGTTTTGCAAAGTTTGCATTCAGCTCTCATAACCGAAACACCACCTTTTGGGGTTTCACTTGCACAGTCTGGAAGGCAGCCTCCTGATCATTCAATTGTTGGTATGTATATTTAAGATCCATCATTGCTCTTTCTTGGAGCTTAGAGCTTGGATTTGAAATTCTGCCTCCCTGGTGGATATATTCAGAGAAGTGGTTCAGGAGATGCATCTTCACAAAGATGAAATCCAATTTGTCAACATGATGTTGTGCATTTTCTGACTCGTTCTGTGTTTTATCTTCATCAACACGACAAGGCTTTGCAACCACAGAAAGATTGTTCTGAGTGGGGTCACTCTCCCATTCCTCCTATTTGTCCAACCGAAGCTGCATTTTCAATGCTGGCAAGACCTTGTTTGTAGAATAACTGGGGCGCAATCAATTGAAATCATCGTTGGGATATTCACCCCCATCGATACACTTCTCCGGGTACTCAATTGTGGCTTCAGTATGGCACCAGTACTGTGCCATGAGGTGAAAATACGCCAAGTTCTTGATGCACACCAGGGCTTCTGTGAAGGGAATCTTTTGGCTTGCTGAAGGGTTTAAAAGAGTCACCGTGAAAACTGGAACAATGACACACCCAAGTGCTTGCATCTCCTTACCATTACATTGCATGACCTAGCTATATGACTTCTTGAATGGGGCAAAGCCAGGATATGGATGCATCATCCAGAGATGGTTGAATTTTTGAATCCTGGACTGTTTGTCGACAAACGACATTTCCCAGTCCATCAAATCATTGAGCATAGCAAAATAGATGGTATAAAGAATATCGGGTATGATAGTAGTAATCGGGGAGATTCATTACATATTCCAGAAGATGATCTCTGTAGTTCCAACCGCTCGATCATCCAGATATTGTCTTGGTTCCCATATCACAGTCTCATCTCCCTGAGTTGGGAGTATCATATTTTGGAAGTATAGCTGATAGTCTCTCAATTGCCACAATGATGAATTCCCTTCTCCAAATGACAATTTTGTTGCTTCTCACACCAGGCAATGGGGCTGCTTGATTGAGTGCAACTTAATGTTTTTGGCGTAGTCAGCCATCCATGCACAGATGACAGGATGACATTGCCACATATAACTGTCCACACAATGCATGAGCTTCCAAATGTCCAAAAGCGCATTGAGGGGATGCAAAATGAGCTCGAATGCCCTCCTTAAAACCTCTCGATCATGGATTTCGTGCTTCTTCACGCCAGATTTTTTTCAATGACCTTTAAAGTGATATTTCAGAGGAACAGGATGAAGGGCAACAAAGATACAGGCAAGATTCGAAGGCTTTGATCTAATCATACAGTCGATGATTCCAAGACTCCTTGATACCAGTAATTCTATCTTGTCGCCCGAATAGTTTGTAAGATGTGACCAGTCTGAACTGCCAAATATAGGGACAATTGTAGCTCCAAGCAGCCGCGGAAGGTATTAAGGTGGTCCAAATCATCGTACATATGACAAAATTCAACTAACGTACCTCTTGATTCCACTACCAGTTGCTCGATTTCACCTCTGAGTAGATACATTCCACAACTTCATTGATTTCCATTGCTGGAGTATACTACATATGTTCCATGAAGGCAGGCTGTTATGTGACAAAGTCAATGCATCCAACCGGATTGCGGTAGAAGGAAGGTGTGTTATAATCATCGGGGATGATGTTTGTGTTGGCCAAACGATTGAAGCACACTTTGCCCGATTTTGAAAAGTTGATGGCCATTGCATAGGACATTTTGTTCAACCTTTTGAATAAAGTGTGGGACGAAGTGAAGTTGCTGACGGTTGCTATCATAGGGTTCCTCAAATGCTTGTCGATAGCAGTTCTGCTCAAGTTGTGCTTGACGCACCAGTGCACTAATCCATACTCCTCCTCCCAGGAAAACTGTGATCGAGGATCAATTTCATCATCGAAGTTATCGAAATACTCATTACTAATAGGCTTGCCATCAAGACAGTTGTCCAAGTGTGGAGCACCATAAATATGTTTCCTACCTACAGTTTGCTCTGGATCAACACATGCATATTCGCTGTCGGCATCTGGATCGTGGGAATGATCATTGAAAGGGTGAAGAAAAGGGTCGTGATGAGGCCCATGACCCACTTTAAGTAGCATACTATGGTGCTAAATCGCAAAACTATCATCTCGCAGTTGTTCGGCGGATACGTATTCAATCTATTCGGTGGGGTTATGAGGAAGGTGAGTGATATGAGCGCCAACGTAGGTGCACGTCTTGGAGCAGTACAGACACCGTTGATGAATATCCATCCTTTGTTAACAAAATTCAATTTCCCATCAACATTGAGAAGCATCTCGACGGTTTTTTAGCTACTCATTTCATTTCAAGCTGGCTGGTTCTAGGAAAATGCCGCACCTGATTCACTTATTCCAAAAAGGGGTCCTACAACTGTTGTGGGATGTGTCATCCTCCTTCACACCTTTGCACAGTGTTTGATTGCTCTCTCATATTCAACAACAGTCGGATCTCGAAAGGCATACTGCATCTTCATTCAGCTCATCACAGTGATTGTTTTGCACCCTTAGAAGACCCTCCTATGCCCATTGCCTGAATTATGGTTGTCACTTGTTGTTAAGTTCATACCTTACATGAACCATGCATTCTCCATAGATACAAACCCACCAACATCATACCGGGGTACAAGAACTGGAGAATGGAAAAACGAGTGAGATATGACAGCTAAGTATGTGCTGAAATGTCTTTGTGACGTAGATGGGTGTTCAGTCGACGAATGAAGGTGCTTAGATGATGCTAAGCAAATTGTTTCCTAGCTGAATGGCTGCCAAGATGATGTCACTGGATCAAGAAATCCCCTCCAAGCCCACATTTATATTCACCTTGCCTGCCCACCTTACTTACAATCTCCAGAACCTTCAACGCAGCCTCCTGAAATCAGCTACCGCAACCCATTACCCTTGAGGACAATTTCAACACTCCGGACGCTGGTTCAGAGTAATGAGCATTTGATATCCACCACTTAATTATTGACCACTGTTGTGAACCTAAAATATAATGTCATGCCTTCTGGTTGTTGAAATCAGTTGTCACAGATGCTATTACAATCCAGATGCCGACTGAACATGTCTGCCTCTGGGCTGAGACTGCCGGTGTTGGAGTCAGCCAATGGGCAGCAGAATCCATGAGGATTTAGCAGCAGACTGGTAGCTTGACAACACAAAAGAAAAGATAATAAAGTGAGAAAGCACATCTGAGGGATTGCCCAGTTCATGAGCATCAGCAACAAGCTATGCGCTGGCCCGGAGCAATAGAATCTCTTAATCGATTATTGCGTTACACAAACCAGTGATCTGGCATGTAAATGGTCACTTTCGAAATGGTCCAACGCAGACAAGACTTGCCTCGATGGTCTGAATATCTGGGGAGCACTTGATGAGTTCGTGGAGGTTGGCCTTCACAACTGGAAGACCCTGCTTGACACAACCCTTACAAAGAATAGGACATTCATTCATATTGGTATGTAGTGCATCGCCCCAATGGTTCCTTTGCTCTTCCTGATGATGTGTAGAAACAGAAGATGACAAGGAAGGAACCTCGGGTCACAGGTCTTTGCAGATAAAGTGGTGTGGCGACTCCTCAACCGATTTCATTGTCAAGCTATTTAGTTTTACCATCACCTATGTGGATCCTGATGTTGCTGGGAAGTGGGTGGCTGATAATGATACTCAGCTATTCTCATGGCACTGGCCTGGGGATAATGAATCAATCCTTCCGATAGTTATGCCAATCGTCGATACGACCATTCTGTTGATTGTGAATGCTGCAATCACCGGTCTGCTAGACCCCAGCCGGAATATCCGAGAGATTTGGGGCTGCTGGGAGGAGCCAAATGGAGATGGTGGTCCAAATGCCCGTAATGTTACACCAATCATCAGCACAATGTATATCGGGCCGGGAGCTGCCCACAAACCTCCCAGATACTCAGGTAGCCTTCACCAGTGCTTCCGAGTACTTCCAGATGCTCCCAGGCCCCCCTGGAACTTAGCAATGTGCTCTCAGACTGTGCAAGAGCATTCTCAGGTGCTCCTGAAAGCGCCTGCAGTTATGGAGGTGCATTCAGCATGCTACGAGATTGACTATTAGGATAGTCAAATTTTGGAGCTGCTGAGACCTCTGTGCAGGTCTGCAGGAGACTTCAAGAGCAGCTCAGACTTCAGCCCAAGGTCGGCAGGAGACTTCGAGAAGAGCTGAGACCTCTGTGCAAGCTCTGCAGGAGACCTGGTGCCATATTCTCACAGCAGTGGATCTTGGGGTTCCACAACCACAAGGCGTTTCATTTATCATATGCGTCTTTGTTAAAGTCACAAGTTTCGCTACATTATAATATGGCATGTATTATCTCAGTGTCTATATATGTATACATACGAAGAGACAGGGGTAACAGAGATAGACTGAGTGATGGGGGGTATATAGCCATCACATCATCTCATCTCATCTCATCTTATCATACAACGAGTTACACACTCTATCGTTCCCAACTTTTGATCTCAGTCCCGCTTGCCGATATTTGATGGATCCATGCAATTGGGTGGATCCTCACTGCCGGGTAGTATATTATCTTCCCACCCTCTTCCTACACTCCTGGAGGCAGAACCACTCATTCTCAAGAATTCACGTCAGATGCCATGCGAGGTGCAGTGGAATGTTGAGGATGGGCTCTCTGCCTTCTAGCTCCACTGTTTCACCACATCGTTATCGAGTGAACATAGACATGCACTCTGAGGCTGTGATTGAGCGAGTTTGGAGATGCACTTGGAGGCCGTGATCGTGCGAAATTGGAGGCCATGATCGTGCGAGTTTGGAGATATTCTTAGAGGCCGTAAAGGTGCGGGTTTGGAGATACCGTTGGAGGTTGTGATCAAGCGAGTTCGGAGATGTACTCAGAGGCCATGATCGAGGGAGTTTGGAGATGAACTTGAGGGCCGTGATCGAGCGAGGATAGAGATGTATTTGGAGGCCTTGATTGAGCGAGAGTGGAGGAGTATTTGGAGGCGGTGAATCTGGAGGCGGTAGTTTGGGAGGGTGGCGCAACGGGAGCGGAGACTCTATTGATTGGTTAGCTTGTAGTTGTAGGAATGTACAGAATTGAGTACAACATGGTCTGCCGAGAGATGAGAGACTGGCTGGGAGCGGGAGACAGTCGATGTTGGGGTGATGCAGTACGCAGTGTATGCAGTACTCAGCGTATGCTCTACTCGCTGTATGCTGTACTCGGTGTAAACTCTTGATCATGGCATGGAGCCATGGAGAGGGATGACTTAACTTCATGTTCTTAGGTAATGGTAGAGTTGAGGACAAAAAAGAGAGAGATGAGAGGAGATGGGACAAATCATCATGAAAAACTGGCACATAAGAGAATTTTGTGTGATAGTCAATTAACCATGCCTGATATGACAGGTTCAAGTCCCAATCCGGCATTCAATTACACCGATACGAGGTCTTCCCAACCCACTCAGGCAAAGCATACCCCTGATTTCTCATATCTGCTCGAATCCTCCACATCCTTCTCAGCTGCATCCCCCATCTCTGTCATTCTAGTCCTCAACTCTACCATCATTGCGGGACACAAAGTTCAGCCATCACTCTCTGTCTCTCCATGCCATGATCATGACTTGACACTGTGTACAGCATACACCAAGTACAGCTTACACCGAGTACAGTATACACTCAGTACAGCATTCACCAAGTACAGTGTACACCGAGTGCAGCATATACTGAGTGCAGCATACACCGAGTACAGCATACACCGAATACAGCATCCAACCAAGATTCTTTGTTTTCCCTTCATTCTCATGACTACGAGTTGACCCCTGAATTCCGGTGTGCCTCCCTACACCATTGACTGCTATCAGCCAGCTCCCCATGAGAGCTCGAAGGTAAATTGACCTTGCCACATTCCCGCGGTTGCCAGTTAACTAACTGATGAATAGAGTCTCAGCACCCGGCGGCCCGTCCATCGACCGCCTCCAAGTACTCGTCCGATCTCACTCGATGACGACCTCCAACTGTATCTCCAAACTCGCTAGTTCAGGGACTCCAAGTGCATCTCCAAACTCGCTTGAATATGGCCTCCAAGTTCACTCGATCATGGCCTCTGAGTGTGTCTTCACACTCGCTTAGTCATGGCCTCCAAGTGCATCTCCAAACCCGCTCGATCACAGCCTCGAAGTGAATCCCCAGACTGGCTCGATTACCGCCTGTAAGTTCACAAGATCATGACCTCCAAGTGCATCTACTAACTCGCTCGATTACGGCCTCCAAGTTTGCACTATCATGGCCTCCAAGTCCATCTCCGAACTCACTCGATTACTGCCCGCATGTTCGCACGATCATGGCCTCCAAGTGCATCTCCAACCTCACTCGATCACGGCCTCGGAGTGTATCTCTGTGTTCACTAGATTGTCATTCCCAGGCGCTCCTCAAATCTCTCTCAAGCACCACCTACAGCCAGTCGAGATATACCGTGTGTAGATGGGTAGCTATATAGATACATAGATACATTGATACATAGATACATAGATGAGAATACAAACTGAATACATGAGGTTTAACAATCATTGAACGATAAGTAGTAGCTATGATCTCCAGGCACACCAGCAGCGTTCCCAAAGAAGATGTTGCTTTTCCCAGGCGGCATTACTGTGATTCGAGGTGTTCCCAGACTTGTCGCCGGCGCACCCACGTGCTCCCAGGTGCCCCCAAAGTCATAACAATCACTCCCATGGTACTCCTGTACCAGTCATCAGAGATCTCAGTTACTCTGAAGGCTGGCCAGAATGCCCTCCTAGGGTCTAATACTCTCCTGAAATCAACGCATCTAAGTTTACACTCCACATCCTCTCAGACACTCCCGGAGGCTTCCAGTGACTAAAATACATTTTGCTGATGGTCATCAATATCATTACTGCAACTGGATGTGTCAATGCGGTGATGAAATGATACAACCCAATCTTTTTTTGCGTCATGTTTCATGGCCAACAAGCCCACGGCACATCTGGTGCCAAGGCACCTATGCCCATTGGCCTCAGCTACCATCCGTTTGATGACATCCTCGCACCTCCGGCCAACGATTTGATCGACGACATCGGGGAGGAATCGGATGATCATGATGCAAGGGGGCGCCTGAATTGAAGAAGCTTCAAGACTACGAAAACAGGCTTCAAAAAGTAACAAAGAAAGTCTCAAAGGAGGATTGTCAAACTGCACTGATGCCCGGAAGTGATCCAAAACCGTGCTCTTGGTCTGTTTGCCGATTATAAACAAAGAGTTGTTGCTGACAAGGATGTGGCTTGGCTATGCGAGCACAATCACATTGTGAATCCTCCCACTGTGGGCTGTTTGGCCAATAGATAGCATTCAACCAGCCACCTAAGTGCAAATTAGTCGTTGTTATGATGGAATGCACTGGCTGGATAGTTGATTAAGGATTCACATTGTGAGTGGGTATTTTTCTGGCACTTTGGAGGGTGGATGGATGGGTGATAATTTGGACTTTTTTTGGAGAGGTTGTGTGTCCCATTTTGGTGTTTTGTTTATTTTATTATTACATGGGTCATATTCATGAATGAAGGGCTGTGTTGAGATTTCATGTTGTTGAGAATAATCGTCGAGGCACTTGGTTTTGGGAAATGCATAGTGGATGTGAGAGGACTCTGTGGATGCCTGTCATGTATTTGTTAGTTCGATATGTTTGCCCCCCAGAAGTTAGCCTGAATCATTAGTGAAACCCGAATGCTTTATAGCTCATTGCGATAACAATTTTCATCCAAACAAGCCAATCACAAACCCTGCAGCATGGTTATCACCTGCCGATCTTAATTCCGAGTTCCCTTCCATCCCAGGAGTTAGATGCATGGGTGGTGGGACAAGCCAAGATCTTACAATCATCAACAGGATACAATCACACATCTTGAAGATGCTTTTAATTATATCAACGCTTTATTTCCTTTGCACAATGTTTGAGTTCACTTACTATACATTCAGCGACATTCATGTTAGTCAGTCGTTGAATTTTTTCGTGCTTGTCACTTGCCACCATTGTAAATCATGACACAAATGCGCAGCACTTCGCATCCTCCAGTTGTTCCTTCCAGGACCAGGCGAGGGAGACGATCTATCCACAACGAGTATCTCAATGAGCATCTCAACACAATACCGAACAATTACAATGATTGTCAAGATGACAACTCAGAATTGGATGACAAGACTCATCAGCGACCATCCGGGAAAGCAATGGGCAAGTGCCAATCAAAAGGTCCTTTCACGTCAACACTTGGAACACGAGTCGGGGCAACTCAATCATCTCCCATGTCGGCACAATCCCTACATTCTTAGCATTGGGGGGTCTATATTCTCTTTGAGATGGAGGATGAATGCAAACCTGTGTGGCTAGCATCCAAGGAGCGATTAGATCAAGGGTTTACATGATTGAATTCGCCCACTAATGTATACATTGACTAGAGGAAGAATCTAAACGAAGCCGTTGAGTAAGTGGTTCAATGGAACGCTGGAAATCTTCAGCGATATGAGTACTTTGTTGATGACTTGACAGGCCTCATCGTTGGCACAGAATATAACATGCAGACATCTCTGTCAGGTATTCCAGCCATGGTCATGGCACATGCACAGCCGATAGCTATCAATTATGCAATGATTGTGAATCCCTTTGCCACAAATGCGGTGAAGACTGCCCAGATTCATAGTTGGTGGTATGAGGAAATTGCCAGGATTGATCCAGCACAGAGAAACTCAAACCCTCCACGTGCCTACATTTCAGTGGTAAATAAATCATCTGAACAAATGTTTTCATCACTGATGTTGTGCATCAGGCTCTCGCAAAGATTACTTGCTCCCGTGGAGCGATGGTACACTGCGGCAATCCTGCAATGGACTCTATATCTTGATTTCAAACAAAGCTGCCGACAGAGATCTGGAAAATGGTCGCCTGACTATCGGACAAGGCCATGTTTACATGCCCAACAAACCTTCATGAGGTAAGTTCAAAGTTGCCATTTTGTGTAATCATTGTCTTGACAATCAATTTAGGAGTGCAAGTTTCAATTTGCAGTGACTGAAATTGTGAAGCTTATACACCAGACATATTTCTCTGCCATACGACAAGTGAATATGAAAGATAGATCATTGATTGATAAGCTCAACCCGACATTCATTACCCTCACTATGACAACCATCCACCATTGTCTGTCGGCCTGGAAACGAGGCGAGTTTATAGTCCCGCCAGATTTTTCTCCAGAAGGCGGAGCACATCATATGTGCAATACAAGAAACATTAATCACAGGGTTAATAATGCATGCAGAGATGTATTTTGTCGTCTCTACACTGATTGTTGTGCTTCCTTGCCAGAGGTTCAAGCGAAATAGATAGACAATATCTGCGGCATGATTCTGCAATGGATCCACTCAACTGGTACGGGCCCAGCGATGGCACAACTTTACAACTATCAGGGTGGCATTGATGAGAACTTCCTTCATTACGTTCTGGAACAGCTGATTGAGCAGCCTGACAATTCTTTCAATCATCTCAGCAGGTTTGATGATGCTACTGAAGCTATCATGCGATTCTCAGCTGTTCTGCCGATTGGTGGGTCTGCCATCGCAAGCAGCATCGAGCCCATCCCCTGTACCAACAGCAATAGCAACGACATCACCAACATCACCAACATCCCCAGCTGTGAGAATATGGGATTGGTCGATGGAGGTGCTATGGTAGTGGGTGCGACGTCGCTTGGAGGTTGGGAATGGTGTCAGTGATCTGATTTAGGATGTCCTTTGTGTGCTATTTTATTCTAGGTTTCATCGATATATCATAATAGTAGTAAATGTAATAGAACTGATGGTTTACTGAAGTCTGATCCCAAATGCATGAAATTGTAATTGCGAAGATGCATAAACCTGCCGTGATGGTTGAACAACTGCACGGTACTGACCGATCTTCTATCATCAAATTAAATATCGTGAACCACGTCTGCATTGTTACTATCATTGGTCAAATTAAGCCATGAGGGAGCATTGAAAACAAGAACTATGTGCCTCATTGAACGTACTGAGTGAGCTATATCATAATCACGAGCACATATCAAATTGGGCGATGTAGAAGTATGTCGAGAGATGATTTATGATATTGGCAAAGTGTGAACCATTCGTCAAGTGCTCATTGTCACATTCGCAAAAGTGGGTACACTGGTCATGACACTTGAAAACAGTATTGCAACAACTCAAAGAGCACTCAGGAATTTTCAAGCAATGCAATATTTCAGGGAATCCTCAATTTCATTTTTTTGAGTTTGTGGGTACAATAAACTAAATAAATTTAATGAAGGAAATTTAGTTTTTGCTGATGCGTATGCCCCCAGCTGGCTTCCCCCTGCTCAACTGGATGGTGGTAGTGGTGAGAAACGGATATTCCTGCCTCAATGGCCTCCAAATGCATCTTCAAGTTCTCTCATTCAGTGCTTCCAGTTGTTCCTCCAATTACGCTTGAGCACTGTCAGCCACCAGCTTGATTATATGTATATATATAGAGAGACTTAGATAGACACTACATGTCATATTATGATGTAGCAAATCTTGTGACTTTTACAAAGATGAATATAATAGATGAAATGCGTTGTGCATATAGAACCTTCTGAACCACCAATGAGAGAATATTGCAACCAGTCCCGTGCTGAGCTGTGCAGGGGTCTCAGCTGCGTTTGATGTCTCCCACAGACCTTTGCCATGGTTTCCACTGCTCTTGAAGCCTCCTGCAGACCTGTGCAGAGGTCTCAGCTGCTCCAAAATTTGACTATCTTATCGGTCAAATATTGGGGAATCCCGAATGCAGCTTCATAACTCCAGGCGCTTGCAGAAGTAGTTGAAAATGCTCTTGCAGAGTCTGAGAGTACTTTGCTGAGCTCCAGGAGGGTCTGGGAGCATCAGGAAGTACTTGGAAGTGCTGGTGAGGTTGACCAGAGTGTCTGAGAGGTTTGCTTGTGGCTTCTGGACTGATTTACAATGTGCAGATGAACTGATTTAGTATCGAGTTGAATGGGGTAATAATGGTCAATTGAGTAGCATTGAGTATTTGAATAAATGCGGCAGCCATTCCACATTCTTGTCACAAAGATGTTAAAGAAATATATTAGTATACCTACAAATAGCCCTAACATGATGTGATATTCAGCAAACTACATACATAGTAGTGGGGTGGTTAGTAGGTGTATACAATACCCACTGAAACAGGTTCAAATCATACCACAGATTTTTTTTTACCATGTCAGTCAGCATGCAGCAGGCCTGGGTGTAGGCCATTGGGAATGTGCCGGCATGCGGAATTGCAGGCATGTGCAGGCATTTGCAAAATATACCCATGTTAATGTAATATAGCATAACTCTATTGTTTAACTCAATGCACATCATTTTGAATATAGCAGTAATCAAGCATCAATGTAACATCAATATACCATCAATTGTGGTCTTCTGTGCTACATTATTGTGAAATTGATCCCACATTCAAAACAATTGATTTTGTTGGAAATTCCAAAATACCCCACAAGTTCAGCCAATCTATACATTTAGAAAGAATTCAACATTAATACAGCATTCACTTGGCATCAATAAACGGGGCTTTTTTGGTACAGTATATACATATATATTCCCTCAGTTTGAATACCTCTATACAATGTAGAATATTTTCTCAACTGCTGCTTGCCCGGATATCACCGTCGACCAAGTCGCAATAATCTGGGCAAGGATATTTAAGAATTGAGAATCTGACCTTCAATATCGCAATCACTACAAGTGTTCCGTTTATTGTTCGCTCACTAGGTATTTTAGCTATGGATTTGGCAACACATTTCATCACTTTTTAGCTGGGCTGTAATCATTTCTACTAAGCTATCCCTCCTCATAGTAGCCAAACAGGGAATCCTATAAGCGAACGGCCATCAGGAGAATCACTAAGCTTGTAGCTTCATTGATCATCTCTACTTCGTCATGCTACCAATCCATGTATCATTGGCCAAATTAAGTACATGGCGGAATGAATGAGCCCCCCGCTTAATCACAGTTTATCTAGGCATTGATGAAAGTTGCTTCAAAGAAGATTTGGCCCTCTTCCGAGATTACCTCATCACCAACTCTGAGCACGAGATTAGCCTTTTGACGGTACTATAGTTGTCGGTCCATGATCAGTATACTCATACTAGTGCTGTAATCGTTGATAGCTTACTTGATAGATATATGGTCGAGTCCCTACAGCACCGGCAACAATCTTTTTGATAATGGTTGGTACCTCGGCCATGATATCCACTCTATCGATCCTGTTTCCCAACTTGGCTTCCAGAGTAGCTTCCGTATCCCTTCCGTCTTGGCTACATCCCTTCCACACGACCTTGATGGAAGTAGGTTCGGTCCACTCTGTTTCCGGGTCAAATTTTGATTCTGTGTGTTCAAAACTTCCTGCAGTCGTGCCAAGCACCAAAATGTCATCCTTGAATACACAACCGACATTTACAGTCTGCGTTCCATAGGATGGTGGAGTGGTAAACTCCATCATAATCGCATTTAGCTTTTCGCTTTCATAGGTGATGAAATTCCATTTAGAAGCTTCACACAGGAAAGTAAGCAAAATTCAGGCAACGGCCGGCAGCGAGGCATGTAGTACCGGCATGGTGAGGCTTCATTCCCTGCAAAGCCATAACAAATATTGCTTTACCATCCACCGTCAATTTTTTACCCTTCACTTTTACGTTACCCTCAGCTCTCCCCTTTGGCCAGAATAAATGTCTAATACATCCCCAGGGATTCCTGGGATCATTTCCAAAGTTTGTCTTGCCGTCTTTTCCAACTTTGAATCCTGGGATTGAGCGGTATATCTTCACATCGACCATAGTCTCTGAATCGAGTGTGGAGGTGATGTGATAGCAGTCATTGCTTTCGAAAAATTCAATGCTGAAGCCATCCGCCCTACAACTCCATTTCTGTTCATAGAACTCAAAGTTTTCCATAGTCTTTGCAGACCAGTGGATGTTGCCATCAGGGAAGAAAATTTTAACATTGCACTGAGCGCTTATGTGCAGATTCCTAGCACATCACGGTATACCAGTCAGTCCACAAAATCTATCCTCATCTGCGACCAACAGAGGACAACCTACGCAACATTTGAGTAGATAACCTGAATCATCACATAATGACCACTATCTGCCTCAATGTAGAATGTCTCCGTCTCAGCACACGTCGAATCGAGCGCTAGCCATTTAACATCTTTGGAATCGAATTCGTATTTAGGGTTCTGATCCTCTTGAACCGTAACAGGTTGGAGAGCTTTGGGGCCATAAATGGGCTCTGCAGTACCAGCAACCGAAGCTAGGCTAGGAGTAAGTCAGATACAATGAGCCAAGTGGCGACATGGAAACCAGTAATTGAGCAGGAGCAGCACACGAGATACATACGTCGACTGCGCAGTCTTAGTAACCCAGGAAAACATGTTGGTAAAACCTGTTTGTAGTAGTACTGTACGCGTAGTTTGGGGTTGTTAAAACGGCTGATGGGAGGTCACATGAGTGTAGCACAAAATGTACTTAAGACCGACCTGGCCTCGGTTTGGCCTCGGTTCAGGCTCAACTACGTTTGGCGTGATGAGGTATATGATGGATGCGTACTATGTAGTACAGCACATGATGTGATGCTTGATTACTGCATGATATCATTTAGAGCCGGGAAAAGAAGTCAACTGCTGTGCTAAGAGCAACCTAAATTCTGCAACAAACTATCTCCACTCCCACCACTTATAGGCTTCACATACTTGTTCTTCCACTGTGTTTCATACCACTCATAATGTAGAGAGTTTAGTTTTTGACGAGATTCACTTCGAACAAGTTTCTGGCAAATATGCATCAAACTTTACCAAATGTGCCGTTACCATATGATCTGATCATCACATTTGAATACCTACCATTGGACTACCCACGGCCTGGTATCACTGTTTCCACTATGCCTCCAGAGAAGCTACCTTAAGCATTCTCACCTGATTCACCTTTGCCTGTGGCAGCAGCAGCAGAGAAACCAAACAACTCTCCAGGTAAAATGCCACAGGAAATCCAAGAATTGAAGCAAGTGGAGTGAGTGCAAGAAACACATGTGTCAGTTGATGCGTTTTGTACTCTGGAGTATGTTGGGTGTGAAGATGCTGTTCCAATCTTGCATGATTCAATCGATATCAATCACTACACCCAGCGGCAACTCCACTTCTGGGCATGCATGAGTATCATTGTTTGTAACCTAGGATTAAAGGAGCACAATGTGTTGGTTGAGAAAACTGTGACCGACTTCACAGCCGATTATGAATGCTGAATGCAGCTACTGTATCAATTTGAGAACGTGTATCTGTCATTTCAAGAGCATTGTATTGGAATGATATATTACTATCATAGGATGTGGATTTATTCATACACCTACCAGAAGTTACTTACAGTTGGTAAGCATGCTTGCTAAGTAAATTGCGCTACAGAACCACAACACCTATCTAACTGAGTTCAGATAGCAAAGAAAAGAAGCCGACCAAGCTTTTATACCCAGAAGTACTATTCAAACCTGAGCACATGATTACATTCAACAGCCAACCAGGAGTCAAGAGGAATAGAACAAAAGCAATCAATATCAGTTCAGTGTGGATGCCAGCCTTTGAGAAAGAACATGGGTGTGCGAAGTTCCTTGCAAGATTTGCCTCAGCGCCAGACAGATCTAACATCTCTATGGAGGAACTGGGTATTGTAGTGATAGATTTGATACAGAGATATGCGGTATTCGAAATGTATCATCCAAATGGTTATTCAATTAAGGCGCACATAACAAGTCTGCATGCAGTTATGACATCAGTAACAAGCTGTGGAATGTTTGGGCTGATAGGTATTTTGGGGAATCTGGGTATCTGTCACAAGGAGTTAGAAGTGTGACCAGAAACTCCAAATCAGAAGCTGAAACCTTGGGCCAGTGCAGGTGAGGAATTCGATGAGTCAGAAATCCAAGCTGCAGACTAGCCTGACTACGTGTCAAGCATGTGGATGAAGGACTTGCAGAAATGGATGATGAAGGCCCTAACGGCTATGCTGATATTTATAATGAAGCTGCCAACACAGTGGAGGAACTTGATACTGGATTTCATTGTTCATTGCGCAGCCAGATTGGAGAGCAAAATCTCGACCAGGAGGTAACAGCACTGATGTTCTAGGTACTAGCAGTGCCTAAACTGTGCGAATCCGTCATCTTGATTTGTCTGACTTTTACCAAGCATGTGAAGGCCTATCCACATGAGAATATTTTGCAGTGCTAATTAATGTCATTATCAGACTGTAAACTAGAATTAAGGCGCATTAACATGGTGATGATAGGAGTGCAGTTCACAGTGTGGAATTTCAGCATAGAAGCAGGAAGAATATAAGCAAGATAGTACAGAGTTGCATGGAAGGCATGATAAGCTTTGGGAGATTGGGCAAGGTATGGAGGAGGCGTTGAGGAAGAAGAATGAGCTGCACGCTGAGAAGAAGCAATTATTTGCCACTGCCTGCGGCATGGAATCGGATTCCATCTCTTCCACTTGTGGGTCTACTCTGTTTTCTTCAGGTTCTGTTGGTAGCAGATTTTGAATGCACATTGAATGCAGCAGCAGCTACATGTGCTCCTACTGTATATCTGCTCCTTTTGCTCATCCCTTTTTGTCTTTGCAGTCCACACATATTTGACCCTGCAATGGGTTGTCGTCTGGTATATCTATTTAGTACCTAGTAGCTTCTGATGGCTGGAGAGGAATATCAACTTTCAACACTTCCAGAGACAACATTTTGCCCCTCTAGTTGCAACAACCTAAACATGTGTACTCTGTTGCATCGTGAGAGCCTACAGTCTACAATACTGCTTCTATTAACTAAATGTAAGCTTCAGGTAGCAGATCAAGTGAGCCTCCAACTTTGTTACCACGTTAATTTTAGGGGACAACGGGTAGTAGGAGTAGAGCTCCGCCATCTAGCCGGCCAGCCCGGAGGCGGAGGGGACTAAGGGGCTGTCATACTATAAGTAGAGTGAATACAGTATGAGTAAAACAAAGCAAAACTTTGTTACCCCAGATTTCTCGCAGGACTACCACCAATGCCACATTGTTGATTCTCGCACCATCAAGACTGCAATCACAAGTCAATACAGTTGAAGACCACATAGATGTGGAATTTGAATCCCACCACAACAAGGTGAGTGCAATGGATGATGTGGAAGAGCACATCTGGGATATTGAGAATGTATTTGACCAGAGGTGGCTGCAGAAAATGGAATTCAGCATCTGGAATCCCAGCATGGAAGGGTAGGATGAGGTGCCGGATAGAACATGGGCAAAGGAAGTGGGGAATGATTTAAACTGTATAGATGCAGCAGTTGTGGTCAAGGAAAGCGATGCTAAAAATGAGGAAGAGCTAGTATGAGGATGGCAATGTGGGTCTCTGGATTTGGTTTCTATGGTCTTTCTGAATATCTCAAATGGTTGGTGTGTAGTAATATATATAGTAGGAAGCATTTTTAGTGTACACAGATCAACATGGTTGATTGGATCTAATGATGGCATATATTTATGAATAAGATGTGATGTATGCCACCAAAATAATAGGGAGGTCACAGCACACTTCTAATGATATTATAAACTGACTGCTGCTTCCTTAGAGTAACAGCACGGATAGTGATGGCAACTGAACATCATTCCCAGCACACATTGGTGGGTGTAGATTTCAGTGGTGTGGACTACAATTGTGTGGACTTCATGAAGCTCAACTCAGATGTACTGTGCTACATGCCATTGTGTAGTGCTGTATGGGGGCATTTTGGTTTTGAACCGAAGGCTTTTCAGGTCAGACTGATGGCAGCTATTACTGAGGGGGAACACAAGGTATTTGTAATTGCGCAAACAAACTCATGGAAGGGTGTCCTTTTCCAGGCAGTACCAGTAGTCAAAGAAAGCACTACATATATGGTTATCTGTCTAATGCTGGCTCTAATGTCAGACTAGGTAGGTATTCTCTTGCCACTGCAAAGTCAACATTAAGCTTTTGGCAGGTTAGATGCCTACAGAATTAGAATAACAAGGGGGTACAATTGACTGCAGATAAACTGAGCGGCAACCCAGGTCTATGGAACCAAGTGCTGGATGGCAAGTACAGGATAGTTTTTGCATCAATGCTGGTCTTGCTGAGGATGGTTCATTCTTTGGTGTGATTATTGATAGAGATAAAAAGGTTGTTATCAATTCAGTAGACCTTTGACCTGGTTTATACCTACATAAAGCAGCATTACGTAAGCAAAGTATCACTCAAATGGTTATACAGATTGACCCAGCACGGGGCTATGCGCAATGATCAGTGCTCATCCCTATAACAAGTGTGGTATGGTGGGTGCCACACTCAATGATCTTTGTGGGTAGTATTGACGAATGTATAGGCATATTATCATATGTTCCCAATGGACTATCTTCTTCAATGGCCAAATATTATAGAATCCTCAACAGGCCATTTCATGCATCCCTACAGGTCAGTTTTCAAGAGGAGTATTTAAACACTTTCAGTGATTGTGAAACTAGAATTCCAGGATGCTCCAGTATGTATCATATCACTATGGACAACAGAAATATGGGAACCAAAAATATATGAATAGACACTGCAGGAATGAGTGTAGACAGTGCAGATATAGGAGTTGTCATGTGATGACAGATATCTCCTGATCAGATGATTGCAACTGAATTGCGGCACATCAGCAAGGCTTATTGGGATCCTGAGGTCAATGCTATTTCCAACCTGTGTGTTGACCACGAACTGATCATACTCAAAGAAACACCAAATGGCTCAGACTGGGTAGACTTTGATTTTGCGGTATCTGAGCTGACTGAAGAGTGCATCTGGGAGTTCATCCAGCACATGCCTGTAGGTGTTGAACATGCAAATCCCATAGCAACTGTAATACGTCATCACCATGTTGACCCACCTGTCTTGTAGTATGTGAATGGAACAGGCTGCTACTGAAGATGATAAATGGTAATCAGTCTCAATTATGATGCCATTAGCCATCTACTAACAGTTTAGTGTTAACAACAGTTCCGGACTGTGGCTTCGGATCTGGTTCCAGATTGGAACCCCACTGGCACCACATAGGCAGTCCTGGTTGTTAATGCACCAGAACGGTCAATTCGGGTACAGTTCTATTGAACCCTCCCAACCTGTCGAAATTGGGCAGGTTGTCTGTGGTTTGTCCAGCGGGTCCATCTGTAGATTGATATAATGCTCTTGATTTTGCTGTCCAATAATAGTATTTGATCAAAATTGCATATTCAACATCTAGCAATTAGGTTTTGAATTCTGTACAGGTTGCAATGACGATTATTTTGTAATCAAGGTTTATCCTTTTGTCATTTGAATTTGCGACTACTACGCAATCAATAGTTTGGTTATGAGCTGAAATATCCGTGTGATGCCTTGATTTCCCAATTTACTAGACCAAAAATTGATGAGGCTCTTTGACTCTCATTTTCAGGTTGGGGTAAGTAAGACATTGTGCACTGTTTTGGCTGAAAAGGCCGCCAGTACATTGTATATGAATCATTGCTACAAACTGACACTTCAATTAGCAAAGATGCAAGACCAAAAATTGTTGATGCTCCGTTGATGCTCATTTTCAGGATGGGGCAGGGAGTGTGCTGCTGTTGTTTGTGCCCCTAAAGGCGGCCAAAGCCTCATTTCTGGATGTCCACAACCAATCGACACTTAGATAACCCAACATGCAAAGCCAAAGATCATTGACGATCCGTTGATGCTCATTTTCAGAATGGGGCAATGACCATGTCACTTTCTCTTTTCCCTATAAAGACTGCCATTACATTCATTATGCATAACCACTACCAGATCACGTTGTGATTACCTGACCTAAAAGATCAAAAATAGTTGATGCTCCATTGACACTCATTTTCATGCTGGGGTAACAAAGATTTCACCCATTGGTTTGCCTGAAAGGGCCGCCAATACATCGTATATGAAATATTACCACAAATTAACACCATACTTATCCAAAATGCAAAGCCAAAAATTGTTGACACTCGGTTGACACTCATTTTCAAAATCGGGCAGAGACCATGTCGCATGTTGTTTTGCCTATAATGGCAGCCAATTCATCGGTTATGCTAAACAGCCACCAATGCATTTTACAATCACCTTGCTTGGGAGACCAAAAATCGTTGATGCTCCGTTGATGCTTATTTGAATGTATTGTCTAGTCAATATTTGCAGCCATCGATAATTGTATGAATAATTATTTGAACTTAATGGTTACCTTTCAGCAAGATTGAGAATCAGCACTTGGGCAGAGCTGAGCCCAGTAATGTCGTTGCACAGGTCGCTCTCATTCTACCAAAATTGAGATACCGAGCTAAATGATTCATTTCGCCCTCTATACTTCTGTTTATGAACAAATATCCACATGCGACTGCTCAATCTGCTCCCATGATATTTCTCTAAGTGAAGTTCGTGGTCAAGCAACATATCAAACCTGGTGAAAACATATTGACCCATTTTGTCCTACTTTTTCTTGTTTCCAGTATTCCTCCTTGTTCCCATCGCAGTGTCCGTCATCATCCCTTTTACAGCCTGTTTCATTGACCTCGGTGTTGGCCGAATCAATCTAGGAACATTTGGTGCGGCACTCACATCCTAGTGCTCTGGGGTTTCCAGAGCCTCAATGCAATTGTAAAGTTTGAGATCGGATTCATTGACTGCCTCCCAGTTGCCATCACTCCCGTCTGGATTATCCAAGTCACCATTCCAGGCAAGCCAAGTTTTGTTGACGGAAATGGTTTCAGGTGCACTAGCTTCATCACTTTCGGCAAGATGACAGTCGATTCTGGTGATTCAGCAGACATTCAATGCTTGAGTTGGTCCTCCAGGGAGGTCCTTTGCAGTCAAAGTGGATGGCAATGGTGATCTCTCTGACAATTTACATGCAGCCACACCATTATGTTGACAGTTTGACCAGGATGCTTTGATAATCTCTTCGGTATCTGAAATGTGTCCAACAGCCGTCATTTGCTTGATTTGGGCGCGAGATCCCTGCTGTTTAGCACGTAGGTTATGGCTGCCCTGCCACATCGCCAAAACGTTGTGGACCTTGGCCATTTTCTGCAATTTCCATTCCTCCACCTCTTTCTTCAATTCCAAATTGTTGTCAGTGTCTGTGGAATCCAATGCTGAGAAATCATGTGGCAACATTCCATTATTAGCTCGAAGAAACAGCCTTAGTAGTACGTTTTCCGGAATGGTATTGCCATTGGTTTTAGACTGCTTCCAGCCAATCACGTCTCGCCCAAGTGAATGACTGGCCTCCAGTACGCCACCGGGTGGTATGATAGAGAATATGTTGCATGCCACATTGGTGAGATCGGCATACTTTGAGTAGGTTTCCTCGTGTTGACACCACCAATTGGTGATATCCGGTAACCACAATATACTCCTAATCTCCATGGGCTCAGCGTGGTAATCATCAAGATTGGGATTGAATTGCCCCCAATTCATTGGTGCCTCAGGCGGTGAATTCAAATTGAGCCTTGCAGCGGTCAATAAGCATGCTGCAAGATCGCTGCATCTGGGTGTCATTTTGACCATGCTTTTAGGCGTTAGGTCTTCTTCATCATCGCTCGAACAATCATATGGATCACAAGATGATTGATCAAACCCAGATGCCTTTCCAGAAACGAAAATACTGCTGCACACTACCTTTTCGAGTTTAATGATGGACAGTTGTTGATGTTTGGTATAATATTCATTCTCCACATACTTCAGAAACGCCTCTTGGTATTGGGTAGTTTAAAAAGTTTGTCCTCAGGATAAATATCCACTCGGTTGTCCTACTTCGGAAATGATTGCAACCTCTGGAGAGGATCATTGTTATCTGCGGAAATGAGAAGCATACTGGTTGTTGGAGTCACTACAACAGAATATCTAGACAGTTTCTGTTGCACAAACTTCACAGTGCAGTATAAATTTTCCTTCCATTGAGTATTCTTCTCAGCCCAAGCTCGCATAATGCCATCCATATGATCGAACATGTCATTGCAGACAGTGATAACATGATGCAGAGTTGCCGTAAGCCTTTCGACATTCACAGGGTCCAGTCACAGAATGGCCTTAAAACGTCCATGACGTACTTGATGATGGTCCCTTCATCCCATGTTGTGAAAATTTGATGGTAATTACTGCATGTTGGATTGTTGAGCCGCCCGCAGGTGAATTCTCGTAATCAACAGGCTCACCCAAGTAACTCCAATGTCGAATCCCACCATGTTTTCACATCCGTAAAAGGTAGTACTGCGATTGGATCTTTTGCATTGTGACAGTCAATGAACTCGCTTCGACAACCTGGTGTCAGAGTAATCAATACAGCAAGCATTGTCTGCTAAATAAAGGTCAGTTTCAGGTCTTTCAAAATGTCTTCGATTATGCACTTTCTCCATTAAGTTTGCTAAACCAGGTCTCATGGCCATCACCTTGTTGATGCCTGCATTGCCCTCTTTTCGCAGTCTTTGACTCATCCCAATGACTGTGCTTTCAATCTCTCCAAATTGCTGATCCTGCTCATGGGCTTCCCAAGACTTGGCGTGGCCATTTACACCTAGACTGCTCAAGAACGCACCCAAAGTAAGCTGAATGACATTCGCCATACATGTTAAGTGGTTCCTCATAGCAGGCCACTCGATTTCAGAGACCTCAAATGTTGATTGTAGTTCCCGAGTAATCGAGTAGTTTGAGGATGCATTATCATTCGTAATTCGAAGTAAGCGGCTGTCTCTGAGCTCAATACTATCGAGAAGTTCCCTCGAATGTATGGCTAGCCCGGCTCCAGTATGTTGACACTTGACCTATTATCCTTAATTAGCTATCCAAATGCGAGAAGAGCAGGCTATCAATCTCATTGAAAGCGAGTTGTACTTGTCTCAATGCCCAATTTCAATCTATATTGTAGTCTATGACAGATGTTATGGCTATTCTGATCGTTGATGTCCACCCGTCCAAAGCTAAGCTAACTTTGTTTCTTGATGGCGATTGTTTCTTGATTGCATCAACTGTCAGTGCGTATTCCATCCCGGGGATGATGGTAACAGGCCTGGCTGTCTCAACCACCCACTCGCTGCAGAATGCATTATATGACTGTCGTAGCTCTATGTTTGATATTGCATACCATGGAATAGGTGCCAAGGGAAATCATAACATGAGGTAGCGATTCCAGCTGTCTTGGTGAAATTTGGCAGTTAGGAAGTCCTTTGCTGCCAGTTTAGACCGATGTGTCTGCCAATTGAATTAATCAAGATATGATCTAACTGACAAATATGGATTTCCTCTGCAAACTTAATATTGTAATTGTTCGACTGCCTTGTCTCTTCAGTATAGCCAAAGCCGTTTCATCAATAGCTGTAGTTGACAATTCAGAAACTTCCGACTCTGTCAATTCGTTTAAATTTGCCATTTGCACTTTCGCCAGCAGGAGTTTCCCCATTGAGCTGGTCCAATGTTCTGATGGATGGGGAAGAACTTGATGAGAAACAATACATATGATGCCAGTGCTGGCAGTCTCCCCAATTCCACAGTGCAAATAGAATCGCCATGAAGGCGCATGTCTAGAAGCATTCCAAGCAAGTGGACAATTCGTGTCCACATTCATAGATCTCGACCATGTATCAAATATGATTTCCAAACCAAGGCCGCGTGAATCAAGAATAATGACACATTTATCTTTCGAAGAAATCATAACCTTTCGGAAAAATGTATATAATGATTGGGAATCCGAAATGGTGGTAGGAATTTGTTAGTCGGGTAATCCAAGTTGAGAGGTTGTCTAATATGACCTTATTATTAAGTAGAATGCTGGTTCTTAAATATTGATTCTAAATTTACACGCAAGAAAAAAGTAAGACCTGTGAGACATTGCACGCATAGTTGTGAAGTAGTATACAAGGATATAGTGAAAAGTCTAACGGTTAAAGACTCGATTTAGGAACGACGCAAGGAAGTTCATTGCTGCGAAGGTTAGTGAGCCGCACAAACACTGTTGCCGCTCCACTGACGCTTATTTTCAGGAGGCGGTAGTGGTATTTTTACTAGCATTTCTGCCCATAAAGGCAGCCAATACTTTGTTTATGGGTCAATGTCAATGCACAGCCATTGGATAATGCAAGTTGCATGATCAATAATCATTCACGCTCTGTTGACGCTCAACGGACTGTCATTCATTGGACATAGTGGCGTTGTCATCGCAAGCATTTTTGCCTAGAAAAGCGGCCGATAGTTTGATTATGGTTTAATGTGGTTGCACAGTCTTTGGATCATCCAAGCTGCAAGGCCCAAAATTATTGATGCTCTGGTGACGCTCTTTTGTAGGATGGGGCGACAAGCTTGTTGCGTGCTTTTTTGGCTATAACGCCGACCAATACAGTTATTTTGGAAGGATGTGTTGATGCAGCCCTTTGATTGCCGAATGTGTGAGACTGAGAATCGTTGACACTCCGTTGACGCTGCATTGATGCTGCATTGACGTTTATTTTCAGGACATAGAAGCGAAATCGGTACAAGGATTTTTGCCAAGAGAGGCGGCCGATAGTGTGATTACTTATCAATATAGTCACACAGTCCTTCGATTATCCATGGTGCAAGGCCACAAATTGATGATGATCTGTCGATGCTCATTTTCAGGATGGGGTAACGAGTTCGTCACATGCATTTTAACCTATAACGTCAACCACTACTTCTACTGTGGATGAACATGACAATGCAGCCGTTTGATTTCCGAATGTGTAAGACTAATAATTGTTTACGCTCAATTGACAGTCACATGAAATACATCCAAACATTCATCCTACTCTCAGTAATTGTATGCTACGAATCATATAGTAATAAGTGACAGCCAATATTGCGGTTCGCTGTATTATTGTTTGCATCCAGAAGCTTGGTGGTCTTTCAATTTCTGATCAACTAGTATCCATGTTATCTGAGTGATGGATGATGTGGCCCTATCACATTCCTGCGCTTACCGTCGGCAATTTGCGCCATGTAGAACCTTCCACCAGCTCTTGAGTTATATAGCCCGACTTCTTCAGGTTTCCTCATCCAGCTCATTCTCCTCGATTTCCATCATGTACCATAAGCAATTTTGAAATTCTCAACCATGTGAACCGGGTCTGCGCGGAGTGTTATGCAGCTTGATACAGGGATGAATGCTGCATGATCGTTGTCTTTCTGACAGATTAGGATTGAGTACTTTTCGCTCCTTCTCTGACTCATATGACATCACTGACTTAAATTTTGTTAATATGTTTTGTCAATGTAGTAGTTTTTGCTTTCTTGCTTAACACTAATCGCCGAGAAGATATTAAGTTCATTGGTAGTGTTAAAGCCTGATTGGAAGTCACGTACTTTCGCATGGTGGGTACGACCCTTGCACATCCACAGACAAATTATCATGCCTCACAATGTGGTCACTGGAATCAAGGAATAGCTGACACATAGCGAAATTGTCACAGAAATGACTTTTCTAATAGATATGATGTCGAAAATGACAATTTGCCAATCTATTCACCAGGCAACGCACGAGCAATGACCATCTCTTCGTCCGAATCTGCTTTCTATATGGTGATAAGTTCGGGAGGAAATTTTCAGGGGTAACACCATATGGGTTCAACAGGCTACATTTTGTTACTCATTGACGAATTGTGCTGGGTGTCAGGTGAATGAGACATTATGCGTTTGTTGGTATGTCGCTCCCCTGAACATAGCCTCATATAACTAGTTCCTGGTCGAGGAGTACCTTGTGCTATTCGCGAATTTCTGAGGACGATTTCACAAGACTGCGCTAGCTCTCGAAATGTTGTCGTAGCAGGTGCGGCTGCTACTTGGTCGATTTGAAGATTAATGACTGCCGGAACCATCGATTTGGGTGTTCCGTACTTCTCATCTCATTCACGGAAGATCTCGGCCACGTCCCCCCATCCCGGCTGTGTCAATTCGTCAAGTTTCATCTGCTTCTGCCGAAATCTCTCTCTATGCTGCTGTGCCCTTTTAGATGATGTGCCAACCACCCAGCCGGGTTCGTCATCTTCTCTCAGCTTGCCCAGCTCTGTATCTTCATCATCCTCATCATCAGCATCCTCCACATCGTCGGAACTTACAAGGTCGCTCAGACAGTCTCCGATAGCAATCACCATCTCCTGAACTGTTTTTCCGGGCTCTCTTGTTGTCAATCCTGCGTTTTCAGCATTTCTGATTTCTTCCTGCTCCTGCTTAATCGCTCTCTCTGCATCTTCAACTCGCGCTCTGTCTACAGCAGTTTCTCTCTCAGCATAATCCTCGACCTATTGTTCTTGTTCTGTGTTAGTTAGAAAGTGAGTTTCCCTTCATTTCTCCGCCTCAAGCTTCTTTTGGATCGCAAGCTGTGCCATGCTCCAAGGGCTCGGACTCTTTCTGCTTTGAAGCCGCTCTTGTCTGCATTCACTTGATGACGTCGGCGTGTGTAATGCGTCGTCGATTTGCGGTATTTGCCAGCCGGAAATGGTGAGAAGTTCTTTGACCATTGTAGTGTGTATTGACTATGTTGTTGGGCGAGATGTTGGATGATGCAAGGTATGGATAATATGGAGGCAAGCTGCATCTTGTATGTCAAGGTTGGTACGCTTGTTCAACTTGAACAAAGCAATGCCTGCATTTTGACAGTCACTAAAATTCGAATAGTGATGCTAACCATACAACATGACATGATTTTTAGCCTGAGTTCTATGTAAGATGGCTGCAATTTCTTGTGACAAACATCAACAGACGTGCTTTGCCTCGAGGAATGACCTGTCAATTCCTGACAATCAGGAGATTTTGGCTATTGAAAACCTCTATTCGTTCCTGTAAACAAAGAAACAACACCGGACCAACTTACTGCAAATCGTGTGATGGTGTGAAACCCATGCAACCTGCAGCCATATGCAGCACGATTCATCATGAGTAATACCTGCAAGTTGCCTGTTGCTTATGCCATTTTGACTTCAAGCTAACTATATATTCCTCAGGACTTCCCGCTTCTTTGCGTTATCATCTTCCTCTCCTATTCCACAACGGCAAATCATAGCTACAGAAACACCTCAGCACGGTGAGAGTGGATACGAAACTAGCCGATCGATGGGCGCTTCATCCAATGAGGCACTCGCTCGCACACAGCAGCAGCACAGACACCAGTTAGTGCAGTGCAAAGCTGCCGATGCAGCCCCTGATAGTATGACTCTGGATGCAAATTCAACAATCGTCCGTCTAACCGGATGCAGCAAGCAGATCAGGCAGCATGCAATTGGCTGACAGGATATCCATATCGAGGTAAAGGGCCAACTACTGACCATATGACGTGCAGTGGGTAAACGTAGAGAACTACGTGACCAATTTATTGCTGCCCATAACATGGAACCTCCATGTGTCACCAAGGCATGTGTCTGCATAGTCCACAAAATCGAACATCATGAAGTTGTCAGCTCCGGGATATTTGGAGACAAATTTCGTGATAAGGGTCCCCAAGAGTGGTCCAAACTGGCTGTAATCACCTTAGAGTAGGCTACAGAAGCATATATGGTTGAGGTAGCAGTTGAATCTCATTGTTTGAGGCAGCAACTAATTTCTTGTAGGATTTTGACCTGTCCGCTACTATGGCAGGACAAGGCGGTTGGGCCCAGCCGGAACAGTCCGATATTCCCCGGACGTTGAATACGGCCAGAATGACCAAAGGAGAATTTTTGCGGGCCAGAATGGAGGAAACGCAATACCTCATCATGAAACCTCGTGCCTAAGTTTGAGAAGTGCAGAAGCGGGGAGTTGAGCTTCGTGGGCATAAAGAGTTGAAAGCTACAATACAAAGACACCTGGGGACGCTTCGTCAACACCATACAAACGGATGCCTCTCTTGCCGTCATGGTACAACAAAGAATTGGCAGACATGCTGGACGCGCAAAACACCAGGCGCGCCTCCACCCGAATGACACAGACAGCTGACCCTAGAACCGACGCCATCTCTGTACGGAATGCCACTTGCACCACCTGGTGACAATGAGGGAGTTCAAAGTTCCGAAATCGACAATTTGCCACCCGGATATGTTTAGTCACATGCTCCTCTTCCCAGCTCTCAATTTGTTTATCTTGAGGCTTATGCCCAGGATAGCCACCCTGATACAGATTAATCGAGATATGTTGACTGATGAAGGAACATCCACCGGTTAGTACACTATCTGCTGTGTGGTAATGCAGCTAACATTCATTTTGCAGATGAGAGCAGCCTATTGAGCAAACCTGGCAGAGAGGACGACGATTGATAGAAAGGAATAGGATTTTTCCGTGGATCATTATCTACAATTAGCAGACACCGTAAAGTATATTTTAAAGGATATATTTATATGTATTATTAAAGAACAATGTAGTGATCAAGGAGAATATCAACGAAAACAATAGAAAGGCTGCCAAAACATTGTGAATGATATTCTATTCGAAATCAACCGAGTGCATATTGCGGATACGCCCGTCGCAAAATGAGTATCAATGGAGCGTCAACAATTTCAGGTCTTGTAAGTCTGGTGATTCAAAATTGTTTCAGTCGTGGTTTTACATGATCAAAGTATTGGCCACCTTTATAGGTAATAATTATAGCGACATGCTCCCTACCCCATCCTGACAATGAGTGTCAATGGAGCGTCAATGATGTTTGGTCTTGCATCCTGGGTACTCGGAAAGGAGAATCGGTTACAGAAAGCCGTTAATGAAGTATTGGCCGCCTTCATTGGCAAATGGGAGTGCGATACCCTCACTGCCCCATCTTGAAAATGAGTGTCAACGGAGCATCAACAGTTATTGATCTGGCATGTTCGGTATTATGAGTGACGCATGATCATAAACATCCATACACATGGAGTTGGCAGCCTAAACAGGCAGATGAGCAGGGGATACTTCTGCGACAGCCTCCGGGACAGTAACAACTCATTGCATTTACAAAGCTAGTGTTAGCACCGGGTTCGGGTAACCCATGAGCGGTCCGGGTTTGGACCGGAAACATGTTTCAGTTCGATTCCAGTCCGTCCTGCAACACGACCCGGAGCTTCCTGGCTGGCCAAACCTGTTCCTGTACCGGTCAACCCTCCGAATTTGATGGGTTGGCTAGACCCGTCTGTTCCAATCTACTGTTCTTGTTTTTGTGTGTTTCTATTTATGGTCGCATTCAGATATCCTACCGTCATGTGGAAAATGTTAACTTTGGTACATCACTGTCTTTGCTTGTTTTATTGGCTGCTTTTATAATCGAAACAAGCAGAGACATGCTCCCTGCTACATCCTGAAGTTGAGTGTGAACGATTTTTCGCCTTGCATTCTTGGTAAGATTTCAGGTCCAGAACAGCCATATTGACAGTTAAGGAAATCATTAAGCCGCAAATGGATCAGTTTACACCTGCTACTGCGCCGACCACATTTGGAGAGCTCATGGAGATACGTGATAGTGTCACCAGAAAATTGCAATGCCACAAGGAACTTCATGAGCAGAAAGTAGCTATATGAGATTAGCATCCAGGAAACCACAGTCTCACATATACATATCCGCTCTCACGCCCAAGAAGGGACCCAATTCGTGTCCAATGAAGAACTCGAAGACTGTCAAACCCGTAAGCTTTTACCCCTGCATATAACCTCAGAAGACAATTACCATACAGGAATTGGATTCAGATGAACATATTGTAATGGCTCGTTTGTCATCTGTACACTACCTGCACAATTTGTGATTATTGACGACATATCTCTGTGAAAAGTAATTGGTGTACCTATTTCACCATGTGTCAGCATTTTTTTGATTTCAGTGACCAGATTGTGAGACACAATAATTCTTCTGTGCATGTGCAACAGTCATATGGGCCATACAAATGTTCCAGACTGAAAACCGAGTTGATTGACGATTGATCACCCAGTTATCGTCCTGCCTCTTCCAGATAAGTGAGAATGTGCACTCTAAACTGCAGACAAAATTTACTAACAAAATTTGAGTCAGTGATGGCATATGAGGCATAAATGTAGCGGTCAATGCGCAACGCGAATCTTTGAGAATGACCACCATCATGTTGCATTCGTCCATACATCCAACTACATCACTCTGCATTCAGACCTGGTGTACATAGTCAACATTTTGGAAATTGCTTATGGTAGATCATGGAAATCGAGGAGAAGGAACTGGATAAGGCAAAGTGAGGAAGTTGGGCAATATTAATGAAAAATTAGTGTATGAATCTACATGCGATAAATTGCCAGCTGTAAGTGCTGGAATGTGACAGCGCTACATTATCCATCGCTTAGAGAATATGTGCATCAGTGGATCAGAAATTGAGACGCCACAAAACTTTTGGATACAACTGAGTATTCATACAGAATATACATTGGCTGTCAATAATGACTATATGATTATTTGTACAAAATTATGAACGATACAACAACAGTTAGGATATGTTTATGGTGAGCGTCAATGGAGTGTCAACGATTTTTGGTCTTGTAAGTAAGTTAATTGGGAAGCGATTTGCTTGTTGTTATTCATACCAAATGTATTGGCTGCCTTGATAGGCAAAAGAACCAACGACACAGTTACAGCCCCAAGCTGGAAATGAGAGTCAACGGAGTGTCAATAATTTTAGATCTTGTAAGTTAGTTCATTGGGAAGTGATTTGCTCACCGTTATGCATAACCTACATGTTGGCAGCTTTTATAGGCGACAGCGAAAGTGACACGGTAACAGCTCTATTCTGAAAATGAGCGTCAATGGAGTGTCAACGATTTTTGGATTTGTAAGCAACTTGATTGGGAGGCGATTTGCTTGCTGTCATCCATAATCAACGTATTGGCAGCCTGTATAGGCAAAAGAGACAGCAACATGGTAACAGCCACATTCTGAAAATAAGCGTCAACGGAGTGTCAACGATTTTTGGTCTTGTAAGTAGGTGAATGGGGAAGTGATTTGCTTGCTGGTATCCATAACCTACGTATCGGCAGCCTTTATAGGCAAAGAGAAAGCGACATGGTAACAGCCCCATTCTGAAAATGAGCGTCAAAGGAGCGTGAACGATTTTTGGTCGTGTAAGCAAGTTACTTGGGAAGCGATTTGCTTGCTGTTATCCATAATCAACATATTTGCAGCCTGTATGGGCCAAAGAGAAAGCGACATGGTTACAGCCCCATTGTGAAAATGAGCGTCAACAGAGCATCAACAATTTTCGGTGTTGCATCTGGTATATTCCAAGGGCTGTGCTACGGCTTTTACTCATCATCGAAGTATTGGCCTCCTTTGTAGGCAATATGGTGAATGTCGATGTCTCTACACCTCAAAATGAGCATCCACAGAGCGTCAACAATTTCGGGTGTTGCATCTTGTATATTCCAAGGGCTATGCTACGGCTTGTCCCAATAAGCAAAGGATTGGCCGCCTCTATAGGCAATATGGTTAATGTCATTGTCGCTACACCAAAAAATGAGTGTCAACTCAGCGTCAACACAGTGTCAACTGAGCGTCAACAGAGCATCAACAGAGCATCAACTATTTTGGGTATCGAATGTTGGATAATCCTAGGGCTGTGCTATGGCTTCTATCCATAATCGAAGTATCAGCTGCCTTGATAGGCAATATGGGTAATGTTGATGTTGCTTCACCTGAAAATGAACGTCAACAGAGCGTCAACAGAGCGTCAACAGAGCGTCTACAGAGCATCAACAGAGCGTCAACAGAGCGTCAACAGAGCGTCAACAGAGCGTCAACAGAGCGTCAACAGAGCGTCAACAGAGCGTCAACAGAGCGTCAACAGAGCGTCAACAGAGCGTCAACAGAGCGTCAACA
>Ga0307515_10000510_pt1 | contig 92702 bp, 71 predicted proteins | sample 17_EM_MG_FD_194513 | JGI IMG/M metagenome (GOLD analysis project Ga0307515, IMG submission 194513) | Populus trichocarpa ectomycorrhiza microbial communities from riparian zone in the Pacific Northwest, United States - 17_EM | ecosystem: Host-associated > Plants > Roots > Unclassified | place... | reverse complement strand
CACAGCTTGCGGTAGAGCAAGGCCCGGTTTATAACATCAACATCGATATTTTTAACCAGATACAGCATACCATTACCGGCTGGCCGGGTGGCAAACCAAATGCAGATGACTCCCAAAGGCCTGAAAGAGCTTTACCGGCAAAAAAACGTTCGGTTATCTTTTCCCCGCACCCGGATGACGATGTGATCTCGATGGGCGGCACCTTCATCCGTCTGGTTGACCAGGGGCATGATGTGCATGTAGCTTACCAAACATCGGGCAATACCGCAGTTTGGGATGATGATGTGCTGCGTTACATGGAGTTCGCTATCGACTTTACCAACAGCATTGGCGAGGACAGCGCACACCTGACTTCATTATACGAAGAAATGCGGGCCTTCTTCCCGCAAAAACAACCCAACCAGGTTGATACCCGCGAGATCAGGAATGTAAAAGGCTTTATCCGTAAAACAGAGGCAATTTCGGGTGCCCGTTATGCAGGTTTGCCCGATGATCATATCCACTTTATGGCCTTACCTTTTTACGAAACCGGCAAAACCAAAAAGAACACCGTTGGCGAGGAAGATATCCAGCTGACCATCGACCTGTTACAAAAAATAAAGCCGCACCAGATTTTTGCCGCCGGTGATTTTGCAGACCCAAACGGCACCCACCTTGTTTGCTTTAACATTATCCTTGCTGCGCTCGACCGTCTAAAAGCTACTGAAGAATGGGTAAAAGACTGCTGGTTATGGATGTACCGAGGTGCATGGCACGAGTTTGAAACCCATGAAATTGAAATGGCCGTACCATTATCTCCGCAGGAGGTGATCCGCAAGCGTAATGCTATCTTCAAGCACCAATCTCAAAAAGACAGGCCGGTATTCCCAGGCGATGATGCACGCGAATTCTGGGTACGGGCTGAAGACAGGACGAGGGATACTGCGAAGAAATACGATAGACTTGGCTTGGCTGAATATGAGGCCATGGAAGGATTTAAGCGTTATAAGTTTTGAGAGGATGTATGTTTTACGTGGTACGTTATACGTCAGATAGCAACAAGGTAATCCTATCGCCTATTTATTTCGATCCTATTTATGCAGAAATTTAAGGATTTAATTCTATGGAAAGAGGCCCATCAGCTTACCGTTAAAGTTTATGAGGTATCCAAAAAATTCCCGAAGGAAGAACTATTTGGTGTTACATCTCAATTAAGGCGAGCGGCAACATCAATCTCTTGCAATATAGCAGAAGGTTGCGGTCGATATACCTCGAAAGACTTTGCAAATTTCCTTCAAATTTCGCTCGGCTCGACTAATGAAACTGATTACCTGACAATATTGGCAAAAGATCTAAACTATATTTCCGAAGGCGATTTCGACATATTACAGGAAAAAATTAATAAGGTAAGAGCAATGAATATTAACTTGCTCGAAAAAGTAAGAAACAAAAACGTATAACTTAAAACGTCCAACGTATAACCTAATGATCTCGCAGGAAAAAAACCCACGGCTCCTTTCCCTCGACGTAATGCGTGGGGGCACAATTGCCGCCATGATCCTTGTTAACGATCCCGGTGATTGGGGGCATATTTATCCACCGCTTGAACATTCCAAATGGAATGGATGTACGCCTACAGACCTGGTATTTCCCTTTTTTCTGTTCATGGTAGGGGTATCAGTTACTTACGCTATGGAAACAAAAAAGGCTACCCTACCACACGGTAAGCTTATTTTAACAGCACTGAAGCGGACAGTTATCCTGTTATTAATTCCCTGGATCACCCAATTGATTTTTCATCCGGATGGAGGATTGGCACATCTGCGCCTGCCGGGAGTATTGCCTCGTATTGCTCTTGTTTATTTCATTTGTACCATTCTATATTTAAAAACTTCACAGAAAACACGCGATTGGATTTTTGCCGGTGCTTTGATTGGTTATTTTATCATCATGACATTTATCCCCGTTCCGGGTGTAGGCTATGCCAACCTGGAGCCTGCGACTAATATGGGGGCCTGGATAGACAGGTTGGTTTTTACCACCAATCACCTCTGGAGCGAATCGCGCACCTGGGATCCTGAAGGTTTATTAGGTACATTACCAGCTGTTGCAACGGGCCTTTTTGGTATCCGGGTAGGCACCTGGTTAAAACGGAAGGACCGCGATGATAATGTTAAAGTTAGCTGGATGTTTACCTACGGCGTTACCGCGGTAGTGCTTGGCCTGGTATGGGACCTGTTTTTCCCGATCAACAAAGCCCTGTGGACAAGCTCTTTTGTGTTATATACCGGCGGCCTGGCTACCATTGCGCTTGCCTTAAGTTATTGGCTTATTGATGTGCAGGGACGTAAAAAGTTCACCTACTCTTTTGTGGTATTTGGTGCAAATGCTATTGCAGCGTACGTATTATCGGGCTTTATCCCTCATTATATGGGAATGATAAAAATTGGCGGTTCATCAATTTATCAAACATTTTTTGCGCCCTATTTCTCCCCGGTGAACGCCTCGTTGGCAAGCGCCATATTTACCGTTATTATATTATGGCTGGTGATGTGGATATTGTATCTTAGAAAAATTTTTATCAAAATATAATAAAATGAACCTTAAACTAACCCTTATCGCGTTAATTGGTATTTTACTAATAAGCACAGCAAATTCAAACGCACAAACTACCTCCGCTACTTTTAGCGCATCGCAACTAAAAGCGGCCGAACAACTTTTAATAGCTACCGGCATAAATAATCAATTTGGAGGAATTGTTGACAATATGATAAGCGCATCAAGCGCACAAATTCCTGAAACGCAACGAGGTGAATTTATAAATGTAATGAAGCGCTTCATGGTCAAATATTATTCATGGGACGCATTGAAGGTTGAATTTGCAAAAATGTACGCTGCCGAATATACCGAAGACGAACTCAATCAGCTAACGGCTTTTTACAATTCGCCGCTTGGCAAAAAGGTAGGTGCAAAAACTCCTGTTTTAATGCAAAAGGGTATGGCTTTAGGGCAAAAAACAATAGCAGATCACCGGCCTGAGTTGGAGCAAATGATGCAGGATGCTTTTTCGAAAAAAGAAACGCCTGCCAAGCAATAATTAAGACCCCACAATTTGTAACTAATACTTTCGTTTAGCATCTTAGCATAATATATTCCCTTAATAATATGAATTTAAACAAACAGCTTTCTGTAGCGGCTTTAGCTTTCCTTATAGCTTCAGGAAGTGCTTTTGCACAAGTTAAAAAAAAGCCGGCACCCTCGCCTAAAAGTAAACCGGTAGCATCACAATTGCTTGCAAAAGCAGATGTATTGCCCATAGATAGTAAGGTGATCATTGGCAAACTGCCCAATGGCCTAACCTATTACATCAGGCAAAATGTTGAACCTAAAAACAAAGCAGAACTTTACCTGGTAAACAAGGCGGGATCTGTTTTAGAAACTGACGATCAGCAAGGCCTTGCCCACTTTACCGAGCACATGGCCTTTAACGGCACCCGCGATTTCCCTAAAAACCAAATGGTTGATTACCTGCAAAAAGCAGGAGTAAAATTTGGCGCGGATTTAAATGCCTATACTTCTTTCAATGAAACTGTTTACCAATTGCCTATCCCTACCGATACCGCGGCTATTTTTAACAATGGCTTCAAAATATTGGCCAACTGGGCCGGCTATGTAAGCTTCGACCCTGCCGAAATTGACAAAGAACGTGGTGTTGTTTTAGAAGAGCAGCGTTTACGTGGCAAAAACGCCCAGGAACGTTTGCAGCAACAGATATTACCCGTGTTGCTCAATAATTCACGGTACGCATTGCGCCTGCCTATAGGTAAAGAAGATATCCTTAAAAACTTTAAGCCCGAGACAATAAAAAGCTTTTACCATGATTGGTACCGCCCCGATTTACAGGCAGTAATTGCGGTAGGTGATTTTGACCCTAAAAAGGTTGAAGAACTGATAAAACAAAACTTCTCGGGCCTGCAAAACCCGGCTGCCGAAAAACCACGCACCAAGTATACAGTGCCTGCTACCCCGGGGACTGCTGTTAAAATAGCTACAGATAAGGAATTCCCTTATACGCTGGCCGAAATCATTGTAAAACACCCGGGCACTACTGTTAAAAATACGGTTGATTATATGCAGAGCGTTAGGGTGCGTCTGTTTAACCAGATGCTGAATGCCCGTTTAGGCGAATTGATGCAAAAGCCGAATCCGCCATTTTTATTTGGCCGTTCAAGCTATGGGGGCTTTTTGGGCGAACAGGATGCCTTTACTTCAATTGCCGTTGCAAAAACGCCAGCCGAGTTAGAAAGTGCAATTAAAGCCGTTGTTGCCGAAACAGAAAGAGCCCGCAAATTTGGTTTTACCCTTACCGAACTGGAACGTGCTAAACAGGATGCCCTTGTTCAAATGGGTAATGCCTTTAAAGAGCGCGACAAAACACGATCTGCAAACTTTGTACGCGAATACCAGCAAAATTTCCTGGAGGGCGAAGCAATCCCCGGTATTGAGTATGAGTACAATTTTTATGTAAACAACATCAACAAGATCACGGTAGACCAGATGAATGCTCTGGCCGGTAAATTTATTGGCGACCAAAACAGGGCTGTTATTGTTGAAGCTCCCGAAAAAGACAAAGCCACCTTACCAACCGAAGCTACATTATTGCAATGGATAAGCGCGGCCGGACAAGGTGTTACCGCTTACATAGATAATGTATCGTCGGAGCCATTATTGAGTAAATTACCAGAGGGCACCAAGGTTGTCAGTACGGTTGCCGATTCGTTAATTGGTACTACTACTTTAACACTGGGCAATGGCCTTAAGGTGATATTAAAACCAACCGAATATAAAAACAACCAGATCCTGATCAACGGTTATGCCTTTGGAGGCTCGTCGCTGGCAAGTGACGATGATTTTACGTCTGCTAATTTGGCTTCTTCAATCATCAGTAACAGTGGTATTGCCCAGTTTAACCAGGGCATGCTCGATAAAAAAATGGCGGGCAAAAATGTGAGCATTACGCCTTACATCAGCGAATTTGCCCAGGGCATCTCGGGTAATTCCTCACCGGCAGATTTTGAAACGGCTTTACAGTTAATATACCTGTACTTTACCCAGCCGCGTAAAGATAACGACATCTGGCAATCAACAATTGCCCAAACAAAATCTGTATTGGCCAACAGGGGGCTCGATCCGCCGAGCGTGTTCCAGGATACAATATCAGCTACGTTAAGCAACCACAATTTCCGGGGGATGGTTACCACGCCTGAAAGGCTGAACAAAGCTTCATTGGATAAAGCCTACAGCTTTTATAAAGCCCGGTTTGCCGATGCAAGCAATTTTACCTTCACCTTAGTGGGTAATTTTGACGTAGAAACGGTAAAACCATACCTGGAGCATTATTTAGGTGGTTTGCCATCAACCAACAGCAAAGAAACCTACAAAAACCTGAACATTCAGCCTCCGACCGGGGAGATAACCAAAATAGTTAACAAAGGTGAAGCCGAAAAAAGCAGTGTGCAACTGGTATTCAGCGGAGATTATGAGTATAACGATGTCAATAATATCCAAATGGATGCATTGGAGGAAGTATTGAATATAAAATTGATTGAACGCCTGCGCGAGCAGGAAAGTGGCGTGTACGCTCCTGGTGTAAGGGCTGGTTACCACAAAACCCCAAGTGGCAGGTATACCATAACCGTTTATTTTGGATGTGCGCCAGAGAATGTAGACAAGATGATCGCATCTACATTGGATGAAATAGCCAAGCTTAAACAAAATGGCGCCCTACCTACTGATATCCAGAAATTTGTGGCCGAAGAAGCCCGCAGCACCCGCGAACAAATGAAAGAAAACATTTTTTGGGCCGGATACCTGGCGTCGTCAGCACAAAACGGCGAAAACCCGGACCAGATTTTGCAACACGTAGGTAACCTTGAACAGGTGACTGTACAAAGCACCAAAGATGCAGCTAACAAATACCTGAGCGGTAAAAACTTTATTAAACTGATTTTACTGCCAGAGAAGAAATAATTTTAGTTCGATTTTAAATACGCCCTGTTGGTTTACCCGGCAGGGCGTATTTGTTTGCCCTGGCTAACTAAACGCATCTATAATTGTTAAACTAAGGATGATCACAAAAGGCAGGCAGGCTATACAGCAGTGGTACAAGCAAAAAAGCTGGCAGCAGTTCGCCTTTCAGGAGGAAATGGAGGCGGCTTACCTTGGGGGATATTCCGGCTTGCTCAACGCGCCTACCGGCAGCGGTAAAACGTTTGCCCTTTTTTTGCCCTTCCTGGTCGATTTTATTAACAAACACCCCGATACTTATACCACGCAAAAAAACAATGGCCTGCTCATGCTATGGATCACGCCCCTGCGTGCGCTCACCAACGATATCCGCAAAGCCATGCAGGAGGCCTGCGATAAAATGGGCCTGCCCTGGCAAATTGCCACCAGAACCGGCGATACATCGGCAGCCGAGAAAGCCGCGCTGAAACGCAAATTGCCCGAAGTGCTGCTCACCACCCCCGAAAGCCTGCACCTGATGCTGGCCCAAAAAGAATACCCCAAATTGTTTAGCCAACTCCAGGTGGTGGTTATTGATGAATGGCACGAACTACTGGGCACCAAACGCGGCGTACAGGTGGAGCTGGGGCTGTCTAAGTTGAAAGTTTTGGGTTCGGGGTTCGGGTTGCGAGGTTCGGGAATTGATAGCGTAAATATAACACGAGGCGAAAGGCAACCCGAACCTGATAACCCGAGCCTCGAACCCCGCTCCCCGAACCCCGCCCCCCGAACCTCGCTCCGCATCTGGGGCATCAGTGCAACCATCGGTAACCTGGAGCAGGCGGCCGAGGTTTTGTTGGGTAATAATTTTCCGCCGGATCAGGTCAGGATGGTTCGGGCCAACCTGGAGAAGAAGCTGGATATTCAGTCTATCATCCCCGATAACATCGAGAATTATTCATGGGCCGGCCATATCGGGCTGAAGCTGTTACCCCAGGTAATGGAGATTGTGGCCAGGAGCAAAACCACGCTGATATTCACCAATACACGGTCGCAATCCGAAATCTGGTACCATGCTATTTTAGATAATTACCCGGAGTATGCCGGCATTATGGCTATGCACCATGGCTCGCTTGATAATGAGCTGCGCAACTGGGTTGAACAGGCCCTGCATGCCGAGGCATTGAAACTGGTGGTATGCACGTCCAGCCTCGACCTGGGGGTCGATTTTCGGCCGGTAGATTGCGTGGTGCAGGTAGGCAGCCCCAAAGGCGTTGCCCGTTTTATGCAGCGCGCCGGGCGGAGCGGGCACCACCCCGGCGCGGTATCAAAGGCGTATTTTGTGCCCACCCACTCATTGGAGTTACTGGAAGGCGCCGCGCTTAAAGCCGCCATCAAACGCGGTATTTTTGAAAGCCGCGACCCGATGCTAATTACCATGGATGTGCTTATCCAGTACATGGTTACGCTGGCCGTATCAGATGGTTTCAGGGCCGATGAGCTGTTCAAAGAGGTAAAGGGCACCTACGCTTTCTCCGACCTTACCCGCAACGAATTTGGCCAGTTATTGGAGTTTATAACCACCGGCGGCAAAACACTGGCGCAATACGACGAGTTTTTAAAGGTAGAAATAGAGAACGGACTGTACAAAGTAAACAGTCGCCGGGTAGCCATGCGGCACCGCCTCAGCATCGGCACCATCACCAGCGAGCTGAGCATCCGTATAAAATGGCTCAGCGGTGGCAGCCTGGGCACCATCGAAGAATCCTTTGTGTCAAAGCTTAAGCCCGGTAATACCTTTTGGTTTGCGGGCCGGAGCCTGGAGTTTATCCGGGTAAAGGAGATGACAGCCTATGTCAAAAAATCCAACTCCACCAAGGGTTTGATACCCAGCTGGAATGGTGGCCGGATGCCCCTGTCGTCGCAGTTGGCTGCCGTGTTCAGGGATAAGCTGGACGAGGTGGCGCATGGCATCGAAAAAGATGTGGAGGTGCTTGCCCTCAAACCTTTATTCAAATTGCAGCAGGAGCTATCGCACCTGCCCCAGAGCCACGAGTTTTTGATCGAGTCGTTCAAATCCCGCGAGGGGCACCACCTGCTGTTTTATCCCTTTGAAGGGCGGCTGGTGCACGAGGGGATGGCATCATTGCTGGCCTTCAGGATCAGTAAGATCAGGAATGCCAGTTTCAGCATCGCGATGAACGATTATGGTTTCGAGCTGCTTACCGACGAGGACGTGCCCATTGAAGATGTACTGGAAGATGCCGGCTTTTTTTCGATAGATAACCTGATTGATGATATCCAGCACAGCCTGAACGCCAATGAGATGGCCCGCAGGCGGTTCAGGGACATAGCCCATATCGGCGGGCTGGTATTTACGGGCTATCCCGGCCAGCAGGTAAAGAATAAGCATTTACAGGCCTCTACCTCCCTGCTGTTCGAGGTATTTAGCGAGTATGAGCCAGATAACCTGCTGGTGCGCCAGGCATATAACGAGGCGTTGGCCTTCCAACTGGAGGAATTCAGGCTACGGGCCGCTTTGCAGCGGATAGCCACCCAAACCATCATCCTGAAAACCATTGAGCGCCCTACCCCATTTGCCTTCCCCATCATGGTGGATAGCCTGGGCCGCGAGCGGCTCACTACCGAAACCATGGAAGAACGTATTGCCAAAATGGCCCGCAGTTACGGCGCCGAAGGCGTTGGCGAAGCTGACGAAACCCGCAAAAACCGCAAACCTGGCATCACCCGGAAGAAGGGGTTTTAGTGGTGACCAGTGTGCACGAAGTGTTCCACCGGAACGCGTGGATCGCATGGAACGCTTTGGAACGCATATGCACTGACAGTCAACATGTTGCATTTTTGCAAAATATAAGCATGGAACACCTTTCTATTTGTATATCAACGAGTTGAGTTTTAAGGACGAAATACTTTTTAGCCCTGAATTTATAAAAGCCTATATACAGGTTCCTTTTATATTGTGAAACGTACCTATCAATAAACAGCAAAAAATAAGCTGGTTAAATTCAATTTTCCGGTAAAAAAAGTTCAATTTATTTCAAAAAAATCACAAGAATCCACACAAAAATACAATTGAGGTTTTAGTCAATCCTGAGTGATAAAATTTCTTGAAATTCTGAAGAAAGAATGAGGCATATCGCATAGCGGCGAGTTGACTCACCCCGACGAGGCTCCGCCCGTCTGCCCCTCTCTCCGACTGCGTCGCATAGAGGGGCGAAAAAACAGAAAAAAAAGAGCTCAACCCTCTTTGCGGCGCAGCCGGAGAGAGGGTCGGCCAGCGTAGCGTAGCCGGGGTGAGTCTTCGCCAGCATTCAAAGCCAATGTTTGTCTAAAACCGAACACATCACGGAAACTACAGCCTTATGCTAAATCGTTATTTTGCAGTAGTTTTTTTCTGCCGATGCCGAAGATAATGAACAAATAAAAATACCTTCGGCAGGTAAATACATCATCGCGTATTTTTATATTTATAAGCAACAAATCACTCCAAAAACCCTATCGCCATGGCCTCAAAAATCAGCTTCAATACCGGTAAAATACCGCGTTTAAACACCTTTATCCCACAGGCTGTAATAGCGGGAGGCTTAATATACGTTTCGGGCATGGCGGGCCTAAATCCCGAGACCGGCAAACTTATCGACGATACTTTTGAAGGGCAGGCCCGGCAGGCTTTTAAAAACATCCAAACCATACTGCAGGAAGCCGGCAGCAATATGGATAACATTGTAAAAACCACCATCTGGATGGTGAGCGGCCAGGACCCAACCTTTACAGCTATCAATAAAGTGTATGCCGAATTCTTCCCCGAAAACCCGCCGGCACGCAGTGCCCCGCAGGTAATGCCTTTTCCGGGTGGTATCCTGGTTTCCGTGGAGTGTGTGGCGCTGGTGTAAAAGTTATAATTCGCGGGCAATGTTACCAAAGACTTTTTTACTTGTATTATTTAGCCTTATTTGCGGTTTAATTGAAACGGCCAGGGCACAAACGTTTGCTGTGCAATCCTTTGAAGGTATTAAAACCCGAATCAAAATAGCCCACGGCAGCAACGATAAAAATGTAACCATCTATTGCCTGCACGACAGTTTAAAATTGAGGTTTTATAACAACATACAGGATGTAAGTGTGCTCCAAAACAAATTTCTGCAAATTACTTATGTAGCACGCGCAGGCTCCGATATTGCCTCCACCAATTTGTTGTTGCTGTGTGTTAGCAAGGGCAAACTTTGCCAGGCCCTGCACATTACATCTTTTATAAATGCCTCCATAAAGGCTGTGGATACTGATGCCGACACTTTATTGTTTAACGAGCACCGCTTTTTTCAGTCAAAATCTCATTTAACAGGCACTAATAAAAGCAATTACAAGTTCAATATTAATTTGCAGGACAAATCAACCTCGAAAAGTGATCCTAAAACCAATTATAGCATCGATACCACCATGATGTTGAGTTTTGACACCGATAAAAATGTTTTTTTCAGCGCCCGCCGGGCAGTGTCACAGTACTTCAGCATTTACGATAATAAAACATCAAAAGATATTAAGCTGTATTTTAAAGGAACTTTCCCGGTAATAAAAACACGCCAAAATATTACATATTACTTTATAAAGGGCGAATGGTACACCTGTAGCAACAACAACCAACTATCTAAATATGCTTATAAGTAGGCACGTTTGTAAGGGGGTAAACAGGGCAATGCCTGCGGCCTGGGCTCTGCGCTCATACGCGCACAAGGCCTTAGGCGCAGGCCGGTACCCGCTTCTATCCCTATTGCTGAATTTTGTTTAAAAAAGAACCTTGCCGGAAACGGGGAACAACTGAGATAATATTAACAGCTCCAAAATACACAAAATTGAAAAATAAAGCCATACTATTCATCATTGCGCTATTCCTGCTTTTGCCAGGCTACCCTGTTTTTGCTGGAAAAAGCTTCGGTCTTATTTTACGCTTTACAAAAGCCGATACCACCCGCAAGCCAAAACAAAAGCTAAATCCACGACTTGAAGATGATCCCACACCCACGCTAAAAAGCATCTTGCACGATGAGCTCAAAAGTCACCATGAAATTACTAAGGTGGATACGTTGTTTGTATTGAAACAGGGCGACACCTTGAAAGTTAAATTAAGGCACTATTGTACTTATGATGGCAAAATAAACTTGGCATCCCGCTACTTACGCATGTACGGCCTCAAAAAGTTTAAAGCGCATAACTTTATAACCGCATTGCAGGTAAAGCGGAACGACAGGCTGATATTTAAAGGGCTTATCAAAAAAGACGACTTTTTAAACTTACGGGACGATAGCTTAAAAAAGTACGGTGTATTGTTATTCCCGAACATCGAATTTGACCAGGACGGCCTTAATATACAGTATAGCATATCGATACCGCTGACCGATGTTGGTAACGGTTTTACTTTGACGATTAGCAAGCTGGGTGAAAAAACGGTGAAGACAGATTGAGCGGCTGATCCTTTCGTTACCGTATGCCTCCTAGCCTTGTGGTTGGCATCCTAAGTAATGAATATGCAAATCCGGTTGTTAATTTATATCCGAAACTTCGCATTTTTAACGTATACCTGCAGAATAGCTATCGAAGATAAACTGCTGATGCAGACCTAAACATTGCCCATGGACTGAAAGGCTGGCGTTAACTGGGTAATTATTACTCCATTACTTAATCATTGTAGTTATAAACTACTTGCATAGCCGTTCGAAGTCATAGAAATCGAACAGCGAAAGACTATAGTTAGAGTCAACAGGGTTTAATGTTTTACTGAGTAAACGTTAATATGTTGATAATTAGCCAAGTCTTTAGTTCAAGGTCTTTTTATCTTTATATTACAATCAAAAATAACTACGTTTTTTTGATTGTAATTAGTAATATTCAATATTTTAAGTCATCTTACAACGTTATTAAACCTTAACCCCCGCTTAAAAAGCATATTTTTGTAGCATGGCCGCAGCTGATCAAATAAAGAGTCTTATTAAATCCTATGCAGAGGACGATGAGCATCGCTTCTTCGCTACCGCTATGCAAATTGCAGCATCCGAAGCACGTCAAGGCCACACCACTGTTGCACAGGAATTGAAGCAATTGATTGAAAAGGCAAGAAAGGAAAAATCAGTTGCTTTCCTTGATGTGCCTAAGACTGTTTCATTATCCGTACCTAAACGTGAGTTAAAAGAATTGATCGAGGTATTTAAACCCCGTATTGATTTAAAAGATATGGTGCTATCTGGCGGTGTAAAAGAATCCCTGGATAAGCTGATTAACGAACAAAAAAGTTGGGAGATACTTAAAAAACATAACCTTTCACCCAAAAGAAAATTATTATTGACTGGTGACCCGGGGACGGGTAAAACCATGACTGCCCAGGCTATTGCTGGCGAGTTAGGGTTATCCGTTTATATAATCCGCTTAGATGGGTTAATGTCTAAATATATGGGAGAATCGATTGCCAAACTCAGAATGATTTTTGATGCAATGGAGGATCATCGCGCTGTTTATTTATTTGATGAGTTTGATTCAATCGGCTCTCACCGTGACAAAGGACAGGATGTTGGGGAAATCAAACGCGTATTGAACAGTTTTCTGATTAATATAGAAAAAGATCAGAGTAACAGTATTATTATTGCAGCCACCAATTTACCAGAAAGTTTGGATAAGGCTTTATTCAGACGTTTTGACGATGTGATCTCCTACCCTTTACCGGAGTCCGACCAAATTGCGCTGACACTTAAAAAAGCCACACAAGGGTATTCATTTTCAAAAAAGGTAAATTATAAGAAAATTGCTGAATTGGCTAAAGGGCTTAACTATTCTGATATTGTCAAAGCTTGTGAAGATGCGATTAAAGAAATGATCTTATCCGGTTCATTAAAAGTTGAAGTAGCAAACCTTGAGCGGTCATTAGCTAAAAAGCATATCTAAAATGATCCGGCAAAATCCTCAGAAACACATCAAGCTAAATGGATATGCCACCAGCCTTGATTATCAATATCCAAAAGGTTCTTTTCCGTCTGGAATGGATATTAGCCAAAGGAACAGAAATCAACATGGCAACCGTATCTTAAACCAACTTAACGCCATCAGGCAGCAGTTTGATATTCCTGCAAATGTAGATTTGCCCGAAGGCATTGTGCGTGATAATGCCATTTATGTAGATTTTATATCTGAATGGGGTTATAAGCTTGATTTTAAGGCATTAGAACAAGATAAGAACGAACCACTTTATCAAATTCTAAATATTCGAGAAGAACAAGAAGATACCGAAGAAGGGCCCAGATTCAGGTATCATGTAACGCTGATGATGACAGCAGGTGGCGTGAGTTCATTTATTAAAAAGGTCGGGGATTACTTGACAAAAAATAGCCAGTATCTGGGTAATGATACAGGCAACCCAAGATATTACAGCCTGTTTAACAATATTGACATTATACAAGCTGCAACCCTAAAATCCTTTTGGTCGGACGAACCCGAATACGCTTTCCCTGATGAAAATGAAGAAGTATGGTGGGAAGCCTGGTTCAGAAAAACAGCCAATGATGACTTTAGAATAGCTCGTGTATTAGAGAATTTAACAGCTGTTGGGATTCAGATTGGACAAGCGGAGTTAGTATTTGCCGAACACCGAGTACGGCTTATCAAAGGCACAGCGGTACAATTAGCACTGTCGCTATTATTGTTAGACAATCTTTCTGAATTACGGAAGCCACAGGAAACAGCAGACTTTATTTGTCATAAAGATGAGGAATTTGAAGATAACGTAGAGTGGATGAATGATCTTACTTTACGGACCGAATATGCGGTGGATGACAATGCGGTATTAATTTGCTTGCTGGATAGTGGTGTTAATAATAATCATCCCCTAATCAGCGGATTTCTGCCGGACGAGAGATTGTACTCTTATAAACCTGCGGATTGGGGCACTGGCGATGATTGGCCTAACGGAGGACACGGCACAGGTATTGCTGGTTTGGCTTTATATGGTGATATGGTAGATGCTTTAGCAGATCTATCCAACATCAGGATTTTATATGGCCTTGAATCTTTTAAAATTATTCATTCCCGTGATCCTAACGATCCCGAATTGTATGGTGCTATTACCGAGTTTGCGGCCAGTTCACCATTAGTAGACCGCCCCAATAATCTCAGAGTGTTTTGTTTAACCATTACAGATAAAAATTTCTCATTTAAGGGCAGGCCGTCAGCATGGTCGGCGGCTATTGATAAAATTGCGTTTGGTTCGGCATTAGTCCCCCCTGCTCCACAGTTAATTATTGCTAGCGGTGGTAATGTTGCTATTGTAAATCATGGTGACTATCCGTCAATGAATTATTCGGAATCGGTGCAAGACCCTGCGCAAGCCTATAATGCGATAACTGTCGGTAGTTATACCCGCAAAGACCGTATTGATCCCGCAACAGGTTATATCCATCTAGCGCCAAACGGCGATATGGCGCCGAGCAATACGACTTCAACTATCTGGGATCACCAATGGCCGTTAAAACCGGACATTGTCATGGAAGGAGGAAATGCCAGTACAGACGGTGTATTTGTCTCCGATCATCATACCTTAAAGCTTTTAACCGCAGATAAAGACTATCCGCAATTTATTTTTCTACCATTTGGAGATACCAGCGCGTCAGCGGCTTTAGCTGCGAAAATGGCCGCTGAATTAAGAACAGCCTACCCTGAATATTGGCCGGAAACTATTCGAGCGCTAATGATTCACTCGGCAGAATGGACAAGTAAAATGCTCAATAACAGAGAGTTTACTGACCTGAATGAAACGGAAAGAAAAACCTTGCTTAGAAGCGTTGGCTACGGTGTGCCAATTTTAGAAAATGCGCTCTTTAGTGCCAACAATAGCTTAACATTAATTGCGGAAAGAGAAATTCAGCCTTACCATTTGGTAGGTTCACTTGGAAAAAGCAAAGAATATCATTTATTTGAGTTACCCTGGCCTGCTGATATTTTATCAGGAGAATTATTTGACCAAGATGTTACTCTTAAAATTACCTTATCGTATTATATTGAACCAAATCCGGGGAGTAAAAATAAAAGGTACATTAATAATTTCCACTATCACTCACACTCATTAGATTTTGCTGTCATTAAGGAACATGAGGATTTAGACGTGTTCAAACGCCGGATTTCTGCTGCTTCCGAATTACCGGATGATCAGATTGATAATTCAGAAGAAACCTGGTCAATAAAACGAGTAAGATCAAGGGGTTCTATAAAGAAGGATTTTATAACCATGTCCGGTGCCGATATGGCAGTGAGGAATACCATTGCCATTTACCCGAAACCAGGATGGTACAGAACCAGGAAGAAGCTTCACAAAGCGAACACAATAGTACGCTACAGCCTTGTGATTACGGTTGAAACACCTGACGTTAATATTGATATATTAACGCCGGTTCTAAATATGATTGCAATTCCTAACTAAGCGTGTGGAGGTAATTATTCCGCAGCAACTTTGTATCATAGAAGCTTGCATATGCCAGAAAAGCAACATTTTGTTTACAAGTTCTTTTTTGAAAGATTTTCAAGCGATGCGGAACAATCTCTTATTCGTCTGTATAATTTAAAATCTGGTAAAATTATCATCGATCCCCCCTACCGTTCCGGCCTTGTGGTCTGCATGCTAAGCAATGAATCTGCAACTCCCGGATGTCTAATTCATCCGGGGGGTTTTGTATTTTTAAACGGGGCAAAAGAGTAATGCGAAAGCATTAAGGTTAACAACAAATATGGTTGATTGTCCCAAAGGCATGGTATCTACTTAGTATGTGGGGACTACAGACGGCAGGATAAATTTATTATGTATGAACCATGAAACTAATTAAAGAGTTCAATATTGTTATATTATTTTCGCTAATATTTTGCTCATTTTCTGCAAGCTTATTAGCACAAGCGGCACCGTTATATGTTAAAGCTTTTAAGTACATTAAGGGTCGATATGAGGGAGAACGGGTTTTTGTTTCAGATACGATTACCAATACAAATTTCGCAAATTTTTCAAAAGAGGTGAGTCTGGAGTGGGGGAAGAATGAATATAAAACCCTTAAGTATCTGGATAGCGTTGACCGGGAACCCGCATTCTTTAAAGAAAAAACCAATGCCTTCAATCATCTTAAAGTAAATGAAAAAGACCCCTCAAGAATATTTTTCTTCTCGAAGTTTTTTAAGAATATGATTATTGTCGAAGTTTTTAAAAGTAAGCCTCATCGCGCATTTACGATAGCAAGTCAAGCAAGTTTTAACACTTCTACACAATATTTATTAATATTTGATAGTCGAAAGCACGTTAAAAAATGTTACCGCATAGAAGTTCAATACGATTAAATTAAACCCTCTGCTGGCACTTTGTCGGTAGAATAATTAAGCCCCAGCTACAGCAAGGTCTTTTCACTGCCCCCAGTTACCGCCTCTGCTGTCGCAAGTGTTTTTCGCTACCTCAGCTACCGCAAGGTTTTTCCGCTGCCGCAAGGCTTTTCGCTGCCCCGCTCAACCCTAACAACGACAGCAACACTGTATTTTATCCTGATTCCAGAGGTTCATTGTATATTTATCACTGGATAAAAGAGGCAAATATGGGAACATTAATGTTGTCTCCGAATCAACAGATTAATGTAGCAGAACTTATAAAAATTATTTAAAACTTTAAACCCCATTTAAATGAAATATTTATTTGCTACAATACTAATTTACACCTGTTCAAATTTTTGTTTAGGTCAATCATTAGATATAAAAGTTAAAGACGCATTAAAACAGGCTAAGTTTATTGATTTATATAGAATCTCACGCAATTCAAAAGATTGCGAAGATTCAAAAGATCCAATGATTTTTGCGGAAAATAAGATTGATCCTTGCTTTTATAAAGTCAAAAAATTGAGTTTAGAGGCCCTAAACACCTTAACGACAATTCTGCTAAACGAGCATTCATATCACGAGCCATATTCAAATTGTTTTACCACTGATTTTGGATTGATTATATATAATGAACGGCACAAAATGATAAGCTATGCGACGCTTAGTTTGCAGTGTAATAATTTGGTATTTAACAGTGATACTCCTTTGACACTAACGGATAAGGCAAAAAAGAAGTTGGGTAAAATAATTCATTGATTATCCTCCGCTGCCGCCTCCAGGCTTGTGCGCCCGCCGATAAGTAAACACCATGCTAAGTAATGAACATGCAACACTGGGAAAAAGATTAATACGAAAGCATTAAGGTTAACAACAAATATGGTTGATTGTCCTAAAGGTATGGCGTGTACTTAGCATTTGGGCGCACAAGCCCAGAGGCTTGCGGCGGCGAAAAATGCTTGCGGGAACGTTGGCGAGGGGCGACAACACCCACTAATAGCTAAACCTAATTGGTAGCAGCCTTACCTACATTATTTCTGCAACTCCAACAAACGCGATTTAATTTCAGTTGATGTGGGGTTCAATTCGCCGGCCTTTTTGTACGAGGCGATAGCGTTTTGCTTTTCTCCTTTGATAGCATAAGCTGCGCCCAAAGCCGCAAAGGCTTTTGATGAAGACGGGTAATTAATTGTATTCATTTCCAGCAGCTTAATGCCATTATTTAGCGTTGCCGGATTTTTTACTAACCATTGCGCCTGGCCATTGAAATATGCTTCGTCGGGCAAAATAGGGTACCCAAACCTTTGCGATAATCCTTTATAGTGTTTCATAATGATCTCCGGATTGATCTCTTCATCACTTACCGGTGGAAGCTGCCATTGGCGATAGATAAATCGAAGCCCGTCATAGTATGATTTAACAGGAACAGTCATATGACTCTCAAGCGGATAGGTTATATATTCGAAATTTAATCCTTTGATGTTGCGTTTTTTGAGCAGGGAATCAAACTTCAAAACGTCGGTATGAAACGTTGATCCGGGTGAAGAACCTTCATCGCCATCGCTAAAAAAAAGCGTTTTCGATAAAGTTGATCCTGCATTTAATTTTTTATCCGCGAGCTTCAGCAGGAATTTCCGGTCCCACCAGAAGGATGGGCTCACGGCAATGTACGCGTTGAACATATCCGGGTAATTAATGAGGCAATTGATGGTTGTGAGTCCTCCGAATGAGTGTCCTGCAAAAATGCGGTAAGGTTGAGTTTTGTAATTTGAAGTAACATAGGGCATGAGCTCTTTTTGAATGAATTGCAAAAAAAGCTCATTTCCTCCGCTGTTCTTATACGGGGAATTGGCAGTGGTATCCGATTTTCCGGAATAATCAAGGTTGCTGTGAGATGGAGTGAGGTCTCGGCTACGGTCGGTATTTGTTATTCCTACAACAATCAGTGGCGGAATAACATACACATCTTGCCGGCTGAGGTATTTGGAATATTCTACCATTTGGGCGAAATGATTGTCGGCATCCAGAACATAAACCACCGGATATTTTTTCTCAGGATTGGCAGAATCTTTCGGTGCGTAGATCAGTATCCTTCTATCTTCTTTAAGAATGCCGGAATGAATCGTTACAACGTCTCCCAGATCGGACTTAATAGGCGCTACCGTTTGAGCACTTGCTTTAAATGAAAAAAATAGCGGTATAATAAAAAACGCGAATGTAAAATGCTTTTTTTGGAAACCGGATTTCATATGATTTGGAATGTGATTAACTACAAATATGAGGCTTTTCCAGGTCACTTAATTGAAAAATTAAGAAATTCGGGAACATCAGGGAGGGACCTTGTGCCCCGCTGATAGGTTAAGCCATACTAAGTAATAAATATGCAACACCTTAATGTGCAACCCATCCGGGGCTTTTGTATACCCGCAGCACACTAAAGGATTGGCGTGGATACCGGCCAGGTGGTTAAGACAAAAAGCCTGGCGCCGCATCTACCGGCGGCGTATGCCATTGTTTTAAATCAAAAGTCAAAATTTTTGCCCGTTACGAATCAAGGCTGCTGCCAGGGTGCACAGTTGGGTTTAACGCATAAAATCCATTTTTAAACACCTGTTGCCGTTGTCGCATTTTGCCTGTTCTTTGTCGTAATCAAAACTATTATTATTCATCAGTATCCGATAGCTTTGTTTGGCAACTTACCTCAACATGGCGTGCTTCGGTTCAAATAAACATAGGCTTCGAACGTGGGCGAAGATTCCTCCGGCTGCGCTGCGCTGCGCTGGCCACCCTCTATGCGCGAAGCGGAGGGGCAGACGAGCGGAGCCTTGTCGGGGTGAGTCGTAGCCATGCGATATATGTCATTCCTTCGCGTTATTCCGCAACCCCACATAACGCGTTTGCCAAAGTTTTAGCAGTGTAAATAATTAGCTATTTTTAAACCAACCTAAAAGCACTAACAGCATAACCATGAAAACCATTTTTGACAACGCCACCCGCCAGGAACTTATCGCCCGCATTGGCACCCTTAATGAAAACAGTACCGCGCAATGGGGCAAAATGACCGTTTACCAGATGCTGAAACATTGCAGCCTGTGGGAAGAAATGGTATTGGGTAAAACCACCTACAAACAATCGTTTATTGGAAAGCTGTTTGGTAAAATGGCCCTGAAGGACATGCTAAAAGACGACAGCGAAGTCAAAAAAAACATGCCAACTGTTCCGGGCTTTAAAATTACCGGCACGGGCGATGTGGAGGCCGAAAAAGCCAAATGGATTGGCCTGATCAATGAAGAGGAAAATTTCTCGAACCACGGTTTTGTACACCCCTTTTTTGGCAAAATGACCACGGAGCAAATAGGCTGCTTTGCCTATAAGCATATCGACCATCATTTGAGGCAGTTTGGGGCCTGAATGATTTAACAATTGCTCTTAATTCGATGTCGTGTTCTCAAAGGCACCTTTCAGATAGCCCCGGATAGGCCATTGGGTACTGCAGCTTTATTTTTAAGCTCTCGCTTTCAGGCTATCGGGCACCCACTTCTTTTAATAAAATAAAATTACCGGGACCCAAAAAATGTGGTACACAATGGCCTTTAGGGCAGGGTTTGGGCGGGGCTTGTTTTTTTGTAAATTTGTACCTGATTCATGGACGAAAACAGGTTAAATATTTTAAATCAGAGCAACCGGATGCTCAGCAAGCTGCAATTGCTTTCTGTATTTTTTGGCGACGATATGATTTATAAAATTTACCTGCGCAGCCAGGTGATCCACAAACTGTTTGAGGCCAATCCCGAGCTGGATATGAATAAGCTCGATCTGTTCCACCTCCAGTTTACACAAAGTTTGATAGATCTGCTCCGCAAGATCAAAAAGAACAACGAGACCAATGTAAGCCTGTTGTTTGACGAGATCCAGATTAACCGCGAGATGATTGAACGATTGAACGACCCTACTTATACCCTGGCAAACTTCAACCTCGAAAAGCAAAGGCAGGCGCTCAAGATCAACCTGTCGTTACGCAAGCTGTTCCAGGTATTGTCCGATAGTTCAACCGAAAATCCGCTTTCAAAAAACATCAACGCGTTTAGTTCGCGGTTTGCGGCCGACTTTTTTTATACCATCAGCACCGATTTGATGGAAGAAGTTACGGCTTTTAATTTTGCGGATGTTTACAAAAATGAGTACGTCAAAATTCAGCGTAAACTGATGGGGGTGTTATGCAAATACGATTTTAAAACTGAGTTTTATTGCGGTTTAAAATCGGGCGCGCAGGTAACAGAGGTTTACAAGTTTATTGATACCGACAGGTATTTTATATATGCCCCAGGCGATAACCTGTTTGTGTTTTTTGATGTTGCAAAGATAGCCGGGCTGGATATGACCACCAACATGTCGAAAAAAGAGCGGCTGATGTATGAGCTGAAGGATAAAAATGACAGGCTGGAAGGTAACGCCGCCGCCATGAAAGGCTATATGCCGCCAGAAATTGCCGCCCTGCTTGCCGACAATTATAAAAAGATCTCGGACATTACCTTCCTGGATAATATCAGTAATATTGATGTGCAGGCCAATATTTTAAAAAGCATGCTGAATACCGATTTAATTTAGTTTATTTAACCTTAACAAAACACATTACCTGTTTAATATGGATTTTTTACATACAATTTTCGGCGCCGACATTAAAGCTGGCCTACTTATAGTTTTAAACTTAATACTGATTGAGAGTTTGCTTTCGGTTGATAACGCGGCGGTACTGGCCACCATGGTGCTTGATTTGCCAAAAGATCAGCGTAAAAAAGCGCTAAAGTACGGTATCATTGGCGCATATGTATTGCGTGGCGTTTGCCTGTTTTTAGCTGCCTGGCTGGTTAAAATCTGGTGGTTAAAACCAATCGGCGGCCTGTACCTGCTATACCTCAGCTTTGATTACTTTAAAGGAAAGATACAAGCGGCCAATGCCCCCAGCGAAGAAGAACAAGTGGATAAAAACAAGAACTGGCTGTATAAATCAACAGTTGGCGTTTTCGGCGTTTTCTGGGCTACAGTTGCATTGGTTGAGCTAATGGATCTTGCTTTCTCCATCGATAACGTTTTTGCAGCGGTAGCTTTTACCGATCATTTGCCATTAATTTATATCGGTGTATTTATCGGTATCCTGGCCATGCGCTTTGTGGCTCAGACCTTTGTAAGGCTAATGGAAAAGTTCACCTTCCTGGAAACCGTTGCTTTTATTGTAATAGGTGTACTTGGCATAAAACTGTCCTCGTCTTTATACATCCATTTTTACCCCGAAACCGCCTTCTCCAAAATGATGGAAGGCGAAGGCGCCGATATAGCTACATCTGTATTTACGGTAGCCATATTCATTATACCAGTATTAACATCAATTCTATTCAACTTCCCCAAACGCCACACCATCGAACCGGAAGTAGCCGAGGCTGCGGAGGATGTGCTCGATAATCAGTAGTTCGGTTGGCAGTGGGCGGTTTTCAGATAAAGCACGAAGAGAAATAAAAAATAATTTTACATTATTGTACAATTATGATAGAACCGATCCAATCAGAAAAGGAATATAAGTTAGCGTTGTCACGAGTCTATGAATTAATGCAAACAGATTTAATCGAAAATTCTACCGAGTATAACGAACTGGATAGTTTGAGTTTATTAATTAATAATTACGAGCAAATTCATTATCCCTTTGTGAATCTTTCATCACAAACTATACTATCCAACCAGCCACCAATGAACTAATGAACCAATTCAATAAAATAATAGCCTCCATATTCGGCATTGGCTTTTTAAAAGGCGGCGGCACTTATGCAGCTATAGTTACCTGCGGCGGCATTTGGCTATTGTGGCAATTTCCCGCTTTACAAAATCCGTTTTATTTACTGGCAATAACCATCGTTATCACCCTTTGGGGTGTATATGTGGGCAACAAGGTTGAACCCGATTGGGGCGAAGATAGTTCGCGTGTGGTGATAGATGAAGTTGCCGGTATGTTAATCTCGGTATTGTTTTTACCGCAAAACCTTTACATTTTATTGGGCGGGCTGGTGCTGTTCAGGTTTTTTGATATTGTTAAGCCGCTTGGTATCCGTAAAATGGAGGCCCTGCCCAGCGGTACCGGTGTAATGATGGACGATGTGCTGGCCGGAGTATACTCCAACGCCGTACTTTGGATAGGCTATTTTACCTGGCTGAAGTTTGGCAGGTAATTTGAAAAAGATATTAATGCAAAATGCCGCTTGTTAACAACCTGCGGCATTTTTATTATGATAAGAATTTTAGTGGGTTATATGTTTTTTTCTGCTTTCAGCTTTGAGCCTTCTGCTTTCAGCTTACTCATATCGCAGGGCTTCAACCGGGTCTAATTTTGCGGCCTTTTTGGCCGGGTAATAACCAGATATCAACCCGATTAATGTACAAAGCACAACCGCGAATATCAGCCAGCCCCAAGGCACGGCAAAAGTTCCGCTTATCTGAACAGCGATGACGTTACCGGCGGCCATGCCTAATACTATACCCGCGGCCCCGCCTATGAGGCATATTACTATCGCCTCAATTAAAAACTGTTTACGTATTACCGCCGGCGTGGCACCTATGGCTTTACGCACCCCAATTTCGCGGGTGCGTTCGGTTACCGATACCAGCATAATATTCATGAGGCCTATGGCGGCGCCAATTAATGTAATGATGCTGATGGCAAAACCACCTGCGGTAATCCCTTCCAACTGGCCGGATAATTCCTTCTGGATCGAATCGCTTCGTGATATTTCAAAATTGTCCTGGTTGGCCACATTCAGGCTGCGTACGTTCCTGAATAACGATGTAGCCTCGCCAATCGTAGCGTCCAAAGCGCCGGGTCCTTTCACTTTAACCGTGACCGTATAGGATGCGTTTTTATTGGTATCAATTTGTTTGGCTTTTAATATCGGGATAATACAAAACTTATCGCCACCAAATGAACTTGACCCTTTTGAGGCAATTACACCTACTATTTTGTATTTATTACCGCCAATAAAAACGTTTTGGTTAACCGGATCGGAATGTTTGAAAAGTTTTTGTTTTATCTCATCGCCAATAAGCACCACGTTTGAACCATGCTCCAACTCTGAAGTTGAAAAATTACGACCGAAAGAGAGCTTTTTACCGCTGGTGGCCAGGTAATTTTCGTTTGAGCCTGATATCGAGATATTCTGGTTTGTTTTTTCGCTGCCGAATTTGGCAACAGCGGTGCCGGTAACATCAATATTAACAGCGACGATAACAGGCAGCTTAAAGGTCTTTTTAAAACGATCGGCTTGGTCATAAGTAATGGGCGGGTACATTTTGCGGTGACCGCCATTGCCAAAATTAAGCCCTTCGCCCCGGTTTTGGATGGTGAAGGAATTGGCCCCCAAATCGGCAAAGGCATCGTTGGTAAATTGCCTTATACCTTCAATGGCCGTTAAAATACTCACCAATGCCATAATGCCAATAGCAATAATTAAGGCAGTAAGCGATGTACGCAACCTGTTACCGGCAATGGATTGTAACGCTATCGAAATATTTTCTCTGTAGGAGGTTTTTACCGGCATGGTATAAAAATAATAAACTTTGACGGTATGACTAAGCACTATACCAATTTGTTACAGCATCAAAAATGTTTTTATTGCACAGGTAGTAATCAAATTAGCGGGGCAAATATCATTGAAATATTTGCTCAATAAATAATATATTACGGCCATAAATACCCGCCCTATGAAAACCTATATCATATTATTTGTATTTGCCGCACTATGCCATTTTACCTGCATTGCCCAAAACGGTTCGACCACGGTTGTCCGGAGATCTATCGCCAGTCTCGACAAGCAAACCCTTGTTGTCGACTCCGCCGACAAACCGCTAACTTATGATGAGTGGTACAACAAACTGATGACTGGCGAGTACACCTTGGCAGGTAGGCAAGCTCATGAAAAAGATACTGTATTTGTACTTAAAAGGCTTTCGGAGCAGCAAATAGCTATCTCAATGGCCAACATGCCACCGCCAACTACCGGCCCGTTTAAAAATGACGAGCAGTCGGTTGAACCTTTTTACCTTAGCGGTATTGATAAATTCAAGTTGAAATCGAAGGATTGGGCAGGCAAAATCGTTGTGCTCAACTTTTGGTTTATCAACTGCCCGCCATGCCGCCAAGAAATTCCCGAGTTAAATAAGTTGGTAACCAAATACGCCGATAATCAAAACATCATATTCATCGGCATTTGCCTGGATAGCAAAAGCGACATTGAAAAGTTTATAAAAGAGACCCCGTTTGCCTATCACCTGGTAGCTGATGGTCGTTATTTTACCGATCCTTTAGGCATTCGCCAGTACCCCCTTAACATGGTAGTTGATAAACAAGGTATTATCAGGCTTAATACCGTAGGCTACGGGCCGCACTGGGCGAAGTTTATTGATGCAGCAATAGATAAATATAAGGATCTGTAAAATTCACAATACATAAAAAAGGCACCCCATCGGGCTGCCTGTATATCTAACTAATGAATCTGTCTTGCGGTATACTCCGGATAGATTTCTTCGTCTTAACTCTTGATTCTTAACTCTTGATTCTCTTTATACCGAGAACGACGTTCCGCAACCGCAGCTACTTGCAGCGTTAGGGTTGTTAAAAGTAAAGCCACGGGCGTTTAAACCATCCTGGAAATCTATTTGCATACCCATCAGGTACATGCCGTGGGCTTTGTGCATAAATACTTTTATACCGTCAATAATAAATTCCTGGTCGCCTTCCTTTTTCTGGTCGAAACCTAAAACGTAGCTCATCCCCGAGCAGCCACCACCTTCAACACCAACACGCAGGCCAAATTCTTCGCCAATTTCTTGCTGGTCCTTCAATTTAAAAAGTTCCTTAACGGCGCCCGGTGTAAATGATACCGGCAAAATTTCAACAGCAGTACTCATCTTATTTTATATTTAACTATACAAATATAAGGTAAAATGTGGATTTTTACATCCACAGCTATTTTATGACCTCTGTATAACATTTTAATAACCATGCTTACAACGCAATATTTACTTGATATTTTAAAGTTTACCATAGCCGGCGCCGGCGTTATATGGATAGCCTTCTACCTGGTTAAGCCCTATCTTGATAAACAAAACCAGGTACAGTTACTGGAGCTAAAACGCAGTGTAAGCAGCCAGACGCTACCTCTACGGTTACAGGCTTATGAACGGGTTGTTTTATTTATCGACCGTATTAACCCGGCCAACATGCTTATCCGCCTTAACGCGGGTGGCCTTTCGGCAGCCGATTTACATATTGTTATTGTTAACGAGATCCGTACTGAGTTTCAGCACAACGTTACCCAGCAAATTTATGTAAGCAGCCGGGTTTGGGCTGTTATGAAAAGGGTTAAGGAAGATACCATGAGTTTGGTAAACAATGCCATAAAAGGCCTTCCCCAAAACGCCACCGCCATGGACCTGAGTAAAACCGTGCTTATCCACTTAAGCCAACTGGAAGATGATCCGTATGAAATTGCCATTAACCTGGTAAGGCAGGACCTGGAAGAATTATTTTAACCCGCGATGCCAAAAAAATTCAGCACCACATCGGGTATCGAAATAAAGGAGGTTTACACCGAACCCTCCAAAATGGACGAACTGCCGGGTCAGTTCCCTTTTACACGAGGCATTCAAAAAGACATGTACCGGGGCAAAGCCTGGACCATGCGCCAATACGCCGGGTTTTCAACGGCCGAAGAATCAAACAAACGCTATCATTATTTATTAAGCCAGGGCACAACCGGCCTTTCGGTAGCTTTTGACCTGCCTACCCAGATAGGGTACGACAGCGACCATGAGCTATCCGAAGGCGAAGTAGGTAAAGTTGGCGTAGCGATAGATTCGCTGGAAGATATCGAGATTTTGTTTGATGACATCCAGCTAAAAGACATTACTACCAGCATGACCATTAATGCTACCGCCGCTATTTTGCTGGCCATGTATATCGCGTTAGCCAAAAAACAGGGAGCAGACCTGAGCCAGATTTCGGGTACTATTCAAAACGATATATTAAAGGAGTATGCCGCCCGCGGCACTTATATATACCCGCCCACGCCATCTATGCGGTTAATTACCGATATATTTGAGTATTGCAGCAAGGAGGTACCCAAATGGAATACCATATCCATATCCGGTTATCACATTCGCGAGGCCGGATCAACAGCTGTACAGGAACTGGCCTTTACCCTGGCCAATGGTAAAGCTTATTTAAAAGCCGCGCTTGAAAAAGGGCTGGATATAAATGTATTTGCCAAACGCCTTTCTTTCTTTTTTAACTGCCATAATAACTTTTTCGAGGAGATAGCCAAGTTCAGGGCCGCCCGGCGAATGTGGGCGCATATTACCAAAGAATTAGGAGCAACCGATGCCGGTGCGCAAAAGCTGCGTTTCCATACCCAAACCGGCGGATCGACCTTAACGGCACAACAACCGCTTAATAATATTATCAGGGTAAGTAACCAGGCTTTGGCCGCAGTATTAGGCGGTACCCAATCCCTGCATACCAATGGTTACGACGAAGCATTATCCCTGCCAACCGAAGCCGCGGCTAAAATAGCCCTGCGCACCCAACAGATCATCGCTTTTGAAAGCGGCGTTACCGATACTGTAGATCCCCTGGCAGGCTCATACTTTATAGAAGCCCTCACCAACGAGGTAGAAGCCGCGGCACAATTATATCTGGATAAGATAGACGCCATGGGCGGCGCTGTTAAAGCCATTGAGCAGGATTACATTCAACAGGAGATAGCCGCGTCAGCATACCAGTACCAAAATGACATTGAAAGCGGCGATAAAATCCTGGTAGGTGTAAACAAATTTACCCAGCAGGAAGATGCCCCCTCGGGCGTGTTCAGGGTTGATGATTCCATCCGCAAAATGCAGATAGAAAAAATTAAAAAACTCAAAAACAAAAGAGATAACCAAGCTGTTGAAAGAACTTTACAACAATTAAGAATAGCAGCAAAGGGCACAGAAAATTTAATGCCTTTTATAGTATCTTCGGTTGAAAATTATGCTACCTTAGGAGAAATCGCGGATATACTGCGGGAGGTTTTTGGGGAATATTAGTATCGCGGGTGTAGCTTCAGGATTTGTGTGGGTACCGTGCCATAATTAACAAAAGAATAGCTTTTATTTTTAATAAGCATTAAACCAGTGCTTTAGTTTTTAGTGCAACGCAAAAGGCTAAAATGGCTAAACAATTGCCTTTATTTTACCGTATAGCTGCAAAAAAAACGGCGCTATCCGGGTGGTTTTTAACGGATTAATCGAAAAGTCTAAAAATTAATTTTTAAATAATTCAATTGCGTTTTTTATTACAAAACATTGCGTTATATACAAATTTTATACTTAAAAACAACTTTTGTTGATAACTTACGAAATGTTAAAAAAGTGAAAATTTAATTTTTTTATACACTTTTTTTGGACACATTTGATGTTCCGTAACAGTCCCGAAAGAAGTTGACTGAGGGGTTGGAAATCAAATAATTACTTATATTTACTATGGAAAAAACTTGTACTAACGTTTGGAATAGCTGTCTTCAGATCATAAAGGACAACATACCGGCACAGAGCTTTAAAACCTGGTTTGAGCCGATAAAAGCCTTAAGAATGGAAGGGAGTGTCTTGACGATACAAGTACCAAGTTTGTTTTTTTACGAATGGCTTGAAGAGCACTACGTAGGGTTATTGCGCAAAACAATTAAAAAACAATTGGGCGATGAAGGGCGTTTAGAGTACAATATTGTTGTTGAGCAATCATCATCAAGTAAACCCTATACAACTAATATGCCCTCGAACGGAAATGGAGCTGAATCAAAAAATCAGTCGATGCCGATCCCTATCTCAATAAATAAGGACATTAAAAATCCTTTTGTGATACCCGGCCTTAAAAAGTTAAATGTCGACCCGCAACTGAACAGGAACTATACCTTCGAAAATTTTGTTGAAGGGGATTGCAACCGTTTGGCCAGATCGGCCGGTTACGCTGTAGCTGCAAAACCAGGAGGTACTTCATTTAACCCATTGATGATTTATGGCGGCGTAGGTTTAGGTAAAACACACCTTGCCCAGGCCATCGGTAACGAAATAAAACGTTCACTGCCCGATAAACTGGTACTTTATGTATCGTGCGAGAAATTTACACAGCAATTTGTAGACGCGCTTAAACATAACAACATTAACGATTTTGTTAACTTTTACCAGGCCATTGATGTGCTCATTATGGATGATGTACACAACTTTGCCGGTAAAGAAAAAACACAGGATTTCTTCTTCCACATTTTTAACCACCTGCACCAAAGCGGCAAACAACTGATCATTACATCAGATAAAGCGCCAAAGGACCTGGCTGGTTTAGAAGAACGCCTGTTATCAAGATTTAAATGGGGCCTGTCGGCCGATTTACAGATCCCCGATCTGGAAACCCGTATGGCTATCCTTAAAAATAAGATCTACCAGGATGGCATCGAGCTATCAAACGATGTTATTGAGTACGTAGCCCATAATATTGATAACAACGTGCGTGAGCTGGAAGGCGCCATGGTATCGTTACTGGCTCAATCAACCCTTAACCGTAAGGAGATTGACCTGAACCTTGCCAAACAAATGTTGAAAAACTTTGTGAAAAACTCATCAAAAGAAATTTCGATGGAGTATATCCAAAGCCTGGTTTGCGAATATTTTGAAGTACCTATCGAGATGGTGAAATCACAAACCCGCAAACGCGAAATTGTTCAGGCCCGCCAGATATCTATGTACCTGGCCAAGGCGCATACCAAAAGCTCATTAAAGTCAATAGGCAATTTCTTTGGTGGCCGCGATCACTCTACCGTGATTTATGCCTGCCAAACAGTGGAAGATTTGATTGATACCGATAAAAAGTTTAAAGGCTACGTTGCCGATATCCAAAAGAAGCTAAAAATGTCATAACCGACCTGCTAATCATATTACGATGGGCCTTGCATCAACATGCAGGGCTTTTTTTGTCGTTATTTTTCGCTGCCCTTTCTATTTACCGATTGAAACAGCCAGTTAATCGATACTTAGCTGTAAATACGCCCATGTTACAACATCTTTAGTACAGATTGGCTGCTTGCTTACTCCCTTCGGCAGGTATCGGTTCGCGTTATTGCGCCAATCCACCATAATTAATTGTGCTTATAGATGTTGTTTACTTTAAAGCCCGGCAAGCTACTTGCCCTTATCGCGTGTTTTCTGTTCATCCTATTTACATACCGCCAGGCCGGGGCACAAAGCCTGGGCGATCCGGTAGTTAAAATTACCTTTGGCTCGGGTACGGCCTCAAGAGCGGGCGCACTATCAGCCGATTCGGGCACTACCACTTATGTTTACAGCGCAAGCGGGCAAATAGGCGAAAACTATTACACCATAACCAATCAAAGCAATACCACCGTACACGGTGGCTTTGTAAGCAGCTACGATCACGACTACGAAACAACAGGCAATACCAACGGCTATATGATGGTGGTAAACGGCAACGTGCAGGCCGGCACCGTTTATACCCGTACGGTACCCGGCCTTTGCGGCAATACCCAATACCAGTTTGGCGTTTGGATAAAAAACGTGCTATCAACCGGTGGCATCCTACCTAATATGGTCTTTCATATTTACGCCGCCGATGGTGTAACCGAATTGGGCACCGGTGTATCAACCGGCGATGTACCTACCGGTAATGTGTGGCATAACTACACGGCAAATTTTACTTTGCCCGCGGGCACCGGCGATGTGGTTATTAAACTGGTAAGTAATGCCAGCGGCACGCAGGGCAACGATTTTGCGGTTGATGATATTACCTTCAGCCCATACGGTTCAACCGTTTCGGCTGTTTTCAACGGTTCAACCACCGGTACCGAAACCACTTGCGCAGGCTCGGCGCAAACATATACTATTAATGCCACCAGTACCCTGGCCAGCGGCTATGTGCAAAAACTGCAGGTATATGCCAATGGCACATGGACAGACCTCAGCACCGCCGGCACAGCAACTACATATACTATAACCGCCCCCACTACGGCCGGCACCTACCTGTACCGCCTGGTTTCGGCTATAACAGCAAATATCACTTCGGCCAGCTGCGTTGTGGCATCCAATAACCTGACACTGGTAGTTACCCCGGCGCCGGTAGCCGCGTTTACCGTTGCCTATCAAACCTGCCTGGGCACGGCAAATGTATTTACCGATGCCTCGGTAACCAACGGATCAACCATACAGTCGTGGGCCTGGAACTTTGGCGACGGGCAAACGTCGGCATTGCAAAGCCCTTCGCATACCTACGCTAAAACCGGTACTTATACAGTAACGCTTACCGTAGCGGGCAATACAGGGTGTACACCATCGGTCGCCACCAAAACCGTAACCATCAATGCGCTGCCGGTAGCGGCGTTCAGCTTTACTACGCCCGATTGTTTAACCCAGGCGGTTACCATTACCGATCAATCAACAACAGGCACCGGCACAATTACCACCTGGCTTTGGGATTACGGCGACGGTACAACCGAAACCAAAACCACCAATACAGCCTTTACCCACCTGTACGCCAATGCCGGCACTTATAGTTTAAAACTTACCATCACCAATACAGGCGGGTGTACGGCCACGCTTACAAAAAGCCTTACGGTAAGTCCGCTGCCGGTTGCCGCATTCAGCATGCCCGATGTTTGCCTTGCCGATGCATCGGCTACGTTTACGGATAACAGTACTATTGCCGATAATACCACCGGCAGCTTTACCTACCTCTGGAATTTCGGCGATGCCAACGCAAACACTGCCAATCCCAATACATCAACACTGAAAAATCCATCGCATAAATATACCCAGGCAGCGGTGTATCAGGTTACGCTTACCGTAACATCGGCAAGTGGCTGTACAGCTACTACTACCCAAAGCTTTACGGTAAATGGATCGATACCCGTAGCATCATTTACTGTAGCCAATACCTCAGCGCTATGCAGCGATCAGCAGGTAACATTCACCAACACCTCTACAGTAGATTTTGGCAGCATTACCAAAGTAGAATGGTATTACGATTATGGTAACAACCCCGGCACGGTTGAAACCGACGAAAGCCCGGCCTACGGCAAGTTATATTACCACACTTATACGGTTTTCCATACCCCGGCCACGCAAAACTACCAGGTGCGCATGGTTGCTTATTCTGGCGGTAGTTGTGTATCCATTATGGATAAAACCATCACGCTGCTTGCCGTACCCGATATAACTTTTGCCGCACCATCGGCGGTATGTATTAACGGCGGCACCGTACAGTTGGATGCCCGGGAAACCTCGGGAATAGCCGGTACAGGCGCGTACTCCGGCACTGGCGTAAACGCCACCGGCCTGTTTGACCCGGCTGTAGCCGGGGCCGGTACTTTTACTATAAACTATGTTTACACGGCTGCAAATTCCTGCCCGGTTTCGGCAAGCCAGGCTATTACGGTTAATCCGATACCGGTTATTACCACCGGTCCCGATATTACCGTGCTATCCGGCGGAACGGCTAAACTGCCGGCAACCGCCCAGGATACCGGCCTCACCTATTTATGGTCGCCAGGCACCTACTTAAATGATGCCACCCTGCTAAACCCAACCGTTACCCCTACCGATGATATCACTTATACACTCACAGTAACCAACAGTTCGGGCTGTCCGGTAAGCGGGCAGGTGAATGTTTCGGTATTACAGGGGCCGGTGGTACCCAATGCCTTCTCGCCCAATGGCGATGGCGTTAACGACGAATGGAACATCAAATACCTGAACACCTACGCCAACTGCACTGTAGAGGTTTATAACCGTTACGGCGCCAAACTATTTGCCTCCACAGGTTACGCGGTTCCCTGGGATGGTACTTATAAAGGCACGGCTGTACCCGGTGGCGTATATTACTATATCATCAACCCCAAACATGGCAGGAGTACCATGTCGGGGTCCTTGACAATCGTCAGGTGATTTGCAAAAACAGGTCAAAAATTTAAACTAATCTGCAGGGAGAAAAATCCACTTTGATGATTTATTTTATATTTTCAATAATTATTGAAAATATAAAATAAACTATATATTTGTACTGTCAATCAACAACACGCTTAACAATGAAAACGCTTAACAACCACATGATTCTTTTTGATGCCGAATGCCCCATGTGCAGTGTTTATACCAAGGCCTTTATAAAAACCGGCATGCTTGACAATGGTGGCCGGGCTGCTTACCAAACCATACCCCAAAACGCCTGCCCTGTTTATGACAGGCAACGCGCCGTTAACGAAATAGCCCTCATCAACCTGGCTAACGGCGAAGTAACCTATGGCATCAAAAGTCTGTTTAAAATTCTGGGCAACGCCTGGCCGGTGTTTAATCCCCTGTTTGCTTTTAAGCCTTTTGCCTGGCTGATGAGCAAGGTTTATGCTTTTGTATCCTACAACAGGCGGGTAATTATTCCACCTGTGCATGAGGATGCGGCCTTTGCTTACAAACCATCCTTCAAGTTACATTACCGCATAGCCTACCTGCTGTTTACCTGGTTTTGTACCGCGTTTATATTAACCCGCTACGCGCATTTACTGGTGGGCATGGCACCGCTCGGCAATAGCTACCGCGAATACCTGGTTTGCGGCGGGCAAATAGCTGTGCAGGCTGCTGTAATAGGTATATATGCCAAAGACAAAGCCTGGACTTACCTTGGCAATATGATGACCATATCTTTTGCCGGCAGTTTGTTATTGCTTGTACCACTCACTGTTAATCAGTGGTTTCAACCTGGTCCGTTGGTATATGCCGTGTGCTTTCTGTGTGTAGCCGGGCTAATGTTTTTGGAACATGTTCGCCGTACCAAACTGTTACAGTTGGGGTGGATAATGACCATCAGCTGGGTAAGCTACCGTATTGTTTTATTGATCCTGATTTTAAACTGATATCATGAAAGCGTACAAAAAAATAGTGCTCGCCGGTGGCAATGGCTACCTGGGCACCGTGCTGGCCAGGTATTATAAAGATCTGGCCGATGAAGTCATTATCCTGGCCCGCAAACAAGCCCCCGCTATCGGTAACATCCGCACGGTGGTTTGGGATGGCAAAACAGAAAACGGCTGGACAGTGCAGCTTATTCACGCCGATATGCTCATTAACCTTTGCGGAAAAAATGTAAACTGCCGGTATAACAAAAAGAACAGGGCCGAAATTATAAGTTCTCGCGTTGTGCCTACCAAACTATTGGGCGATGTGATCCATAAAATGGTCGATCCGCCAAAGCTGTGGATCAACATTACCTCTGCCACTATTTACCGCCACGCCGAAGATCATCCGCAGGATGAAACCACCGGCGAAATTGGGTACGGCTTCAGTATTGACGTATGTAATGCATGGGAAACCACTTTTTTCAAATGCGAAACACCGCATACCCGCAAAATAGCGCTGCGCCTGGGCATTGCGCTTGGTCGCAGCGGCAGCGTTTTCCCTCGCCTGCTCAACCTGGTAAAAATGGGCATGGGCGGCAAACAAGGCGACGGGCAGCAATACCTGGCCTGGGTGCATGAGCACGATGTTGCCCGCAGCACACAATTTTTACTGGATCACCCTGAAATGGAAGGTATTTACAACTGCGCCGCCCCCTATGGCGAAAAGAACGCCGACTTTATGCGCCACATCCGCGAAGCGTATGGTATGCCTGTTGGTCTGCCTGCACCACAATGGCTACTGGAGATTGGCGCCTTTATTATCGGCACCGAACCGGAGCTGATACTAAAAAGCCGTTGGGTAAAACCGCAGCGCCTGCTTGATACCGGTTTTACCTTTCAGTATGAAAAGGCGGAGCATGCGATACATGATATTTTGAGCATAAAGAGGTAAGGAACTTTTCATTCGGGCATTGTCATGTAGTTTCAGCAAGCGGGGCAAATTGTAAACGAATCAAACAAGCTACTAACATGTCCCGATCATTTGAAAACAGCTATTAGTCCCAAAACGGCCTGAACGATCCTGATAGGTTAATCAGGTGCTCTTCCGCTCAGGTAACTTTGGTACACAAGCGGCAGGAAAAAAGATCATGATTTAATAACATTAAACAAACACACAGGTTATTTTAAATTATGACAAAAAATCAAAACTCCTGGTTTACTTATTTATTACATTCGTTGCTTTATAAGCACCCCTGCATTTTAAACGACGATAAATTCAAAGTTTCTCCTTAACCAGGAGGTAACCACCTTTCGCCTTACACAATTAGGGGTAGCCAAAACAATGTTTTCATGGAAGATAAATTTAGGTTATCCGAATATAGGGCGCTTATATACCGGATATTTTTAGGTTACTTGTTTTATTTTATAGCCAGGGTTTTGTTTTTTGCCTATAACACGCACCTGCTGGCCGTTGATAATCTTTCTACGCTGTTAAAGCTATGCTATTACGGGATGGCATTTGATACTACCGCCCTGCTTTATGTTAACAGCTTATTTATTTTATTAAGCATATTGCCTTTAACCGTCAACACCCGCCCCGGCTATCAAAAAGGCATCACCATTTTATATTTTATTACCAATTTTTTGGCCTACGCCACCAATTTTGTCGATATTATTTACTACCGCTTCAGCCAGGTACGCTCAACCAAAGCGGTGCTCGATGTGCTTGCCGATGAAACCAATAAAAAAGCGCTGCTCGAACATTTTACATGGGCCTATTGGTATATCCTGGTGATATACATATTGTGTTGTGTTTGCTGGGTTTGGCTATACTCCCGCGTAAAAGTTAAACCGCGGCCTGTAATGCATTTACAACCTTATTTTTACACATCGATAGTTTCGCTTCTTGTTGCAGTGGCCTTGGTTATTGGCGGCATCCGGGGCGATTTTGCGCACAGCACCCGGCCTATTAACATGGTAGATGCCTATAAACATGTTACCGTACCCAACCAGGGCGATGTGGTTTTAAATACCCCCTTCGCCATTATCCGCACAATCAGCAGCAACAACTTTAAGATTCAGCACTGGACCACCGCAGATTATATTAACGCCAACATTAAACCCATAAAACAGTACAACAGCAAGCCCGCTGCAAAACCCAACGTGGTGATCATCATTTTGGAAAGCATGGCCAAAGAGTATTGGGGCAGCATGAACAAGGGCGCCAATATACCCGGCTTTGTATCGTACACGCCGTTTTTAGATTCACTGTCTGGCAACAGCCTGGTATTTACAAACGCTTACGCCAACGGCCGCCAATCAATCCATGCCATGTCCTCGGTTTTGGCGGGCATTCCATCGTTTCAAACGGCTTTTACATCGTCACCTTTTGCCAAACAAAAAATCGAATCTATCGTGTCGGTATGTAACAGCATGGGGTATCAAACTTCATTTTTTCATGGCGCGGCAAATGGCTCCATGGGTTTCCAGGGCTTTGGCAGTATTTTGGGCTTTAAAAATTATTACGGCAGAACAGAATACAATAACGACCGGGATTTTGACGGCATCTGGGGCATTTGGGACGAGCACTTTTTTCAGTTTATGGGCAAAACACTGAGCACTCAAAAACAGCCGTTTATGGCTACTTTGTTCAGCCTGTCATCGCATGACCCCTATCAACTGCCCGAAAAATATAAGGCCAGGTTTAAAGGCGGGCCGCTTGCAATTGATAAATGCGTTCAATATACCGACAACTCGCTGCGGATATTTTTTAACTATGCCAAAACCCAGCCATGGTATAGCAACACTATTTTTGTAATAACCGCCGACCATACCAGCCAAACCTATTACCCCGAATACAGCGAGGGCGTTAACCGCTTTGCCGTACCGATATTGTTTTACAGCGCCAACAATTCCTATGGGCTAAAGGGCGTACGCACCGACCTGGCCTCGCAAATGGACATATACCCATCGGTGGCCGATTTGATAGGTTACAACAAACCCTTCCGGTCATGGGGGCGTAGCCTGGTCAGCAGCCTGCCAGCCGAAACGCCAAGAGTTATTAATTCAACAGGAAATATCTACCAGCTAATGCAGGGCAATTACACCTACCTGTTCGACGGAAAAAACATTACCGGGATATACGCTGTTACCGACAAAGGCCTGAAAAAAAACCTGGTGACCAACACCCCAAACCCCGAAATGAATACCGGCATAGCCGATTGCAAGGCCTTCATCCAGGATTATGCAGACAGGATTGTAAACAAGAAGCTGAATTGACACTAATGAATGTGCAGATTTCAAATTTCAGATGTGCAGATGAAGGGCAGTATTTCAGATAGGTAGATTTTATCCTCAAATTTTCAAATTGATTTAAATCATCTGAAACGGCGAAGCCCTCAACGTAGTTAATCTGCACATCTAAAATGAGCCTCATTTTGCCAAAAACTCATCTATCGCTTTTACCGCGCTTTCATACCTATCTGTGCCGATGCCTGATATCAGCACATAATTAGCATTTAGGGCGTCCAGTTCCTTATGCCAAACATCCATAAAATACTCCCGCTTGGTAGGGAAGTTGCGTAGCGGATCATCCTGCCAGGGCAGGTCGATGTTGAGCAGGAGGTATAAATCGTAAGGATGTTTGGGCAATTCGTCCAATACTTCCTGTGGCGAGCGGCCAAACATTTCTTCGCTCCATACTTTTACGGTAATAAAAGTGGTATCGCAGATCAGGATCTTGTTGGCCAGGGGCAGCATTTGTTCTTCCAAAGCCAGCTGGCCATAAAACATATTGACTTCATCCTGCCAGGTGCAGGGTTCTGTTAACTGTTCGCAGTAACCACGGGCATACTCCGGCACGGCAATGGTTTGGTAATGCGCCGCCAAATAATCAGACATGGTTGATTTACCTGTCGATTCGGGACCTACTACTGCTATTTTGGGAATGTGGGACATGAGTTTTGCTATTATTTTTGTCGTCCTGAGTAGTAAAATCTGCGAATTCTGAAGAGGAAAATGACAACTATTTAATTCCCAATGTCATGCCGAACTTGTTTCGGCACCCCATATGCTAAGTGTACATCATGCCGGTCACCTGTCCCGTGGGATCCCGAAACAAGTTCGGGATGACTTCAGTTTTTCAACTTGTCATCCTGAGGTACGAAGGATCTATCAGCGGTGCATGACCGATAGAAAAGTTCGCAGATGCTTCGTTCCTCAGCATGACAAATCTTTAAAGGATGTTAACCTCTCTTCAGCGTTTTACCAAATTTTACCGCTCTGCACATCTACTACCGCTCCAGCTTTGCTATCCTTGTCGGCGTATCTTTACCGGCAACAATACTGCGCGAGCTTAGCGCGATGGCCCTGATGGTTAAAGTAATATTACTTACATCCAAAGAGCTAAACTCGTCTTTTACGGTATGGTATAACTTGTCGATATCTATCTGATCGGTTGATATAGTGTGTGCCGGTACGCCAAGCCTGGCCAATGTGGCATTATCACTGCGGTAAAACAAATCCTGCTCGGGATATGGGTCCGGGTAAAATTTAAAGGCTGTGCCATCCAGGTTTTTTTGCAGGATCTTACCGAAATCCGAACGTTCATAGCCGGTGATAAATGCCGAGTTTGGGCCGAATTTTGATGCCTTGCCAATCATTTCGATATTGAACATGGCCACGGTTTTATCCGGATTAACCTGGCCCGAAAAGTATTGCGATCCGTAACCACCAATTTCTTCGGCACAAAAGGCCACAAAAATCAGGGTGCGGGCATTATTTTTTAGCCTTTTGTAATATTTAGCCAGCGATATTACAGCCGTTGTGCCCGATGCATCGTCATCGGCGCCGTTGGCAATGCTGTCGCCTTCCATAGGTTTAAGAATGCCCAGGTGATCATAATGCCCCGAGAATACCACAAACTCATTTGGCTTGGTTTTGCCGGGAATTACGCCTGCAACGTTAAACAAAGAAAGCTCCTCGCTTTTGGTTTCGTAGCTGACATCAAAGGCGGTTACCTTTTCAAAACTTCCGAGCACAAACACCACGGGGGCGCTTGCTTTGCCCTTAAAGGTTATGCTGCCCCTGCTGCTAAATTCACGCACGCGGTTAAACAGGCCTTTAAATTTAGGGTCTACCAATACCAGCGATTTTTTACCACTGTTTGTAATAATGCCATATTCCTGTCTGAAATCTTTATCAGCGGTTACCTGCACCACTTGTACATCGGCATTGGTTGCCCAGTTAAATGAATCGCCGCCGGTTACAAAAGCGCTATCAGCCGCAACGCTTTTTCCATTAATGCCCAGCGTTAATTTAACAGGAGTTGAACGCAGCACTTTAAAATTCTGCCTGAAACCGACGTTCCCGGCCAGTGGCTTTAAGCCGGCGATTTTAAACTCACCTTCAATAAATTTGGCTGCCTTGTCAATCCCCGGTGTAAAAGTTGCCCTGCCCTGCATATCATCGGCCGATAGGGTTTTAATAATGCGGCCAACATCATCCTGCACAATCATTTTATTTACGTCCTGGGCAAAGCCACAGGTTGAAGCTGCTAATAAAGCTAAGCTTAATAAGGTTTTTTTCATCGTTATTTGACTTTAGTTTGCAACCAATTGTTACGGAATGTTTCCTGGTCTTTTGATAATTGTTTGCCCGCTTTTTCAAAGGTAACTACTTCAAAATTAGGGTTTGCCTCTAATACAATGGTTGTTTCGTGGCTGCCGGTGCGGTTTTTATAATTTACGGTAAGCTTGTCGCCAGGTTTTTTATCAGTAAGCTGGTCATCAAAACCTTTCTGGTCTTTGATGTCAACGCCGTTTACTTTTAATATAACATCACCTGCATCCAGCCCGGCCTTATATACCGGCGAGCCGATAATAGTGCTTGATAGTATTGGTAAACCTTCGGCATTACCTGCACGCGGCTGGCCTGCCCTGCCGCGGCCCGCGGTAGTTGCCAATGATCCTGCCCAGCCTTTTTCGGGGTTAATTTTGCGTAAAACCAAACCGGCTTTGGCCAATAGTTCTTCGTAGTTGTTTTTATCAATGCCGGTAATGTATCTCTTAAAAAAGTCGGCAGCAAATTTGGGGTTGGTTACTTTGCCCAGGTCGTTTTGCAAATCGGGAACGGTATAAGGTTTCATTATCTTGCCGCGGCTTAGCCAAACCTGGCGCATATAATCATCAAGCGTGATATTAAAATCGCTGCGCAGGCGCAAGTCAAGCGCAAGGGCTATAGCGCCGCCATAGGTATAATAACTGGTAAAATCGTTGGCGTTGTTGTTAGGGTCGATAGAAACGCCCGCATCGGCAAATACCGAGTAACGGCTCATTTGGGTCGCCGGGTATTTGGCAGCAGCAGGGGTGTTTAATACCTGGTTTACCAGGCCTGCTAAAGTACCTGTATAATCATCAAGATCAATAAAGCCCGACCGAACCAGAAGCAGTTCGCCGTAGTATTGGGTAAAGCCTTCGGCAAACCAAAGCTCGCTGCTCATGTTGGCGTGTTCAAAATTGAAAGGCTCCAATGTTTTGGGACGAATGCGCTTCACATTCCAGCTATGGAAGTATTCGTGCGCGTAAACACCCAGCAGCCTTTTCTCCAAACCTTCAACCTTGGGGGCGGGTATAGTGATACAGGTTGAATTACGGTGCTCCATCCCATCGCCGGAAGTGGTTGGGTGAATATCGCTGATAAAAGTATACTCGCCATAATCATAAGCCGGGAACTCGCCAAATACGGCTTTTTCTTCCTGTACCATCCTGGCAACCATTTTGCCAAAATTATCTATCACTTCCTGGCTATCGTCAGAGTGAACGGTAAGGTTTATCTTTTCTTTTTTATTATCGTAATTAACCACGTCCCAACTGGTAATTTTATAATCAGACAGCTCTGTCGGGCAATCCATCATATATTGCAGGTTTGGGGCACTATACACATTTTTGTCCTCGTGTTTAAGCTGGGTAGCTACATGCCAGCCATATTTATCCAGATCGTTAAACTGGAAGGTAAGCGGCCTTTTATCCTGCCCTACTACCCACATAAAAGTGGCAGGCATATTCAGGTGGGCGTGGCTTGGGTCGATGCTGGCGTAGGTGCCATCTGTCCAGTTGCCAAAAAGGGTGTAGCTTACTTTTACGGTAGCCGGATGCTCCTCTATCGAGTAAACATCCCCTTCTACCTGTTTAAGTTCAAGAGCCTTGCCGTTTACATCGGTAGCGGCAACGTTATAAATATTTTTACCAAACTCATGCGTGGCATAACGACCGGCAGATGAACGACTCATCCTAACCAGCAAAGGGCCTGTGGGAGCCTGCGGAATGGTGATGGTAATCTCGGCCTCGTGATGGGCAGCATTAGGGAACGATATGGAATAATAAATAGCTTTTGGTGCATCCTGTTGGGCCATGGCAGCGGCTGAAAACAGCGAGGCAAACGCGAGTAGTAATGTTTTTTTCATGTATTATGATTAGCAGCGATGAAATTACAACTAATCGGTCAATTGTATTATATCAATATTATTACAGAGAGGGCTGCGCCATCATTGTATTTTTCACGCAAAGGCTTGTTACCCCGCAGACTTTGCACGAAAGAATCTTTAATATGTCAGTTATAGCAATTACACGTATTTTTGAATCATGAAAAGACTGATGCGCAGTTTTGGCTTCGCTTTTAAGGGGTTAAGGTATGCCACAGCAACACAGCCTAATTTCAGGATACACCTGGTGCTGGCCTTATTTGCCATTGCGCTGGGCTTTTTACTGCAACTTTCGCCGGCCGAATGGCAATGGATTATGCTGGCGATAGCGCTTGTATTGGTGATTGAACTTTTAAATACCGGGATTGAAACCTTAACCGACCTGGTATCGCCCGGATACAATGAAAAGGCCGGCAGGGTGAAAGATGTTTGCGCCGGTGCAGTAGTAATTGCGGCCTTGTTTGCGCTTATTACAGGTATCGTAATATTTTTACCTAAACTTATTTTACTGGTAAAGCATGTTACATAAAACCCGCGGTATAGTATTTAAAGCCACCGATTATGGCGAAAGCAGCGTAATTGTGCAAATTTTTACTGAGAAGTTCGGCCTGCAATCATATATCATCAACGGGGCTAAAAAGCCAAAAGCTAAAATAGGCCGCAATATGTTGCAGCCGCTGCACTTGCTTGATTTGGTTGTTTATCATAAAAATACCGGCAGCGTGCAGCGTATAGCCGAGCTTAAAAATTCGCCCGTATTGCAAACCATCCCTTATGATGTGATCAAGAGCTGCATAGCCATTTTTTTAAATGAGGTGCTATATAAATCCATCAAACAGCAATCGGCCGAGGAAAATATTTTTGATTTTGTTTTTAGCGCTATAGAATGGCTCGATCATCAAACAGGTAATGTGGCCAACTTTCACCTGCTGTTTTTAACGCGGCTTACACGGTACCTCGGGTTTTATCCCGACCGGAGTTTGATTAACCATGCCGATTATTTCGACCTAAAAAACGGCACGTTCAGCAAATACAAGCCGGATACTGTGATGTATTTGTCGCCCCCGCATACACAAAACTTTAGCAGGCTGCTCCAGTGTAATTTTGAAAGCATGGACCAACTGAAATTGAGCAACGACGAGCGCAGGTACCTGATCCAAAAATTAATAGAATATTATGCCATGCACATTGAGGGGTTTGGCAATATCAAATCTGGGGATGTGTTGGAGGAAGTACTTTCTTAAATCACCCGGCCATGTTAGTCTTGAGCCGAAAGTCTTAAGTTCCAACTCAAAAACAAACCTTATTTACGACCAACATTGTTGCTTTTCCGGCTTCTAAAAAATCGGTTATGACATGGCGTTTGATGGAATATTACTATTACCGTTGGACACTTTATTTAAGGGTAAATACAGGTCCAAAACAAAAAAAGAGATAGCCAAGTGGCTCTCTCTTTTTTTTAAGTTGACTGACCTCATTATTTACCATAAAGAACTAATTGGTTAGATCGATAATAACAATTAGGACAAATATAAGCACTATAGGATTAGTAGACTAATTTTTGGCAAAAAAAGCTTCATTTTTATGAAAAAACACCATATTTTGATCAAAAAGGCGTGTTTTTTGAAAAAAAGACCCTTATTTTGCCATTTTTTCAATCAAAATGAGCGAAAAGTAGGCCTGTTTTTTTCGACGCCGGCATGCCATAGGGCCTGCAACGATATGCTTCGGAGCAATTAAGTTAAGAGAAATATTAAAATTTAGATGTTGCACAAAGGTGGGCAGGACGTAAAGAAAAATCAGTTAGCGGGTGGTTATATACGTTGTGCTACATGATTATTGATTTTCCGTAAACATGTCTTTGAACGCTGGCCACGACTCACCCCGGCTACGCTACGCTGGCCGACCCTCTCTCCGGCTGAAGCCGCAAAGAGGGTTGAGGAAAGAAAAATGGTTTTTCTGCCCCTCTATGCGACGCAGTCGGAGAGAGGGGCAGACGGGCGTAGCCTCGTCGGGGTGAGTCGTCACCGCCAGTCACTTTGCCCCTTGCATCTTTACGCATAAAGCTTCATTCAACAGGCAAAGCTTTTTAAAAAATCACATCTTACTTAAACCAACAAATCCGGCCTGTTTTGCAAGCCGGATTTGTTGTTATGGTAGAAAGGGACTATTTAAGTGAGTATACCCAATTAATTATCTGTTTAATCTCGGCCGGTTTAAGGTTGGGATGTGCCGGCATATCAACATCGCCCCAAACGCCATGGCCGCCGGTGACTATTTTTTTGGCCAGGTGATTGGTTGACGCTGCGTTACTGGGATATTTTTTTGCCACATCGGTAAAGGCGGGGCCGACAGATTTTTCGGCTACCTTATGGCAGGCCTTGCAATCTGACGACATAACCAAGGCCATCCCGGCAGCGTTAGCTTTAATATTGGCCATTTTAAGCTTCATATCCGGCGAATCCTGCCCGGCCAATACTGCGGTGGCTTTACTTAATGTGGCCGCGCCTTCATCGTCCTTAACCTCTACAGATACATTGTAATTGCCCTTTTTGGTATAGGTGTAAACCAACTTTGGCAAGGCGGTTGTTTTTTTAATACCGTTGCCCAGGTTCCAGGTATAGCTCATTTTGTTATTTTCCGGGTCGGTTGCCAATACCGTGAACGTAACAGGCAAAGGCAGCTTGCCGTAAGTTTTATTAGCCGCAATGCTTTTTACCTCGGGCGCGCGGTTACCTGTGTTGTAATCAATACGGGCCAGGCCGGCATCTTTGTTTTTGGTAAACCAACCCGAACCATATTCAAGCACATAAATTTTTCCATCGGGTCCGGTCTCCATATCAATAGGCGAGTTGAATTTGGCAGTGGCCATAAACGGTTCCATTTTGTCCAGGTCGCCGTTTGGTTGCAGGGTAAGTACCTTTATCCAGCCTCGGATCCAATCATAAAAAAATACTTTTTTGTTATAATAATCGGGCAGGCGTGTTGCTTTAGGATACAAGTCGGTATAGTAAATAGGGCCCGCCATAGTGGTACGCCCGCCAGAGCCAACTTGCGGAAAATCTTTCGATTCCCCGTAAGGGTACCAGATAAATGCAGGCTGTGCAGGCGGCAGTTCTTTTAAGCCAGTATTATTCCTGGAGTCGTTTACCGGGTGCAACGGATCAAAAGCAGGGCCCGATTCGCCGGTTTCGTAGTTATAAGGGCGATAAGGGATATTGGGGCCGATAAACAATGGCCAGCCAAAAAAGCCAGCTGACTTGGCCTGATTAAATTCATCATATCCTTGGGGGCCCCTGGTGGCCAAGCTATCGTTATGGGCATCGGGGCCAACTTCGCCCCAGTACAGGTAGTCGTTCTTTTTATCAACGGCTATGCGGTACGGGTTCCTGTCGCCCATTACATAAATTTCGGGGCGGGTACCTGGCGTACCGGGTTTAAATAAGTTACCATCGGGAATGGTATAGGTACCATCACTTTTCATTTTTATCCGCAGAATTTTACCCCTTAAATCGTTGGTATTACCAGCCGAACGCCTTGAATCGTGATTGATATGCTCAGGCCTGTCATCCAGCGGTGCAAATGAGTGCGTATCGTGTGGTAGCTTTCTACCCTCGTCAAATGGCGTAGTATTATCCCCTGTAGATACAAACAGCAAATGATCTGGCCCAAACGCTATGGAGCCGCCCATATGGCAGCAAATTTCGCGCTGGGAGTACAGCTGCAATACAACTTTTTCTGATTTGTTGTCGATAGTATCGCCCGTAAGCGTAAAGCGCGATAAACGGTTCACCGAAGTATCTGCCGGGCTGTAATAAATATAAACGTAATGGTTGGTTTTAAAGTCGGGATCGGCCTGGATGCCTAAAACACCTTCTTCGGCATTTACCCCTTTGGTATGCAGCGTTTTAAAATAAGCCTTCAGGAAACCAACCTGTTTGATAGTTTTAGTGGCGTTTTTAAACAGCATGATCTCGCCGCGGCGCTGGGTTACTAAAATATCCAGGTTGGGCAAAATAGCCATTTCGGTAGGCTCGTAAAAAGTGCCCTGAATGAGCGACGTTCTTACAAAACGGTTTTCCTCTGGCACGCGCAGCGTAGTACATTTGGAGTAATCGAGTTTTTTATTGTCGCCAATAGCGTATTTAATACCGCCCAGCAGGTGGCTTAAATATACAGGGTCGCTATATGATTCATCAGTATGGCCAAGCTCGGTATAAAAGGCGCGTCCGTTTTCAAAGTTATGGTACCAGGCCATTGGGTGGTTATCGCCGTTGGTGCCGCCTTTGTAGCTGTTTTCGTCAATTTTAATAAGCACATGCAGGTTTTTACTGATCTTTTTAAAGTTATACCACTCATCTGTTCTTTTCCAATCATCGGGCAAAGTGCGGGTCGAGGGATGGTTTTTATCCACCACCTTTAAAGTTGCCTCCTGCATAGCGGGGTGGCTGTCAAAGTATGCGCCTACCAAACGGCCGTACCATTGCCAGTCGTACTCGGCATCGGCAGCAGCATGTACACCAACAAAATTGCCGCCTGCCTGCATATAGCGTTCCAGGTCGGCCTGCTGGTAATTGTTAAGCATATAGCCGGTAGTGCTCAAGAAAACAACTGCGGCATATTGGCTAAGATTAGTTTCGCTGATTTTTGCAGCGTTGGATGTGGTATCAACCGAGAAATCATTTTCGGCACCCAGTTTAATGATAGCTGCAGAGCCTGCCGCGATGGATGCATGATGATAGCCGGATGTTTTTGTAAATACCAGGATTTTGGGCTTAACAACTATTTTGCTGAAGTTAAATGCAAGCATAGCAAGCGCCAGCAGTAAAGTAATTTTTAATCGCATATGAAGTTATTGATAGGTTTTATTGGTTGTTTTGGCTTAATAGTTTTATGCTTAAGGGCGGGCTAAATGTAAGAATTTCCATCGATTGCGTAACTTGGGTATCGCAAATATTACAAGCTTATAACAAGTTGCTTTGCTAAATAGAAATGAGTTGCAGACTAACGTGATTCTAAAAAAGGGAAGCACTTTCGGAGTCAAAAAACAAGATGTTTTTTGAAGAATTAACCGGGCTTATCTCTCAACCAGGGCCAGCCAATCCAGCACTACTTTTTTAATGCCGGCCTCTTTGCTTTTCAAATCATCCATATCCTTAATATACACCAGGCGCCGGCCGTCGGTATAATCGCCGGTAAGCAAGCCGCCGGTATCGTTAATTTTTGCCCCGCTTGGGAAAACCAGCAGAATACGTTTGCGCAGGTTCATGACAATAATATACCTTTTATATTCTTTGGGGTCAAAAGGTTTCATATCGCCGGTGTACAAAAAGCTGGGGGCGTTCCATTTTATTTCTTCGCCAATTTCAGGATCAACGCTTAAAACTATCTGCCTGATAGCTGTAACAACTTCGGCAACCGAAGCATCCAGTTTTTGAATGTATCCGGTTACAAGTTCGGTATTTGATTTGGAGGGCGATTTAGCCATGATTACAGCAGGTTATTGCGGTTATACAAATGTGCCTATTATTGGCGGATATTGAAAGCAACCGCCCAAGTCGTCGCCGGCACGCTATTGCTTGTATACGCCTTCGGGGCTTGATAGCTGATACTAACTACTTGCTACTAAAACAAGGGTTAACTTTTCAGGCAAATTCCTACCTTTGGCAAAACTAAAAGTTGATGACTGAAAAAATTTTAGTGATTGGTGCCAATGGTCAAATTGGTACCGAATTGGTTATGGCCTTACGGTCCATTCACGGCGCCGAGAATGTAGTCGCCTCTGATATTAACGATCCTACCTACGCCATCCGCAACAGCGGCCCCTTTGAAATTGTAAATGTGCTTGATAAGCATAACCTGCACCACATATTTGATAAGCACCGCCCAACCCAGGTTTACCTGCTGGCTGCTATACTATCCGCCGTAGGCGAAAAAAAACCAAAAATGGCCTGGGATTTAAACATGACCGGCCTGATCCATGTACTTGATTTTGCTGTGGAGTTTAAAACTGCCAAAGTTTTCTGGCCAAGTTCTATAGCTGTTTTCGGCCCGCATTCGCCGCAATACAATACGCCGCAGTATTGCGTAATGGACCCCAATACGGTATATGGCTTCAGCAAACTGGCCGGCGAGCGCTGGTGCGAGTATTATTATGAAAAGTTTGGCGTTGATGTACGTAGCATCCGCTATCCCGGCCTTATCGGCTGGAAAGCATCACCCGGCGGCGGCACTACCGATTACGCCGTGCATATATTTCACGAGGCATTAAAAAAAGGCAAATACGAAAGTTTTCTTTCGGCAGGCACCGCGCTGCCTATGATGTATATGGAGGATGCCATAAGGGCTACCATCAGCCTGATGGATGCACCGGCAGAGCAAATTAAAATCCGCTCGTCATACAACCTGGCAGGCATCAGCTTTACACCAACACAACTGGCCGAAGAGATAAAAAAACACATCCCCGCCTTTGAGATAAGCTACACAGCTGCCGACCCGCGCCAGGCCATTGCCGATAGCTGGCCAAAATCAATTGACGACAGCAGCGCGCAGCAAGACTGGGGCTGGGAACCGGAATTCGACCTGCCCAAAATGGCTGCCGATATGCTGGAGAATTTGAAGCGGGTTTTATAAGGTGAAAGGCAAAAGATAAAAGGCGAAAGGTTTTGTGGCGGATTTTCCGTGTGCAGGAGAGGAACAGCAACAAGGGCGGAACGGGAAAAATCGGGGGCGTTTTTTTAGCATGCTGATCGTTGTAAGCCCAAAACACCTCATTTTTGAACGGGGCCCGTAGCCAACGCTCCGCATCAAAATATTGATCTGCCGGCTTATTCATCACCATATCTGAATTTAATTCAGTAGAAACTTCTTTATTATAACCACAATGCACACGGACATTTTTAACTTCAAAATTTGCTTTGGCAATAGCTTTTTTAGCACAGGCCGGGCATACCAGTAATACTTCGGCATAGAAGTTATAAACCGTTAAGTTTTTGTCCTGAAAACGGTTGGGTTGGTTCATTTTTAAATTATCCCGCGTAAACAGGTTATCATAATAAGCCTGTTCAATTAATTTGATCAATTTGAAGTAGCATATTATTTATTGTTGTGGTATTAATTGAATAGCCCGGATAGGCTTTAACAATTTTTAAATTTTTATCAAGCCAAAGAAAAAAGGGAGCACTATTTTTATCAATTGGTTCTAATTGACTATTCCTATCAAATAATAATATAGCATCCTTATTATAATTAGGGCTATGCGTCAATATCTTAGTTTTTAATTTAGAGAAATTGGTTTTTGCAAGCTCCTTGTTGATAAGAATGATATTATATTTTAATGCCAATCCATTGTTTAGCAGGGTGTCTATTTTTTTAATACATATATTACACCACTCATTACTCCAGGTAATAAGCAAAGTAGGCTTATTTTTAAATGGCCTGTTTTGCTCTATATGAGCTGATAAAGTAACAGTAAGGCTATCAAATGTAAAAACCTTAAACGGAGGAAGAAAGGTGCCGTTTAGTTTTCGGTCAAGGGCCAATTGGTTTTCATCATCCAATTTTTGCTGAGCGGATTTGGCTATTTCTTTATCTTTTTTGATAACAGATTTGATCTCGCGCGAAAGTACATTAATAGCAGCTACCATAGTTGAGTGCACTGCTAAATCATCTTTTAAAATAGAAAAAGGAAAATAGCACACAGCGGTAGTGTATTTATCTGCCCCCCAGGTAAGTTCAAAATTAGGCCCCTTGCTTTTAAGTTCAAGCGCGCCTGATTTTTTGAAAAATCCGGACTCTACAATAAAAAGATTATTTATCACATCAATAGGGATAACTGTCCGCTTATCTTTTTCAGCTTCATTTTTTTTACTGATGATTATGTATTTCTCCGTTATTTCATAGTCATAATAACTGGGTGTTTTATCGTATTGCAATTTTAAATTGTCATCAGCTTCCCCAATTTTATAAACGGCCGTTTTTATAAACCTTTCGGCAAATATCCCTTTCAAAGTAGTTAAGGCTGCTTCCTTTGTTTGCCCGTAACCAGAAAGGCCTGGCAAGAAAAAGCTTGTTAGCAAGAAAGCTTTTAGTAAATAGTTTGTTTTGATGTTCATAATTAAGGGTTATGTGGTATGGTTTAATGAGTTAATAATAAGGCTGCAATTATGGTTTCTTGCAAAAAACTGCAATTATTGTGGTTTTACCAGGATCTTTTTAACTACCAGTTTGACATAAACAAGCAATGTTGGTTTGGTTTTAAATGGCCGGTTGTCTTTTATATATTCCATATAGTTAACCCCATCTCCTGTGCTATTAAGCATAATGCCGTCAGGCAGTTATGTATAGAGGGATGCCTTAATTGTACCCGGCGCAAGTACACCGTCTGTAATTTGAGCATTGGCAATAAATGTGCTTGCTACCAGTAAAAAAATAGTAGTTGGTTTTATCATGTTAAGTATTTTGTGTATCAAAGGGTATTGGTGTAAATTGATGAACTGGTACATCTTATACAGTGTTTTAATAAGTACTAAAGGCTTGAAAGGTTGGCCTGCATCAGGATCCTTCAATTTATTCAGTAAGTCGTGTGATCCATTCGATCTTTTATAAACCCGATCAAACGTTGACAGAGAAATTAGTATCTTGTTTTAACCCTTTTAAAAACGGCTGCTTGCTTTTGAGCCGGGTTATGCATCTGGAAAGTAATTAATAAAGATAGAATAAAAAAGAATAGAACAACCTGTTTTTCAATTTATAACCACGTTTATGCATGGGGTAAATAACGGCTTATCAAATCTCGTTGGCACCGGGTCCGTGTGGCTGCCTGTAGGTTGATGATTTGTAGGTTATTTTACAAAACGTATCATGAAGCACAGGGGGCTCGTCGCTCTAAACCAGGGAAGTAATTATGTAATAAATCTCCTTCGCTCAAAACCTCATACACAATGCCTGTGAGTTGGTAGCCGCACCAACCCGGTGATTGCAAAAGGACACCCTCAATTCTGGATTTTTATTCAGCCGTTAAAAAAAACAATATTATATTTGAACCCGCTGTATAACAAGGCATACGGCGGGTTCTTTTTTTATGGCAGCAGCTATGAACTATGAACCGTCAACAATGAACTAAAAAAGTTATGGGAAGAGCATTTGAATTCCGCAAAGAAAGAAAGTTTAAGCGCTGGGCCAAAATGGCGGTGCAGTTTACCCGTTTAGGGAAAGAGATTGTTATGGCTGTGAAAGCAGGCGGTGGCGATGTAAATACCAACTCGCGCCTGCGTACCGCGGTGCAAAACGCCAAAGCCGTAAACATGCCTAAAGACCGCGTGGAAGCAGCTATAAAACGAGCCGGCAGCCGCGACGAAAAAGACTACGAAGAACTTGTATACGAGGGCTATGCACCTCATGGTGTAGCTGTTTTGGTTGAAACCGCTACCGATAATACCAACCGTACTGTTGCCAACGTACGCAGCTATTTTACCAAATACAGCGGATCGTTAGGCAAAACAGGGTCGTTAGATTTTATTTTCACCCGCAAATCGGTATTCACGTTTGAGCCGGGCGACCGCGACCTGGAAGAGCTTGAGTTTGAACTGATTGATGCCGGCCTGGAAGATTTGTTTGTTGAGGCAGATGAAGAAGGAAAAGATATTGGCGTGATACATACCGCGTTTGAAGATTTTGGTAAGATGCAGAAAGCACTGGAAGAAGCCGGGGTAGAAGTAAAATCGGCCAAGCTGGAGCGCGTACCGCAATCATTTCACCAGGTAACCGAAGAACAGGCTGTGGATATTATGAAACTGATTGACCGCCTGGAAGAAGACGACGACGTACAGGCCGTGTACCATAATATGGCGGAGTAAAAGCCCCACCCAAACCCTCCCCGGAAGGGAGGGCTTTAAAAGTAACATTAAAATAAAAGTCTCCCCTTCCGGGGGAGATTTAGAGGGGACCCAATGCCATTATTCAGCTCACGTAAGGAAGAAAAGAAAGTAAAGGTAACCTTTGCCAACGGCCTGCTTTTTGTTGAGAAAGCAGATGGCAAGCAGCAGGCTTTCCCGTTGGAGTGGTTCCCCAAACTGATGAACGCTACCGACGAAGAACGCGACGACTGGAAGCAAACCGATAAGGGCATCCATTTTAATCAGCTGGATGTGGATGTGCAGTTATAGATGTGAGATATTAGATATGAGATTTGAGACAGAATTATCATCTCATATTTAATATCCTAAATCTAATTTATGTTTATAGATACAGATATGAGACACGGGATTTTGCGACCAGATAGGTTTTTATCTCATAGCTAACCGATGCAGTTATAGACGTGAGATATTAGATCTGAGACAGAATTATCATCTCATATTTAATAGCTTAATCTAATTTATGTTTATAGATACGGGGATGAGACATGGGATTTGCGACCAGATAGGTTTTTATCTCATATCTCAAATCTAATATCTCAAATCTAATATCTCAAATCTAACCTATGTTATTCGAGGAGTTTTTTAAGAAGAAAAAGATCGACCTGGCGGCTTTACAAGCAGCAGAGGGATTGCTGTTTTCGGAATTTAAAGATCACTTTGAGCAAATGGGCGAGAAAAGTTTTGATCATACCAAAAAATACTGGTTCAATAAGCTAAGGCGCAGGTTTCCGCTGGCGCCCGAAGTAAAAACCGATCGGGTACACATTGCCAATCCATTGGCCGAGCAAACGATCACCGACAGCCTGACAGCCCCTGCCACACCATCACCCAAAGTTGGATTTACACCAAAATTCAGGGCGGCGCCAACAAAGCCTGTTGAAGAAAAGCCCGAAGAAACAAAACCCGCAGAGGTACCGGCACCTGCCGAAACCGCAGCACCAAAACCGGCATTTAAACCGCGCTTTAATCCAGGTATGGTAAAACCCAAACCAGCCGAAAATGCAGGTGCTATTGAAGAAAAACAGGATGTTAACGCAGAACCGGTTACCCCACCTGCACAAGCGCCTGCCAAACCCGGCTTTAAGCCCCGGTTTAACGCAGCCATGGTAAAGCCCAAACCTGCGGAAAACGCCGAAGTTCCCGAAAGCCTGCCCGAAGTAAAGGAAGAAATACCGGCCCCATCGCCCGAAACACCTGTTGCCAAACCCGGCTTTAAGCCCCGGTTTAACGCAGCCATGATGAAGCCCAAGCCTGCTACAGAAGCCGCGAAAGCGCCAGATGAACCGGAAGTAAAAGACGCCCCTGATGCGCCGCCGACAGCGGATGAAGCTAAGCCCGCCGAAGAGGCCCCAGCTACAAAACCAGCCTACAAGCCAAAATTCAACATGAAAACCCTGCCAAAGAAACCGGATCAGGAATAGTTTTTACCGGCAGGTACACTGTAAAATTTTGCGAAATTCTAAATAAAAGACTGTCATGCTGAGGAACGAAGCATCTATTCGCGAACTTTTCTATCGGTCATGCACAGCTGGCAGATCCTTCGTTCCTCAGGATGACAGGAAAATTGAATACGTCATGGGTAGTTATCAAATTTCGGTAAACTCTGAAGGAGGAATGACATTCAAAAATAAAAGACTGTCATGCTGAGGAACGAAGCATCTATTCGCGAACTTTTCTATCGGTCATGCACAGCTGGCAGATCCTTCGTTCCTCAGGATGACAGGAAAATGGGCAACGAAATATAATTAAATCAATGTCCTGAACATTCGTCATTACTTCGTATCTGGCAATGACGAATGTTATATTTTGATAATAAAAGACTTACAAACAAGCCGCTATAATCGCGGCAATCGCCAAAGCTTCAACCATATATTAATTCCCTTTTAAACTGATGCGTATCACACTTAATGAATAAGGTGGCACGGCGTAACTGCCCAGTTGCGCTACGCTGATTTCAGCGTGTGACGGGACGACATTTTTTGGTTGATCGATGGTGTTTTTGTCGGAAGGCTGGCCTTGCAATACATCAATTGTGGCATTAGCGGCTACCGCTCCCAGCCCGGAAAGATTTGCACTGGCAGTTGCGGCTTGCGGACCGGCATTAACTATTTTTAAAATAATATCGCCGGTTTTGCTGTTTTGCACGCATGATGCAGCCAGCGTTGAGTCGGCGCGGGCGCCGGGCTGGTTAAATGATACTATACCGGGAATATACGCATCGCCCTGGTTAACCGAAAATAATTGCTGAACATAGTAATTTACCGTGGGCGCCAGGGTTTTGTTATTAAAATAAATGAGGTTGGGATTCCAGGAGGTATGTTTAAGGTTGGCCAGCAGCGGCGCGTAGGATGCCATTTGCACAATATCGCCGTTACGTTCAAGGCTGGTCATAAAAGCGGCTTCCGAAAGCGCGTTGATAAGGTTGTTACCCCAGGATGCATATTCACCAATGTATACTTTTGATTTTGGCCTGCGGTAGCTGTCATACCGGTTATTGTTTTTCAGAAACCATTCGGGTTTTTCGTAAAAGTGCTCATCAACAACAGGCACCGATAACTGGTCGGCAAACTTCCATCCCAGATCATAATCTTCGCCCGAGGGTGCGGGGCCTACCGTGCCCACGATGGTAATTTCGGGATGTTTTGCGCGTACGGCATCGTATATCATTTTAAAGCGGTCCCTGAAATCATTGGTTTGCTTATCCTCGTTGCCAATACCCACATACCGCAGGTTAAAAGGTTTTGGATGGCCTGCTGCTGCCCTTTTAGCACCCCAGACCGAGGTAGCGGGTCCGTTGGCATATTCTATCAGGTCGAGCACATCCTGGATATAGCTTTTCATTTCGGTTAAAGGAATTCCTTTTTGGCCGGTTCCCCCTATTCTCCAGGTTCCGCCCGAATTTTGGCAGCTTACCCCGGCCGCCACTACAGGCAGCGGTTTGGCGCCAATATCCTCGCAAAATCTAAAATATTCGTAAAAGCCCAGGCCGGTGCTTTGATGGTAGTTCCAGATGTTGCGCTGTTGTAGGCGCTGCTCAACAGGGCCTATAGTATTTTTCCAGCGGTATATGTTATTAAGGCCATCGCCGTGCACCAGGCAGCCACCCGGGAAACGGAGAAATTTAGGTTCAAGACCGGCTATAGCCTGGGCAAGATCGGCCCGCAGCCCGTTGGGCTGGTTTTTAAAGGTATTATGCGGAAACAGCGAAACTTCGTCGATAGCCAATACCGAACGCTGCCTGCCAAGTACCGTGAGCGTTGCCGAATCGGCGCTTGCTGTAGCGGTAATGGTTCCAGTATACTTTTTCCATGGGCCGGCCTGGGTCTGGAATGTAAATGTACCGTATACCGCACCCTTGTCTCCGTGCAGTTGCACCTGCATATCAACAGGCTTGGCCGATATTTGCCTTACATAGATGGAGAAATCATATTTTTGCCCTGCTATGATGCTGATGCCATCGTAACCGGCATTGGTAATACCCACGCCCTGCTGCCCGGCATCGTCGATATTCAGCTGCACATAGTGCGGGTTATTGGGGTGCAGGGGTTTTGCTGTTTCTACAGATATGGTACCATACCCGTATCCCTCGGTGGTATACTCCCAGTTGGTTAGCGGGTTCCAGGATTTCCTGTCGCTTGCGCTGTACTCGAATGAATTGTTCTGAATAAGTTCGGCGTAAAGGCCGCCATCGGCCGCGTAACTCAGGTCTTCAAAAAACACTCCGAAAAGATCCTTACTAATTGGTTTTGCGGCAGGGATTTTCGCCTTTTGAACACCTAAAACGGAGCTGCCCTGGCCATGGGCCAAATCAGCAACAAACAACATCGCCAGGCATATTGCCGGCAAAACACGCTTAACAGACATCAGGTTTAATTTTTTGAGGTTAATAATTAATAATTGTTTTTTTAACAATTATTAACAAATATATATCTTTTTTACAGAAATAAAAATCTGTTATTCTTTTTAAGACATTGCATTGTAACATTCCTAAAGCACTCCGGCGCTATTATAATTGTTCTTTTGACAATTATAACGACACTCTTTAGGCCGTCGCGTGCCGCTGACTGACAAAAGCTATGGTTGTTTGTTGATATTGAAAATAAACAATCAATCTGGCCAGGAAACTAAACCAGGGCGAGCTAAATTTAATGACGGCTTATGGCAAGCCAGGAGGCTTTCGGCGGCAGGTGCTTAACCAGTCGCATCTGTATAGCTATTTCCGGACGGGTCAGGGATCAAACTGCACAATCCAAAACCGAACGGCTCAATGTCCGGTTTTGTTACAGCGTACATACTTCGCTATATATAATTTTTTATATATCAATAAGTTATAAATTTGGAACAACGATTGCACTTAAATATTCCAATTGAATACATATACTTTCCATATTAATGCTTACGACCTGGCTTTCTTTGGGACCATCTTTATCGGGCTCACTTTTATCCTGCTTTTATGGTTCACCAAAAGAATAAACCAGGCCGCAAACCAATTTTTGGCCCTGGCAATGGTTACGATTGTGTTGTGGTTAAGCAGAATACTGTGCATCGACATCGGTCTGTCGACTTACATTACTAACTGGAGTTGGTTGCCGCTACAATTTTCGCTTGCGCTTGGGCCCTTTATTTTCTTTTATGCACTTAAAGTAACCAGGCCCGAATATAAATTCCGGCCTAAGGATTGGTTGCATTTTAGCCCGTTGCTGCTGGAATTGGGCGCCTACGCACTGGAAGTTAGCGATAGTATAAAAACCGGTGCCGCTACTTATGAAACGCAGGCCTTTCGGCAACTGAACCCAGTATTGCAGTTGCTGGCGTTTGTTTCGGTCATCATATACCTTTACCTGGCTTACAGGCTTACAGCACATTTTTACCGGCAGATAAAATTTATCGGCAGCGACAGGTACCGGTACGAGTTGCGCTGGCTACGCAGCTTATTGATAAGTTTTGGCCTGTTATGGCTATTGTGGATACCTTTTACAGCGGCCGACTATTTTTATTACCATTACCAATTAAGTATACAGGCCTATTATCCATTATACCTCTTTTTAGCGGTAATGGCCATCTGGATGGCAGTCGTGGCTTTTTTAAAGCAGGAAGCTGGTGTACCGGTGGCTAACCCGCAGTTTTTAAAGCCAGCCCTGCCTGCAGAAATGAAGCAAAGGGGTACCTGGCTAAAAAAAGCCGTGCAAGCCGGCCTGTATTACCAGGACCCTGAACTAAGCTTAAGCTCGCTGGCCGAAAAACTTGAGCTGGGTCCCCACGAATTATCCCGGATCATCAATACAGCACTCAAAAAAAGCTTTAATGATTTCATCACCGAATATCGCGTTGCAGACGTGGTTCAGAAAATGCAGGACCCTACTTATGACCATATCACCCTGCTGGGTATTGCATTTGAATCGGGCTTCAATTCTAAAACTACTTTTAACCGCACTTTCAAACAAATCACCGGGAAAAGCCCGGTGGAGTATAAAAACGAACTAAAAAAAGAGCGACCATCTTATAATTTGGGGCGTTCTCCCCGCTTTGCGACGCTAATTTCGTTCCAGGAAACCAGCCCTTTGTGGTCTCCTCACAAATTAAATCGCAATTATATGTTCAAAAATTATTTTAAAATAGCGTACCGTAACCTTACTCGCAATAAAAGCTATGCTGCTATTAATATTATTGGCATGGCTGTTGGCATTACCGTTTGCTTGATGATTTTTATCATCATACAATACCATACAAGCTTCGATGCTTTTCACACAAAAAAAGATCGCATCTATCGTGTGCTAACCGAATATCACCACCAGGATGCAGGAAATATATCTTATGGAAAAGACCTCCCGTTTCCACTACCACTTGGGTTAAAGACGGCTTTTACCCAGGTAGAACAAGTAGCCCCAATTTTTGCAAGCCAAAATGATCAGTTGTTGATACCTGATAATAACGGAACTACGGTAAAAGTATTTAAAGAGGAGCGGGGGCTATTTTATACACAGCCTTCGTTCTTTAAAATATTTGATTTTCCGCTGCTTGCAGGTTCTTATGAATCGTTAAAAGATCCGAACAACGTATTGCTTACAAAAGAGACCGCCGAAAAATATTTCGGCGATTGGAAAACGGCGATTGGAAAATCTATTAAACTACAAATGGGCGGCTTTATGTTTGAGCACGGCACCGATGTATTAAAAGTTTCGGGCATCCTGGCAACCATTCCTGCAAATTCCGACTTTCAGCTAAAACTTGTGGTTAGTTTTGGAACAGGGTTTACCGGCGATTATTTAGTCAAATCAACTGATTGGGACAGAACAGTAGCCGATTTTGGTTGCTATATTTTATTGCCGCCGAATGTTGCTGCCGGTAATTTCAATCAGCAACTGAGCGCCTATTCAAAAAAGGTTAAATCAACCATTAACAAGGATAATCATATGATACAGCCTTTAAGCGCGGTGCATTATGATACCCAGGTAGCTAATTACAGCAATAAATCAATCAGTCGTCAGCTGCTCAATGTATTGTGGCTTATTGGAGCGTTCATTTTATCAATTGCCTGCGTAAATTTCATTAACCTTTCTACGGCGCAAGCGGTTAACCGGGCAAAGGAGATTGGTGTACGAAAAGTTTTGGGAAGCAGTAAATCCCAACTGCAGATCCAGTTCATCGTCGAAACATTTTTGATAGTTGCAGGTGCTGTAATACTTGCAGCAGTTATTACATTTTTTGCAGTTTCTGCTGTAAGTCAGCTTTTAGACCTTTCACTTTCGTTCAATATATTCAGCAATCCTGCAATCATTTTATTTCTTTTCGCGGTAACCATTGTTGTAACCACGCTTGCAGGTTTTTACCCGGCTGTTGTTTTATCGCGTTTTAACCCGGTTAATGCTTTAAAGAGTAAACTTACAGCCAATAATGCAAACGGAATTTCGTTACGCAGAGGATTGGTGGTATTTCAATTCATTATTGCGCAGGCACTCATCATCGGCACAATCATCATTGTAAGTCAAATGAACTATTTTATGGATCAACCCTTAGGTTTTGATAAAGATGCCGTTGTAAATATTCCGTTTCGTATAGATAGTCTTCGCATCAGCAGGTACGATTATTTGAGAAACCAGTTGTTAGCGATAAACGGCGTGCAGGCGGTGAGTTACAGTTCAAATACGCCCATTGAAAATAATAACGATACGTGGAGTACGATCAGGTTCAACCATTCAATTAAAGAATCAGACTTTAAGGCTATCACCAAATTCGCAGACGAAGGGTATATTCCGGTGTATAAGTTGCAATTAATAGCGGGAAGAAATTTGCAGCCTTCAATGACAACGAGAGAATTCCTGGTGAACGAATCACTTGTGAAAAGCCTGGGGCTTAAAAAACCGGAGGATATATTGAATAAAGAAATCAGCATTTGGGATGGTGTTATAAAGTGTCCGGTTGTTGGCGTGTTAAAAGATTTTAATGACAGGTCTTTTCGGCATGGCCTTGCGCCATTGCTTGTTGCTACAAATGGCACCATGTATAACCAGGTGGGCATAAAACTTAAAACGAAAAATATTTTTTTGACGATGCAATCTGTTAAACAAATATTTGAGAAGTCAATTCCCGATTTTGTTTATGAATACAAGTTTTTGGATGATAAAATAGCAGGTTTTTATAAACAGGAAAATCAGTTATCACAACTGTATAAAATTTTTGCGGCAATAGCGATATTCCTTAGCTGTTTGGGATTGTATGGTTTAGCCTCATTTATGGCAGTACAGCGAATAAAAGAAGTTGGTATTCGTAAAGTACTTGGCGCTACTGCAGGCAGTATAGTTTATTTGTTTTCAAAAGAATTTATCCTGCTTATTACAATAGCTTTTGCTGTTGCCGCACCCATTACATGGTATTACATGCACCAATGGTTACAAGCTTATGCTTACCGCATTAACATTACCTGGTGGCTATTTGCAGCCGGCGGCCTGGCATCAATAATTATTGCACTTGCAACAATAAGTTTCCAGGCAATAAAAGCAGCAATGGCAAACCCGGTGAAGAGCTTGAGGAGTGAATAATTTGGGCCATCGGCCAAAAAGAACTTAGGTCGATAAACGTGCGATCTGAGATTTAGTTGAAACACTTAGGTGGTGCGTTCCGGGGTGAGACACGGGACGCATTTTTTATGGGGCAGATGTAGCCTTTTTTTACATAAATGCGTCACATCATATTCACCAAGGGCTCTACAACAACCATGTCATGACGAGCGCAGCGCGGTAATGACAGGTTTGTTGTTGAATCCTAAACCCAATGCGTCGCTCCCGTTTTTTTCAGCTTAGCTGGTGGGTAATGACATGGCGGGGCTAATCAGGCATCCGGTATTTCGGGCTCTACCAGTTTAACGAGTTTTTCCAGCGATTCCTGCCAGCCCAGGTAACACATTTCGGCGGGTATCACCGAAGGTATTCCTTCCTGCAGTACTTTTAGTTCGGTACCTACGATTGTTTTTTGAAGCCAAACAGAAGTAGTCATTACCCCAGGCAGGTTCGGATCATCAAATTTGTCTGTATATTTCAGAAACTCATTGGGTTTCAGCTCCACATACTCTCCGCCAAATGAATGGCCGTTACCTGTTGTAAAATTATGAAATGACATTTTAAAAGTACCACCTACCCGAACGTCCATGTCGTGTACGGTACAAAGAAAGCCATAAGGGGGCAGCCATGAAGCAATAGCCGTGGCTTCGGTAAAGGCCCGGTATACCTTTTCAGGTGAAGCCTTAATAATTCTGTGCAATGAAACTTTGTTGTCTGACATAAAATCATTTTTTTGTATTCCTACTCGTTTGGCTTTTCGGATCGCCCGTTTTTGCGGATGGTAGCTGCTCCACCATTTGTTAATTATTGATATGTTAATTTGTTTTAACAAAAATGCAAGTAAAAACGGTGATTGAGCAGGGCAGCAAACGACAATTTACAGCCAATTTGCGACAAGCTATACCTGCGCTTACGATATCACTTGTTCACAAAATCACAGGTAATCCTCCCACATGCAGCCGCACAACACCTGCGCTGATTGAGGCTGTCTTAATTCTTGATTCTAATTTCTTGACTCTTCTCCCGTACCAACCCCAGCGCCACTTCATAAGCTGTTTTTTTATCCCGGCGTGCCATTAGCCAGGCTATAAAGCTTAAGGTAAAAATGTCATTATTTTCTGCCTTGTCGGCCAGGGTTAAAACCTGGCCCCGGTAGGCTGGTTCAAAAACCACATCGGGTTTTTGAAGGTATTTTTCAACCAGCTTCAGAAATAATAGCACCCGCTCTTCCGAAGTTTTCAGCAGGTACTTTTTATAGCGCCGCCTAAAACTGTTTAGCCGCGACATGGCAACATCGATGTTGGAGAACTGCGCATGCACCAAAATTTCCATCAGGTTTTTGCGGATGGTCCATAACATGCCCATCTTTTTTTCGTACCAGGCATCGGTGCGTGTCAATAACATGAGCTGTTTTAAACTTTGCTGGTTATTGCACAAGGCCAAAAACATGGCCAGGCATATGCGCACATCTTCTATGTCTTCCGGTTTGCTCCTGTTGTTGGTCTTGGCGAGCGATTCCTGCAATATCCCTATGGCATCGTTGGCAAAACCTGTAAAAAACAGGTTAAGCGCACGCAGTAACTGGTAACGCAAGTAAAACACCGTATAATAACGGCTATCCGTTTCCATTAAAGCCATCATTTCCTTTAAGTAGGATGTACTCCTTGCAAAATCCTTTTGGCGTAGGTGAAAGTTGGCCAAAAAATACAGGATAGAGATATGGTAAAAAAGGTACGACTGCTTTTTATGCGCCTGGCCCTGCATAAACTGATCCGTCCGGTTCACGTAGCGCTCTATCAATCCATAATTTTGCTGTATCGCCGCGTACTCATTCGCGATGAAAAGGATCTGGTAGATGGATTTATAGGTCATCAGGTCCTGGGCCGAGATTTTGTATTTCCTGCTGGTGGTGATCACCAGGCTGGTCAAATTCACTATCTTCCCTTGCAGGTGTATCGCCTGTAGTTCCTGCCTCAAAAACGCGTAGGCCATGTTTAGCTTGGCCTCGCGTTGCATATGCAGCTGGTTTTGTATAAAGCGCGCGGTGAGGGCATCCAGATCTTCGGTACCCGGCAAATGGGCATATTGCAGCTTCAACAGCAAAAGCTCATTCAATAAATTAAACTGCTCTAAATGTTCAGCAAGGCTTTCGGCCTTATCCAGACATTTGAAGGCTACCTTAACCACATCATTCTCTAACAAAAAACGCCCCACCACCACCAGGCGCAAGGCATCGTAGGTTTCGGCATGGCTGCTCTCAAAGGTTTTTTGCGATAAAAACAGCAGCAGACTATCCTGTAGCCTTTTGCGTAAAGCATGGTAAGCATCCTTATTTTTTTCGGGCTTGTATAGTTTGTTTATGCCAGCTATATCGTCAGTTTCTATCAAATCAAGTAAGGCCAGGTTTTTTACGTCGTCCCTTTTGTTTTTGCGCTGTAAAAACTGCCTGAAGAGCATTTTATCAGCATTATTGAGCAGGTTAACCAATTCCGATAGTGAGTCCATATAGCTGGGTCGATGCTCGTAAAGGTACGTTAATTATAAATTTATATCGTCAGTAATTTACATATTCTGATTTTAGCAGGCGGGTTTTACATCGCACATTTGCTTCCATATTAACAACTAAAACAAAACAAACATGGAACCGCTACAAAACAAAACAGAAGAAAATTCAGCCTTTGGAAAATATGGCGACAAAATCAAAAGAAACCCATTTAAACCCACTGCCGCCTTTATAGGGGCTTCGTGGTTTGCCTTATTGGTGGGCGTGATAGGCTACTGCGTTGGCTTATGGAATGCCACAATACAGCTAAACGAAAAAGGCTATTATTTCACCATTTTATTATTTGGTTTATTCGCCGTTATCTCGGTACAAAAAAGCGTGAGGGACAGGTCCGAAGGGCTTGTAGTTACCGACCTGTACTACGGCCTCAGCTGGTTTGCCACCATAGCGGCAATGGTTTTATTAACCATCGGCCTGTGGAATGCAGATATCACCCGAAGCGAGAAAGGCTTCTACGCCATGGCATTTTGCCTGAGCATGTTCTCGGCCATTGCCGTCCAAAAAAACACCCGCGACGCCAAATTGATAGACGATAAAGAACTGTAACGTAGCGGTTACCACCCCGCAGCGCCCTTGCTTAACAGGGCCTGCGGGGTTTTTAAATGAATTTAATATCGAACACCGAATATCCAATCTCCAATAATGAACGAAAAACTTCGGTGTTGGACATTCGATATTCAGTGTTCGATATTTTTTTGCTTTGTTTTCCCTTCAAAATCTTACTACTTGATACTTGCTACTCGATACCACTCCAACAAAGGCGGTGGGGAACGTCAACAATGGCGGAATGGCTTTCTGAAGGGCCGCTATTATTCTCAGGGTGTAAAAAGTTCTCAAAATTGTCAAAGCCCGCAGCTTTATTCAATTCACAATAACGTGTTAATTCAATATATTTGGAAAACCTAAACTACAATTAGTCATATCCGGTACTTATATGAGATACTTTCCTTTTTACCAACAGTTAGATTCTATGGATTGCGGCCCAACTTGCCTTCGGATGATAGCGCGCTTCTATGGAAAAAGTTATAAATTGGAAAGTCTTCGAACCAAAAGTGGTAGCAACAGAGAAGGCGTATCACTCCTGGGTATAGCCGAAGCGGCGGAGAGTATTGGATTTAGGACGCTGGCAGTTCGAACAACAATAGACAAGATCGCTGCAGAAGCCGTTTTTCCGTTGATCGCCCATTGGAACCAAACTCACTTTATTGTTATATATAAAATTAAAGGGAATAAGGTTTATGTTGCGGATCCGGGCAGAAGCCGGTTGGTTTATCGGCGCGAAGAATTTGCAACACTGTGGGCCTCTTCATGGAAACCTGAACAGGCTGAAGGTGTTGTATTAGTGCTTGAACCAACAGACCGTTTTTATAGTAATACAGGCGACGATAAGGGACTGAGCTTTTTAATGTTAGGCCGATATTTATACAGGCAAAAGAAATTGCTGGTACAATTGGCGCTTGGATTGCTTACCAGTAGTTTACTTCAACTGATCTTTCCATTTTTAACCCAATCAATTGTTGATGTGGGAATAAACGTAAAGGATCTTAATTTTATTTACCTGGTTGTATTTGCGCAATTTATGCTTTTCTTAGGTCAAACCTCGGTGGATTTTATTCGGAGTTGGGTGCTATTGCATATTAACACGCGGTTAAGCCTTAACATTCTCACAGACTTTTTGATCAAATTGATGAAGCTGCCGATTAGCTACTTTGAGGGCAAAATGGTTGGTGATATTATACAACGCATGGGAGACCAGCAACGCATACAGGCTTTCCTGACAGGCCCTGTTCTAACTATTTTGTTTTCTTTCTTCAATTTTTTCGTTTTTGCCTTTGTGATTATCAGGTATGACATTCGAATATTTATGATTTTTTTAGCCGGCAGTTCGGTTTACATTATTTGGGTAACCATGTTCCTGAAATATCGAAGAAACCTTGACTTTAAGCGCTTTGATATTCTATCTCATGACAGAACTAATATCGTTCAGTTGGTGCAGGGGATGCAAGAGATCAAAATGAACACCTGCGAAACAACCAAACGATGGCAATGGGAAAAAATACAGGCCAGGCTTTTCAAAGTAAATGTTAGAGGATTGGAACTCACTCAATATCAGCAGGGAGGAGCGGTTTTTATCAATCAAAGTAAAAATATCCTTATCACCTTATTTTCAGCAACGGCGGTTGTTCATGGTGAACTTACATTGGGTTCAATGCTTGCTATTCAATATATTATTGGGCAGCTCAACGGTCCGATTGAACAGGCTATACAACTGGTGCAGGTTACTCAGGATGCAATGATCAGTATGGAACGATTAAATGAAATTCATGATCTTGAAGATGAAGAACCCGCAGGCGATTATAAGCTTTCAGAAATTCCGCCAATTGGCGAGCTTAGATTGCAGGACATCAGCTTCAAATATCCGGGTGCCGGTAACGAGGCTGTTTTAAAATCGATTAGTTTGGTTATTCCAAGAGGGCAAACAACGGCTATAGTAGGTGCCAGTGGTAGCGGAAAAACAACCTTATTAAAATTGCTTATGAAGTTTTACAAACCAGGGGAAGGTATGGTAACAATTGGTGGGGTTAATCTGGAAGATATTAGTAATAAAAGCTGGCGCCAAAGCTGTGGTCCGGTTTTGCAGGACAGTTACATATTTGCGGACACGATCGCCAACAACATCGCTGTTTCTGATGAATTTCCCGATCCCGCAAAACTTGCCAAGGCTGTAAGAATTGCAAACATTCATGACTTTATTGGAAGTTTACCCCTTGGCTTCAACACAATTATCGGGGCTAACGGATCGGGGATTAGTCAAGGTCAAAAGCAAAGGATACTGATAGCAAGGGCTGCTTATAAAGATCCTGAATTTATTTTCTTTGATGAGGCGACTAATTCTCTGGATGCCAACAATGAAAAAGTTATTATGGAGAACCTTGGTGCATTTTTCAAGAACAAAACGGTTATCGTTGCTGCTCACAGGCTTAGTACGGTAAGAAACGCTAATAATATAATAGTGATGGATAATGGCTCGGTTGTCGAACAAGGGGATCATCGGGAATTAATGAACAGGAAGGGTATTTACCATACTTTGGTAATTAATCAATTAGAGACAGAGCTTCAGTGAAAAATCTTAAAACACCAGGTAGCCCCTTACGAAGCAGGGAGTTGGATGAAATTGTCGGGCGACCACCTCATTGGTTAGTACAATGGGGGCTCACCGCATTTTTTGCGGTTATTACAATGGTGCTAACGATGAGTTACTTTATTCGGTACCCTACGGTTTTAAGGGTTGATGCTGTGATACGGCCAGATTCGTCTTTTGTGATGGTTACAGTGCCGTCTGATGGAATACTGACTGGAATGCTGGTTACAGAAGGCACGGTTGTGAATACAAATGACCCTTTATTTCGGTGGTATCCGGCCAAAGATAATACCGAACGGATGCTAAGGGCAACGCATAAAGGCAAGGTGCTCTTCCTGACATCTATGAGAAGAGGCAAGAAACTAACCCGTGGGCAAACGCTGTTCTTCCTGGTGCCTGCTAGTCAGCTGTTTCATGCAGAAATATACTGCAAAGACGAGGACTTTGCCCACATACGATCCGGGCAAAAGGTGCTATTTTCGTTAACAGGACAAGAAAGGGTAACAGGAGCAGTAGCTTATATAAATCCATTAAGAACTAATAAAGGCTACAAAGTTGAAGTTAGCTTGAATGAAAAAAACAGAAATTTCGCAGATGGACTTCGATGTACTGCTGAGATAGTAATTAAAGAAGAACGATTAATTAGCCGCTTTATTCCAAAAAGTAAATGAGGTGCTCCATTGATATTGAAGGAACACCTCATTTGTTGACAAATTAATCCCCTCCGATGCAATTGCCTGGCTGGCGAACTCCACCATGGGCAGAGCATGCGCCGCCGCCGGTGTAAGGATAACCACATAAAGTTGCAGTAGTTTCTGCCGGATTGCTTCCGGGTACCAGAATAGTGGTTCCGTCGTTGCAGAAACATTGGGCGTAATACCCTTCCCCACATAGCGGCGTACCGCCTTTAATGTTTTTTTGTTCGTCTTTAGACAACTCGTCGCCTAAGTTCAGGTCATTTAATCTCATAATAATAGATTACGTTAATGGTTAAACTGTTTATTAAGAATGCCCGGTGTAAAAAACAGATAAAGTATATTAGGTATAACAAATATACTATTTGTTGTTACTTAACCCAAATAATATTTAATTTTTGATTAACGCTTAACTACAAATCATTTATACTATAATGGTCGGGCAAATAATATCCATCAATAAAATATGTAGGCGTACCGTCCACTCTTTCGGCAGTGCACCAATTATTCATTTCGGCAACTACAGGCATAAATTTTTCCAGTGATACTTTTGCAGGATTCTTGGCCGCAAAAGCTTCATAATCCTTATTAGGAGCCATGTACCAATCAGTAAGCGCACTCACAAGCTTCTTATTATCAATATCAGAGTGCCCTATAGCAAGGAAGTGTAGTACCGGTAATAAACGAACATTTTTTATGTCCGGAGTAACCTTAAAAATAATCTGTACCTGCCATCTACCGGTATCGAGTAATTTTAATAACAGGGGGAATGACTTTGCGCATGGCGTACAGTAAGGGTCACAAATCTTAGTCAATCTGTGTTCTGCATATGAGGGGCCTATCGTCAACCCAAGGTGTCGGGCATCATTATGCACCCGGATTTGCTTTTTTAGCAATACCTCAAAAATCGCAGGATCTCTTTTAATCCGCAACAGCGCATAGCTGGCAATCTGCCCTGTCGCTGCTGTTTCCAGGTGGTGTTTCAACTTAAACCAAAAGACGGTTGGCTGCCCAAATACCAAAATTAGGGTTATATAGTTTACACTTGCCCAATTGTTGAACTGAGAAGATTTTAAAGTGCCCGTAAACCAATTAGTAATAAATATCAGAACTATGATCGCTTGAATGGTTAAACAGAATCCACACCACTTTTTTATCGCAATTGCCTGATATGAAACCGAAAAGAAAACATAAGGTAATGCAAGCAGGTTCATCCATAATATTGGAGTGCCAAGGTTATTAGCAGGGCTGTTACAAAGCATTAATAAAAGTGCTGCAATAAAGTACAGAAAACCAATATCCAACCAGGAGATACCAAATATTTGCGATGCACTGCTATTTAGTACATCGTTACAATCCGAATTGCCCACATCTTTACATATTGCTTTTATATTCTCACCATTATTCATAAGCTTGTCGTTTAAGAAAAAAGCTGTGAGCAACAGGCCGGTAATATTTAATAAAAAAGTGAAAGCAAACGATAAGGCTCCGATGCTACTGGTAATAAATAAGCAATGGCTTAAACCAGCCAGTAACAAAAGCAAAACGCCGGTAGGCATAAGCGCGCCGGTCAGTATCTCGGTTCTCCGTTTTTTAGCATATCCGGCTTCGCCGGTTTCGGCAGTAAGTTCGGCCAGTAGTACTGTACCGCTCCAATTATCTATAAAATCAAGAAAACTAACGTTTACTTCCGCTCCTCTACTGTTTAAATATGTTGCCGTATGCTGGTCTATCTTTTTAACAGCGATAAATACTCCTCGTGTGCGGCCTAAGTGTACGATGAAGGGCACAGGCAGCTTCTGAAGTTTTTCATGCGTTATTTTAAAGGCTTTGGTATTAATTTTCCATTCAGCAAGAGATGACGATATCGACAGGAGGCTTGGGAATTCCGGATCGCTTTGTAAGCGGTCCCTGATGGTTGTTTTAGTTACCCTTGCACCTAATAAATTAACAAGATTAATTGTACATGCAACGGTATCGTGATCTTTTTTACGAAAAAAGCGACGGATGTCTTTCACAAGTGTTCAAGTTAAGAAAATGAGATATTATAAGTTGTTAATTTACCGAACCTATAACAAAGTTCCAAAGTAAATGTATTTAGTCTATAATTTTTCAGCCTGTGGTCGGTGTTATCATCGCGCCACTTCCAGTTGGCCTTGCGGAAGCCCGGTATTATATAGATTTGCAACTAAAGCATATGTAAAACACAAGCTTTGGCTGGCGCGGTGATAACGCCGGCCGGAAGCTAAATGAATTTAATATCGAACACCGAATATCCAATTTCGAATAACGAACCGAAAACTTCGGTGTTGGACATTCGATATTCAGTGTTCGATATTATTTCTTTCTCCGTTTTCCCTTCAATAGGTAACTATATCAGTCTATTTTGATAATCAACCGGCCTTGACCCTCGGCCTTTGTACTTAATTCCTGTGCCAGGCCAACCTGGTCCATAGAGAATACACGTGCAACAGGCAGGGAAAACCGTCCCTCATTGAATAATCCCATAGCTGCTTCCATCGCCGGTGTTAAATTCCGGGGTTCGAAAGATGTTTTGATCCCAAATTCATGTGCTGAAACGTCTACGATAGTTAACACTTTATTTGGATCTCCGGTGATTTGAATAAGTTCCGGAATAATGCCCGAACCGGCAATGTCAAGTGCCGCCTGTACGCCATCCGGTGCCAGGGCTGCTACCCGCGCCGAAAGGCCGGGGCCATAAGTTGTAGGTATTGCTCCTATAGATAGGAGGTAATCATGCCTGCTTTCACTTGCCGTCCCTATTGTATTAATGCCTGCAGCCCTTGCAAACTGAATCACTGCTGACCCTACACCACCTGAGGCCCCACTTACCAACAATGTTTCTCCTTTCCTGATACCTACTTCATCAATGATCCTGAAGGCTGTTTCAACAGGGATAGGGTAGCCGGCCGCTTCTCCAAACGAAATGGAATCGGGCTTATGTGCCCATTCGTGAAGTATGGCATATTCCGCAACTGTATTTTCACCCTTTCCAAACACAGCATCACCTATGGCAACACCAGTTACACGTTCACCAATCGCGGTGACTATGCCCGAAGCATCGAGCCCCACTCCTGCCGGAAAAGAAACCGGCATAAAATCATGTAAATAACCTGCCCGAAGCGTTCCATCGATTTTATTAACACCAGCCGCCTTCACAGCAATAATAATCTGACCGGGCCCAGGTTCTGGAATATTTACTTCTTCTATTTTTAAAACTTCGGGGCCACCGTATTGATGAAATCTTACCGCTTTCATATTTCTTTAATTTTTTTGTAAAAGTAATCCCAACACTATACTTTTACAAGTAGTATAATAAAACTGTATTAGTTAAAATAACTGTAGTATTACTGATAATGAGCAAGATAAAATTGAATACTGATGAAGAAATTAGCTGCCCGGTGAATTACGCAATTAATTTACTGAGCGGTAAATATAAATTGCGGATTCTGCATGCCTTACTTAACGGGAGTCCCAAAAGGTTTAAAGTATTAGAAAGAGAGATCACCGGTGTGTCGCCAACCATGCTCACCATGCAATTGAGAGAACTCGAGCGTGATGGCCTGATAAGCCGGGAGATTTTTGCTACGGTGCCTCCAACTGTCGAATACAGACCTACCCCATTGGGGCAAACAACGCTTCCCATGCTTACCGAGATATACAAATGGGGCTTAGCCCATCAACTACATCAGCATAGTTTATAAAATACACCGTTTATGTAAATGTGATGTTGCTAAGCCCACTTGGCCGGAAGCTAAATGTTATGTTTACTTTATCTCCGGCTGCCGCAAGCCTCCAGGCTTGTGTCCCGCATGCTCAATATACGCCATGCCTTAGGACAAACAACTACACAACTTGTTAATCTCAATGTTTTTATATTACTCTTTCGGCGCGCTTTAAAATAAAAATCCCGGATATATTATAACATCCGGGATTTGCGTGGCGTATACTTAGCATGGCGTTTACCTGTCAGCGGGCACACAAGCCTGGAGGCTTTCGGCAGCGCAAAGAGTTCTTGCGGGAGCGGGGAAGGCAAACACGCATCCTATAACAACGAAACGGTTAAACGCCTGGAAGATATCGAAACCCTGGACGGTAACACCAAATCAGTGTTGTTTAATATTATTGACACTTTTCTTAGGGATGCTAAAGCAAGAAAAGCTTACGCCCATTAAATAACAAAGCCCGGCATCACGGCCAGGCTCTGTTTTACAGCTTTATATTATCCAACAAGCACCCTGCCTTGCATGAGTACCACAGGCCAGGAGTCCTGCGGTAGCGTTTAAAAAAGCCCTTGCGGTAGCGGGAGAGCAAATCAATATGATTAACCAACTGGACGAGGAAGATCGCACCGTAGTTTTTAAGATCATTGATACCATGCTCACGAAGAAGAAGTTTAAGGATTTCTTTCAAAAGAACGTAGCTGCACTATAAAACAACAAAGCCCGGCATCTCCGCCAGGCTCTGTTTATTTTACAACATTGCTTTTATCTAATTCAAGGAGACTCCTTTTAATTTCACCTTTTCCTCGCTTGCATCCCAGTAAATTCTTGATTTATTTGCTTTAAACCAATTTGACCATTTTTTAAAATCATCTTGTGTTGGGTTAAATCTTCCATAAATATTGCCGTCAGATTTTGATTTAATTAAGGTAATGTTCTCCAAGAATAATATTGAAGAACTAATATCGGCTATTTTTAAATCAGGAACCTTTTCTATCCGTTTCCGGATAATATTTAAATGCTCGTTAAAAATATTACATGCTTTTTGATCGTTTTGTTGCGTTCCACAAAATATAAGTGAAGAAATCACTATTGTTCTAATAATTGTTATCATCTGTTCTATCTACTTTAGTAACATTATTTTTATTAATAGTAGCCGTAACGACCACTCTTTTGCCGGTATCATAGTTAGCATAGCCAAGACCAACCCTGCCCGATACTTTACCGTCGCTATCTACGGTTGCATTGGATGATGTGGTTGGCCTATCGCTTCGTCTCGTAAAACCAGTTATGTCTTTTTCTGCTTTTTTTCCATCCTCATGCGCATTGAGATATTCCTTTCCTTCTAATTGTTTAGATTGTTCTTCTTTTATTTCATGCCCCAAAACTGCAAACTTGTTCATTGCACCATCGGATCCATAAGCATTTATATCTTTTATATCAATTTCTTGTTTTTCAAAGCTTCCAGCTAAGACATCTTCTGATCCTTCTGATACTGCAATTTTTACAGTACCAGTTGCAGTTACAGCATCATTTATGGTATTATATAGGCCTTTTTGATTATCTGTAAAACCCGATATTTGTTCCGCAGTCGCATTTAAAGAAACCTTGCCATTTTTATCTACACTTGCGTAATTGCCTCCTAAGCCCTCATTGATGGTATTTATTGTTTGTGCAACAGCATTTCCATCTTTTTTTGCTTCAGTAAACACTAAATCAAACATCCCATCGGGATCAACCATTATTATAGGATTGTTTTTGCCATAGACATAGGGGCTCCATCTCCTGGACTTTTCCGCCAACGGATCCACACTCGTCCACCTCGCAATTACCGGATCATAGAACCGCGCACCATAATCGTATTGTCCTGTTTCCTCCTGCTTTTCCTTTCCGTTGTATTTATAATTGTTTATTGGCGCAACACTGTAAGAAGTTCCTATCGTAAGGCCAAAGGCATAGTAGTCCTGTACCTGCGTAATGGTGCCGTCCTGTTTAAATCCCGCCCGGATATTACCAAGGTGGTCCTTTAGATAGTACTCGTAATTGTAGGCCGCACCATTAGGGGTAGCCCGCCCTTCTTCTGTTGCAACGAATTCTAATACGCCATTATTGTATTCGACGCCGTTTATGTACTCCCTGGTAATACCACCCGATACCTTTTTAAGCTTGGTACCGGCAGCATCGTAAGTAAAGTTGATATTGCCGGGAGTGCGGGTAACAGTCTGCGGCAGGTTCAACAAATTATACGTCATACCGGTAATCAGGTTACGGGTATCAGTCAATACATTACCGTTCAGGTCATACGTATAAGTATAAGGCGTAGTGCCATCGGTAACTTTCCACAACCTGTTGCCAACATTAGGCAAGGTGTAATAATAAGTAAAATTATTTAAGTAGACCCCGGCAGTAACTGCGTTTTTCCGCCTCAGGCTGCCAATATTGCCCATCACGTCGTACCCAAGCTCCTCGTTAAACTTGTCCTGGTTAGTAAGGCCCGGGTTATATTGTGCCAATGTGAGCCTGTTGATATCATCGTACGTATAACCGAACTTTTGCAGCTGGTCTTCCAGCCCCGATCCTGTAGGCACCTTATTACGCCAGGAGATGCTGCCAATATTGCCATTGTATTGTTTAGCCGTCGCATCCTGGTAGAAAAGTTCGGTGCCATATAATTTGGTAGCTGTAGGCGTGGTTAAAACGTCTTTGTTGATTGATTTAAGCCAGCCACGTTCATTATAGACATAGTCAATCTGTTGTTTAAAGTTATTCGTTATGGTATCGGTAATGTGCAGGTATTTTGTCCAAAGCTGCCCTACCTCGTTGTATACCATTCTGTTTAAAAGGGTCCTGGTGGTACCCGTCAGCGTTTGCCAGCTTTTTACTTTACGGCCCATATGGTCGTAAATAAACCGGTCGGCTACTGTCAGCTTAATAGTGCCTGGTGCAGCGCTGGTGTAATGCAACCTGGTAATGGTCGTCGGCTGGTTATTGAAGTTGTACGTTGTGCTTATCTTATCATAGTTATTGTCGGAAAGGGTACCGCCATAATAATGCTGTTTATAGGTAGTGGTTAACCGGCCGTCGTCATCATAAAAATGATAGGTGTAAAGCGTGCTTGCAGCGCCGGTAAGGCCCAGTACATTAGTACGCGTACCGGTGAGCAGCCCCCTTGTTTTGGTACTTGTATTGGCAGGGGTGGTAAACGTAGACGGCTTGTTGGGAATGCCGGTATAGTCATCGTAATAATTGATAGTAAGCGATACATACCATGTTAAAGGGAACGATGTTATAGTATAACCATCGGCGGCGGCACTGTTACGGGTTTCCCAAAGCGAGCCTGTTTGATTGGTAACCTGGGCCTGCAGCGCGATGAAGCGCGTAAGCGATGGTGCATCGGCATTATTGTCTGCAGCACCTGGAGTGTCTTGGTATATGCCGGTTATCACCGGTCTGCCATACATATCGTATTTGTTGATAGTCCATTCCTGTGTTAATTTGCTACGCTGTAACGCGTCCTGGGTCATTACTACCTGGTCAAGCTTATTGTAAATCATAAACTCCCAGCCTTTACCGGGAATACGCTTTTGCACCATTCGGTTCCGGCTGTCGTATTTATATTGGTAACAAAAATTATTCAGGTAATCGCCTAACGGTTTTGCATCATCCGCGAGACTGCCGGGCGGCAGAACATATCGAAGGCTACCAAGGTCGTCGTACACGTAGTAGGTAGATAGCATTTGGCCTGCTGTGGCCGTCCTGTTATAAGTGCGCTTCAATATCACCTGTCCTTCCTTGTTCTTGTATTCCTCGGTGGTTCCAAAACAGCCGTCGGCAGTTCCATCCCAGTTTTCATCCTTCATGGTTGCAAGACTCAGCTGTCCGCTTTGGTAATACTGGTTTGCACCGGTGCCCCTGGCTAAATTACCATTGGCATCTACATAATAAAATACCGCCCGCTGGCTGCCATTATTACCGGTAAGCGCGTTGGCAAATGCCAGCTGGTTATTGGTACCATAATCTGCAACCACGGTGCGGCCCGTTGTTGTTGTCCGGGTGCCAGGTTGCCAGGTATCTCCCGGGGCTCCCTGCTCATACAAACGGTTCAGGGGTGACGATTCAACAACCATATCTGCATAAGGTGTGGCTGTTTCCTTATATCCCAGGCCGGCTGTTGTGTAAAAAGCTTTCTGTTCGCTGTTGGTGTAACCGTTACTGCCGGCAAGCGCTGAAGCGCGGTAGTAGCCATTTGAGTTGGCCACGGTATACGGCAGGTATTTACGCAGTTCACGGCCAACCTGGTCGTAAGCAAAAGGCTGAATAATATCTTTATCGGCATTGGGACTACCCTTAACGGTTACCGTTTGAAGCGGCCTGCCCAACCCATCGAAATATTGAATAGTTGTTTGCACCTTTGTCGCATCGGCTGTAACGGCATCAAGTGCAGCGTCTGTGCTTAACGGTGTTCTGGGTGTACGCCTCCTGACGTAGTTTTGGGCAAACAGGGTTGATGTATCTATTAAAAGAACAATACACCAAAGCAGGCCGAATATTACTTTTCTTACGCTTGTTGATATGATAGGGTTCATTATTGCAGGTTAATGTGTTTGTTGCTTGTTGAATTAATGATCGCTTTTGTGGTTTGTCATACCCGGTTACTCTACCCCGGTTCCGATACATGGGCTTGAAGAGGTTCCGGTGTAAGTTCCCGATACAGAATTATCGCTCCACTGGTAGTGGTAGGTACACTGCCAAACGCTGGCATGAATTTGCACCGAACTTTCAATGATTTTCGCACCTGTTTCACAAAAGCCGTTCACACACTTGGTACCTTCGCTGGTACAATTTGCAGGTATGCAGTTGGATGTACACGAGGCATTATTGTTTACCCATGTCTGGGCATTTAGCTCTAAATCATTTACAGCAAGGATATTGGCATATTCCAGCGTCGTTGCCGAATAAGTATGAGCCGGTACCTGATAGGTAGCCGTTCCGGCGGTATAATTAACAGGACAGTTATTTTTGGCAAGCGTGCGGGTTTGTAACGTATTCCAGTATACCGGTGCGTTCTTGGTGCAGCTACCATATTGATTGGCGTAGGCCTGTCCCTGTGCCTGTAAAAGTAAGTTGGCCTTGGCGGTGGCATCTGCTACAGAAACCGTTGAAAATACAGTGCCCCCCGGTATCGAGTAATAAACCAAGCTGCCGGTATAAGTAGCCGCGCAGGATTGACAGGTGAAGTTACCGTTCACCCCGTTGTTATAAAATACACTGGCGGTGCCTGCCTGCGGTATGCCAAAATTGTAATCGTATTTTTCTTCGATATAACCGCTCCGGTCAAGTTGCGTTGCGAAACGGTCCTTAGAATCGAATATAAACGTAGTGATCGTGTTTCTCAAATCGGTAATGCTGGATACCCCTGTTTTTTGTTTATAGGTAAAAGTTGTCACTTTTGCCGCTGGCAGGCCTGTCCTTATTTTATCTACCTGGGTTTTAATAACAGTTTCATCAGACGTGTTCAGTGCCGATTCGGTGACCGTAAGGTAAGCTACTGCCTGGGCATAGGTAGCCCCCTCTACCTTCGCTACCGGGTACTGGCCATACGGCCCTCCCCAGATAATGGCCGTTGGTACGCCTGATTTGCCCTTGTACTGTTTAATGTTACCGGCGGTATTATAAAGATCAATTGTTCCGTCGGTTACAAATGCACCATTGTTGTAGGCGCTTTGTACATTGGCCAGGGCATAGTTGCCGTTTAGCCAATCTGCATAATTCATCTTGATTTCGGTGAGTTTGGTGCTACCTTTAAACCGCGAAACGTTTACCACCGGCGAGATAATGTTTTTGCCTACCATGTCGGTATAAGGTGCGATGCTGCTGTAATCATGCGGGTATTGTAATTGCTCTTTACGCGTCACCCCGCCTGTACCGTGGGTAATGGTAGCGGTCAGTTGCCGGTGTAGCGGGTTGCTGTATTCGTAATCGGTGGTGTCTGTTATAGGATTAAGTCCGTTTTTGTCGAACGTAGTAACCGTCAGCCGGTCATTGTAAACCCAGGCCGACATCATGTCGTAACGCACAACATTGAAGGGACTGATAAGATTTGATGCAATAAGATCCTGAGGTGGAGCCCCCGCCGCTATTGATTGAACATTCACATATTCTTCCTGTACCGTATACCCGCTTACAATATGCGCTTCAGACGGATCGATCCGATAGGTATAATGTTGAGATTTAACCGGTATGAGTGTTCCTGATACCGTTTTCTTTAATGTAATCTCATCTTTTGCCTTCCCATTATAAAAATTGCTGAAATTGCTGAAGGGTGCATTCAAAATATCGTGTCCCAATGTTACCTGTCCGGGGGCATCAGCCTGAGTGGAAAATACAGATTGGATAGCTCCGCCCTCCATGTTGTCACCCAAACTTTCAATTACCGATTGGTAACTTATAGGAGACCCTGAAAAATCAAACAGGTTGTTCAGCGAGTTAGAGTACATGGCTTTACCATAACAGACGCCGGTAATAGGAGATGAGACCTGCCCCGGGCCAAAAGTAAACTGGCAACTCAGCGCCGATTTGGTATCCGTTACATAAACCGGCTGCCTGAACCCGGCAAGCGATGACAAATTCATTGTAGCCAAAGTACCATATTGAAATCTTCGTACCTCTGCCGGCTTTCCCGGAGCGGTGGTTAAAATTGCTTTGACACGAAGGCCGCCAACCAACTGATCTACCTGATTTTGCGACGAAGGCGCCAGGGCCTGATATCTGACATTGGCATTGGTAGTAACATTATCACCGTTGGCCCTTACCACAAAAGTGTAAGTCCCTGCGGGTAAATCCAGGTATTGGGTAAACTGTTGGTCAACAGGTAAAGTATTGCTATAATTGGTTGATGGGCCGGTTAGCGAAAAAGAAGCAAGATGATGAACAGGGTCTACAGTATAGGTGCCGTTCGAATTGCATTTCATCTCCAGATTAACTTTTTGTAAAAATGGCACAGTAAACGTCACGGTTTGCGTCACTGTTTCTTTGTACCCCGTTCCTGTCGCCTGCGCATACAAAACATGATAGGGGGTTGTTGCCGATACTGCTAAGGTATTACCTTCGTATACAAGGTCGTCCATGCCTCCCGTCGGGTAAATGATTTGGGAAAGCAAGCCTTTTTGAGCATACTTATCATCCGGTTGCCGGTTTGCGGTTGCCTCAGGAAACTGACCTGTCAGTTCGGCTGTTGATGGACGGGGAATCAAGGAATTGCTATTTAAAACACCGTTGAAGTAACCCCAATGATCCTGGGAAAAAGACAACCGCGATGGGCGGTTCGCCCGGTCATTGTAAAAGAACAAGTGTTTATTGACGAGAGTATTGGTGGACGAATATTCTTCCAAGCCCTCCAGGTAAGCTGTTTTGTTGTAGCCGGGCAGGTAAAAGGAGAGATTATTATAACTACTGTTGCTTGCCTGGTATACATAATTAAAATTGTATCTCACCATGTTCCCTCCAGGGCCACTATATTGGAACGCAGCCATGATCTTATCATTACAATCTTCCCTATCGCCATAAGTTATTGTTAATGCCTGGCCTGTTGCCGAAGTGATGCCGGTGAGCAACACACCTGTTGTGTTAACATAAGTAACACACTGCGTCCTGGGAACCGGGGTGCACGAGGGACAGGAATAAGCTGAATTGGTGCCAGTTGTAGATAAATTCGGATCAGCAGGCACCAAATATCGCCATTGCTGCACCTCTGAGACGCCGGTATCATAGGTATAATTTAAAGGCGAGTAATTCAGCGTAATAATTTCGCCATTGGGGTGCTGTACTTTTTTGAGGTACCAACTCACCGGGATTGATTGCCCGTGATCGCGATTCCCGCACATCGACTCCCTTTTGGTTTTTTCCACGGCACCGGTACCTCCAAAGTAATAAATTATGCCTTCGGTGTCTGTGATCTTCACATTCCAAACAGTACCGGCAACCAAATCGGTTTCCACTTTATAGCGTTGTCCTGTTAATACTTGCGGTTGCATATTATTATCCAAAACAAAGCTCCCGCTCAAACCATTCATACTGAAATTAAACACATCCGGTTCCGTGTCGCCGAAAGGTGTCCCCTTTACCGCGTCCTTCAGGTAATAATACGTTTGATTAGTATTGGTAAATACCGCAGGCGGAGTCAAGCGGGGATTAAGCTCATCCGGGTTTCCTCTAACTGTGCGGGTAACCACCCCACCGGCCTCTATCGACCAGCCGATGCCTACCCTGGATGCGATCTCATCGACTTTTATACCGGTCGAACTATACTTTAAGCTAATGCCCAGTTGTAATTTAATACCCCTGATAGGGTAAAGTGGTATGCTTATAGCAGGGGATCCTGTATTTTTATTGATCGTTAACTGGTTATGCTTTACAATTGCAGCAGCATTAGGCGGAGGCGGTAAAAAATCGACAGCTTTAGTAAAATTTTCGAGGCCCTGGCCGGATACCCCGATCATTAAAAGGCAGAAGAAGATAGAAAGAATTATACGTTTCATAATATGTGTAAGGAGATTGGTAAAGAGGAACTATAAGTAATTGTTAAGCAGGCCAATAGTTGAATGGGCTCATCTACACCAGCCCGGTATAAAATTGATTCACTTTCATTCAAACGTGGCGATGGTCTAACAAAACGCTGGCAATCGGGTTGAACCCAGCGACAGATTGTAACGGGTTACTAACTTCTGGCAAGCCGACGTTTTTAGCAACGAACATGCTTAAATTGTGGAGTATCGCAGTAGTTTTGGGTGGTGCCGCTAAAAAGCTGATGGCTGACGCGCAGTTATCATTATGTTTTTGAGCGAAAAAATGGCCGGCAAAAAAGAATGCCGGTAAAAGGGCATCATAATACTGAAGGTTCACTGAAATATATGATAAGGTTAAAAATTCAAACTAACAATTGGAGATTGCAGGATAGTTAGTGTATAATATTAAGTTTACCAGTACATATGTGTGAAACTACCGGTAAATAGAGAAAATTTTGGGGTGTTATTTGCATGGTGATAAGTTTAGTACCCAAATATAATACTCTTTGCGGAGATATTTTAAAAATTAAATAAAATTAATTGCACCAACAATTAATTTTAATAATAACACCGGCCAGAAGCTAAATGTTATGTTTACTTTATCACCTCACTTACCAAAATGACAGGACTGATATTGGTATAGTTTGGAAAATCGGCACGAATGGCATCTCTGTTTGGCGCGATAGCAGCTTGATAGTCGCTTAGGCTTTTTATATAAAATGTGCCAATAGCCATAAAGGGCAGCGGTTGGTTTGGGATACCACTGGCAATCCCTTTTTCGATAGTGTATTTAACCAAATTTGATCCTAAAAACCGCGCTACCATTGGCATGTGCTTCAATTCATAATATTCCATATTAAAGGTCTTACCTTCGGCATAAGGGTACATGACAGATACTTTAATTAAGCCTTTTTCAACAATAGTTACGTTCTGCTTTTCCTGGCTAAACGCAGTAAAAGCAATGGTTAAAAGCAGAAATGATAAAATTAGCCTTAATTTCATAATTGGTTTATTTAACGGAAAGGGTTCAATTTAATATACAAATATTAACATATTGTACTTATTCACAAAACGTTATGTCGACTAAAATTTAAGGTTTTTACACCATCCGCTGCCGTCCCGATCCATCGGGATGCGCCCGCATGCTCAATATACGCCATGCCTTTAGCACAATCAACTACCAACTTGTTAACCTCAATCTTTTAAATTACTCTTTCGCCCCGCTTAAAAATAAAAATCCCGGATATATTATAACATCCGGGATTTGCGTGGCGTATACTTAGCATGGCGTTTACCTGTCAGCGGGCACACAAGCCCGGAGGCTTGCGGCAGCGCAAAAAGTGCTTGCGGGAGCGGGGGGGGATATAAATACTATACATAAAATAGCACATCAAGCATAGCAGATCGAGTAGCATACAATTGGCGTTCAAAATCATTAATAGGTTCGGCGTCGTTATACCATTTTGAGAATTGAATTTTATTGACAACTAATTGCCAATAATTAGTTAATAACTTTGTTTGCGTTTTTGTGTTATTGAAATTAATGCAAAAGTTTTCTCTGTTTGCTGAGGTTATATTGTAAAAGACATCGGGACGTTTTAAGGCTAAAAGTCTAGCTGCCGAACTAACCCAACCAATTGTTATATCAATTTCTCTTAAAAAATTGTCTAAAAACGCGTTGTAATCTTCTTCAGTAACTATACCAACCAAAGGTATTTTATCGAGTGCTTGCGAAATGAGGATATTTCCATCGATCATTTTCTTCATAAATTGACCATTTCCACTTGTGCCAAATTCTCCAAATCTATCTGCCCCCGGGATTGTTAACTTATTAGGATTACCCCCGATAAATCGCCTCTCATCTTCATTCATATCTATCAGAGAACGTCCAGTTGAAAAAATCCCTCTAATGCTTTCAAGCATTTCAAAGCGACGGTAAACATCGCCTTTAACATGATTGAACTTTGCAACATATGCTTTCCAGGACAAATTCATAAACTCGGTTGTACCAGCCCTTAGTAAATTGGCAGTTGAACCTTCAAGTTCTTGCCTTCGGGATTTCATTTGTGTCCATAATAGCTTATAGGCTAAATAAAATTCATTGTCTACTATTTTGCCTTTTTCCCAATTATCATTAATGACCCTTAGCGTTTCCTTAAGAGTGGGATAATCAGACTCATGTGATTCAATTAAAATTGTTGTTTCGGTATTAACGGAAAAAGCCGCATTCGTAAAATTTGCACTCCCAATTAGCAAAGTCCATTGCGTCTCATTTTTATAAAAAAGATAGATCTTCGGATGAAACGTACCATTTGGTTGTAATACAGCTCTAATCGCTTTAACATTTAAAAATTTAAAAAAAAAGCTGGGATCTGTCTGGTAGAAATGAATACCGACAACGAATTGTTTAATCCTATTCGCATTCTCTAATAGTTTATTGGATAATTCAGCGGGCATTCCTGCCCATGCCGTCGCAAAAAAATATTGCGGGTAAAAATCTAAAAGATAATTAAATTCTGAAATGAGATCTGAAGACTTCGTTATTAGCTTCATTGTTAAATATTATTTTTGTCAAAGTACTAGTTTTTAAATTATTCTTAATATTACAGTTACTTTATTTTAGAATTCTATTGGCTTAACTTTTGTCAAAGCAATTGCCGCAATTACAAAGTTTTACTAATTTGGCTATCTAAACCTAATCGAAATATGAGCGAAAACGAGCTTACCAAACCGGGCGTTTTTATTATAGAAAGCCTTACTATTCAAAATGAGCAAGATGAACGCTACGAAGGTCAGCTGATTTCCGATATACTTTCTTTAAATCAAATCGCATCGCAATATTATTATATTCGAACCGAAAAAGAATTTGAGCATGTCTTGGGCATATTCTATAACTCGGAGTACCGTTATTTACATTTATCGTGCCATGGAGATACCAGTACTATTCAGCTTACATTGGACAATATTAGCTATAAACAATTAAGTAAACATTTAGAATCAAATCTCTATAAAAAACGTCTGTTCCTTTCCGCTTGCGAAGCGACTACCGACTCTTTGGTAAAAGAAATCATGCCTCGAAGTGGATGCTATTCTGTCATAGGCCCTCTTAACACGATCCAATTTCGAGATTCCGCAATTTCTTGGGCCAGTTTTTATTATTTGATGTTTCGTAATAATCGTAAAAGTATGCTTCGAAAAGATTTAATAAAGGGGCTGCAGAAAACAGTTAATGCTTTTGAGCAGCCGATGAATTACTTTTCTACAAGCCGAAAAAATACTTTTGGTTATAAAAAATTGGCAATCACTCCACAACAACCTCAATTAGCTATAGCAGAAGAAAAATATTAACCGGATTAAATATTAACTCAGCCGTTGTTGGAGTTGTCTCCATAGATGTTCGGAAGATTTTTAATTCCCTCCCAATGGGTTACAGCGTGGACACAAAAAAAGCAGCCTGCACCGACAGGTGCCACCTGTTTGTAGAAAAACACACCACCAACCTGTGCCCCGGAGAGGCTACCCTTCAACAAGCAATGTTATTTACTTCCCGCTTTTTTATTTCTTCCGAACATCTATGGAGACAACTCCAACAAAATGCGGGTGAGGCAGCGGGAGAACACCAAGAAAGGCGGAGTTTAAAGATTAATAATACCCTGTTACTTCTTTTTCGGAGATGGGTATTTTATCTTTTCAACTTCTGTTGTCCTTGGATGTTTCACTGTTTCCTTAATTGGGACAAACTGATCATTACCGGAATCTCTTCCTACTTTTCTTACTGTACTCATGTTAATATGTATTAACTAAGACATAAAGTTAATGCTATTTTATTTAGTAGAATTTGGTTTTTATTAACAGACTATCAAGTTGTTAACATATTGCTAAAAATATTGGTTTTTCAATTATCTTTATTAAAAAATTACGCAATGAGTTTTAGCTTAAATAGCATCAAAAACAGGTTAGTAAAACTAAACTGTACTGTGCATAGACAACATCCAGAAATTACAATTGTAGGGACAAATCTTAACTTTAAATGCTGCTGCGAAGCGTTTAGAAGTAAATGTCTACAAGAAAGTCAAAAAGAGTTCGGTGAAGAGGCAAAAAAAAGTCTTACAGAATCATTTAATAAAGCCTTTAAAAAATTTAGATAATATGAGTACATCAATGTTTTTTACAGTCGATGGTAGGGATTACACCAACGATATAGAAGGTGGAATAAACGCCATGGTTAATAAAGCGGTCATGGAACGGGTTGAAGAACGATTAAAAGATTTAATGGGTCATGTTGAGGCGCAGGGAGGAACAATTTCTTTTGATATTAAGACTAATCAACTTTCCATAAATCACTGCTCCGAGGAACTTATCAAGAAAATTCAGGAACGTTTTTAGTCGAATTATATTAGTTATACCTGACCTTTCAAATTATTAAAACTATTATGTGTTTCTCAAATATTGAATTTAAGGATATTGTTACTCCAATAATTCTTATTGCCACTATTTTTTCATCCCATTGGCTGGCATCTAAACAGGCAAGAAAAACTAAGAAATCTAAATGGATAGAAGACTTTAGATTTGAAGTCGCCAAATTTTTGTCCCTTTCAAACTTAATTAGTTCCACTGATATTAAAGCACTACATGACCTCTCAACAAGTGGATATGTAATACTCATGTTATTAAACGATAAAAACAAAAAACATCAGACATTAATTAACGAAGTGGCATCATTCGGTATCTTTAGTACTCAATTTAATTCAACTAAACTAACTGAATATGAAAAGAGAATTGCGGTCATTAAAGATTTGGCTAAAGAAATAATAAATGCAGAAGAAAGAAAATTATAGTTTTTAAAGATTCATATGCAACAAATTTCACCTATAACAAAACTTGATATAGTTTTAGCATACATGTCCAATAAACAACCTCCAAACCATGAAACAATTCAAAAAATATCAAAGATTATAAATATTGAGTTGAATGAACTGCAATTGATATTAAACAAACTCATAAAAGATGGATACGTTGATTTTAAAGATGAAGCTCTTCATGATACAATATCCGCACAATTTACTGGTAGAGCTGAAATCAAAAGAACTTATATCATTTCCTTTGAAGGGCTTTTTTTCTTTCAAAATCATGGAGGATATAAAAAACAAACTGAAAATAATCTATCGCAACAGGTTAGGCTGGAAAAACTTGAAACCCAACAACGTAAAAATAATGAAAAATTAACAACACTTACTTTTTGGATTGCCCTTGCCAGCGGGGTTGCTGCTGTTTATTACATAATTGAAATTCTTATTGAATTACACACCATTTTCAATAATCATGGTTTTTATTTAATATGGGATAAAGCACCAACTGGAAAAAATTAATATCCTAATTCACTTGTATTTCCCTCCGCTACCGCAAGGCCCCCCTTGTGCTCCGCATGCTAAGTATTGAATATGCAAATCCCAGATATTCAACGGCATCTGGGATTCTGTATTTTTAAGCGGGTTTAAAGGGGAATGCAAATTGATTGAGGTCCCCTCCCTACCAAATCTTAACCCGCTGCTCTTCCGCCTTATAATTTTTATCGCCCGGCTGCACTTTAAATGCTTTATAAAACGGTGCGAAATTCATTAAGGGGCCATTTACACGCCACATGGCCGGTGAATGCGGATTGGTATTTACGTAGGTACGCAGAAACTCATCTCTTGTTTTTACCCTCCAGATGCGGGCTATCGATAGGAAGAAGCGCTGATCGGGCGTAAAGCCATCAATTTTAACATTGCCTTTTCCCTGTTCGGTCATTTTAAATGCGTCGTAGGCTATGGCAATGCCGCCATTATCGGCGGTGTTTTCGCCCAGGGTAAGCGCGCCTTTTATATGAACGGTATCTAAAACAGTAAACGAGCCATATAGATTGGCTAATTGTTTTGTTTTCTCCCTAAACTTTTGGTAATCCTCCTTTGTCCACCAGTTTTTTACGTTGCCGTCCTTATCAAACTGAGCGCCCTGGTCGTCAAAGGCGTGCGTCATCTCGTGGCCAATTACCATACCGATGCCGCCATAATTGATAGCATCGTCTGCCGAAAAGTCGAAATAAGGAAATTGCAGGATGCCCGCCGGGAACACAACCTCGTTAAACGAGGGATTGTAATAAGCGGTAACCGTAGATGGCGTTGTGCCCCATTCTGTTTTGTCAACCGGCTTGTTCAGTTTGGCTAATTGAAATTGATAGTCGTTTTGTTTAAGCCAAAGGATATTTTCAAAGTATTTGGTCCTGTTGATCTGCACCTTATCATAATTGCGCCATTTATCCGGGTAGCCTAATTTTTTGGTGATGGCGTATAATTTTTCTTTGGCTTTTTGTTTGGTGCTGTCGCTCATCCAGTCAAGGTGATTGATCCTGTTTTCGAAGGATTTTTGCAGATTGTTTACCAATACCAGCACACGTTTTTTTGCATCCTCGTTAAAGTATCGTTTTACATACAATTGCCCCAAAGCCTGCCCCAAATAACTGTCGACGTTTTGCGTCATGATTTGCCTGCGGGTTTTTTGTACGGTCTGCCCGCTCAATACTTTATTAAATTCAAACGAGGCATCCACAAATGGCTTGCTCAATATGTCGGCGTAGTTTTGGAGGGTGGCGGCTTTTAAATAAATTTTCCAGTCGGTTATGGATACCGATTTCAACAGGCCGTTCAACTTATCGTAATAAGCGGGCTGGCCCATATCAACTGAGTCGGTTGTGGCACCCAGTTCGACCAGCAATGTCGGCCAGCCTATATTAGCCTGTGTTTTGCTGATAGCGGCAACCGCTACCTTATGGTAATTGGCATTAACATCCCTTAATTCAACATTGGTTTTATGCGATGCCGCGTTTTGCTTTTCGATACCGTAAGCGACAGCCGCGTTTTTTGCGGCGACGGCAGGGCTGCTGCCGGTTAACTGGAACAGTGCGCCTAAATATTTTTTATAAGCCTGCTGACTGCCAAGCGTAGATGAATCTGTCTTAAAATAATAATCCCTTTCTGGCAAACCAATACCGGTTTGCGATGCATGGGCGATATTGATGCTGCTGTTTTTGTTATCGGGGTAAATATCAAAGCCAATAAGCAGGGTGTTGCCTGTTTTTAGCTGCGCCGCTACAAATTTGATGAGTGATGGCACGTCGCCAATAGCATCAATTTGTGCCAGTATTGGTTTAATGGGCTGGTAGCCACGTTGGTTAATAGTTACCATATCCATACCCGAAGCGTAAAAATCGCCTACCTTCTGGTCAATGCTGCCCATTGGGTTCCGGGCTTTTGAAACGCTATCCAGGATATTTTGCAGCAGCAGTTTTTGCGGAATGTTCAGGAAGCTATACGAACCTACGCCCGATTGATCGGCGGCAATTTTTGCGGTATCGTACCAGCGCCCGTTAACAAAACGAAAGAAATTATCGCCGGGTTTTGTCAGGGAATCGATCCCGGCAACATCAACAAAACCTTTTTTGTGATCGTCCTGGTATTTCCAGGCACCCAAAACAACTAACGCTACACACAGGTAAAATACTTTATTCATAAACAGTCAATTTGTTTAAAGGTAATAATTTAGGAATATGTTGTGGAATGGAAAGGGGGAAAATTGTTTAAAGGGGTATGCCTCTCGCTGCATTGGTATACCTGTGTGGCGTGTACCTTGCTTTTTCCTGTCATTCTGAGTGGTAAAATTTCGCGAAATTCTGAAGGGGGAATGACATATATCGCATGTCGGCGAATCGACTCACCCCGACGAGGCTACGCCCGTCTGCCCCTCTCTCCGCTTCGCGCATAGAGGGGCTAAAAAATAAAAATTGTGGTTACTTACCCTCTTTGCGGCGTAAGCCGGAGAGAGGGTCGGCCAGCGTAGCGTAGCCGGGGTGAGTCGTAGCCAGCGTTCAAAGCCAATGTTTGTATAAAACCGAACATGTCATGGGTAGCGATAGCGAAGGATCTATTCTACGCCATGCATAACGATAGAAAAGTTCGCGAATAGATCCTTCGTACCTCAGGATGACAGTCTCGATGTCCCCTCGGGGTCTCTCGGCAGAGGATCCTGAGGGCTATCCAGGTCGGCCTACCCGAATCTCGAAGATGTTATTTCACTACGACCCTCAGGGTCCTCTTTGAGAGACCCTGAGGATACAGGAAAAGGTGTAGCTCCGTGCCAGCTACAAAGCTTTTGCTCCTCTGGAGCAGCTTATCGGCCTGTTAAATCAATAGCATTGGGTAGGCTCTGAGGATCCGGTAAAAATAACCTATCTTTGATCATGCACCCGCTGTACGCCTGTGCCGGGTTTAAAAAGCCCACACCTGAACTTTTATATATTACATAATGAAACCGCTATTCCTTATTGCTTTTTATTTCGTGCTTTTATCCTCGTGCAACCATGCGCCAAAGAATATTTTATTAAAGCTAAAATATTTTAAGGGACAAAGGATTGATGTAAAATACCGCAGCTATATATACAGCGATGATGATATTGATCGTCCGTTGCGTAATGAGTATACCCGGCTGGGATTTACGGTAGATTCGGTGTTGGCCGATTCGTCGTACATTTTTTCGGCCAGGATTGATTACCTGCGGGTAAAAAATGGCGACTTTGCCGGCGAGGAGTATTCGTCGGACAAGGATGAAGCTTCAATGGGCCCGCAGGAAAGGCAAATACATCAAATGGCCAAGCCTTTGCTGGATTCGGTTTATACTTTTACTGTGAACCAGCAGGGGAAGGTTATCGCGCCTTTTGCATTTAAACATGGACGCGGCATCCCTGCGCAATTTGCGTTAATTGACCTGGCTGTGTATCAAATTGCTTTCCCCAAAGAAAAACTGGCCATTGGTGATGAATGGACCACCGAAAATATAGTTCCGCAAACCAAAGGCAAGCGCATTTTTACCTACACCATGCAGGGCATTTATGATTCGGCCATTCAAATTATGGTAAAAGGTACACTACAGCTGCCCGATGGTACAAGCAAAGATTTTACCGGCAGCTACACCCTTGATCAGGAAACCAACGCGGTTATTTCGGGTAAAATTGAAACCGATTTTAAAATGCAGGGCAGCAATCACATCAAAGCGGTAGTTTCGGTCGAGTCGCATTGATGGTCATTTATAGTTTGAAGCATCCTTAGCGTAGGTCTTGTATTGGGCTTTTGAGCGATAGCTAACCAGTGCTCCGATAATATATTTTCATAAAGCTACAAGTGATCTTTCCTGCGGGCAGGCACACAACATGCGCAGGAAACGCCCTTGCGTAGATATGAAATGTTAGATAGGAAATTTGAGACAAAAATGGTGAGTACCATATAGCGGATTGCTATATATTTGCCTGCAACCTGTTAAAATAAACCATAATGGAATACTCAAAAACTTACGTTGCCAAGGATGAGCACATAGATGTGCAGCAAATTATGGATGGCTTATACTATCCGTTTTATATGGAATACTGCCGGCATGATTATATCAGGGAGGTGCTGGGCTTTGATTTTGAAACCGAGGCTAAAAACGGCGTTCATATGGTGCTATCAAACTACAGCATCAGTTTTTTACGGTCGTTAAAAAAAGGTGATGAATTTTCTGTTACCTGCACTTTGTATACTGATAAGGCAGGTCTGCCTAAACTGCACTTTAAACAATCCATCATTTTTAATAATAAGGTAATGACCAAAGCCGTATTCACCGGCACCTGCGTACCCGCAACCGGCGGACGGCCCTACCTGCCCGCATCAATTCTTGAGAAAATTAAAGATGCTCCTGTGATGGAAAGTTAGATTTGAGATGTGAGATATGAGATTTGAGACATGTATGTTAAACATCTTTTAGATTCTATTGCTACTTAAAACCGATTGTCATTTCGACGAGCCAGAGTGGGAATTGAGCGCCGGGGGCGAGGAGAAATCTTGTACGACGTGCGTAGTTCGCTTTGCATATCGCATAAGATTTCTCTTTCGCGCCCCCTCTTTCCCCCTTCAAGCTCAATCGAAATGACATTTTCTTTTATTAAAAGATGAGTACATACCGTGGCGCTCCCGAGACTGGAATCGCGGAGGCCGGGGCTTATAACTTTGCAGGTTTTTGATCGGTATAGTTCGCGGGTGCTTCGTTTCTTATAAGCTCTTGTTTTCCCTCAAACCGTCAGCAGACAAGCTTCGGGCGAAAACGGGCAAAACGATGCAGGGCTGTGCGACTGCAGGGCATAGGAAGTTTTTGCGCGTGCGGAAGCCTGGCGGGCGAGGGCAAAATAATTCCAGCCCAGGTTTTGCCCGTTTTGCAGGGCAATGGCCCCGAGCGCAAAGAAGCATTTCTGCTGACTTGAATTATTCGCTGTTGTTTGTTTTTTATTGGTGCTCATTATCTCGCTATGCTCGGTCTTTTGGTCCTTTTTGTTTCAAGACAAAAAGGACTAGGCCCTCCCGCGGCCATGAGCGGGCCGATGTTGTCGATTACCACAAAAGTAATTTAGCACCTAAATAGCTGCTCTGCACAGTTGGGGATTGCTGCGCCTATAATGGCGCGATTGTAAGTTGTTGATTATCAAATATGTTTTTTTAGTTTTCAACGTAGAGACGCATAATTGCGTCTCCCGCGTGCGAATCACACATGCAAATTGATCTTGCAAATCGGCCTTGCAAATCCTGAATGTCCTGCGGGAGACGCAATTATGCGTCTCTACAACAGCCCCATTTGCAGCAAATGTCATTACTGTTTTTTTCCAGCCTAACTGGTGGGTACTCGACATGGCTATTGGGTTCCAAAATCAAACCATCATCTGCACATCTGGAATCTGCATATCTGCACATCTGTTATTTCAACCCCTCTATCTCCTTCAAACTCTTCGGTAAATACTTACCCAGCAAGTGACTGCCGGTATCGGTTATCAAAAAGTTATCTTCGATACGTATCCCGCCGAAATCGCGGTAGGTGTTCAGTACGTCGTAGTTGATGAAATCGGCGTATTTGTGTTCGGCCTGCCAGCGGTCGATAAGTTCGGGGATGATGTAGATGCCGGGTTCGATGGTGAGCACGTAGCCGGCTTCCAGTTCGCGGCCCAGGCGCAGGGATTTGAGGCCGAAAACGGTGGTTTCCTTTTTAAGGGTATCGGTGTAGCCTACGTAGGGTTCGCCAAGGTCTTCCATGTCGTGGGTATCCATACCCAGCATGTGGCCCAGTCCGCATTGGAAAAACATGGTATGCGCGCCGGCGGCAACAGCTTCGGCAGGGTCGCCCTTCATAATGCCCGCCTGGCTTAGGCCTTCCACCAGTTTCTGGCAGGCGGCCAGGTGAATGTCTTTATAACGCACGCCCGGTTTCAGCATGCTGATGGCGTGGTCCATGGAGTTGAGCACCACCTCGTAAAGTTCGGCCTGGCGGGTGGTGAATTTTTGGCCTACGGGTACGGTGCGGGTAAGGTCGCCGCCGTAGTGCATGGCGTTTTCGGCGCCAATGTCGCATAGCAGCATCTGGCCGTCCTGCAGCGTGTGGCCATAATAATGGGTATGCAGGGTTTCGCCCCGGGGCGTAATAATAGCCGGGTAACCCAGGCGGGAGTTGGCCGCAATGGCAACCTCGTTGGCTTTGGCTACCAGCTGGTACCCCTTAATACCGGGGCGGGTGTTTTTAATAACGGCCAGCTGCATATCCACGCTAATGGATACCGCTTTTTCCATTTCGACAATTTCCAAAGGGGTTTTAATTACCCGCTGGGCAATCACCGCTTTTATAAGTTTAACAGAAACATGATCGGCCACGTCCTGCAGACTAACATTGAGCCAGGCTGCCAGTTTAATTTTATTTTCGGGGCGGTAAGGCGGCAGTATATGCACCTTGCGCCCGGTGGTTTGCGCTTTGTGGATATAGTGGGTGATATCGTTGTACGGGCGGGTTTGGCTAACACCAACCAGGGCGGCCATTTCGCTCACGGTGGGCAGTACGCCGGTCCAGATAATATCGTCGATGCTCAGCTCGTTGCCGAAGATCAGGGCCTCGCCGGTGTCGGTATCAATCACCGCAGCCAGCCCGGCAACATCCAGCCCGAAGTAATAAAGAAAACTGCTATCCTGGCGGTAGCTGAAATGGTTATCCTTATAGTTCATGCTGCTTTCCTCGTTGCCCAGCAACACAATAAGGCCATCATTGGCCATGCTTTGGGTTAACACCTGCCGCCTATCGGCATAAACCTGCTTATCGAATAGTTGAAGATCCATGCCGCAAATATAAGCCCCCTAACTCCCTGAAGGGGGAACTTTGGCTGGATTTTTTTGACAAAAGTTAAGGGTACTTTTTAAAGTTGAAAAAGTTTGAAATTTTTTGTATTTTTTTTGAAATAAACAGCTGTTTTTTTACCTGTTTTCTGGTGTTTTTAGCTATAAAATTGAAGTTTTTTGGGCAAAAAAGCGTTTTAAGAAGTTTGAGGAAAATCATCGGCAATCCAGCCGCTTACGATTTTTGCAGACAATAAACAAAGCGGTATCCCGCCGCCCGGATGGACACTTCCCCCGCAAAAATACAGGTTTTTAATTTTGGCTGATTTATTGGCATGCCTCAAAAATGCCGCGAACCGGCTGTTGCTGCTGGTGCCATACAACGAACCCTGGTAGGAGGATGTTTTGGTCTCGATCCGCCGCGGATCGAGCATGGTTTCGGAAACAATGAGGCTTTCGATATCATCGCCCAAAATGCGGGTGAGTTTCTTGAGGATGTTTTCGCGGGCGGTAGCGATGAGGATATCCCATTCCTGCCCTACGTTGGCCGGCACGTTGATCATGGTAAACCAGTTTTCGCAGCCGTTGGGTGCATCATCAGGTTTGTATTTCGAGCTGATATTGAGGTAGATAGTAGGATCATGGAAGATATCTTTATCCTGCCAGATATGGTCAAACTCGGCTTTGTAATCGGTACTGAAAAAGATGTTATGCAAATCAAGTTCGGGGAATCGCCTGCTGATACCCCAGTAAAATATCAGCGCCGAGCTGCTGCGCTCCTGGCTTAGGATTTTTTTAGGAAACAACCCCGGATACGATTTGAGCAGCCTTTGATAGGTGAACCAAACATCCATGTTGGATATGACGACGTCGCCGTTGATGGTGTCCCCACCCGCCTTTAGGCCGGTGGCTTTGCGGGCATCTAAAACTATCTCATCTACCTTTGAGTTGTAGTGGAATATAACCCCTAAAGATTCCGCCAGCTTAACTAAACTACCCGTGATGCTATACATGCCCCCCACCGGAAAATAAGCGCCGTAGTGCTGCTCTAAATGCGGTATCACGTTTAGGGTTGCCGGGGCAGCATACGGGTTTGATCCGTTGTAGGTGGCGTACCTGTCATAAAACTGCACCAGGCGGTCGTCTTTAAAATAACCCTCATTGGCCTTGTGCATTGTCCGGAAGGCGTCTATCCCCGGCAAACCCAAAACCGACTTAGCCGTATCCCGGCTCAAAAATGTTTTAAGCCGATGCAGCGATTGCTCCAGGAAAACGTGATTGGTTATATTGTAGATGGTTGCGCTATTGGCCAGGTATTTTTTTACTGATGCAATAGGTTCGCCGGTAATATTATTTACCTCGGCAGCAAATTTCGCTGTATCGGCGTAAGCATTTAGTTGGGTGCCATCTTCATAAAAGTACCGGCAAACTTTATCCAGCTTTTGGTAGTTAAAAAAATCTTCAGGTTTTTTACCAGCAAGGGTAAAAAGCTCATCCACATACTGCGGCATGGTAAACAGGCTTGGCCCGGCATCAAATCGGAAGCCATCCTGGTCAAATTCAGATAGTTTACCGCCGGGATAGTTGTTTGCTTCAAAAACTTCAACCTCGTGTCCCTGCACCGCAAGCCTTATCGCTGTCGCGATGCCTGCTATGCCCGAGCCGATGATTAAAGCTTTCATTTCACACCAATGTCAATAATTTATTTTGACACGAATCTCACCAATTGAATCGAATTTCACGAATCTTAAATAGGCACTAACTTCACGAATGGGGTGAATAAGCACGAACCCTTTATATGTGCAAATTAATTGGTTATCAAATTTATAAAGCAGATTAGTGAAATTCGCTTAAATCCGTGAAATTCGTGTTTATCGTAATCCCAATCCGGGGTCGTTATTTAATATATACTTACCATCGGCAAAACCGGGCATCTGGTATGGGTTGTTGCTCACCAGGAAAGGGCCGTCCAGATCAACCCAATCGCATTGGGGGGCAAGGGCTAAACCGGCCAGTGCCGCGCAGCTGGTTTCGGTCATGCAACCTATCATGATTTGCAGGCCCATTTCGCGCGCTTTGGTTATCATTCGTTTGGCTTCGTACATCCCGGCCGATTTCATGAGTTTGATGTTGATGCCGGTGTATACGCCTTTGGCTTTCTCTACATCCTCAAAGCGCTGTACGGCCTCATCGCCAATAATGGGAATAGGGCTGCGCTCTGTGAGCCAGGCATTGCTGTCGGGGTCGGTTTTTAGCATGGGTTGCTCTATCAGTTGCACGCCCTGCTCCTGCAGCCAATAGGTCATATCCAGGCTTTGCTGCAAATCTGTCCAGCCCTGGTTGGCATCTACATATAATGGCACGTCCGTAACCGAACGAATGGTGCCTATCAGTTCTTTATCCGTATCGCGCCCAAGTTTTACTTTAATCACTTTAAAACCTTCGGCCTCTTTTACTTTTTTAATGATCATTTCGGGCGTATCAATGCCGATGGTAAAGCTGGTTACAGGCATTAGGGTGGGGTTACTGCCCAAAAGCTGCCAGCAGGGTTGGCCTTTAATTTTGCCGTCCAGGTCATGCAGGGCTATATCGATAGCCGCTTTTATGGCTGGATTGCCGGGTGCTATGCTATCTAAATAACTGATTATCGACCCAAAATCAAATGGATAACTAAACCGGCCAATATCAACTTTACTTAAAAACTCCGTAGCGCTCTGATGACTTTCGCCCATATAGGGCACCATTGATGCTTCGCCATAGCAGGTAAAGCCTTCATGTTTTACCTGCACCAGCATAACCGGGGTGGTGGTGCGCGAAAATTTGGCTATAGTAAAAGCGTGTTTAAGTTGTAATTCGAAAGGTTGATATGTCAGTTCCATGTTAAAAACCAAAGCTAAAAGTTTAGAATGAATTTCGTGCTTATCTTTGCGGCCATGCCGGCACAAATTTATTCACCGTTTCAGCGTTTTAATTTCAGTAACAGCA